>Ga0302140_10000428_pt1 | contig 52786 bp, 56 predicted proteins | sample I_Bog_E1_1_FD_202095 | JGI IMG/M metagenome (GOLD analysis project Ga0302140, IMG submission 202095) | Peat permafrost microbial communities from Stordalen Mire near Abisko, Sweden - I_Bog_E1_1 | ecosystem: Environmental > Terrestrial > Soil > Wetlands > Peat | place: Sweden: Abisko, Stordalen...
TTCCAAAACGTCCTTTTGATGGCCAACCGTACTCTTTAGTTTCAATCAGTTACGTTCGCCGGCGTCTCTTTCACGGCGATAACACGGGTTCAAATCCCGTCGGGGACGCCAATCATATCAATAACTTAACCTATTTGCTCCAGTTTTTCTGCGGAGCATTTTGGGGAGCAGTTAAGCGCCGGTTGAGCCGTAACATCGGTTGTAGGCTTACGCACCATCGCAACGACCTTCTGCTGCGCGGCTCGTTTCGCCGGCATCTGCGCCTGAGCGTAGATGTCCAAAGTGACCCGACTTGACCCGTGACGTAGTAATTCCTGCACAACTTTGACGTCTTCCCCATTCGCCTTGAGAAGGGTCGCATAGGTGCGCCGGAACGTATGCCAGCCGACTCGCTTTCGAATACCGAGGCGTCTCACAACCGGTTCGATGTGGTACCGCATGACCGTGGACAGCCAGAGCGGTTGCTTCCCACGTTTCTTTCCGGCCCGACTGCTGTTTGTCGCAAAGACCCAATCCTCCGGCTTTCGAAACGGCGTTTCGCGAAACCAAGTGAGAAGGTCGCCCATCGTGTATTCGTCGATGGGTACAGGCTTCTGCGACGCTTCGGTCTTGCACCGACCGACAACCTGGTCAACGACAGACCTCTGGACATCTATTTGCAAGTTTTCAAAATCGATGTCCTGCCACTTCAGCCCAGTGAGTTCGCCGCGACGAAGCCCCGTCACCATGCTCAGCAGCACCAGGGTTCGGTCCCGAGGCAGAAGCTCCGCAAGGATGCCCTGCATTTCAGAAATGTCCAAAATGTCGGGAACGGAGACCCTCTTGGAGCTTTGGCGAACGCCGGCTCCTCGGGTGAGGCCCTTGATCGGGTTTCGATCAGTGAACTCCCATCGCATCGCGTGATTGAAGAGCACACCCATGATGTTGCGGATTTTGGCCTTCGTCCCGGGAGCCAGAGGCTTCTTGTTCTTGGCCTGCCCTTGTTCTGGACTTGCCGCTGGCGGGACCCTTTTTAAGGGTTGAAGTTGCTCCAACCATTCCTCCACCATCGGAGTCCTGATTCCAGCAAGTTCATGTTTGCCCCACCTCGGCTCGATCCACTTCGTGAGGTAGGTTTCGTAGCGGTTTCGCGTGGACCACGCTCGACCCTGCTCGACAGAAGAGTCAAGCTCCTTCATTCGAAAGTGGTCGATCAAATCCTGCATCGTGATTCCGCTAAAAGCATTCGCTTCATTCGAGTTGATGGCCAGTCGCCAGCTTCGCACCGCTCGTTCCGCGGCAGATTCCGTTTTGAACTGGTCAAGGGTGCCTACCTGCCTCTTGCGGCGAACGCGGCGACCGGTGGGCATGATGTGAAACCAACTGAACATCCACACAGGAACCTTGCTCCCGTTGACGTCCAAATATAAGGAACCATTTTGTTTCCGCGCCTTCCTCAATACAGCCTCCTTTCGCTGAGGGCGCAGAACGCATCGATAGACACACTGTACCCTGAACAGCTACGACAGAGAAAGAGCCCCCTCGGAGACGGGCCTCGGGGAAGTCGCTCTGGATCAAAACGATGATGATCAACCGAACGGCTGCAGCACTCAATCAAGCGGAAGGTGGGCGGGTAGCCTACCTCTCGCACGACTGCCGCGCAAGCCATTTGCTAAGCTCGGACAGAAGAAATCGCCACTGGCGCCTCTTTGCGTTGCGGACCGGATGGCCGGGAAGATGGCCTTCGCGGGCGAGGCGCATCACGGTAACAGGGTGTAGTCCTAGAAACTCTCCTGCCACTATTGAATCTACGTACGGTTCAAGGCTCACTGCCACACTTCTGAGTCTCTCGGCCGCCATGAAATCTCTCCCATATTGTGAGAATGTTTCGATCGCAACGTTTCCGTTACAGCAATGTGCATTTCAATACAAGGGTGCCATAACGCGCTCTGATCAGCAAGAGGAATGAGGTAGCAATGTTCATCTTGCTTTGCCATTCGAAGGTTTCGAACGATGTGCCTTGCGCCTGGCCTCCCGCTCCAGCTGAAGATTTGACTCGTGTCTCCGCATCGCAGCCTGGTAGACCTCTTCCCATGGCACAGGGAATTTTTCTTCCACGCCGGCGAGTTGTACCACTGCGTATTCTGGGCGGCTTTCCACGATCATCTCTCGTGGCTTTCCTTTGGCGATAATTGACGTGGCTGTAACAAAGATGGTCTGACTCTTGCGCTCGATCAGGTAGGCCATTGGGGAAGGTTCTCCTGTGTGGTTACGCGTTGCGTGAGCCAACTTGCGGTCCTTAAACCGCGTCAAAGTGTTCAGAATTCTTGCGACGTTAGAGGCTGAATGCGCCTCTACTGTCATAGCTGTTGAATTGATCTGAAGTTTGACACCCGACTTCAACTATTTTTTCCCGAGCGTGCAGGCTTCAGCGATTTAATGGCGGCCATTCTTCTTCATCTTGTTGACGAACACGACCAACCTGTTCCCCTACAGGTGCGCCTGGCCGTCGAGACCGCCTATCGCTGGGCGCTACATGAATATCAGCATTTTGACCGAGCGGTGCTTGCGGGCATGGCTGAATCTGTGGCGCTTGCAATGTGCCGACGCTTGGAGCAAATCGAATTCCCGAGGCGGTATGCTTTCACAGCACTGACCGGCAAATTGCAGGAGTGGTATCGCGCGCATCCAGCAATCGAAATACTGATGGACCCCGCGGAAGTCGAACATCTGACAGGAGAGAAACCAAAATCCACGTCTGCCGCGGACTTGAACGTCCTGTTTTCGCAGATTAAGACCCGACTGAGTGAACGTGACCGGCAGATCCTCGTTCTGCTCGAACAGGACCTCGGGCCCAAAGAAATCGCCAAGGCATTCAACATCAGCTATCTGGCTGCCGCAAAAGCCATCCAGCGTGCACGGGAAAGGATGGCGGCAATGCTGTCCGGGATCGGCAGTGAAAGCAATGAAGACGACAAGAAATGCCACGATCCAGAACATTTAGCCTTAAAATTTGGTGATCAGAGTCCAGAGTGAAATCGATTCGCAAATTCTTTCTCGAAGCTAATCCGAACCCCAGACGGGAAGGCTGTCCTGACGAAAAGACGTTAAAGGACATCGCGGAGAATCGTCTGCCCGCGGATCACCCGGCGCGCCTGCATCTCGCCTCCTGTTCGCCATGTTTCGCTGAGTTTCGCAGCTTCAAAGCCGAAGCTGATGCCGCGCGGGCATCGCGATTGAGGATTCTTGCGTGGGGACTCGCGGCCTGTCTCGTCATCGCTCTCGGGATTTATGGATCAAGAGCGCTTCTAAGGAAGCCGGCACCGCAAACCGCAGGAAGCGGGACGCAAAAGCAAGCCGGCCAACTGGCCGCCGTGGACCAGACAATTGACCTCTACAACCATGGGACTCCACGTGGCGGAAGCGAACCGAGCCCGCTGGAGGCGGTTTCGCTGCCTTCGGCGCTTGTGCATCTACGGTTGATCCTGCCGCGGTTTAGTGACCCCGGAAACTATGTCGTTGCGGTTTCAAAGGACAAGGCGGGAACGGCGATTGCTGCTCGCGGAAGCGGTAGGACAGTCGCCGATGGCCCTCGATTGTTTCTGGACGTTCCGCTCGACCTGCGAGGGGCGCCGACTGGATCATATTTCCTGGCCACCGTGCGAGAGAGTGACAACGGTACTTACTACTATCCCCTTAACGTGCAGGGGCGGTGAACGTCCCCACAGACTTTTCTAAGATTCCAGACGGCAGCTGGCTCCGGTTGGCCGGGGCGGGTACCCCCGTGCTCTGAATCACGCGAAACTTCCGAAATGGCCATGACACTACCGGAACCGCCAACCAAGGTTGCGATTTGCCCGTTTCGCCAAGGAACTGGCTGCTATTCTTGGTTCCGGAGAAAGTTGAATGAAATATCCGCAGTGGTTCCTGATCATTGCCTTCATCGCAGCCTCGAAGATCGGAGCTACTCAGTCGCCGCAAGCCACGATACGCAAACCAGAAGGTTCTCAACTGCGTGAGCCAGGACTTTATCAACTTGCCGACCTCTTCAGGCACGCTGACAGGGTCGCGCTCGTTAAGGTCATATCGGGAACTACAGAAGCCTATGACGTTGCCATTTATAAGGCCCAAGTTGTTGAGGGCTTCAAGGGTCTGTCCGCTGGAGAAATTGTATATTTCGGGCCATACATCGGGACTGAACTCGGAACAGAGTACATCCTATTCTTGCGTGACAGCCCGAAAGCTATCGAGCCAAGGGAAAAGGCTGAAGGCGGATATGGAACGGTACATTATTCGGAAGTATTTGATGAAGGGTATACATCGATGCGGACCTCATATGAATGCGTATTTGGCGGCTCATCCAAGGGGTGCGACTACGGAGTGAGGGTCTGTACTGATTACATCAAGCTGCCGAAATCCCTTCCGGTGTTTCCTAACGGCGGAGATGATCCTCCGTTCGGCTGTCGATGGGTGAGAAAGAATTCATTCATCTCAGTTCTGGAAGAAATCGGGGAGAAGAAGTAGGCGTCACCCTCTTTCACTTCTTCAACCACCCAATCGCTTCGTCTGACCAGTGGTGATCAGAGCTGTCCCAGCAGCCCGATGGAGTGTTCGGAAGGTTTGGGAAGTTGGTGCGGCAGAAGCCACGCTTCGCACTAAAATCAAATGCCGCGTGAGCGTAGCCGTTGATCAATAGCGCACATTTCATCCCATCAGCCGACCAGAGAATTGAGATAGACGACTCACGCTCACGGTCCGAAACGTTCGCAACATTGTAGATTTGAGCGGCATCTACGATCATGTTGTCAGACCGCGTCAAGTCCAGCGCATAGAAGTATCCGGTCTCTCCGTCGTCCTCGAACGATGCGCTGTGCGGATGGGTAAGAGAATCACTTCCAAAGTACGTTCGATCACCCGGCTTGAAGGTCTGCTCCGGCATCCTGTCATTCTCTCAGAAGAAGCGGATTTCGCGCTGAGATCGATCTCGTGCCCGAGTCACCCCCTAGGAGAAGTTTCGCGGTCGGGTCTGGCCTGGGTGATCTGGCTCACGCGAAACTTCTCCATAGCCGACCATCCAACCAGAATTCTGAAGACGACGAGGTCTCATGTTTGAAGAGAGATGGTCGCGATGATATTTTTGGAGCTTAGTGAGGAGTCTCTGTTGACGGATTCGAGCGCAAAGTTCGCTACCCAACGCACGACATTCCTGCGCTCAACGGAGTTGAGCAAGACCGATTCGTGGGCTATTGGCCAGATCGAAGAGCACGGGTGCGCACTCATCTCAGTTAGTACGAACTGTAAAGATGATTTTGGGTGGACCTATTCGCTCGGAATCTACGACACTTGCTGTCAGCCTGAACTGATCACCGTTGGTCTGCCGTTTGAAACCGCGAAGTCCTGCCTGAATGAGGTCGCACGCCGGTTGCGCGCAGGTGCCGATGTGACCAAGGAACGGCAGAAGGGCTTGGTTGCGAACGTCGATTGCGAGTTACGGATCGTCGCTCCAAAGTGGGCGGAGCGATTGATGAACTTCGCTAACTGGTACAACGGCGGTGCTCATTATCCGGTCTTGCAAGTGATCTACCCCGACCTTCAGAACCGATTCCAATGGGAAAAAGGCTTTGAGAATCGCTTCAGTCAACCCCTGTTGCAGCCAGGTACACCGTGTACACCCGTTGACCAGCAGTTCTGGGATTCGATTCGAAAGGACGAAGAGCGTTTCCCCGATTGGAAGTTCTCCGAAAGGCCGCACACAAAGGTATTCATCTCGAAGCCGGTTCAGGAAGGCAAAGAGTGGATCACCTATGTGACTCACGATCTCTCTGATGGCGCTTGGCAGATTCTCGGCGAAACAGGAGTTGAAAGCGGGGGGCCGGAACTAGCCTGCCTACACCACATGGTTGAAAAAGACCCGACTCTGGCGGAACTCGCCAATCTCCCTAAGGGTTGGTATGCAGAGCGAACGGCACCGGGAAAACCTTGGGAACGGTTTGAGAGCGAATCGGAAGAGGCCGACGAATAGGTCGGTTTGGCATTCCGGCTGTATGACCGCCCAGAGTGAAGTTTCAACGGGCTGGGCCGGCCAGGATCGACGGCGGTCAGGCCAAATTTCTGCATTGTTCACGATCCACTCGGAATGCGCCAAAATCGATAACTTTCGCCACGATCTATACTTTTCTCTGTTGTCATCTTCCTTCCGGAGTCGCAGCCATCGATGGAATCAGTGTGGATTTTTAACGGTAATCAGTCGCCATTCCCAAGCGGGGTCTTCAAGAGCAAGGAATCCGCTGAGCTGTGGATAAGCAAATGGGGCGTAACGGGCACGCTCACGGAATACCCGGTGGACATGGGGATGTATGACTACGCGATCTCGAAGGGCCAATTTCGACCAAGCAAGCCAGAGCACGAAACCGCATTCTTCATTGGCAAGTTCAGTGGTGGGGGAATCGACCACGCTCATTACGAACTTGGGATGAAAGGTTGAAAGCCAATGATCAAGTCATTCGATGTATGGAAGAAGAAAGGCTCAGCTCAGTTAGTGCGTTACAGGTGCTTCGAGGATGTCACCTCAAGAACGTTCAGCGTTCAGAGCGCGGACTTCTTCGAGTTACCAATTCAAATGGAACGGCTGGTCCAGTTGGAAAAGCAGTTCCTTGAACTCATGATCGAAGAGTCACCATTCACGCGGTCCGGCTCATTCGACTCGATTGAGGACGCCATAGCACACCACGATTCTGAGTTTTTGGAGGATTAATTCGCTGACGCGAGCGAGTGACCGCCTATGCGGATCTTCGGCCGCCAAAGAATGGCAATTATAGGGAGCTAAACTAACTCTTGAGCGACCTGGACTGCTTTACCCAGTTGGTTGTCACGCCCAAGTAACGCTTCACCGTAGGACCAGTCCACCGGAACATCCGGAGTGATTCCCTTGCCTTCGATGCGATTCCCGTTCCAACTCACATAGGCGCCGATTGGGATGACGAGTCGATAGTCGTTTCCAATTTTGAAACCGGAGCGGGAGAGAAGTCTGCCGGGAGTCTTGTTCCCTACAATAGTCCCGAGTCCATTCTCCTGGGCAAACTGCGCGAGCATCTCCGCCGCGCCCGTGGTGTGTTCATTCACAAGAATCACGACTCGGCCGTGAAAGCTCTGCCTTCCCAAGCCCGAGGTTTCAAGCACAACTGATTTCTTTCCGAGAAACTTGAGAGCCAGGAATGGAATTTCCAGTTTTGACTTCGGAATGCGATCAAACTTGGGAAGACTGGCCTTGTCATAGCCGCGTTCCGCAGTCGGGCGATCCAGACTGTAGCCAATCGGAACTTTTGAAGGAGTGAGATAGCTCATCAGATGGAGCCCGCCGATTCCTCCACCGGGGTTCCCCCGCAGATCGATCACCAATCGCTCGACGTTGGGGATCTTCTCGTGAAAGACGGCATCGACGTCCTTTGCAAAGTCGATCCCAATCTTGCCGGGAAACAAGCTTACCTTCACAGCTCCCAGCGACTCGGCCGCCATTGCGGCGGTTACGCTGTCTGGCTCTGAATAGGGATTGTCTTTGTACTTGGGCTCCGGTGTCGCCAGGTCAAGGCGCTTTTCAGCCCTGTTTCCGTTCCTGGAGATGACGATGGGGATTCGTTCATCCATCGGAAACACAGGCGGTTCATCCGGGGAAATGTTTTGCCCCTTTGCTGAGATCAGGGAATCTCCAGGCTGTACGCCGGCACGAGCTGCCACACCTCCGGGCAGCACATCCTGAAAGACCCATCGAGTTCCGTCGGCGTTCGTCTCGACCTTGCGAAAGCTGGCATTGATCGCGTTGCGCGGAGTGATTTTGGTTGTTGGGCCGAGCAAGCCCAAGCCGCTGGAATGAACCTCGTGCAGCATGCTTGTCACCGCCGCTTCGAAGCCGTCCACCGTTTCTGCTCCGAGAATCGAGTCGGTGTGCTTCGCGACGATCTGTTTCCAGTCTTTGCCGCCAAATGCCGGATCGTAATACTTCTCAGCCACCAACGTTGAAATCTTGCTCAGTAGGTTTTGCCGATCAGAACGGGTGAGTGCCATAAGAATCCTCTCCAGAGGGATGAATTACAAAGTGGTGTCGGGATTGCCGACCAGTTGGAAGCTCGCCCAGTAGTAAGGCGGTGCCTTGTCCTTTATGAGTTCAAGCTGCGCGTCTCTTAGTGCTTCGGCTTCCGGTTCGTGCTGTGCGACGTGGCGATAGAAGTCGGTCATCATTCGCGAGGTTGAGTGGTCTTCAAGCTCCCACAGGGTCGAGACCACGCTGTCGGCGCCGGCCTCGATGAAGGCGTTCACGAGGTTTGCAACGCCAGCTTCGCCCACCGGACCAACGCCGGTATTGCAGGCAGAGAGGGTCACAAGTCTTGCGTTGAGGTGCATCTTGCGAATGTCTCGCACTTGAAGCAGGCCGTCGTCACTCTTGCTGGGATTGGGAGCGAATACGAGTGCCGAACGATCTGGGTAATCGATATCCGTGTAGCCGTGCAAGGCGAGGTGAAGAACGTTGAATCGTGCGAGCGGCAGACTCTGGAAGTGAGTCTTCGTCGCGTCATCTCCCAGGAGAATAGTGCTGGGTTTGGGTAGCGTGGTAGCAATCGACTGGACTTCTCTCTTGCTGTCAGGGAGCGGCGTAAGCTCGCTTCGTTCAGGCCCTGATATTGTCCGCGTGATGAAGTTGCGGGAATCGGCGGTTTGGGTCCACGCGGCTACTCCCACATACGGCAACGATTGGTCTTCATGCTCACTGCTGGCTCGCCCCTTCAGGATGTGAAGAACAGTCGAGGACGGCGTGACGCTTACTTCGTGCGTTTGCAGGAGGTACTTGCCGTTATTGACCAGGGCCGAGAATGGCAGCAGGTGCAGCGAGCCATCTGGGATCAGGATCAAATGCGATTTTTCGCGCAACTCAGACACTGGGCCGAGCAATTCATTAAATAGTTTCTGACCAAGAGCGGGATCGACACCCTGTCTGCGGAGTTCGTGTCGATATCTGTCGGCGTCAGACTCCAACGTTGCTTGTGCAGGCAGTGCGTATCTCCGTCCCGTTGCCATTGATCCGTGATGGAGTGGAGGGGCTGCTCGCCTCTAGAATCGAGCCGTTCATGTTCAAGGCCGTCGGGCTTGCCGGCTGCGCTCTCGCGCTCCAGGTATCTTCCATGGGCCTTCCAGGCTCCCTTAACACGAGAATTGGAATACCTGACATTCACGATGGCGCGACGTTGAAACTGCGTGACCGCTCCCCCACCGCTTCGGACAATGCTTCGCTGGCCTGATCGCGGCCTCGTGGTTCTCTGCGCCATGGCGGGCACGCTCGTCATCGACCACGATGGCGTCTACAATCCCAGCCTGCTTAACGATCGCCTCTTGCTCGGGCTGAAGGGCACTATGAGTGAGTTCGAAATAAGCCTTCTACGTCAGCGCGCAATGGAAGCACTCAAGGAGAAGATTCGGCGTGGCCTCGTGCTGACGCAAGTTCCTGTCGGCTACATCCGTACAGAGGATGAAGGTATGAACTCACATCGCCCCTCATCACCTGGAGATCGTTATGGAAGATCAGCCAGTGTTTAGCTCTTCTTCGACAGCGCGATGTTGTACAAGGTAGCTCGTCAGACGCGGGAGATCGGCATGTGCATGGCATTTGGAGCGAGATACGAAGATGTCGCAGGGGTGGTCCTTCGTCGTCCCGGATGCCTCTTCGCACAGTTTTCCATCGTTTGAGCAATACGGAATGGAGACCCTCATCTGTCCGTCGGCTCTCTTGGTGTACCTCATCTCTGTGGCAGAATCAGGGCTTAACGCTCAAGTTCAGAATTCAAAGCCAAAGGCCTGACGCCCGACGCGCTTCGCGCCGATAGTAACCATCAGTGAGAAAGTTTGGCTTGACGCGACTTTCGCTACGGGATATCGTCGAATGTAGATCGGACATCCGTCCGACACGCGCGGTGAGGATTGGTGCGCCCCGTTCGAGGAGACAATATGAATGAAAGCATCCTTCGCAGAGTACAAATGTGTTGTGCCTGGTGTGGTCCAGCGTTTGTGCTCCTATATGGCTTGAGTTGGTGTGTGCTTGGGCATAACTATCCACCGCCAGACTCGCAACTGAGCGCGACGGACTTGGTCAACAACTTCTATCTGAGATACCGCAGTGACATTTTGCTGGGCCAGTCGCTCTCTACCTGCTTCGGAATGCTGTATCTGGCTTGGACATGCCAACTCACCGCAATGATGTGGGCGCGGGAAAAGAACCACATCCTTTCGCTGCTGCAACTCACCGGGGGACTCCTCACCGCGTGGGTGCTCTCGTTCTGTCCGGTTTTCTGGCTTTGGTGCGCGGAAATGGCAGGATCTGTCGACCCGGTCCTGATCAAGAGTGTGCATTTCATCGGTTGGTATACCTATGACATGACTTACATGATTACTACGATTGAGACCATCGCAATTTGCATTTTTGCATTCACAGACAAACAGAAGCCGGCGATTCTGCCGCGATGGACCGGGGTATTGGCCCTTTTCTCAGGTTTGTCTTTTCTTCCGCTTACATTCCTGCCTTACTTTAAGACGGGCATCTTCGCGATCAATGGGTATTGGTCTTTCCATGTCGCCTTTGGAACCTATGCCCTGTTTACAGCCATTATCGGCTATTACATGGCACAGAACCTTAAGAAGACGAAGATCGCCATCTCGCCGGAAAAGACACAAGCGATCAGCTATGCATCTCGTTAGCTGTTGCGATGACTATTGACATGTCGTCTACCGCCCTGATTACTATACCTGCCGAGAGCTTGATCACTAAATGGGTGACAGGCTCTCTCGTTCGGTTGGCGCGAGAACCGCAGAGAACGACTCCCATCAATCTCAGGAGCAAACGTGACGCCGATCTCCGCCGCCTCTGCCAGTCAATGGCCAACTATACTTGGAGAGGAGGTCCCATGTCCGTGAAGCGCAGGACGACCGAGAAAGACAACAACGATACGTCGCGGAGGATATTGTCTGCGGCCTTCAAGTGCATATCTACCAGTGGTTCGGCTAATGTTACCTTGCGCGAGATTGCAGATGAAGCAGGCGTCGCACTGAGCCAACTGAACTACTACTATGACAACCGTGAGCGCCTGTTTGCGGCTGTACTCAAGTCAATGAAGCAGGAATATCTATCCCAGGTGCAAACCGAAATGGCTGCCTTTAGCACTGTTAGGGAGAAGGCCCATTTCCTCATCAAATTCAATCAAAGCCTGCTTCAGACAAATCAGCGACTATACCGGGCGTTCCTGGATTTTTTCGGATTGGCCATGTGGTCCAAGTCCTTCAAAAAGGAGATGAATGGATTCTTACATGACATCTCCCACGTAATCGAAGATCAGATCATTCCCCTCGCCGTTCGCCGGGAGGAATCTTCTTCGCACTCGGCTGAATCTTTGGCCACCATGATTTTGGGAACGACGTTCGGTCTTGCGATGCAGTACCTAATGGACCCGGAGCGAGCCGAGATCATGCACGGCTTTGACATTCTTCTTGACGTCCTTTAAATGCAATGGTAGTGAGTCTCTCCATGCTTCGAGAGGAAGATTGTCACGATAACGTGCTCCACTCTTTCGAGGGCCGGTGGACACGGGGCACAGAATCCTCAACAATGCCGGTCAGGCTGCTATTTACACCGCGAAGCTGTTGGGTGGTTCTGTTCACCGGACCCGCTCCATCGCGGAGGGAACATTTCGACGCCCAGCCGCTTCATCTCGAGAAAGGGATCGGCAAAGTCCGCGTTCAATGGAAACCCTTCAGCTTTCCATGCGTCCAATCCGCCCTTGAGTATCCGTATTCGCTGAATCCCCTTCTTGCGTAACGCTAGAGCTACGCGGGCAGTCACAAAGCTGTTGCCGGACTTGCAATAGAGAACGAGATCGATGCCTTCGGGCACCACGACACGCGTCTTGTGCCGCATCTCGTTGGGATCGGCCCGCACTGCGCCGGGAATTGCGCCGGAAGCTTCCGGATCATCCTCAAACCGCAACAGGTCGAGCATTCCGATATTTTCGCCTGCATCTAATCTCGCCTTCAGTTCTCGGGCAGTGATTTGCTGGGAGCTGAGTGCGCGGATCGCACTCAAGAGCAGCACGAGTTTCCACACAAAGAAGAACACCAATGGAACGCCCAGAATCAACACGAGTGCGTCGGCGACAACCGATATATATCCTGCCGCTTTGTCGAGTTCCGCCGCAAAGACAAAGCCGGCTCCCATATAGGCCGCCACCCAAAGGGAAGATCCGCCTGCATCGTAAATTAGAAACTGAGACCGCGATGTTCCTGACATTCCGGCGAGGGGCGGGGTAATCCCGTCCAGGCCGGGGAGAAACTTTGCGATCAGAAGAATGCGGAGGCCTCGCTTTGCAAAGGTTGTCCTCGAGTGTCTGATGCAGTAGCTGGGATCCGAGGCAAGCGCACATAGCAGCCTCAACACTCGCTTCCCGCGCAAGCGGCCAGCTTCGAACCAAACCAGATCGCCAAGAAGGCAACCCAGGATCGCAACAAGGAGGACCCCAGTAAAGCTAAGCCGACCGGTGCCGGCCAAAGCGCCCGCAGACAGCAAGAACAAAATCGCTGGGACCGGCAGACAGAGTTGGCGTGCCAGCACGGACAAGAAAAGAATCGGATAGGTCGTGTGAAGTAGATAATAGTTCATGCTCGCCTCATCTTCGATTAACACCTTCAAGGATCCTAAGCTCTCATGGACGCCCGCAGCGTTTTTGTGAATCGGAGCGAACGACCGGCGGCGTCCCACTCTTGTCATTTGATATCGGTGGCGAAACCCGGCCGGCCTTCCCGTATTCTCGCTGAAAACTGTGGATCTCTGTCGGCAGCGCGAGCGGCGGGGTTGATATAGGCCCGCTGCTTGAGTTCGACGAAGGGAAGATTCCCCGCTAGTTCCCCATGCTCGTACTCCATTTCGTCGGCTTTTCCGTTCAGCAGGATGCGCCAGTCATGCGGCTGCGGCTTCATTGTCTGGAAGGTAAAGATTTCGGTTGTGCAGTTGTGGGTGATCGCGTTGTACCATTGGGGATGATTGAAGAGATAGTTCGTCATGCCGACATAATTAAGGAAGAGCGACTGAGCAAATGCAGGCGTGGCCCGTGTGTGATAGAGGTATAGATCTTCTCCGCGGCGGTAGTTCGTGCGGAGTCGCACCACGTCACGCTCGTCGCTAACGACTGAGATAAGCGTGTATTGCCTGAAGAAGCCCCGGATAGCGGAATAACTTTGACCGGGTCGCTTCCGTGTCTCAATGGAGAAGGCGATATGCTGGTTGTCTCCCAGATCGAAGCTCACGATCGTATGCGCGATCCATGGCGATCCCCAATAATCCATGAAGAAATCAACACCGCGAATCTGTGCAAGATCGATTTGCCGGTCCGACCACTCGCAGGTGTAGTCGAGTTCAGCCCGATAATCACACTGGCGGAAGTTATGAATTGCGACATGAGTGCCGGATTGTTCGATTGACGCCTGTCTGGATACATCCACCTGCCATGGCGGGGTGTTCGATGGTTTGAGAGTGAGCCACCAACCCAGAACCAATATCCAGCAGCATAGGCAGGCTACGAAACGGGAGCCCTTGGAATTTGCGAGATAGAAGGTCGCAGCAACGACCAAGAGGTAGACACTGGCCGCCATGATCCTCAACCTTGGAAAAGGGAAATCAAAAGAGAGCGCAAGGACAGTCCAGAGCGTCGAGAGTACGATGGCCCCATAGACAGCAGTGCCGCCGGATGTATGAGCAAGCCAGGACCATGCCCGATTCTCATTGGCGCGACGGAAGATCTTCTGAATCATGAAACGCCCTCGGGAGAAGCGATTATGCTTAAGGTCTCTGGATGCCATCCGTAGCAACAAGGATGATGCCTAGAAGAGGCGTCCGAAGGAAAAGAAGACCTTTCGTCTTCCCGCATCGCCGACTGCTCCTCCTACGGTAATTGCTCCCAGTGGGGTCGCGGCAATTACGCCAAGGAAGCCATCCTGTCTCAATATGGCTCGCCGGTCCGGCGACCAGATCTCGCCGCCTTCGTACCCTGAACTCAGATAGAGCCCATGACCGAGTTCCGAGGGTAATGTGGCGAGTCGATGGAGGTAGCCCGCACGGGCAAGGAAATCGTCTGTGCCGCGGTACTCGTCTATCGACGATGCCGACAATCTAAACGGACCACCCAAAGTGAATCGCAATGGCTCGGCGACAGTGCGGCGGCCATAGGTATTGCCCTCGACGGACAGCGCCAGTATGTTCTCACCCGAGACTGTGAATGTCCTGGCCGCCTGGGCACTGATGAGGGGTGCGTTGCTGCTTCCTGCGGCATCGAATAGCGAACCTGCAGAGACTTCAATACGCGAACCATGAGCGGAGATGATGCCTGATTCAGTGCGATCGTAGACGATGTTCGCAATGGCGGTTTGGGCGCTGCCGGAGACAGCCTGTGTTCCGTCCGAACCATTTACCAGATGCCAGCGGAGAGTCTGCATCCGCCATTGCAGCGAGGCCTGAAGGTTGCGATTGAACGTGCGTCCTAAATCGATCCCTCCGCCGGCCTGTTGCGAAAATCGTTCGGAGATACGCTGCTGGTTGTTCCACAAATACACCGGTTCGCGCAAGATGCCAATGTGCGGTTGGACATAGTAGCCGCTCTGTGTCAGTTGACGGTAATACTCCGTCGACGCCTGGGTTAAAAAGCCGAAGCGAAGGTCTGCGCGTAACTCCGAACCATAGCCGCCGAAATCCTGATCGATCAAGCGAAGGTCGACGGTACTACGGGTTACGTTGGAGTTCATTGCCGTCATATCCGTTCCGAACATTAGGAAAGGCGGCCCGTTTCGGACGTCACTCAGTCGCACCAGGACGCCTGTATCGGGACTGGTGGCGACGATTCGATCGGAGGGTGCCGGAACGCCGGGCGCAAATGTCTCGAAGTTGGTTTGATAGGCGCCGTTGCCCTGCACCTGGCGGAGTGACTTTGACAACGTGGCCGGCTCGATGGGCTGGCCCTTGAGTTTGTTTACATCTGCCTGTACAGCTGCCTGCGCCGCTGACGTGCCACCCTCGATCTTCACTACCTCGAATGTGGAAGGCCGGGACCGTTCCCTGCTCTGCCGGTCGGCCACATAGGCTACCCACTCCTTGTCATCCAATGCGTATTTTCTGAGCGCGGCACGATTGGTCTCGGCAGCCGCATAGCCCACGGCAATGAGTTCGGAAGACTTGTTATAGTCGCCCGTTGAAAACTTGGCTGTATCGGCGGAAATCAGTACATCCGCCAGTGTTTTGCCTACACGCTCGTTCTTTGCGGTTCCGGCTGCAAATGCGCGCGCAAACACCCCGACTACCGAACTTACATCGGAATCTGAGAATTGTGGACTTTCGAGATGTACCGCAATTACGACGTCCGAATGCAGATCCAGTTTCACGATATCGGTAGGCAGGTTATCCATGATGGCCCCATCGACGAGATAGTGATCGTGATACTGGACGGGCGGGAAGATCCCCGGTATCGCGATGGAGGCGTGGAGCGATTGGGGCAATGGGCCGCCGGAGAATACGACCTGCTGCATGGTATTCAAATCGGTGGCGACGCAGCGGAAGGGAATGGGCAGAGTGTCATAACTAAGTTCGCTTCGGTTGTAGCGGTCCAGGGTTTGTGCAAGAAACTCGTTCAGGCCGGCGTCCACAAGCACAGCGTTGCGCAGGCTCACGCCGCCTTTAAGGCCCAGTTGAATCGCCTGAGGCAGTTCTCTCCTGTCTTCGCGCCTGCGATAGCTTGCATCGATGTAGGGAGTTTGCATGGCAAACACGCCCCGAAAGTTGTCGCTGGTAGCGATCTTCTTCATTTCCGCCGGACTGTGCCCTGATGCATAAAGACCTCCGATCAGGGCTCCCATGCTGGTTCCGGCGATTCGATCGATCGGGATGTGGTTATCTTCCAACCACTGGAGCACGCCGACGTGAGCGATTCCCAGGGCGCCCCCGCCCTCAAGCGCAAGGCCGATCACCGGTCTGCCTGAGGGCACCACCTTGGGCAGGAGTGATACGTCTGCCACTGCGTGCTCTGTGCTCACGACGGCGCTGTTCACGTTTGAAGTTGTGCTTGCATTTCCAGCTTGCCTGGATGCAGACGGCGGGGCCGGAATAGGCTGTGGCGTTGTCTGCGCCTGAAGGAAGTTGCCGGCGGGGACGAATGCCAGCAACTGCGCTGCGGCAATAATTCTCACTGCTTTCAACGTGTTCATCATCGTCCGTCCAGTCAATAGACCGCGATTCAAATGCGGAAGGTCGTACATTTTCGCAACCCGTCCATTAGAGAAGGATCCTCCATTGGATGAACCGAACAACCGGCAAGTTTCTATACCGTAGGGACGCTACCTCAAGTGGGCGCGCCTTTCGTGTTGAATCCCGTATAGGGAAAGTGCCGCTCATTCAATGCCCGGCATGTACCTCGGTGTGTCTTGGATCATTTGATTTAAGAAGAAACGAGAGGAAGAACATCGCTGCGGCGCCGACCGCGAGAACTATATATGTGTCCAGGTAGGACAAGGATGCCGCTTGCCCCAGCAAGGACCGATAAACGAGGGCCATTCCGGCCATTTGTCCTCCCGCCTGGGAACCGCCCGGTGCGTCCGATGCCATGGCTTGATAGGCCAAGGCAAGATTCGGACTTCCAGGTGTGAGATGCTCGCCGAGTCGAACCAAATGGAATTGCTGGCGACGAGCCAAAATGGTTTGCACCACTGAAGCGCCCACGCTCATTCCAATGTTGCGAACAAAGTTGCTGAGGCCTGACACGGCGTCGCTCTTGTCCTGGGGAACGCCGAGATAGGAAACCGTCATGGCGGGAACGAAGATTAAGCCCAATGGAGCGAATTGCACGAGCATGATTTCGGCGGCAGTAGCGAAGCTGATCTCCAGCGACAAAAGATGAGTTGTGAAGAACAGGCCGACAGCCGACCCAATCCATCCCACGGCGATGAGATATTTGGCGGGAAACCTGGAGGTGAGAAACCCAACGATGGGCATGGTGACCAACATCAGTATTGCCCCTGCGGAGACAACCAACCCGGCTTGTTGCGCGGTATAGCCCATTAGAACCTGAAGAAACTGGGGCATCAGAACGGTGGAGGAGAAGACGACGGCGCCGGAGATGAACATCATGACGCTGGCGCTCGAGAAATTGATCATTTTGAAAAGTTTCACGTCAACGATCGGCTGTTTCTGGCGCCACTCCCATACCGCGAGAGCACTGAGGCACACAACCGAAATTACCACCAACGTTGTAATGTAGCTGGAGCCAAACCAATCGTCTTCCTGTCCCTTGTCCAGGAAGATTTGCAGCGCGGACACGCCCAGCAGCAGCAGTGAAAACCCCACATAATCGAACCGCATCTCACTCGGCCTGAATCGCCGCAGGAAGGGTGGATCTTCCACGACTTTGTAGACCATACCCAGAGCCAGCAAACCGATTGGCAGGTTCATGAGAAAAATCCATCGCCATGAATAGTGGTCGGTAATCCATCCACCCATGGTCGGGCCCAGTGCCGGCGCCACCAGTGCCGTCAATCCATAAAGCGCAAAGGCCATGCCACGCATTTTAGGAGGAAAACTGTCGGCCATGATGGCTTGGGACATGGGCTGGAGACCACCGCCGCCCGCTCCCTGAAGCACCCGGGCAAATAGCAGCATTGGCAAAGTGGGAGCCATTCCGCAGAGGAGGGAACTTGCTGTGAAGATGGCGATGCAGAAAAGGAAAAAATGCTTGCGCCCGATCACGTTGGTTATCCACCCGGTGATCGGCAGGATGATGGCGTTTGCCACCAGGTACGTCGTCAACACCCAGGTGCCCTGGTCCTGACTCGCTCCCAGGTTGCCGGAGATATGCGGTAGCGCCACGTTGGCAATGCTGGTGTCGAGCACTTCCATGAAGGAAGCTGTAGCGACGACAACCGCTACCAGCCACGGATTATAGGCGGGCTTCCATTGCTGGACCGGTCGATCTTGGGCCAAAGCTCCACTCCGTCCATAGTATAGAAACGAAACTAACCGTTTCGTATTATAATACAACAATCAGAACCTGATAAATCATGGCCCCAAGAGACGTTAAGACCATTTCCCTTATCGAGGATGATGTTGATATTGACCCCGAAGTCGAATCCGGTATCGAGCCCAAGCGCCCCAAAGGGAGACCGCGAAGCGAATCGTCACGCGTTGCGATTCTGGCTGCTGCTTATCGTTCCTTGCAACGGCAGCCTATCGCGGCGATCTCGACGGTCCACATTGCTCGCGACGCAGGAGTTAGCACGGCCACGCTGTATCGCTGGTGGTCGACGAAAGAGGAGTTGCTGCTGGCTGCTTTTCTTCATGAGGCAGACCATGAACTTGTCCTCAAGCCGGAAGGACTGCCTTTGGAGCGGCTTAAGGAGTATGTGCTCGGAGTGGGGCGATTCTTTACCGGTGAACATGGCATTGTTGTTGTCCGCTTGTTGACCGCCATTCAGGATGACGCGGCCTTGCGCAAGCAATTTCTTGAGCGCGTTTACTCGCCGCGTGATAAGGAGATTCGATTGCTCGTGGACGAGGCAGTCAAACAGAATCAACTTCCCGCCGATGTCGAAGTGGGGAGGTTCCTGGATTCGATCATCGGACCTCTACTCACTCGATTGTTGATTCGGCACGAGCGGTGTGACGAGCGGTTTGTAGCAGCCGTGTTCGAGCGGATGGTCATTGCCGCCAGAGCTCAAAGTTAATCTGCGAGTCATTGAACTTAAGCGAGCACGCTGAGCATCGGCGAGACCAGTTTAGCAATCGAATCCGCTATTTTTTTTGAAGAGCAGCGCGGCGAAGTACCAGCCCATTCGCTGGCTGCGCCGTAAATCGCCCAACTCACGCTGCTGGCAAGCATCTCAATCGAAACCGGGATCTTAGCTCGATGGCCCTTCAAACCAACTAGAATCATTTCACGAAGCACAGCAATCACCGCCGACTCGAGTTGAGGTCGAGCACCCGCCGCATTTCGGGAGCGCTTATCTTTAGCATTCGCCAGAAAATCGCACACGGTTTTCACTAGCGCCACGAGAGCCGAAGCACAACCGCCGTCATAGCTTATATTGCGCGCTGCGAGCAGGCCGTTAAAGCGCTCGGCAACCATTGCGTTCAACAGCGCGTATTTGTCCACGTAGTGGTCATAAAAAGTAACTCGATTCACCTGGGCCGTATCAGCGACGTTCTGTATGGATATTTTCTCGAACTCCTTGCTTTCGAGCAGGTGCGCCAGCGCTCGCTGGAGAGTGAGACGCGTTCGGGCTGTGCGTGGGTCTAGGCAATCGAATTGTTGAATGACCTCTTCCACATGACTATTGTACATTCACGCAGAAAACGACAATTGTCGTGTTATGGCGACAGGTGTAGTATAACTGCAAGAGGTCTCCCCGATGAGAATTGCTGCCATTATCGCCCGCCTCCTTTTGGGCTTGATGTTCACCGTCTTCGGACTCAATGGGTTTCTGCATTTCATTCCGACCGGTCCCATGCCTACCGGTCCGGCAGGACAGTTCATGGCCGCGACGGTTCCAACCCATTACATGGCATTTGTCTTCGCTGTTCAGCTTGGTTGCGGAGTCTTATTATTAGTGAACCGATTTGTGCCGCTGGCCCTCACGTTTTTGGCGCCGGTGCTGGTTAATATTTTGCTCTACCACATTACGATGGCACCTAACGGACTGCCTCCGGGCCTGCTTGCTACCGTGCTCTGGCTTGTCCTTGCCTTTCACCATCGCGCGGCATTCGCGGGAATTGTTCGGGCGCGTGCTGTTACTCCGTAGAAGGTGCATCCGTATCATGGGCATGAACTGAAGAAGAACGAAGACGAGAGTGAAAGTAGTTATATTCGGCGCTACGGGAAAATCCGGCGTGTTGGTCACTAAACGCGCGTTGGAAGAGGGACTCCACGTAACCGCGTATGTGCGTGCCTCTTCCAAATTACAGTTGCAGCATGAGCGGCTCACCGTTTATGAGGGGGGAACTGACCGATACCGCAAAGATTGAAGCCGCCCTCAAGGAACAGAACGCTGTCATCAGCCTGATTGGGCCATCGGGCCGGATATCTGACGATGCGTTGACGCAGGGTGTGCGGTCCATCGTCGCTGCCATGCAGGTGCTCAGGGTGCACCGCTTAGTCGCGATCTCAACCTCCAGCGCATCCGATCCACAGGACCGAGTCTCGCTCAGTTTCTGGCTTGCAATTCACATTTATCAAGCTGCTGCAGAAAAAGGCTTACGACTATATCGTGCAATCGGCTGACCTGATTCGCAACTCGGGACTTGACTGGACGCTGGTTCGTCTACCTATGCTGACGGATAAGCAATGCACTGCGCCCCCTGCAGTTGGGTATCTCGGATCGCCTGAAATCAGAGTGTTCTCTCTGTCTCGAAATGTTCTTGCAGACTTTCTGGTCCAATAACTCCGGGATGACACCTGGGAGCAGAAATCTCCGCTTATCTCCAACCGTACATAACTACCAGCAACTCAGCCACCGGGCTACACTGAGCCAAGCCCCCCCTGACAGCTTGGGGCAAGTGTTTCAGGACATATCGGGCCGTGGCGTCGTGGGCATTCATTTCTGCTTGGTGGTCTTTCCTTCTGCGTGGATAGCTCTCACACCCGCAACCGCATGATCGAATACAGATGAAACAAAGGCATCGGAGAGTGGCCGATGACCCATCAGAAGCCGCACGACCAGTGGTCCGAAGAGCATATCTGCGAACTGCGCCGCATCAGTTTTCGGGGGAAGTTGCCCTTCCCGGACGGCCGCCTTCACTGCCTTCGTGACCTCTTTCGAACGGGGCGAAGTTATGCGTTCGAGAAACGAGTCCCTAATGGTCGGATTGTCCTGCATGGCGGCGAACATCCTGACAACCACGACACCGTGTCCGCCCCTGAAAAAACGTCCCACCTCGAGCAGGTGTTGCTTTAGTCGGAGAAGAGGGTCTCCCGCCGAGCTTAAAGCGAGATCCTTTTGAGTCTTGTGAAGGAAGGCATCGAGCAGCAGCGCTTCCTTGGTCGGCCACCATCGATATACGGTTGCGGTACTCACACCTGCTCTGCGGGCGATGCGCAGCGGGGATATAGAGGAGAGGGGCTGTTCCTCAAGAAAGCTGTAAGCAGCCTCAAGGATCGCAGCCTGGGAGGTTTCGCTGCGCGGTCTGCCGCCGGGACGATTTTCATCTGGTAAATGATCGGACACGATAGTCAACCGAATCATTATATTTGATGGTTCGACACGACCCTCTCTTTTTAGTCGAGGTGAACACTGGCTCGACGGACATTCCAGGCCGCAATCGATCAATCCCCTCCTGATTTCCATCGAACCTGATCCGGACCGGAATACGCTGCAAAACTCTTACGAAGTTTCCGGTAGCATTTTCCGGAGGAAGAACACTGGATACCGATCCTGTTGCTCCGCCGATGCTCTCGACAGTGCCGCTATAGCCACGATCGAGGGCGTCCACAAGAACGTTTGTCCTCTGGCACATTCGCATCTTCAAAAGCTGCGTCTCTTTGAAATTTGCAGTCACCCCTATTTGATCCGCTTCAGAGACGGTGCGATGTGGCAGGAAAACGATGTCTCGGACGGCGCCCACGCGGTAAAAGATTTACGGCATCCGGTTCTTGGAGCGGTCAGCTTCGAAGCCTCGACCTTTGGCGTAGATGGGCCACAAGACCTCAGCATGATGGTCTTTCTGCCGACCAGTACAGATGTCGTGGACAGCATCTCCGATTTGCTCGACGACCGAGATTAGGTGCGCGGTGACTGCTTCTCCGCGTGCTGGCATGAGCTTTCGAGCATACTGGGTTCGGGTCGGCAGGAAGTAAATTGCGCTGCGAATTCACGGCGCTTGCTCACAAAGCTGGCAAACAATGAAGCAGGCACCTGCTAACAATCGAGAACAGCATCGACCCTAAACTACTAGTGTTTGGCGAACACTGAAGACGGGGCTGATCCCGTGCCTGCTTCGGATTCCCCAAGTTCCATGCGTTCGATGAGAGCGTTCGCGAAAGTGTACACGTGCCACACCTCGCTATCTGAAAGAACGTCGCCACTGAGGCTCTTCACGAGTTGGTGGACCCTCACACCCGTCTTGCCATCTTCGTGGTCGATCACTTCCACTGGTTCCACGCGAGGATCATACGACTGCCACTGCCGAGTCCAGTAAGCGCGAACCTCTTCTTTCCCGACAACACTCCCGCCTTCGGATGCCTTGGGCCAGCTGACGTTCTCAGTCATGAGCGCCAAAGCGCCGTCGATGTCCCGCTGGTTGAAAGCAGAGTATGCCTGAACTATCAGTGTCTGTCTTTTCGCCATAAAACCTCCAAGTACATTATGTGTACTATACACAGATACGCAAAGCAGCGCTCTTGAGGTTCGAAATGTGTACAGTACATATATCGGGCGAGATGTGGAAATGTCAAAAAAGGAATCGTACAACGCATATATCCGGAAGTCGTTGCCGGAGCTTCACCGCTCGGTGCTTGACATCGTCGGTATCTTCAACAGCCCCGAACGTGACGCGGCTAATCTGGAGGACGCAGGACTGACGCTCGAACGAGCCCTGTTCCCGCTTCTCGTGCTAATTGGGAAGTACGGGCCTATCGGAGTGGTCGACCTGGCAACGCGCGTCGGGCGCGACTACACCACCGCCAGCCGGCAGGTGGCGCGACTCGAACAGCTTGGCTTGGTCACCCGTTGCGCCAAATCTGGCGATCGTCGCACCAGGGAAGCGACCGTGACCCCTGAGGGTAAGGCCGCAACGGATGCCGTCGATGCTGCACGCGAGCGGTTGGCATTGCGAATGTTCCGTAACTGGTCGCGCGCAGATTACGACCAGCTTCTTCGGCTCACGCGCATGTTGGCTGATGGCCTGTACGAGACGCCAGCGCCGGGATCAAAACTGGCAGAAAGAATGGCCCAGCAGGAAAGAGCCCGTTCCACGGACGCAGATGCATAATGTAGGACTCTGCTCTTGATTCGCATTATTTCTTTCTGCCAGCTAGCTCGTACTATCGCCAATCGGATCCGCCCGTGCGTAAGGACTTGATACGCGAGCGCACGCAGAAAGTGTGGGACAGGTTCTATAACTGGCCGGCAATCTGGCGGCGGTCGGCGTGTACTCCTAATCTGCGGGCCAGAATCGCGTTCATGTTTCTGTCAAAACTCTATCGGCAAATGTATGCAGGCACAGGGATTTCGACGGACAGCGCGCGGCGCAAGAAGTCAAAGAACTGGGCCAGGTGGACGGCAAAGCAATGCAAGAGGCTGTTCCAGGCTACGCCGATGCCGGAGTTGAAATCGCCGACTTGGGAGTTTCCATTTAAGTCGCCGGCGATGCTGCGACCTGCGCTGGTATCGAACGAGGCGGGCGTCAAATCAAGCCCCTTCTCGGTGCTTCCGGACTAACTTTGGGACTTGGCGTTTATCGAGATGGGAGTTGAGCGAGAGACTGATTGAGGCTCTTGCTCTCCCACCCATTCGCGAAGAGCGCGAATGGATGGGGCACCCAGATTACTGCTTGATCAAGGGTGGGACGCCTGCCAACACTAAGGTTGTCTATCCATTCATCGCGCCTTGTATTCCCAGCAAATGTGTTGTGCCAGCCCCGATAGATCTGGAAAGATACTTTTCTGGTTCACGCCGACGTTGTGCAATTCATCTCTGATAGTCACAGTCTTTGAGTGGGCGACGACGATTTTATCCAGCCTTGCTTTCGGTTTGCGTGCCGGTGGATTCACTCGCGTTGAACGCACCATGTCTTTGGCAGTGCCGAACAACATGAAGCGTCCCTCTTGGGCCGTTATGCGCCGGTCAATGTGCGGCGGCTCGATTGCAATCGGCCATTTCCGATTTGTGTCTTTGTTATCGGTGTCCATCGCGCTCTCAAGTTCCCATAGATATGGCTCAGTCTCTTCCCAGCCGGGCAGAGCTGGCCCATAGAGCTTCGGGATGTGGACCTTATTCCACAGCCAAGGATCGACAATCCATACAGCAGCATCGATGTCTGGCTTCGCAGAGGCTACAGCGAAATAGAGAGCGACGAGCGGGTTCGCCGTCCAATCAAGCAAGCGCGTCGGGGCGCCGTAGTGAGCCATGAGGAAGTACCATCCCCACTTATCCCTCTGTGAATCGAGCGCAACCAGCTGACGTCCTGCGTTCTCAAATGCCAATCGCATTTCCGATTCATTCTCTTCTGCGTACACCTTCCGCCATCGGCTTGGCGTCAACCCCCACATGGCGTCCCCTTGCCCTCTAAACCAAAGCCCCTTTTCATCACCCCGCGATGTAGCCCCATCCTTTACCTTCCAGTGTTTACGAATTTCATCTATTTGCCGCAGGTACGCAGCAAGCGATGTTACCGAATGAATTTCTGAAGCGAACTTCGTAGGGCGTCGCATTGAATCATTGTATGCAGTCGGGCCAATAGGGCACTCCGCCATCTTCAAACTTGGAGAATCCTTTCTAGTACGGCTGGAAGCGATTGCATGACTGAGGAAACGAATCGTCGAGATCGGTCCCATAAACGCCTATGTAGCGGGGATCTCGGGTCACGCTTCAACGCCTTGTCACCCGCGTAACGTTTTCTATTTAAGAATTCCGGCCTCAGCGTTTCAGGCAGGTGGCCCAATCACCGATCCAGCCTCCCGCCTGAGCTTCGCAAATAAGTAAGTGGGTGCCCCATTCATCGCGGTTGTATCGCGATGAGTGGGCCGCGCGTTCTTGCCGTCCACTCCGACTCGATTTCAACGACTCCTCGAATTCCGGTAGCGTAGTGGTTGAAGCTGCTCCATCGGTACTAATCGGGCGATGCGACCAGCCCCTTTTTTACGGGGATTCGGTGGATATATCGGATCACTTCGGACCGCTCTGTATCACCATGGATGTTCGCGTCAAAATAACGGTCCTGCCAGAACTGCTGGCGATCGCCTCGCAGTTTGCGTGAAGTGATCTGCTTGAGCGCCTTCAAGAACTGCGCCACCAGGATGAGCGGCGGCTCATTGATCAGCAAGTGGATATGCTCAGGCATCAGGACGTAAGCATAAATCCTGGCCTGGTGACGTGACCGAGTCTGTTCCAGAACGAACTCAAACGTTTCCTTGGGTGCCGGCGCTTCAAGGAAGGGAAAACGGTGGAAGCAACTGAACGTAATGAAGTGAAGGGCTTCGGCTTCCTGGAACCGCTTCAGGCCAGATGGCATGGTGCAATCGTACTCCCTGGGACCTTGCCGAAGACCCGCTCATCGCGATAAGGCCGCGATGAACGGGGCACAGCTCCGATACCAGGATGACCGGGCAACCTTGCTGCGATTGACGCAGAATGCGCGCCGATCTTTGCTAAGGATGACGGCCTTGTTTACGGTGCGAACTTCAGAGGCGGGAAGACTAATAAGAAACAATGCCTCGACGGTTCGGCAATCGTGGTATCCATGTCTGAAAATCCAGACATGGGGCACCCGGCAGCCTGCTGGTAGTTAGGCTGCAGATATTTCGGAGATGTCTGATCCGGGCCTAAAGGCCGCGCTGATTTGACCATTTTTCAGGGGCCTGAAGGCCCCTGCTCCCTCCCCCTGCTCCCTCCCCCTGCTCCCTCCAAAATCCATAACTACAACTGCGGTACTAGATTGCTGTTGGCTCTCATCAGCTTTCGACGTAATCCCAGAAGGAGTCGGCTAGCTCTGCGCCGTGTTCATTGAGGATGCGGCGGGTGGCGTGTTCGATCTCGTGCATGAGGCCGTGGAGGTAATCGCGCGAACGCGAGATGGCTACGATGCCGATGGTGGCTGAGTTCCAGGCGATGGCTTCATCTAATTCCGCGACCGATATGTTGAAGCCCTGTCGTAGTTGATCCTTGAGCGAGCGCACGACCTGACGGCGGTCTTTGAGGGATTGGGCGTGTTCGATGCGAATCTCAAAAGTTAGTTGAGCGACGGGCATAGGCGTGGAAGATTTTTACACTGCAAGTGTAATGCTAGCCGGCGAGATTGAGGACATGAGAAACAAGAATGAAAGAAGAAATGAACCGAGGGTCGTAGGTCAGCCTTTGTGGTATCCCACCCATCGAGCAAAGGGCGCTCGATGGATGGGGCACCAAGTTTCATCCAACTAGAAAGTTATTCTTCAAACTGGGCTAACTGGGCTGCGCGCGGCGCGGGCGTGATGAAACTGACGACGACCATGGCTAGAACCGCGGCACCGAGGGCGGGAAAGATGGCGTCGCGGTCGGCCAGTATCGAAGGGAAGAGAGACTTGACGGCCGGTACGTCCCATGCCAATGTGACGACGGTGCCGCTGGCGATGGCTGCGACTGCTCCCCAGGCTGTGACGCGTTTAGAGTAGAACGCTGCGAGGACGACAGGAGTGAGCGCTGCGGAATAGATGGTGTAGGCCCACAACATTTTCTGGAGGATGCTCTCGGCGTATACAGCCTGGTAGAGAGCCCAACACCCTAAGAGAACAACCGCGAGGCGGGAAACGATCAAGACGCGCTTGTTGGAGGCGCCGGGGGCGATGTAGCGCACGAATACATCATTGACGAGGTTGGTGGCGGGCGAGAACAGGTAGTTCGACGCGGTGGAGATGACTTTGGCGAAGACGGCGCCGAGGAGGACTGCGCCCAAAACGGCGGGCAGACCGTGGCGCGCGGTGTAGGGAATGATTTCGCGGGGATGGAGGGCTACTTCGCCAGTGGGATAGAGCGCGCGGCCGAAGACGGCGATGGCGACGATGAGGGTTTCAAGGACGAGGGTGCCGAGGGTCCAGCCGATGACGGAGTTGCGCGCATCTTTTTCGCTGCGGGCGGAAAAGAATTTCTGATACATGACCTGGTTGCCGAGCATAAGTAGCAATGTGGGGACGAGGAATTCAAGGCCGCGGATGACGCCCATCCAAACTGGCTGCTGGATGCCGTGAGGACCGATGCGGTAGTTGCCGAGGGGCTGGAAGTACTGTGGGGGCAGGACAGCGTGGAGGCCTGCCCAGCCGCCGGCCTGAAGGAAGAGGTAAGGCGCGGCGATGATGCAGATGACGGTGACGAGGGAGCCAATGGCGACGTCCATGTAGGCCACGGATGACATGCCGGCGAGGGCGGTGGTGAGGATGACGAAGGCGGCGATGATGAAGGTGCCGAGTTCGGGAGTGACGGCGTCGGGAAAGATGAGATGGAGGACGTCGCCGCCGCCCTTGAACTGATAGCTGGTGATGCCGATGTAGGCGAAGAGAATGGCAAAGGTGCCGAGTACGCGGGCGGTCTGGTTGTAGCGGGCTTCGAGGAGGTCGGGGAGTGTGAACTGGGCGAATTTGCGTGCGCGCGGGGCGATGAAATAAATGAGCAGCAAGCCGAGCCAGCCGCCGGCGGGTTGCCAGAGGGCGGCGAATCCATTTTTATAGGCGTTTTCGGCACCGGCGAAGAGGGAGCCGGCGCCGATCCATGAGGTGAGCAGGGTGAGGACGAGAACGATGGCGGGGAGGGAGCGGCCGGCGACGAGGTAGTCGGCTTTGGTGTGGACCTGCGAGGTGCGGTAGAGGGCGACTGCCAGCAAAACAACGACGATGATTGCCAGCACGATAACGTAAAGCTCGGACATCGAGTGCGACCTCGCGGTATTCCGGTGATTCCTTGAAGTTTACTGGATGAGGAGGGCGGGGTGGGGAAGATAGCGATTGCGAGTGAGTGGAATCGCATTTTTAAAACATTTCAAGGAGCCCTTAGAGGAAGTCTTCGTTCCACCTGTGCGTTTGAACTTTCCGCGCAGCGACCGCTTCGGTCCTCCTTTTTTTCATAGCATTGATGACCATGTGACGCGGCACGGCCATGGGTCTGGTAACACCGGAGCCGGTAGCGAATCAAGAAACTGATGCCGGAAGTTTGTCGAGTTCTCGAAGACGTCGTCTAATCATTGACCTGATCCAGGGAACGCGCTCCTGCTGGGGAGTAGCATCAAACGCGCGATGGGTCAATCTCAACGGCGGATATTCGCGATCTTGATGCCTGCGGTCATGGGCTTTTCATTATGGCGCTACGCTGCGGGACCGTCACTTTACTTGGCCGCAGGCAACGTTATCAATTTGCTGTTCGAGTTTGCGATCAATCGCAGCGAATTAGGCAAGGAGATGCACGCTCTTGCGGCCAAGCAGAGCGCTCTTGGCAACTGAGAATGAGGCTGGCAATCAGCAGTTGGAGGAAGAGCAGAAGGGCCGCGACGCGTGTCGTAGGCCCTGCCATACCGGCAATCGGGCGGAGCGGCGGTCCGTTTATCGGAGTTCCGAGCGAGTGGCGGCCGATCCGGACATTACCTGTTGTTGGGATCGTCTCCCTCTAGACCTGCTCAGAACTTTCTGGTGATTCAATCTTATGAACGTGTCCACTTCGAGGAGTGGTGAGGCCTAACCTTTGGCTGAACGAAGTGCATCCTGTGAAGCAGCTCATTTGCTCCACCCAATTCGATTCCCGACACTTCTATATACGGCCTCACGGGCGTATTCTAGCCCAAATTAAGTATGTTCTTCCGATCCCAATTCGTAGTAATCTTCGGGCCATGGGTTCCATTTTGTTTCCCTTTGCCTTGTTTCCTTCTGTGCTTTTGTGTGCCTTGGGTGTGTTCAGCGCGGCTCCGGCGGCTTCTGACCAGTACAAGCAGGAATCGCTCGTCTTCGAACGCTATGAGACGACCATTAGGATGCACGCCGACGGCACCGGCGAGCGCATTGTCCATGTGTCGATGCGTATTCAGTCTCAGGGCACAGCACAGCAATTCGGGGTGCTGGGTTTTGGCTATGCCTCCGCATTCGAGACTCCGCATATCGACCTTGTGCGGGTTCACAAGCCGGACGGCACATCGGTCGATACACCGACCGACACAGCCTTTGATATGCCGGCTGAAGTCACGAGGCAAGCGCCGCTTTATAGCGACGTGAAGCAGAAGCAGATTGCGGTCCGTGGGCTGTCGGTGGGCGACACGCTCGAGTATGAGGTGCACACGTCAATCGACAAGGCCGAAGACCCTGGCCAGTTCTGGGGTGCGACGCACTTTGTACCTCCGGGAACGCTGATTACGCTGGCCGAGGTGCTGAACCTCGAATTCCCGAAAGACAAATACGTCCAGGTGTGGAGTCCGAACCATAAGCCGACGATTAAGGAAACAGGCACGATGCGCACTTACTCGTGGGAGATACCGCAGCTTGTTGCCGCGCCGAAACCGACGGGCCAAAACGATGGCCTGGCTGCGAAGGGGCCGAAGGATCCGGACGAGGATAGCAACGGGCGCAAAGTGCCGTCGGTTGCATGGACCACATTCAAGACGTGGGCGGAAGTCGGGGACTGGTACAGGTCACTCGAAATCACGCGGAGCGAACCGAACGACGCATTGAAGGCTCGCGCTGCCGAGATCACACGCGATGCAAAAGGCCCGGAAGAACAAGCACGAGCTATCTACGCCTTTGTGTCGAACAAGGTCCGCTATGTGGGAATCGATTTTGGAATTGGCCGGTATCAGCCGCACCAAGCCGCGGAGGTGTTGGCGAATCAATATGGAGATTGCAAAGACAAGGACACTCTGCTTGAGGCTTTGCTCAAGGCCAAGGGGTTCGCAACTGCGCCGGCTTTGATTGGGGCTGGGATTGCGCCGACGCCCGATGTGCCGTCGCCGTCCATCTTCAACCATGTCATAACAACGGTTGAGTTGCCGGGCGGACGGGTGTGGATCGACAGCACGCCGGAGGTCGCACCATTCGGTTTTCTGTCGGCTCCAATTCGCGACCAGAAGGCGCTGGTGGTGCCGGCGAACGGTCCTGCGAGCTTGATCGCCACGCCCGCAACTGCGCCCTACCCGTTTTCACAAAAGCTGGACGCGCACGGCACGCTCGACGCCGAAGGAAAGCTCACCTCAACGATCTCCGCTAGCTATCGTGACGACGACGAAGTCATCATTCGCGGCTTGGCCAGGAATGTTGCTCCGGCAGAGTGGGACAAAGTATCGCAATACATATCGTCGGCGACTGGATTTGGGGGAACAACGAGCAACACGCAGTTCAAGGGCGTCGACGACCTGCAATCTCCCGTGAGCGTGACCTACGATTATCAGCGGCATCCATTTGGCGATTGGGACAACCTGCGCATCGTTCCGCTGTTTCCAATTCTCCCTTTTCCGCAATTGGAAAATGACACAACGGAACCGGCCGACGACATCAATCTGGGTGCACCGCGCGACCTGACGGCGATCAGTCACATCAAACTTCCGGCAAAGTACCAAACCGACCTTCCGGATCCTATCCACGTCAAAACAGACTTTGCGACATTCGACAAGGTTTACCGATTTGACGGCCAGGAGATCACGGCAGAGCGCACGATTTCGATTCTGAAACCAAAGGTTGCGAAGGCGGACTGGAAGACATATCAAAAGTTCGCAAAGGACGTCAGCCTAGCGTCGGAATCATGGATTCAACTGATCGCACCGGCCAAGCCGATCAACATCATTGTCGAGCCGAAACCGATTGCAGCGGCTTCGCCTAAGCGTTCTGAGGCGAACTCCAAAGAACATACCGTACAGATCCAGATTAGCTCGCTGCCTCGACTTACTCCTTCAACCGATAGCAAATCTGCGGCTCCTGTGGCTCCGCCGGAAGGAGAATCCGTACAGGCGTTGATGGAACGCGCCCGCGAACAGTTCCGCTCGGCGGATTATGCGGGTGCAAAGGCGACACTCGAAGCGGTCAAAGCGAAGAATCCTCAGCAAGCGTACGTCTGGTCATTGCTCGGCGGCATTGCTACCATGGAGCGAAATTACGCGGAGGCTCGAGCCGACTTTCAAACGGAGCTAAAGAACCAACCTGACAATTCGGGTGTAGCGCTCGCTCTAGCCGACGTGGAGAAGAGAGGGGGAGACGCTGCTGCTGGGCGCAAGAGTCTAGCGGATTATCTATCGACTCATTCCGATGATCTGCGTGTCGCTCTGGCAGTGTCAGCTTTGCAACGTGACGGTCATGATTATGAAGGATCACTTAGCACGTTGCAGATCGCTGCAGATCACCACCCCGAAGACAGCAACGTGAGGATTAGCCTGAGCAACACACTGCTTGATCTGAAGCGCAATGACGAAGCGGCGGCTGCGGCCAAGAGTGTGCTCGCGGATGCGACGGATCCGGACGTGATGAATAACGCTGCGTACGTTCTCTCAGAGACGGATCGCGATTTGCCGTTCGCCGAGTCAATGTCGCGCAAGTCGGTAGAACTGCTGGAAGCCAAGAGCGCAACCATGACCGCAGAGGAAGCTAACCGCCAGGCCTTCGCGAGCGCCAACAACTTGATTGCATCGTGGGACACGCTGGGGTGGATTCTCTTCAAAGAGGGCAAGCTCGAAGAGTCGCTCCCTCTCGTTCGCGTAGCCTGGCGCGATAGCTTGCGTGCTGAAGTGGGAGATCATCTCGGCCAGGTTTACGAAGCCATGAACAAGATGGATGAGGCGAACGAAGCCTATCGCTTGGCTGACGCCGCAGCGAATTCAGCGACTCCTGAAGAAGTGCGAAAGCACATCCACAACAGCTTTACCCGTCTCGATGCTGCCGGCGTCAAACCAGGACCAAAGAACGGTACGGAGGTCTTGCAAAACTCGCGGACATTCAAACTGGGTCACGTGGCAGACGTCAGGGGATGGGGAACATTTCGACTTGAGCTGACCACGACGGGTGTGATCGAAGCAAGACAAATGTCAGGCGAGAAGGGCATTGTCGGGGTAGGGGACGCAATCAAGAAAACGAATCTGTGGGGATTAATTCCGCCCAACTCCAAGGCTCATTTGCTGCGAAGCGGAGTAGTCAGTTGTGCGCAAACGACAGGGTGCGAGATTGTCTTAGTCCCAGATGGCGGCTTGCACACCGAACAGGAATAATCAAGTTGATAGCGTGAGTCGAAGAGGACAGGCACAAGCCGCTTCAAATACAAGATCTATCCATATGGACAACGGCATTGACGACTTCCACCATGGACTGGTGCGCATCGATCGTGACCAAATGTGGGGTTACGCTGATCCTTCAGGTCGAATCGTTGTCCCGCTCAAATACTCCTGCGCACTCAATTACAGGGGCAAATATCAGGATGTTGGGCCGTTGGTCTGTGTCGGCTGCCGTGTACAACAGCAGGGCGATTTCCGAGCTTGCGCGGATGGCGCGTGGTTTCATGTTGACAGTTACTGGAACCTCGCACCGTCTTCCGGCCCTTTATCAGCAAAGCCCAGAACTCCGTAGCACCAGCAAATTTTAGAACGGCGACCAATCACCACGATCATGGATTCTGGGCGAATTGTGGACAATCCTTCCCTCTGAAAGATTTTCGCCCCTGAATCATTCCTGGCGGCACAAAACTGAATAACGTCCGGAATGGCGGTGGCTCGAAACCAAAGAGCGTTCCAATTTGGCTCGACAAGTGACTCGGCGGGTTTTGCGCCAACGGAGTTCTGTCTGTCGGCAGAGTTCCAAGGCACCGAACATGAGTCTCCTTCCATTGGACATTCAGTCAATGCTGAGTCAATCTTGGAAACGGTGGATCGCGACCCAAAGAGAGTCCTTGTCTACTGTGTCGCCTCGATGGTTCAGCGCATATCGCTTTGAGGAATTCGAATTGCTGTGGCAATGGCCGCGGCAATGAGAAAACCAGCCGAGGTAATGCAGAGCGCAAGTCCAAGCCCGGCTACTTGGGATAGACGGCCAATTAGATAAGGCGCTGCGGCACTCGTGACGCGCCCGATATTGTAGACAAACCCCAGGGCCGTGCCGCGCACCGAGGTTGGGAAGAGTTCACTCGCGATTACGCTGAAGCCGCTGAAGTAGCCGGTGCCAAAAAAACCGACGAGGGGACCAATGATGAGCAGTGCCGACGGATTGCGCACAAAAGCAAACGCAGGCACCAGTGCGGCAGCCATTAAGAGATAGCCGATATAGGTATATTTGCGGCTGAAGCGATCGGCAAGGAATCCGAAAACGATGTAGCCGAGAAATGTTCCAGCCTGCATGACGATGGTCCAGAAAGAGGTCTGGATTATGCTCAGGCCGCGGCCGCCCTCGGCTGTCGAGCGAGACAAAAAGCTGGGGACCCAGGTGAACAATCCCCACCACGCAAACAGGGTCGCGGCGTTCATGGTGGCGCAGACCAGTACGGAGCGGCCGAGAGAGCCACGAAACAGCAAATTGAATTGCAGTTTAGTTGTATGTTCCCGTTTCCATGCTTCAGGCTCGCGCAATCCGCGACGCAGCCAGAGTGTTATGAGCGCGGGTGCGATGCCGGCAAAGAATACCGCCCTCCAACCAAAGTGCGGCATGATCAAAGCTACCAAGGTGGCTCCCAGCGCGTAGCCCACGGCCCAGGAGCTTTGTACCAGGGCGAGCGCCTTTCCGCGATGTCGCGCGGGCCAGGTCTCGGCAACCAAAGCCGCTCCAGATGCCCACTCCCCGCCCATTCCTAGCCCCAACAGAACACGACAAGCCATCAATTGAAAAGCCGTGTGAGTCAGGCCGCACATCGCTGTCGCAATCGAATAGATCAGAATGCTGCTGGTGAGTGCTCTGGTGCGGCCGAAGCGGTCGGCAAACCAGCCAAACCCCAATCCGCCCGCGGCCGCGGAGACGAGAGTGACCGACATCATGGCCCCACTCATAGCCGCGGAAAGATGCATTTCGCGCTGCACCTCGCCAAGCACGAGGGCATAGAGCATCACATCCATGCTGTCGAGCATCCAGCCGAGCGAAGCGGCGACAAGCGAGCGCTTCTGTTCAGGTGAAGCCTCGGTCAACCAACTGGTGATCTGGTTCAAGCGCGCTCCTGATGCCGGCGAGACTCTCAGTGCTTTAGAGTTTTAAGAATACGAGAGTGAGGCAGCTTGCGCGTTGCGATCGATACCGGCGGAACTTTTACTGACTGCGTTTATCTGGCTGACGGCCAGCTTCACGTCTGCAAAATCTTTTCAACTCCCACCGATCCTTCGTTGGCGGTCATGGAAGTGCTTGGTCAAATCGCTGCAGGCCGGACTCTGGAGGTGGGCCACGGCACCACCGTCGGAACCAACACGATGTTGGAGCGAACAGGTGCGCGCGTAGCCTTTGTGACCACCGCGGGATTCGAGGACACCATCGCGATTGGCCGCCAGGCGCGCAGCCGTCTCTACGACTGGTTCGCGCCCATCCCGGTGTGCTTGGTCCCGAAGGAACTGCGTTTTGGCGTGCCGGAGCGTGTAAGTGCCGAGGGCAAGATACTGCGTGTCCCTACCGAAGACGAACTTCTTTCTCTGCGCGACAGGTTGCGCGCCAGTGGTGCTGAGGGGATTGCCATCTCGCTGCTATTTTCATTTGCAAACCCGGAAACGGAGCGGCGTGTTGAATCCGCATTGAAGTGCCTGGGAGTGCCGGTCTCTACCTCGCATCGGATTCTGCCCGAGTTTCGTGAATACGAGCGTGCATCGACGACGGTGGTGAATGCTTATCTGGCTCCTCGAATGCAGGCTTATCTCAACCTGCTTGAGGAGCGCGTCACGACGCAGCACACCGGTAGCAGGGTGCACGTGATGCAGTCATCTGGAGGCATCATTCGAGCGCAGTTGGCTGCCGAAGAGCCCGTGCGCACCGTCTTGTCGGGGCCGGCTGGCGGCGTGGTGGGCGCGTGCAAGGTCGCACGATGGGCCGGCTTCGAGCGCATTATCGGTTTCGATATGGGCGGTACCTCGACCGATATTTTTCTCGCCGATGGGGCTGAGGGCGCGCCGCTGACGTGTGAATCGGTTGTGGCCGGTGCGCCTATCGGCGTGCCTATGCTCGACATCCATACTGTGGGAGCGGGCGGCGGGTCGATTGCCCGATTCGATGGCGGCGGAATGCTGCGGGTGGGGCCGGAATCGGCGGGTGCGGAACCGGGACCGATTTGTTTCGGGCGGGGCACAAAGCCGACCGTGACGGATGCGAATTTTCTACTCGGTCGGCTTGACCCAGAGAGCTTTCTAGGCGGAGGGATACGGCTCGATCGAGAACGGACCGAGCGGATTCTTAGCGACGCAAAAGGCCCGCTCAAATCGGCTGTGGATTTTGCCGCAGGCATCCTGCGCGTCGTCGAGACCGAGATGGAGAGAGCTATCCGGGTCATATCGATCGAGCGAGGATATGACCCGCGCCAATTCACATTGGTGGCCTTTGGTGGCGGCGGACCGTTGCATGCCTGTTCGCTGGCCCGTGCACTGCGCATTCCCACGGTGCTGGTGCCGGCTATGCCAGGCGCGTTATCCGCAGTAGGCATCCTGCTGGCCGATACTGTGCGCGATTATTCGCGAACCGTGATGCTGCCTGGAGACTCGATTGAAAAGCTGGGGGATCTGTTTGCGCAGTTGGAGGGCCAGGGCCGTGCAGAGTTTGCTGCCGAGGGACTTGAAGGAGTCTCGGAGCGTTCGGTGGATATGCGGTATCGCAACCAGGGATATGAATTAAATGTGCGATGGAATGAGCAGTCAGCCGAGAAGACACTCGATGCATTTCATCAACAGCACCGGCGGCGCTACGGATTCTCGGATGCCGAGAGGGCAGTTGAAATCGTAAACGTGCGGTTCCGCATGGTTGTGCCTGGCGAGCCGTATGCACCCACTCGATCGGCTGCTGTGCCAGGCGATGGCCAAACCGCCTGCTATTCGACGCGTGAGGTATTCTTCGACGGGCGCTTCATCCCATCGCGATTCTATCGCCGCGATGGACTGAAGCCAGGCGATGTGGTTTGCGGGCCGGCGATGATTACCGAGTACACGGCGGCCTCTATTTTGCCGCCGGGATCATCCGCGCGAATGGATGAATTCCGAAATCTCATCATCAACGTAGATGTGGAGGCACAGGCATGATTCAGCAAGCAGTAGATGCGATCGAGCTTGCGGTATTTCATAGCGCGATGCACTCGATTGCCGAAGAGATGGGCGCTGCTCTTCGCCGCACCGCGCTTTCCCCAAACATCAAGGAGCGGCGCGACTACTCCTGTGCTGTCTTCGATAGTAAAGGCCGAGTGATTGCGATGGGCGATCACATGCCGGTCCACCTGGGATCAATGCCCATGTCGGTCACGGCAGCAATTACGGCCGTCGATTTCAAGCCGGGAGATATTGCCATCCTCAACGATCCCTACTCGGGCGGAACTCATCTGCCCGATATCACGATGGTGCTGGCGGCCTTTACGCCGGGTGCGGCAAAGCCGTCGTTTTATGTATCCAATCGAGCTCACCACGCCGATGTGGGCGGCAGATTCGCAGGCTCGATGGGGCCTGCGGAGGAAATATTTCAGGAGGGCATTCGCATTCCTCCGGTTCGAATCGTTCGCGGTGGAATTATCGATCGCGAAATGATGGATCTGATCCTGCTCAATGTGCGCACGCCCAGGGAACGCGAGGGCGACCTGATGTCGCAATTGGGGGCCTGTCGTGTGGGCGAGCGCCGGGTACTTGAATTCATTGAAAGGATCGGTGAACAAAGGGCACAAGTCCTGATCGAGGAACTGCTCGACCACTCCGAACGCCTGGTGCGGGCGATGGTGCGCTCTACGCCTGCCGGCGAATTTTGCGCAGAGGATTGGCTGGACGATGACGGCGTTACCGACGTCCCGGTGAGGATTGCAGTGCGCGTTGTTATAGACCCGCAGGCAGGCCAAATCCATGTGGACTTTTCCGGCTCCTCGCAGCAGGTAGCGGGGAGCGTGAACGCGGTCCGCGCCATCACCTCTTCCGCATGTTTTTATGTGCTGCGGTGCCTGTTGAATGAAGATGCTCCGGCCAATGAAGGAATCCTCCGCCCGCTCACTCTCAGCTCTCAGCCCGGAACTGTTGTCGATGCGGTACCTCCCGCTGCGGTGGCTGGTGGCAATGTGGAAACTTCTCAGCGCATCGTCGACGTGCTGCTGCGCGCCCTGGCAAAGGCGATTCCGGCGCGTGTCCCTGCAGCCTGCGCCGGTACGATGAGTAACTTGACCATTGGCGGAGTCGATCCTCGCACCGGCAAGCCTTTCACCTACTACGAGACTGCGGCGGGAGGCATGGGCGCACGCCCTGGGATAGCGGGAATCTCGGGAGTCCAGACGCACATGACCAATTCACTGAATACACCGATCGAAGCGCTTGAGTATGCCTACCCCTTCCGTGTGCAACGCTACGCTTACCGCGATGGGTCAGGCGGCGCCGGCCAATTCAGAGGAGGAGATGGCCTTATTCGAGAAGTGGAGGTCCTCGCCCCGGCACGAATTACCTTGCTCGCCGATCGCAGAAGATTTCGCCCCTATGGGCTTGAGGGCGGCTCGGAGGGGGAAGCCGGAGCCGCATCGATCATCAAGGCGGGTAGCGCCGAGGAAACTCAGTTGCCGGGAAAGTGCAGCCGTCTCCTTGACGCAGGAGATGCCGTTCGAATTGAAACTCCCGGCGGCGGCGGTTGGGGGGATATTACGGAACGGATTACAAAATGAGCCGAAACCCTTCCATGAAACTTTCAGCCTCACCCAATATGGTTCCTGCCGATTCGTTCTCTGAAAGGCCTCCGCGGCGGCGGTATTTGATTCCCGCCTCGGCCGCAGAATTCCAGTCGCCATGCCGACTTCGCGGTATGCATCCAGGTAAATCGCGGGTAATGGATCATCCCAACTAAACTACTCAAGCGGTTATGCCTCTTCGGGTATCCTACTTTTAGTGACGACAGAGCAAAATCAGAGGTTCACTAAACCGAAGCGCGAAGTCGAACCAGACGTCCGATCCGTTGCAAGGCGGCTCTCTGCGTTGACGGTTCCTGTTCCGATCAAGTTAATGAAACTCGATGAGCCTTTTAGCGAAGTCATTTTAGAGTGTCGTAAACGTAAGATCCAGGTTAGCCGTGATGGGCCCGGCGAGAGAACTTTCGTACCGCCTCCTGAGAAGCGCTCATCCGCTGCAATCGTCGCCCGCCGGGCTGCATGCTTGCTGTTCCTTGCAGCTGCCGTCATCTTTACTTCGCCGTTTACAACGCTTTCGACTCGCACTAACTAGAAGATCAAAGATCTCATCGATTGAAGAAAGTTTCTATATATGCTTCAAGCCTCCATCTCGATCGGCCTACGAATGCGCTGATGCCAGACCAGCACGAGCGATACCAGCGCCGTGAGAAACGCGGCCACGGCTAGCGCCAGAAATGCATTCTGCCAACCATAGCGAACCGTGATCCGCGCAATGGTATCGCCCGAAAGCCATCCCGCCATATAACCCACACCGTCGATAATTCCTGCAGCCGTTGCACTGCCACGCGTGCCGCCAAAGTCCAGGCTCATCGCACCCGCAAGATAAGAATAAGGGCCAAGCAGTAAGAAGCCAACCAGCGTCACCAGGATCACCGGTGTCCACGGGTGCACATGGCCCGGGGTGCGCGCCAGCATCAGCAAACACAGCGTGCTCGCGCCCATACCGCAAACCAGCACCAGGTTGCGTCCATTCAATCCCAGCTTGTCGCTCAGCACGCCAGCCAACAACACTGACACGCCCCCAAACAGCGGAAACAGCGCGCTCCGGCCCGCAGCTTGGCTCGTCGTCAGACCCACATACTGAACAAAATAAGTAGGCGTCCAAAAATTAAATGTCTCGCGCAACAACGTTGTGCCCAATGACAGCAGGCAAACCAGCCAGAATGGAAAGCTCGTGAGCAACGGCCGCAAAATCGACATCAACCCCGTGCGTTCATCCCCCGCTTCCGGCTCCGTCGTCGCATATACGTTCAGCGGATTCGGCGCAGGTGCCGCTAATCCCCGGTCTTCAGGCGCTTCTCTAAGAAAAATTAAATTGGCAATCATCAGCGCCGCCAGCGACCCTGCCCCCGCCAGAAACACTCCGCGCCATCCCACCCCATGCGCCATGAGTTGGCTCATAATCGCACGACAAGCCGCATCGCCAAACAAATAGCTCAAGCTGAGCACTGCCATCACCGTGCCATAAGTCGAATAGGAAAACCATCGCGATGCGACCTTAACCAACCCTACCCAACCCGTCGATTGAAACAGGCGATTGCCCACCCACGCCAGCGTGAAAAGCGGGAATCCTCCACTCAACACGAACAATAACGTGAAAAAAATGGACCCCGCCATGCCACCTGAAAAAATTCGCCGTCCCCCGAATAAATCGGCCAGCGATCCTGAAACAAACTTGCCAATTGCGTAGGCGATCGTTCCCGCCGATGCAATAAACCCCAGCCTCACCTGTGCTTCGTTTGCCGTGACGCCGTGCTGCGCAAGGTCGTGAATCAGGTCCGGCAGTACAACCGATAGATTCGATCGGCAAAAGTAGTAGCCCGAGTATCCAAGGCCAAGCAATGCGATGGTTGCCACATGCCAGGCCGTGAATCGACCGCCCGCAGCAGAACCTGGTTGAGGAACTTCATCGACAAGAGAACGCGTTTCCGTGGGCACACCCGCAGACTACCACGCCGCTCTATAATTCAAATCAATCTCGGTTTTCTCGATTCGCCAACAGGCATTAAGCCATTCCTCCACGCTCCGCTATCAATCGCATAGCTGCGGGGTTCACAAGCTTTTTGAAATGGAACTGTTCACCCCACCCGATTGGAGTCACATTCAGATACTCATGCATCCCATCAATCTCATATCCAGGATGCAATTGTTTGCGCAACGAAGCGCGTGCATTCGGATCCGCTCCATGTTCGAGCAATAGCCGCGTGAACGGCGCATCCGGGATCTGGCCACGATGATTCATCCAAATGTTCGGCTGTGAGACGACTGTCGAAAAGAGGGCCGTGTGGCCTCCGAACCCACCAGAATCGACTGCAGCTTGCTCATCGACGTTCATGCCGCGATCAAGCAACCAGCGAGCGATTTCGATTTCGTCGTAGTCCACGCACATGTGCAGCAACGTTGTGCCGGCAAGCGGTGTTCCATGTGTCGCCAGCACCTCGTCGTGACAACCGAGTTCAGACGCATAGATCTCTTCAAATGTGAAAGTGCGCTTAAGTAGATTCGGATCGCGATTCAAATGCTTTTCAAGCAGATCGATCCGGCCGCGGTGCAGAGCCATCGTCGGCGTATCCGGCAGCATGAACCCATGTTCGACATACAACTCCAGAATGCGATGCTTGGCCTCGGGATTACGGCTGTCGGTTTCAAGGACCGTATCGACAGGTGCGAGTCGCCGCCCCTGCTCGTCGTATAGGCGCACGCCAAGTTCGAGCACGAGTGCGGTTCCCTCAACGTTCAAGGTATAAGCCGGGCCGCTCAGTGCGTCGTCCGGAGGCCGCGGACCGCCCAGCATCCCATGAAGCTTGCGGGCAGTTTCGACCTGCCCCTGCAGGCATGCCCGTGCGAAGGCGTGTTCCAGGTCGGACGCTCCAAGGCCCCGCAGCATCTCGATTATTGCGTCCTGACCGAGGTTGGCGGCGTAGGACATCGGCGGTCCCCAATTGCCTTTCACTCCGCGCGCATCTTCATCAAGCAGACGTCGATCGCGTAGCACCATTGCGCGAACCGCTTCGACATCACCGCGCCAGAGCGCGTCTGTCATGCGGCAGGCGGCCACAAGACGCGGCCAACTTGCAATCCCATAACTACGGGCGAGCACGAACTGCGCATCGGCAAGCCGTGCCGACTCTGGATCGAGGGGGTCGGGATGATGTTCGCTGAAATCGGCAAGCGCGTGGGGATCTTTTCTGCGGATGGCTCGCAGCAAATCCTTGGCTTGATGCCTAAGGTGGTCGAGGTTGGGACGAACGGGAAAATGGCGATTTGCCATGGACGGACCTCCTTCGTAGCTGTGCCCATGGTCCGCTATTCCTGGGCGAAAAGGAGATTCGTGAGAACCTTTGATTTTGCGCGCTGCACAGGTGGACTCAGTCCTGTCCGCGGACGGGAGGCGCCCTGCGCGCCGAAATCAGTGTACACCGATTTCAAAAAAGCGCGCACGGATTCCCGGTCCTCACTGCTACTTCCCCTGCCCCTCAGTCAATGTCACGATCCGATCCACATTCGGTATCGCGAACTTCTCCACCTTACCGCTCGGCCAATGCACTTCAAGCGCATCCACCGTCGTCGCCTGCCCCAATCCAAAGTGCGGCCGCGGGTCGTTCGTCGAGAGATAACTTCCTCCGCTGATCACATCCTCGCGCTGCTTCATGCCGTTCGCCGTCAGGTAGACCGTCGCTCCCACGGCATCCCGCGGACTCTTCAGCCCACCCACGAGCTTCAACTCCAGCCAATGATTCTTGTCCGGGCTCACATTCCGCAGCAGCACCGGATGCCCGTCCATCACGTTGATCACCGCGTCCATCTTGCCATCGTTGAACAAGTCGCCCACAGCCATGCCGCGCCCCGCAATCACATCGGCCAGCCCAGAGCCCTCAACGGCGGGCACCGTCTCAAATCGCTTGCCCTCGATGTTGTGGAACAGCATTGGCCGCTGTGCCCAGCTCGTGCCCCAGGCATACTTGTCCGCCTCTGGATAAACATGCCCGTCCGACATCAGCAAGTCCTTCCAGCCGTCGTTGTCATAGTCCAAAAAGGCATCGCCCCAACTCAAGAAGGGAACTGAAACCTCCGCGATTCCCAGTTGATAGCTGACGTCGGTAAAGTTCGCGTCGCCTTCATTGTGGTAGAGCGGCTTGTAGTCGTCGGAGAATGTTGTGTTGAAAACATCGAGCATTCCATTGTTTTGGTAGTCGCCCACGGCAATACCCATCGATGCCGTCTCCCGGCCCGCTTCGTTCAGCGCAAACCCGGATGCATAACTCACATCTTCAAACGTGCCGTCGCCCTTGTTCAGGTAAAGATAATTCGGAGTCGAATCGTTACCCACCAGAAGGTCGGGTTTCCCATCGTTGTTGATGTCCACAAACACCGCACCCAGCCCATAGTAGCCCGGTTTGTCGGCCACTCCAGCCTTCTCGCTCACATCGGTAAAGGTGCCGTCGCCGTTATTGTGAAAGAGATGATCCGGTTCGCCCTTCAGCCCGCGCGGACCACAACTCACCTGCTCGCCGCGAAATGTGCAGAATGCATTAGGTACGCCGTTCTCAACGGAAACAGGCAAATTATTCCGGTCGTAATGCAGATAACCCGCAACAAACAAATCGAGCCGCCCATCACCGTCGTAGTCGCCCCACGTCGCGCTGCTCGACCAGTTGCCCAGCGTTACTCCTGCCTTCTCCGCCACATCTGTAAACGTCCCGTCATGATTGTTGTGATATAGCCGGTTCTTTCCCCAGTTCGACACGAAAATGTCCGGCCATCCATCATTGTCATAGTCGGCAATCGAGGTGCCCATGCCCCAGCGGTCATTCGTCACGCCGGCCTTTGCCGCTACATCTGTAAATGTTCCGTCGTGATTGTTGTGAAACAGCGCAGCATGCGGCGGCGTCTCCTTGCCATCGAGCGCATTAAACGTCGAACCATTGACAATATAAATATCCAGCCATCCGTCGTTGTCATAATCGATCAAGCCCACGCCCGATCCCTTGGCCTCGACAATATAGGTCTTCGCCGGCGTTCCCATCTTGTGCGTCCAATGCGTCAGGCCCGCCTTCTCCGATGCATCCTCAAACACAATCAGTCCGTTCTTCACGAATCCGCCCGCCGTAATCGGCCGGTGTTCGGCATCAAGCCGAACCGGGTGCGGAGCTCCGGTCTCCTGTCCGCTGGCAGCCGGCGACTGTGCGCCCTCCTGGTTTTTGTGGGTCTGCTGTTCTGAAGGGAGAGCCCCTGTTGCTGTCTGGCCTGCAAGCAAGGCTGGAACTGCAGCCCCCAGCAGGCCCCAGAAAGTGGTCGCGCGAATTGCCTCAAACATGGCAGTCAGTATACGGGGCTAGGTGGGTTTAAGTATCGGTCTAAAGTTGGATTCGTCAACGGTCCAAACGCGCGAAGCCCCAATATCGCCAAGGCGCACCCGGCTCTATGTCCGAATGCGCCTCACCGCAATCCTTTATTGCGCCCCGTTACTCGTCGGCGCGGCAGCAGGCTGCGCATTCTGCACCAGCCATCCATCGTTGCTCTTACTTAGGCTTGCCGTCCCCGTCTGCTGGTTCGCACTCTCCGTCGCCAGCTTAGGAAACGCCGTCTTCATCTCCGTCGAGTTTGCCCAATCCGGAAGACTCGGCGCGCCCAGGTGATAGTTCACGGTATATTGAGTTGCGCCACTATCACCCGGCGTATAGCTGTCGATCGATGTGACCTCGGGGTGCCCATAGCAGAAGTTTCCATAACCCGGCTGCGTCTGATCCGCCGTCCACGTCGACCGTCCCTTGTCAGATAAATCGTAATCATTCGCCTGCTTCGACCCAATCAGGAACCGCTTCTTCTCGACAGCCTTCCGCGCCAGCAATCCCGCATCGGTCAATGCATCAAAGCCCTTGGTCTGCTCATCGTTCGACGCGTCCGCCTGCGCCGGAAACTTGATCGGCGCGCTAAACAGACAGTCCTGTTTGCTGCTGTAATAATTGCTCAGCGCCGACTTAAATGCGCTCTTATCGACTTCGTTTTTCTTACACCCAACTCCCATTCCAACTAATCCTGCCAATACCAACACCGCAACTCCGCTTTTCCGCATTTGCATCATCTCCTCGATGCGTTGGATGCAGAATCCCGCGTAAAGTACAGTCCAATTACACGTGTAATCACCAAGGCTCTATCACAACAATTTAGATCTAATTCAGGCAACCTCCAACGTTCTTATTCAATCGCATCCACTCCCGTTCCGCCGCACAAATCAATGCTTCCGTATCGCATGATCCGATAGTTTCCCCGCCGCCGCCATGTCATCCACGCGTGCCGTCGACAACACATCCACCAGCGCCTGTTGCGCTTCCACCCACACCGGGTGCGCCGCACACCACGCCTTCCGCGAACACGACTTTCCGTGGGTCACGCAAACATTCAAGCTGATCGGTCCATCGATGGCTTCAATCACCGCGCGCATCGATGCCCCTTGGCCAAGCGATGAAATCTCGAATCCCCCCGCCTGTCCCCGTCGTGAGGTAATCAGCTTGGCCCGCGCCAGCGCCTGCAGCACCTTCGAAAGGAAACTCTCCGGCGCGCCCGTAGCCTCAGCCAGTGCCGGCAGCGACACGCGCCCGTCCTGCGGCAGCCCCGCCAAATGAATCATCACCCGCACCCCATAATCCGCGGCTCGCGTCAACTGCATCGATGAATTGCATGTCTTCATATCAGGCCCTGCAGATCGTGTCCATGACCCCATCCAAACGGACTACGATCGAGAAATGAATAGGCAGAGTTTAGCTCGAGTTGTCACCGCCAAACGTGTTCGTCATCACAGACCACCGTTTCATGCAAACGCTAATTTAGCCCTTACTTAATCGAAATTGGAGAAAAACAGTCCAGAATGTTCCGCCCATTTTCCCAATCCCTCCTTCGCCGTAGACAATCCCTTGTGCAATCAATTCGGCGTCCTGAATCCGGAATAGTCTGCGCGGTCCACTTCTCCCCTGTCAGCCGCAGTGCGAAAGGAAATTCTTAATCGCCATGCAATCGTTTCCTGCTGTTGATCCCATTCCCTTGCCGGCCCCGATATGGCTGCTCAAGCTGCTCCATATCGTCACGCTTTCGCTTCATTTTGTTGCAGTCGAAATGCTGCTCGGAGGACTGCTACTCGCCGTTCTCCTCAGCCTCTTCCGCAGCTCTCCGGCTTCCCTCGTCACAGCCCGCGCCATCGCCCGCCGTCTCACCGTCGTCATGACTTATGTGATCAACCTCGGTGTGCCGCCGCTGTTATTCGCGCAAGTGCTCTACGGTCGCGCCCTCTACACTTCGAGCGTCCTCATCGGTGCTTATTGGATCTCGATCATCGCCATCCTCACCCTGACCTATTGGCTGCTCTATCAATTCACCGCTCGACTTGAATCTGGACGTTCCGCCTGGTGGGTCGGCCTCAGCGCCTGGGTGCTGGCCGGCTTCATCGCCCGCCTGCTCTCGACCAATATGACGCTCATGCTGCGCCCCGAGGTCTGGCGTCAAATGTATTCATCCTCTGCCGCCGGCGTCTATCTTCCCACCGGTGATCCCACCCTCACGCCTCGCTGGCTTTTGATGCTCGCCGGCGGTCTCTTCATCGGTGGCCTCTGGCTCGTCTATCTCGCTGGTCGCAGCACATTCACCGCTGATGAAAAGAAATTCATCGCCGGATTAGGTGGCAAAGTCGCAGTGCTCTTCGGCGTCGTCTATCTCGCCGCGGGTCTCTGGGCAGTCTCCGTGCAACCCGCAGCAGTCAAAGCCGGCTTGGCCTCTCATCCCCTCTACCGCTTTGCAGGATTCGCTGGCTACGGCTGGCTAGCCCTCGTCATTCTCGCTGTCGTGATCGCAGCCATCGCCGGGTTCGGCAAAGTAGCCGCCAACTGGCTCGCATGGGCCGGCGCACTCGCCGCCCTGCTTATCGAAATCACCTTCACCGTCTATCGCGATGGCGTCCGCGACTTGACCCTGCTGAGCAAAGGCTTCGATGTATGGAACCGCACCGTCGTCACTAACTGGAGCGTAGTCGGCCTGTTCCTGGTCTTATTTGTCGGTGGCCTTGGTGTCATCGGATGGCTCATCTCCGTCGTCGCACGCGCACAAAAGCCCATGGAAGGAGCCGCTTCTTTATGAGCATCGTTCTCGATCCCGCCGATTCCAAACCCGATGCCGAGCAGTCCGGTGAAACCGCCACGCGCCGCGCCTTTCTTCTCGCCGCCGGAGCCGCTGGTCTTTGTTACACTGCCGCCCTCGGTTATCCCATCTATCGTTACCTGGCCTCGCCCGCGGAGATGGCTTTGAACGCGACCGCGATCACCGAAGTCCAGCTCAAAGACGCGCAAAAGCTCCCCAAAGCTTCGGTGCTGATGTTCAAGTTCGGCACCTCTCCTGCCATGTTGATTCACCATCAGGATGGCTCTTGGGTCGCTCTCACCGCCGTCTGCACGCACCTCGGCTGCACCGTGCAATATGAGCCCCAAGCCAACCGCATTCATTGCGCCTGTCATGGCGGAGTCTACGATGCCCGCACCGGCGCCAACGTCAGCGGTCCTCCGCCCAAGCCGCTAAAACTCTTTAAGGTGGCTGTCGGCGACGCAGGTGTTGAGGTTTCACGCACCTGATAACGTTCGTCGCTCTTCCTTCACTATCTTTCGTTCACAGTTCTTCGTTCACTGTTTTCGTTCACTGATTCTCGTTCACTGTTCTCGTTCACTGTTTTCGTTCACTGTTTCTCGTTCACTGTTCTTGCTCACTAACTCTCGTTCACTTGCTTTTGTTCACTGTCACCCCACAAGGAACTAACCGCATGACTTCGAAATCCATCACTAACTCGGTTTACGGCTGGGTCGACGAACGCCTGGGACTGTCGGAGATAGCAGCCTTCGCGCGCCACAAAACCGTCCCCGTCCACTCCCAGTCTTTCTGGTACTACTGGGGCGGCATCTCGCTCTTCCTCTTCCTCGTGCAATGCTTCACCGGCGTGCTCTTGTTGGTCTACTACCGCCCCGGCGCTGAGGCCTACGAGTCGGTCCGCCAGATCACCTTTGTGATGCATTTCGGTTGGCTCATCCGCTCCGCACACGCGTGGTCGGCCAACTTGATGATGATCGCCATCTTCGTGCACATGTTCTCCGTCTTCTTCATGAAGGCCTATCGCACCCCGCGCGAATTCGGCTGGCTCAGCGGCATGGCTCTCCTCGCCTTGGCGACAGTATTCGGTTTTTCAGGCTACCTGTTGCCCATGGATGAGCTAAGTTACTTCGCTACCAAGGTAGGTCTTGAGATTCCCGCCGCGGTCCCGCTCATCGGCCCGGCCATCGCCAGCATGCTGCGCGGCGGTCCCGAGGTCAGCGAATTCACAGTCCAGCGTTTCTTCGCTCTTCACGTCGTCGTACTACCCGCATTATTCCTGCCGCTGCTCGGCTTTCACCTGTGGCTGGTGCAGCGACACGGCAACGCCCTGCCGCCCGCTGAAGCCCTCAAACATCCCAGCGAAAACAAGAGCATGCCCTTCATGCCCAACTTCCTGCGCAAGGATCTGGCCATGTGGCTCATCTCGCTCAATATTCTTGCCCTGCTTGCCTCGGTCTTTCCCTGGTCGCTCGGCAGACAGGCCGATGCCCTCACGCCCGCGCCCATCGGCATTCATCCCGAGTGGTATTTCATGAGCCCCTTCGAGATGCTCAAGTTGCTCGGCAACTGGCTCCCCGGCGAATTCGGCGAGATTGCCGGCCTGCTGCTCTTCTCCTTCGGCATCGCGCTCTGGGTTCTCATCCCCTTCTACGACGCGACAAAAGAGTCCGGACAGCGCGGCCGCAACGCCCACTATTTCGGCTTGGTAGCAGTGATTCTGCTGCTGGCAACAACCGCCATTGGCTACTGGACAATCAGGTAGCGCAGTGAACCAAGTGAAGGTAAGACAGTGAACCAAGTGACGAAGTGAAGCGAGTGAAGATAGTGAGATAAGTGAAGCATTGAGGACGACAACCAGTGTCAAGAGTCCGAGTTCGCATCGTAACCGCGCTGTCATCCTGACCCTGAGCTTGGCGAAGAGGAAGGATCTGCAGTTGTCCTTCTTCTACGAACTTCGGATTCACCACACTGACGAAGCCGTGAACCAGTGAAAGCAACGAAACAGTAATTCGGTTCGCACACAAAACCGCGGAGTCTGAAACAGTGATAGTCGATACGCCGAAAACGAATGCATCCAGGCAATCTTTCCGAGACCTTCAGGTTTGGACAAGATCGATGGATTTGACCGTTGCGGTTTACAGATTCTCGCAAGCATTTCCGCGTGAAGAAGCTTTCGGTCTCACTTCTCAACTGCGACGTTCGGCAGTTTCAATTCCAAGCAACATCGCGGAAGGCCATGGGCGTATGAACCCACGCGAATTCAAACGCTTTCTGCTGATCGCGCGAGGGTCGAACTGTGAATTGCAAACACAAATTGAACTCGCAGGCAAATTAGGGTTTGGAGAACCAGAACTTCTTAATATCGCCCAATCCCTCTCTGTTGAAGTCGAGAACATGCTTTTTAGACTGCTAGGAAACTTGAAGAACAACACCAGCTAAGTACTTCTTCACCCGGGCGCTTTTCTTCACTCGGGCACTTATCTTCACTCGGGCACTTATTCACTTAATTCACTCGATTCACCGTCTCCCTTCACTCGATTCACTGTTTTACTTCACTCACTTCACTCACTTCACTTTCTTCACTCGCACCAGGAGTCAACATGAACTATCCTTTCTGGGACATTCCGCACATCGGCTCCGGCTGGGTCATCGGCATGATTGCCATTTTCCATGTCATGATCTCTCAATTTGCCGTCGGCGGCGGCCTCTATCTCCCCATGGCCGAGCGCAAAGCCATGCGCATGGCCGACAAAGAGATGAGCGATCAATGGATCAAACAGTTGGTCCGTCATTCGAAGTTCTTCCTCATCCTGACCGCGGTCTTCGGCACCGTTTCCGGTGTAGGCATCTGGTTTGCTATTGGCCTCACCCATCCCGAGGGCACCAGCACGCTCATCCATAACTTCGTTTTTGGATGGGCCATGGAGTGGGTCTTCTTCCTCGTCGAACTCACCACCATCGTTGTGTATTACTACACGTGGGATCGCATCGATCCCAAGCTTCACCTCAAGGTCGGCTGGGTCTATGCCGGCGCTTCTATCTTCACGCTCATCATCATCAATGGCATCCTCACCTTCATGCTCACGCCCGGCGACGCATGGCTCGCAGTAGCCGGTACCGGCAACGAGGCCAGCAAGTTCTGGAATGCGTTCTTCAATCCCACCTACTGGCCAAGTCTCCTGCTCCGCACCGGCGTCTGCACTTCACTCGCCGGCATCTGGGCTCTCATCACGTCCAGTCGCATCGATGGAGACAAGCAGCCCGCGCTCAAAATCAGCCTCGTTAAGTGGAGCGTCAAGTGGCTGGTTCCGTCCTTTGTAGCTACGCCGTTTCTACTCGTGTGGTATCTCTTCATGGTTCCCGAGTCGCAGCGTGCCTTGCTCACCTTGGGCATCGACACCATCGGCGCCGGCACATTCTCGACCGTCACGCGCATCGCCCTCATCATCGTCATCACCTCGGCGACAATCGTAGGCGTCGCCTATTACCTGGCCTTCCGCAATCCCGTTGAATTCAATTTGTCGCACGCCATCAGCGTTCTCCTGCTCGCTCTCATCGCGACGGGATCGGGCGAGTATGCGCGCGAAATGCTGCGTAAGCCTTTCGTCATCGGTCGCTGGATGTACTCGAACGGTGTCCGCGTGAGTTACGTGAATCGCTTGAATACGGACGGCTACCTCGCCCATTCCCAATGGACTTGGAACGGGGCAGGTAATGTCGTCCCATCCAGCTACTCCAACGGCGAAGCGATCTTCCGTGGCGAGTGCGCCTCATGCCACACCATGGACGGTTATCGCCCCATGCGGCGCCTGCTCGATGGACGCGATCGCGCCGGCATCAATAACTTCATCGTCATGCTGCACGACTACAAGGCCGATTCGCCCTATCACCGGTTTATGCCGCCCATGGTAGGCAATAAACAGGACATCGAAGACCTGACCAATTTCCTCAACGCCAAGGTCAATCCGCCTGCCCCAGTTCCGCAAAAGCCGGTTCTGACAGCCCAAAAATGACCCCAAAAAGGACTCGTTTTCGCTCAAAACTGACGAAAAAAAGGCCTGTTTTCAATCGAAAACAGGCCTTTTTTTCGTCAGTTTTGAGCCCATTTCTTGCGGTTATCCACACCCAAAATTTCGAAGTTGATCGTCAATACTTAACTTCGCCTGTATGATTAATGTCAGTTTCTGACAGAACGCTTGCCCCGGGCGATTGCGCCCCCAGTAGACGCTCTTTGACGGCCCCTCTCGCAATCGCGACACACCCGCACGCGGAAAGGTCGAATCGTGAGCGTTCACCTCGTAAATCCGAGCGATAACTCCTTTGGAACAGCCGTTATCACGCCTCGCTGGCTTTTTGTTCTAGCTGCCGCTACGCCCGAGACAGTGGGCGACCCTATCCTGGTAGATGAATCGATTGAACAAGTTAACCCCGAAAGCATCGCTCCCGGCGACATTGTCGGCATCAGCGTACACACCGGTAACGCCTTGCGTGGCTATGAGGTAGGGCGCATTGCGCGTGAACGCGGCGCATGGGTCGTCTATGGCGGCATCCACGCCACTCTGTTTCCGGAAGAGGCATTCGAGCGCGGTCAGGCGCACGCCGTGGTCAAAGGCGATGGCGACATCGCATGGGGACTAGCTGTCACCGACTGCCTGGCGGGCAAACCCTCTCGAATCTATGATGGCGGACGAATTGAGGGCACGGAATTTCTAGCCGCGCGCTGGGACCTGATGCGGCCCGACAAGTACATGTGGGCGTCCGTGCAAACCATTCGCGGCTGCCCCAAGCATTGTTCTTTCTGCAGCGTGTGGCGGACCGACGGCCAGAAGCCCAGACAGCGCAGCTATCAAAAAGTAGTCGACGAAATCATCAGCCTGCGGCGCATCGGCTTCAGATACATAGCTTTAGCCGACGACAACTTTTATCCAGTTACGTTGACCGACCTGCGCCAGGCACGCGAGCAAAACAACGTCGCCAAACTTGAAGAGCTAACAGCCATTCGCGCAGAGCGGTTTGAACTGATGGCGGAGTTGGCCAAGTTGCCCAAGGACATGGTTTTCTTTACGCAGATCACGATGGAAGCCGGCGAGGACGGCGAATTCCTCGATGCTATGCGCAAAGCCAACATTAAAGGCGCATTAGTAGGCGTTGAAGCAGTCACCCCGGAAGGTTTGAAGGCTGTTTTCAAGGATTGGAACTACTCCGGCGAAGCCCTCGCGAAGCAGCTTCAGACGTTCAAGCAGCATGGTGTTCATGTGCTCGGTTCGTTCATCTTTGGATTGCCGACCGACAAGCCTGCGACCTTTGATGCCACCGTGGAAATGGCTCTCAAAGCAGGGGTTACCTTCGCCCAGTTTGTGATGATGACGCCGTTCCCTGGAACCGTGGACTTTACGCGCTGGGAGAAGCAGCAAGCTGCTGATCCTACTATGGTTGGCGACATACCGATCACGCGCTATTGGCTGATTCCAACCGCTATTCGGCCCAAGATGTTTACCCCCCATCCGACTATGAGTTCCGACGAGATACGCCAGCGCACGCAGAAGGTCTGGGACAGGTTCTATAACTGGCCGGCGATCTGGCAGCGGTCAGCGTGTACTCCCAATCTGCGCTCCAGAGTCGCGTTCATGTTTCTTTCCAAACTTTACCGGCAAATGTATGCAGGCACAGGGATTTCGACGGACAGCGCGCGGCGCAAGAAGTCAAAGAACTGGGCCAGGTGGACGGCAAAGCAATGCAAAAGGCTATTCCAGGCTACGCCGATGCCGGAGTTGAAATCGCCAATCTGGGAGTTCCCGTTTAAGTCGCCGGGGTTGCTGCGACCGGCGCTGGCAGCGAGCGATGCGGGTGTCAAATCGAGCCCATTCTCGGTGCTTCCGGACTAGCCGGCACCATCAATCAGGCTCTTTGTGGCACAGTAAACGGCATGCTCCAGCCTTGGGCTCGATGCCGCAAAAGACGTTGGCCACGCCGCAGAGCTCGTACTCATAGTCACGTCGTGCCACTTGCCCGGGCTGCATGGGAATCGAAGCCCTCGTATCCTTATGCAGCACCACCGGCTTTTCGTCGACGCAAACCACAGGTTCACGCTCTGACAAAGACTTTTCGTATATTTTGAGCACCTCTTCCATCTTGAAGATGTACTCATCATCCAACTCTCCCACGCACCACATTGTTTTCCCGCCATGGCTTCAGGTCATGGCTTTCCAGCAGAATTCGAATCGTCTCTCTGCCCACGCGGGGAACGAGTTCGCAAGTGCCAGCATCAAGCAACATTGCACAGTTTGGCCGCAAGAGGCAACTGACCATTCAAGACGGCAGCGGCAATCAACTGTTGCAGTTCGGTGCGTCCGATTGGTTGCCGGAACAACTTCAAGTCACCTTCGACACGTACCAGAGTGTTTCTAAGCATCTGTGGCAAGCAACTATCTCCATCTACAACTTGAATCCACCAACGACGAATATTGTTTTGAAGCAGGGAATGAAAGTTAAGTTGGAAGCCGGTTATATGAAGGGTCCATACGGCACCATCTTTGAAGGAATGGCGGGGTGTTGGATTCCTTCGCCCTTTTGCGCGTAGGCAGAATGAGCCGCTTTCCTTCTTTGTCTTGCTGAGTCATCGTCAACCTTTAACGTTTGGATTTGCGATCAAACAGCTCGCTCATGATTCACGATCCAATTCTGTAGGAAACGCTGCCTATGAAACTTACAGGTTAGCGAAAGGATCGTGTTCATTTATACGCTTTAGGAACTCGTTGAAATTCGCGTGATTGCATCGTCTTTCCTTGTGATTTTTGTTTCTTCCCGTTTGGAATTTGTTTGAAGTGCGGTTCTGGCTGGTGTTTATAGGGGTTTGCGGGCCTCAGGGTATCATCCCCGAGGCCCGCAACCGTTGTTCAGGCACACTGCTCCCGGAGCATTTCCGGTGGTTGCGCCATCAATCGCGGCAGCCGGATCAGGTTGTGCGCCGCGCAACTGAATACGAACAGCCAGTCCACTTTCTCCAGCCCCCTCAACTTGACCTGGCGCAGAGGGCCGGTTTGCTTCAGCCATCCGAATCCCTTTTCGACCAGCCATCGGCGACTCAGGCTGATGGCGTAGCCGGGCTGGCGCG
>Ga0302140_10000429_pt1 | contig 52722 bp, 45 predicted proteins | sample I_Bog_E1_1_FD_202095 | JGI IMG/M metagenome (GOLD analysis project Ga0302140, IMG submission 202095) | Peat permafrost microbial communities from Stordalen Mire near Abisko, Sweden - I_Bog_E1_1 | ecosystem: Environmental > Terrestrial > Soil > Wetlands > Peat | place: Sweden: Abisko, Stordalen...
AATAACAAGTCCATTTGCCAGCCTATTTTCCATCATGCTGCGTCGGCAAATTGACCTAATAGGCCCGCTATGAGGGCAATTCGTCTCCTTGCCTGATGAAAAATATTCATGGCAACTTTGGACCTGCTATTTATTTTCATGTGCCTAACAAAAGGATATGACAAGGGGGGATTTAAATGAAAGTAGATATTATAATATCAGCAGATGATATAGCTGATAGTAAAATTAAAAATAAAGTTGCAGTTGTAATTGATATGTTTAGGGCAACATCGGTAATAGTTACAGCACTAAGTAATGGATGTAAGGAAGTTATTCCTTATTTAACAGTTGAAGAAACTTTAGAAAATGCTAAGAAGCTTAATAGAGATGATTATGTATTAGGAGGAGAAAGAAGAGCAGTTAAAATAGACGGTTTTGATTTATCTAATTCTCCTCTAGAATATACAGAGGAGATTGTAAAAAATAAGAGAGTTTTAATAACCACAACAAATGGAACTAAAACTCTTACAAAATCAACTTGTGCTAAAAGAATCTTAATATCAGCTACGATAAATGCAAAGGCAGTGGCTAAAAAATTGATGCAAATAAATGAAGATGTAGTTATTATTAATGCAGGAACAAATGGAAATTTTTCCATGGATGATTATATTTGTGGTGGATATATAATTAATGAAATGTTAAAGGAGGATAAAAATTTAGAACTTACAGATATAGCAAAGACAGCCAATATGATATATGAAGGAAATCAAGACATTGTAAGTTATGTGAAACATGCAACACATTATTCTGTTATGAAATCTTTAGAGTTAGATGACGATATTGAATATTGCACTAAAAAGAGTATCATAGATATGGTACCAGAATATAAAAACAGCAAAATAACTTTGACATCTAATTTTGAATAAATGTTACAGATATAAGTACAGAAAGAATCAATATGTAATAGATTTATTGCAAATCATGTTTTACGTGAATTAAATTTATATAAAAAGCCAATGGTGAAATTTCATTAGAAATAATAAACATAAGTATTTATATTAATGTAATTAAGCTAATTTTCTAAGGCACAAAAAGACACTCTAAACTTTAAAATATAGTGCCTTTTTTTGCTTATCTGTGAAATTTATCGGAGGATGATAGGCTCAATTTAGGAAAGATAATTCTAATTGTTAGTAATTGCAATTATAGTGGATTTTGAATTAATAACGGTTTTCTTTAGATTGTTCTATTAGTTCGTTTATTCGCGGAAAACAATTTCTCCCTTTACAAGGACCACTACCTGCGGCAGTAGCTTTTTGGACTTCTTCTAAAGTTGAAGCACCATTTTTAATAACTTCTTTAATTTTAGCCCTAGTAATTAGTTTGCAAGTACAAGTTTTTGTTAGTTTATCTAAAATAGCTTCATTTAAATTATTATCCATATAAATCTCCTAAAATATTTTTTAAAATTTGAAAGAGTTTATCTTTCATTTTAAATTATACATTTTAAAGTATATTTGTAAAATGTAGATTTTATCATTTATCTAACAGCTGGTAACTATACCATCCAACGTCTACAAGTGGCAAATAACAGTTTGAGGTCATGGATGGATATAAAAATACATGGAGAAAGAATTCCTATAAAGCAAATTAAATCTGAAATTAAGAATAGCATATTGACTCGCTATTTTTTGAATATGCCTAAATAAAATTAAGCAATCATTAAGAAAAATGTTATATAATTAGAGTAAATTTAAAGAAATAATTATAAAAGCAAGTGTAGAAAATTACTAAGGATTTTATAATTATTACAAGGGGTGAAAATAATGATAAAAGTGTTACTTGTTGAAGATAATGTAGAGATAAGTCAAAATATAGTTGAATATTTTAAAGGTGAAGTAGAAATTGAGGCAGTATATAATGGAGCAGACGCTATTGAATATTTAGGTGCTTATACTTATGATGTTGTAATATTAGATCTTATGCTGCCAGAAGTAAGTGGAATGGATGTTTTAAAGCATATGTCTAAAAATTGCTTAAATACAGGCGTGATTATATTAACAGCAAAAGAAGAACTTGGAGATAAGCTTAAAGCCTTCAATTTGGGTGCTAATGATTACTTAACTAAGCCATTTTTTATGGAAGAATTAAAAGCTCGTATTAATTCTATTTTAAAAAGCATGGGAAAAGTTAAGAAACCTAATACTCTTGAATTTAAGAATATGCAAATAGATATGAAGGTAAAAAGAGTTTACATAAATGATAAGGAGTTAGAATTAAATGAAAAATTATATAAGCTCCTTGAATATATGGTTATAAATAAAGGTGTATTGTTATTTAAAGAACAAATATTTGACAATGTATGTGGATATAATAGTGATGCAGCAACTGAAATAATTGAAGTCTATATAAGTAGATTAAGAAAGCAGTTAGGTTCATTTGGATATGATAAGTATCTTATAACTAAGCGAGGAATGGGATATTTATTAGATGAAAGCATAGAGGATTAGGATATGAAAAAAGATATATTTATAGCCACAAAGAAAAATATTATAGCTATAAGTACAAGTGTAGTATTTGCATGTCTGATTGTATTCGCAATAATAACGCAAGCACTATATTCTTCTAGGGTATTAGATATTGTAGATAATCAGATTTTACAACAAAAGCAGGCTTTAATTGAACAACCTTTTAATTCTGATTATAAAGGAAGTTTTGATACAGGAAATTTTATGCCACATGAAAATAAACCAGGAAATGAAACTGAAATTCAATCATCAAATAAAATTCAAGCACAAACAGAAACTCAACCTGGAAATATTGTAGGAAATCCAACTGGAAAGCCTATGCATATTCCACCTAACTTAATTGTTATTATATATAAAAATAATAATTTTGAAATTATGAGTAAAAACTTATATTTTAGTGAAGATGAGTTACCGGAATTTCCAAAAAATTCAGAAAGTGAAATAGTAACATTAACAGACAATGGCTATAGTTTTAGGGGGATTGTGATTAATGATGGAGATTATAAAATACAAGTTCTTTCAAACATTGATTCAGAAGTAAGCTCACTAAATAGATTAAGAACTTCAATTATAGTGAGTTTAGTTATATTGATTATAGTTGCAATAATTCTTTCTACATATCTTGCATCTAGAGTAATAAAACCAGTTAGAGAAGCTTATGAAAAACAAGTTTATTTTGTTCAAGATGCATCTCATGAAATGAGAACCCCGCTAGCTGTAATAAAAGGAAAGTTAGAATTATTAGCTCATTCATGGGGGGACACTATAGATGATCATTTTGAACATATTTCAAAAATGATGAGTGAAGTAAGGGGCTTAGAAAAGTTAAATAGTGATTTACTATTGTTGTCTAAAGAAGATTTAGATTTAGCTGTTAATATAACAAATTTCAACTTAAATGATTTTATTAATGATTTAAGTGAATTCTATTTAGATTTAGCAGAAATTAAGGAAAAGACGTTCAACGTTGTTAAGCCAGAAGGAGAAATATCTGTTCAGTGGGACTATGATAAGATTAAAAGAGCAGTTGTAATATTAATTGAAAATGCATTTAAATATACTGGTGAAAATGGAAAAATAACTTTAAGTATTGAGGATATGAATAAGCATGTTAAAATAACAGTCAAGGACAATGGAATGGGAATTAAAGAAGAAGAACAAAAACGTATATTTGATAGATTTTATAGGAGTGATGCAGTAAGAGGACAAAATATTAGCGGAACAGGGATTGGACTTAGCTTATTAAAATCTATTTCAAAGAATTTTGGAGTTAAGCTAAAAGTGAATTCAGAATATGGTGTTGGTTCTGAATTTATATTAATGATTCCTAAAATGATAAAATAAAGACAGTAATAAACCTAAGAACAAATCGAGTATTTTCATATTAATTAAAAATATTCGATTTGTTCTTAGGTAATTATTTATTATTATCTAGTTCTAAGGAGCCTTCCTATAAAACTTATCTTATCTTTCTGTGTGTCCACTTCTTGTTGAACATAATAAACTCGTTATATTACGTTCTTAAACCTTTTAATTTCCTCTATTAATTGACATTTAAAAATCATTAATATATAATTATTGCAATGAAAGACTATGATTAGGAAAAGTATCTTAGATATTATTTTTAGAGAGTAGCTGTTTGGTGAAAAGCTATATTAAATCTTAGAGAAAATCACCTAGGAGTTGGAGACTGAAAGGCAACACTCTGCCAAATAAGTTATCACGTAACAGCCTGCGTTAAAGGATAGAGTATTTATGTACTTGAAATAAAACATTTAATTTTGAATTTAAATGTTTAACCATAGGTGGTTTGCGGATTCAACTTCGTCCTGTAGGATGGAGTTTTTTTACGTCTAGAAAAGTATATAATAAGAAAACAGTTTTTAAAGAAAAAATATATAATTTACTCAAAATGAAAGGGGAAAATTTAATGTACAATAAAGTAGATTCATCAAAAGGCACTGTAAATATGGAACAAGACATTGCAAAACTTTGGACAGAAAAAGATATTATAAAAAAGAGTTTTGATTCAAATCAAGATGGAGAGTATTTTACTTTCTATGATGGTCCTCCTACAGCAAACGGAAAGCCTCATGTTGGACACATATTAACAAGAGTTATGAAAGATATAATCCCAAGATATAAAGTTATGAAGGGATATAAGGTTATAAGAAAAGCTGGATGGGATACACATGGACTTCCAGTAGAATTAGAAATAGAAAAGAAGCTTGGAATCTCAGGAAAAGAACAAATCGAAGATTTTGGTATAGAGAAATTCGTTACCGAATGTAAAGATAGTGTATTTTCATATGTAAGTCTATGGAAAAAAATGTCTGAACAAATAGGTTATTGGGTTGATATGGATGATCCATATGTAACTTACCATGATAACTATATTGAGTCTGAATGGTGGGCTTTAAAACAAATGTGGGATAAGAAATTATTATATAAAGGTCATAAGGTAATGCCTTATTGCCCAAGATGTGGAACTGCCCTTTCATCTCATGAAGTAGCTCAAGGATATAAAGACGTTAAAGATTTAACTGCTACGGCTAAATTTAAGGTTAAGGGAGAAGAAAACAAGTATATATTAGCTTGGACAACAACTCCTTGGACTTTACCATCTAACTTAGCATTATGTATTAATAAGGCATACACATACTGTGAAGTAAAAGTAGAAGATGAAATCTATATTTTAGCTAAGGACTTAGTAGAAAAAGTTTTAGGCGAAAAAGAACATGAAATAGTTAAGGAATTTAAAGGTGAAGAATTATTAGGCGTGGAATACGAACAATTAATGCCTTTTGCTAAAGTTGAAGGAAAAGCATTTGTAGTAATTCATGGAGATTATGTAACATTATCAGATGGTACTGGTATAGTACATATTGCACCAGCTTATGGTGAAGATGATAGCTTTGTTGCTAAGAAAAATGGAATTACATTTGTAAACTTAGTAGATACAAATGGTAACTTTGTAGATGAAGTAACACCATGGGCAGGAAAGTTTGTTAAAAAGTGTGACGAAAGTATTGTTAAGTATTTAGAAGAACATAATCAATTATTTAGTGCACACAAACATACTCACTCATACCCACATTGCTGGAGATGTGACACACCACTTTTATATTATCCAAAGGATAGCTGGTTTGTTGCAATGACACAAATGAGGGATAAATTACTTGAAAATAATAATAAAATAAATTGGTATCCTGATAACACTAGAACAGGAAGATTTGGTAAGTTCCTTGAAAATGTAATTGATTGGTGTATTTCAAGAGATAGATACTGGGGAACACCACTTCCAATATGGGAATGTGAATGTGGCCATAGAGAATGTATAGGTAGCAGAGAAGAATTAGAAGCAAAAGCAACTACAGAATGTAAGGGAATAGAATTGCACAAACCTTATGTAGATGCAATTAAATTAAAATGCCCACATTGTGAAAAAGAAATGAAGAGAACTCATGAAGTAATTGACTGTTGGTTTGATTCAGGTTCAATGCCTTTTGCACAATGGCATTATCCATTTGAAAACAAAGAAACTTTTGAGGCAAATTTCCCAGCACAATTTATCTCAGAAGCTGTTGACCAAACAAGAGGATGGTTCTATACATTACTTGCTATTTCAACATGTATATTTGATACAAATTCATTTGAAAACTGTATCGTATTAGGTCATGTTTTAGATAAAAAGGGAATTAAGATGTCTAAGCATAAGGGAAATGTTGTAGATCCATTTGAAGTGTTAAATAGTCAAGGAGCAGATGCTACAAGATGGCATTTCTATACTGCAAGTGCACCATGGCTTCCAACAAGATTTTCTGTTGATGATGTTGGAGAAGCTCAAAGAAAGTTCTTAGGAACATTGTGGAATGTATATTCATTCTATGTTTTATATGCAGAAATAGACAATTTTGACCCAACAAAGTATGCAGAGTTTGTTTCAGACAATATAATGGATAAATGGATTATATCTAAATTAAATACATTAATTGAAACTGTTGATGATAACTTAAATACTTATAAAATAACTCAAGCAGCGTTAGCTATTGAAGATTTTACAGATGAATTATCAAATTGGTATGTAAGAAGAAATAGATCAAGATATTGGTCACAAGAATTAAGTGATGATAAAATAGGTGCCTACGTAACTTTATATAAGGTATTAACAAACTTAGTAAAAGTTGCATCACCATTTGTACCATTTATGACAGAAGAAATTTATCAAAATTTAGTTGTAAATATTGATAAAAATGCAGGTGAAAGTATTCATTTATGTGCTTGGCCAGAAGTTAATAAGGAAGCTATAAATAAAGACTTAGAGAAAGAAATGGATTTAGCTTATACACTTGTTAAACTTGGTAGAAGTGCTAGAAATGCTGCTAATATTAAGAACAGGCAACCACTTTCAGAAATACTTATTTCAACAAAATCTCTTCCAGAATACTATGGACATATTGTAAAAGAAGAATTAAATATTAAGAAGGTTGAACTTGGAGCTGATCTTTCAAAATATGTAAACTTTGAAATAAAACCTAACTTACCAGTTATAGGTAAGATGTATGGTAAGTTAATTCCACAAATAAAAAAGGCAATTTCAGAAAAGGATCAAATGGAATTAGCTCAAAAAATCAAAAATGGTGGAAGTGAAACTATTGATGTTAATGGTATCGAGATAGTTCTTACAAATGAAAATCTTCTAGTTACAATGCAAGGACTAGAAGGCTATGCATTTGCTGGAGAAGGTGAATTAGGCGTTATTTTAGATACAACAATAACACCAGAACTTCAAGAAGAAGGTCATGTAAGAGAAACCATTTCGAAGATTCAAAATATGAGAAAAGATAAAGGATTTGAGGTTTCAGATAAGATAAAACTTTATGTAGCAAATAATGAGATGTTATTAGATGTTATTAAAAAGTTTGAAGAAACAATTAAGAGAGAAACTTTAACTTGTGATGTTATTTATAACGGGGAAACTGATTACACAGAAACAGTTATAAATGGTGAAGCATTAAATATAAATGTTGAAGTTATAAAGTAGTAATAAATATTGACTAGGAATTAAAAGAATCTCTTCAAATTCCTAGTCATTTTATTTCATTTGTTAAATACTACATTTAATAATTTAAAAGTTTAGATTTTTACATATAATATTACAAATTATTCAATAAAAGTATAAAATTAAGAGATGAAATTATGATTTTTGACAAAACTTACAATAAAATAATAAATTATTTATAGTATTGTTGATTTATAACATAATATATTAGTATAATGAAATTATCTAGAAAAATTCAAAGGAGGAATAATAATGGCTACTTCTATTAAGGATGTTGCAAAGGAAGCTGGAGTATCAATTGCAACCGTTTCTAGAGTTTTAAATGACATCGATGTAGTAAACGAAGATACTAAGAAAAAAGTTTTAGAAGCAATAAAAAAGCTTTCATACAGACCGAACATAATCGCAAGAAGTTTAAAAACTCAAAGAACAAAAACAATAGGAATTTTACTTCCAGATATATCGAACCAATTTTATCCAGAAATTGTGAGAGGTGCTGAAGACGTTTCAAATATATACGATTACAATATAATATTGTGTAATTCAGACCTTGATATAGAAAAGGAAAAAGAGTATTTAAGAGTGCTTAGAGAAAAAATGGTTGATGGTGTAATTTACATGAGTAGTTCCCTAAATGAAGAAATTTTAGAACTAATTAATGAATTAGATTTAAAAACTATATTAGTTGAGACAAAAGATAAGGACGGATTATTACCAAGTGTAACTATTGACAATATTAAAGGTTGCTATGATAGTACAAAGCTATTAATTCAAAAGGGAATACAGAATATTGCCTTTATAGGTGTTGAAAAAGATAACTTGAATGCTTGGGGAGATAGATATGTTGGATATGAAAATGCTATGAAGGAAGCAGGATTTAAAATAGATCCAGAATTAGTATATTTTAATTCAATGAAAGTAAAGAGTGGATATGAAGGCGTACAAAAGTTTTTAAAACAAAATAAGAAGTTTAAAGGTGTTGTATGTGCATCTGATGATATTGCAATGGGAGCAATAAATGCTTTAAGAGACAATGGACTTGAAATCCCAAAAGATGTAAGCGTAATAGGATTTAATGATAATTATGCAGCATCAATATTCTATCCTAAGATTACAACAATTTCTCAACCAACTTATGATATGGGTTCAGTTGCTATGAGAATGCTCATTAAGCTTTTAAACAAAAAAGAATTAGAAGAACCACATTATGTTTTAGAACATCAATTAATCGAAAGAGAAAGTACAATTTAATTAAAGAATATTGACTTGTTATTTTTTTAAATGTGCATAAATAATAGGGATATCTCCAAATTTTATAATAATTTTGAGATATCCCTATTTTGTTTAAAGGATTCCTTCGCTTTTTAAAATATTTTCTAAATTTTGAACTCTATTAGATAAGCAGATGAATTTTTCTTTTAACTGTTCCTTTGAAGGTTCATTATCATTGATAAATTTCTCCATATCTTCAACAGTCTTTAAAGCTTCTTCTACATCTTGTTGAGCTATTTTTAAATTTGAATCTTCCATAAAAAGTTCTCCTTCTAAAATTTAATTATGTTTAGCAATTATATCCTATCACTACTAAAAAAGAAGTGCAAGGAATATAAATGTAAAGAATAATTATATTATGGGGGAGAATATGATAAATTATATTTGGTTTTTTTTAATATTTTGCGGGATTTTAGTGGGATTATTAAGTGGAAATGGGGAAACTATTTCTAAAGCAATAATTAATGCTTCTGGTAATACTGTTACTTTTATAATTGAACTTACAGGCATAATGTGCTTTTGGTGTGGTGTTATGAAAGTGGCAGAAAATAGTGGACTTACAGAGAAAATATCTAAATTATTAAAACCTGTACTTAAGCTGATATTTAAAGAAGCTGCTAAAGATGAAAAGGCCTTGGGTGCTATAGTTATGAATCTTACTGCTAATATGATGGGATTATCAAATGCAGCAACACCTTTTGGCATTAAAGCAATGGAAGAGATGGATAGACTTAATAGGGATAAAGAAACTGCATCTAATGATATGGCCCTTTTTTTAGTTTTAAATGCAACATGTATTCAATTAATCCCATCTACTATAATTTCTATAAGGGCTGCTTGTAATTCAGCCAATCCTGGAATAATAATATTACCAACATTAGTATCTACAGCAACAGCTGCAATAGTTGGGGTGTTATGTTGCAAAATATTACAGAGATATTTTTAGTAGGAAATGTAATGTTTAATAATTAACTTTACAGGGGGAATAATATTACTATGTTAAATTATTTAAGCAAGAGCATAATACCAATAATATTTTTGCTTGTTATAACTTATGGCATGTTGAAAGGAAGAAAAGTTTATGAATGGTTCATAGAAGGTGCTAAAGATGGTTTAAAAGTAACTTTAAGAATATTTCCTTATCTTTTAGCTATGATAATTGCAGTGCAAATATTCAAAGAAGCAAAGTTAATGAATTTATTAAATAATATAATAGCGCCACTTGGAAATTTTATAGGATTACCTAAGGATCTTATACCACTAATAATCATAAAGCCATTATCAGGAAGTGGAGCTATTGGAATGTTTACAGATATAATAAAAAGTTTTGGGCCAGACACTAGAACTGGTCTTATAGCATCTGTTGTAATGGGAAGCACAGAAACTATATTTTATACAATTACAGTTTACTTTGGTGCAGTAAAGGTAAAGAAAATAAGACATACTTTGTGGGCAGCGATTTTTGCAGATATGACAGCAATAATTATGGCTATTTTTATGGTAAATATATTTCTCAGTTAGTACCTTTATTAGTGTTAATTTTTGGAGTATTATATTTATGAGAAAGAAAATATCCTAGGAAGAAGGAGGCTAGATAATGAATAAAGATGCGTATATAGAAAACAGAAGTAGATTTATGGAGAATATAGAAAACAATTCAATGGTATTATTATTTGCAGGAAAGCCATGTAAAAAAACAGGTGATGAATTATATAAATTTACTCCAAATAGAAATTTTTATTATTTAACAGGAATTCAAGAAGAAGAACATATAGTAGTTATATCAAAAGTTAAAGATATAGTAAGTGAAAAATTATTTTTAAAAGATTTAGATTTACCTAAAGAAATGTGGAACGGAAAGACTTTAAGAGACAGTGAAGGAAGAGAAATATCTGGAATAGAAGATGTATTATATATGAAGGATTTTAATTCTCATATAAATAGATTAATTAATGGTTCTGAAGAAATAAACCTGTATTTAGACTTAGACAGAGAAGTTATTGATGAAGCAGATTCGATAGCTAATATTTTTGCAAAAGAAATTAAAAATAAATATCCACAAGTTATAATAAGGAATCTTTCAAGTAAGATTGCACCGATTAGAATAATCAAATCTCAACAGGAAATAGCAGAGATGCAAAAAGCAATAGAAATAACAATTGGTGGAGTAAAATCTTTAATGAAAAATGCAAAAGCTGGAATTAAGGAATACGAACTTGAAGCATATTTTGATTTTGAATGTAAGATTAGAGGGGTTAAGGATTTAGCTTTTGGAACAATAGCAGCAGCAGGTAAAAATGCGACTATACTTCATTATGTAGAAAATAATAGTGAATTAAAAGATGGAGATTTAATATTATTTGATTTAGGAGCACAATGGAATTTATATAATGCAGATATTACAAGAGTTTTCCCCATAAGTGGCAAGTTTACAGATAGGCAAAAGGAGGTTTATGAGGCTGTTCTTAGAGTAAATAAAACAGTTATTGAAAAAATAAAGCCAGGAGTGGATTCTAAGGAACTTAATGCATGGGCTAGGGATTTAATTGCTGAAGAATGTATTAAATTAGGACTTATAAAAGATAAAGAAGAAGTGAACAAATACTATTGGCATAGTATAGGACATAGTTTAGGTTTAGATACTCATGATTTAGGAGTACAAGGTAGAGAATTTACATTTACTGAGGGGATGGTATTCACAGTAGAACCTGGAATATATATAAGTGAAGAAAACATTGGAATAAGAATTGAAGATGATATTTTAGTTACGAAAGATGGATGTGAAGTTTTAACTAAGAATATGATTAAGGAAGTTAATGAAATTGAAGATTTTATGAAAATATAAATTGATTATACAAAAAAAATAGTATAAAATAGTGCTTAGGATAAAAAATAGAAAATAAATGCAGTGAAAAGAAGAGTAATAAAAGAAGCATTCTATAAGAGAGCTAACAGATGCTGAAAGTTAGTGTTTGTGAATTTTATGAATATGGTCTTAGAGCATATTTTTTGAGCTAAAGTTATTTGGTTAGGGAAGTACGGTAGCAACCGTTATATTGCTGGGTGATGATGGTCACCTATTGAGTTATTTATTGTGAAATAAGTAAGAATTAGAGTGGTAACGCGTATAATACGTCTCTATATAGGTTTTAATATACCTATATAGAGATTTTTTATTATTATATAATATATGTTGGAATAAAAGAAGTTAACTTTAAAAGCATATATAAACATAAAACAATAAAAAATATAACAATTAATAGTTATAATCAGGGTTTAGTGAGTTCTATATTAACAATTAAACTGTCGTATAAACACGCTTAATTTATTTAAAAAGGGTGAGAATTTAACTTAAAAGGTAAAATTACAATGAGTGATTTTTAAATTATAAATCATCATTGCTTTAAAATAAGGAGGAACACAAATAATGTGTAAAAAAACATACTATGTAACTACGCCAATTTATTATCCATCAACAAAACTTCATATAGGAAACACGTATACTACTGTAGCAGCTGATGCAATTGCAAGATTTAAGAGATTAACAGGATATGATGTAATGTTCTTAACAGGAACAGATGAGCATGGTCAAAAAATCCAAAGAATAGCAGAAGAAAAGGGAATCACACCAAAGGAACATGTAGATGAAGTTGTTGCTGGTATTAAAGATCTTTGGGGGATGATGAACATAAGTTATGATAAATTCATTAGAACTACTGATGATTATCATATTAAAGCAGTTCAAGATATATTTAAAAAATTATATGATCAAGGGGATATATACAAAAGTTCTTATGAAGGCTGGTATTGTACGCCTTGCGAATCATTTTGGACTGATACTCAATTACAAAATGGAAACTGCCCAGATTGTGGTAGACCAGTTGAAAAATCAAAGGAAGAAGCTTATTTCTTTAAGATGAGTAAATATGCTGACAAATTAATAAAATATATTGAAGATAATCCTGAATTTATTCAACCGGAATCAAGAAAGAATGAAATGTTAAATAACTTTTTAAAGCCAGGGCTTCAAGATCTTTGTGTTTCAAGAACTAGCTTTAATTGGGGGGTTCCAGTAACTTTTGATGAGAAGCATGTTGTATATGTTTGGATTGATGCATTATCAAACTACATAACTGCCCTTGGATATGGTCAAGATAATAAAGAATTATATGACAAGTATTGGCCAGCAGATGTACATTTAATAGGAAAAGATATTTTAAGATTCCATACCATTTATTGGCCGATTATGTTAATGGCTTTAGATTTACAACTTCCAAAGCAAGTTTTTGGTCATGGATGGTTACTTGTAGATGGTGGAAAAATGTCAAAATCTAAAGGCAATGTAGTAGATCCAGTTGTACTTGTAAATGAATTTGGAGTAGACCCTGTAAGATATTATTTATTAAAAGAAATTCCATTTGGAGCAGATGGATTATTTAATAATGAAATATTTATAAAGAAGATAAATTCTGACCTTTGTAATGATTTAGGTAATCTTCTATCAAGAACTGTTGCAATGGTTGAAAAATATTTTGATGGAGAAATGCCAGCACAAGTTGAAAGGGAATCTATTGATGACGAATTAATAAGCGTAGCCTTGGCTGCACCAACTAAAATTGAAGAATCAATAAACGAATTAAATATACCACAAGCTTTAGAGTATGTTTTTGAATTAATAGGGAGAGCTAATAAGTATATAGATGAAACAACTCCATGGATATTAGCTAAAGATGAAAGCAAAAAAGCTAGACTTGGAACAGTGCTTTACAATTTAGCTGAAAGTCTTAGATTTACATCAGTAATGATTTCAGCATTCTTACCAGATACAGCTAAGAAGATTAATGAACAAATCAATACTTCAGAAATCACATGGGATTCATTAAAGTCATTTGATGGAACAAAAGCAGGAACGAAAGTAATTAAAACTGAAAACTTGTTTCCAAGAATAGATGTTGATAAAAAGTTAGAAGAATTAGAAGCCTTAAGGGTAGCATCTGAGCCAACTAAGAGAGAAATTACTCCTATAAAGGAAGAAGTCACAATAGATGATTTTGAAAAACTTGATTTAAGAGTGGTTAAAGTATTAGCATGTGAACCAATAAAGGGAGCTAAGAAATTATTAAAATTAAAGGTAGATTTAGGTGGAGAAGAAAGACAAGTAGTTTCGGGAATAGCAAATTACTATAAACCAGAAGAATTAGTAGGAAAAAATGTAGTATTAGTCGCTAATTTAAAACCAGTAAAACTTAGAGGTGAATTATCACAAGGGATGATTTTATGTGCTGCAACTGATGATGATAGTATATTAAAAGCAGTAGATCCTGGTGAACTTGAGGCTGGTAGCATAGTAAGATAAATGTTTGAAAAATGGGTTCGTATTATTACATTTCAATTCTAACTTAATAAGAATGTAACAATATCAATATAGAATAGGCATAAAAAAATAGAACGTCTCACTTAGGGGGGTGAGACGTTCTTTAACCATACAATAGTAATGGTTAAAAGGGGTAAATAATAATGCTTTAACTACTTTACAATTTAAATTTTACGATAAAAATATGTCAGTTGCGTGTCAAAAAAATATAAATTTGTAAAAATTAATTAAAGGTATAAAATAATTCTACAGATTTATGTTTTTGTGCAACTATTCAAGAAATATAATAAATGGTTTAACAAATAATAAATATTGGATATAATAAGCACAAGATTAAAATGAAGAAAAAAGAGGAAGGGATATTAGTTTATGAAGGAGCAGTTTAAAATAATAGATAGTCATGCACACTATGATGCTGAGGCTTTTAACGAAGATAGAGAAAATGTGTTACATGAAATTAGAGAAAATGGAGTTATTGGAGTATTAAATTGTGCGGCATCATATAATAGTTTGGAAACTACAGATAAATTGACTAAAGACTATGATTTTATATTTGGAGCTCTAGGGATACACCCAGAGAATGCTAATGAAATGAAGGAAGATACTTTAGATGAGATTAAAGATTATATTAAAAATAATAATAAGATAGTAGCCATAGGAGAAATTGGTCTAGACTATTATTGGGATGAAAATCCACCAAGGGACATTCAAAAAGAAGTATTTAGAAGACAAATGAATTTAGCAAGAGAATTAAATTTTCCAGTTGTTATTCATGATAGAGATGCACATAAAGATACATTAGAAATAATGAAGGAATTCCCAGAGGTTACAGGTGTAGTTCATTGTTTTTCAGGTAGTGTAGAATTTGCAAAGGAATGTATAAAATTAGGATATTATATAGGATTTACAGGTGTTGTTACCTTTAAAAACGCAAAAAAACTTGTTGAAGTAGCTAAGGAAATACCACTAGAAAAAATTCTTGTTGAAACAGATTGCCCATATATGACTCCAGAACCAAACAGAGGAAAAAGGAATAAATCGGACTATATTGAATATATAATAACCAAGATTGCAGAGATTAAGGAAATTGACCCATACAAGGCAAATTTGAGTTTTAATGAGAATTTTATTAGATTGATTAAAAAGGTAAATTAAGGTAAAATATAACTTGTACACTTAAATAACAATTATTGTACTCAATTCATAATAAATTAAACTTGTATTTAATTTATTACGAATTAAATACAAAGTTTTACAATTGGATATCATTGTATTTCTAACTATATAATGGAGTGGCGTTAAAATCAGCTATCATTTTTATATTATTATATTTTTATGCACGTAGTGCATTATTACTATGCTTCATTATAATGCAAGAGATCATGGATTTGACAAGTTTGGGTTATTAACATATAATTCAAGGAACACTCTTGCCAAAGGAGGGGAAATAATGGTAGAAGAATTGAAACAATTTACTAAAAAAAGTTTTTCTAACGGTCCGACCAAGGCAAAAATTATAATTGTAACAATTACAATGGCAGTTGTAGTTGTTACAGCAGTGACAATAATGAGTATGAGAAAAACGCTCGTAATAAGTATAGACGGTAAAGAAGAGACTTTTGTCACTTACAAGGGGACTGTTAAAGATGTGTTGCAAGAACAGGGAGTAGAATTAGCTCCTAAAGATATAGTGCAACCATCATTAGAATCCAAAGTATCTGAGAAAGAAACTATTAAATTAAAGAGAGCTATTCCAGTGGAAATTAATTCAAATGGAATAAAAGTACAAGTACAAACAGCAGAGGATACCATTGAAGATATGCTAGATTCAGAAGAAACTACATTAAAAGAACAAGGGATTGAATTTGACAAAAATGTGGATGAAGTATTACCTTCATTAGATTCTAAAGTAGAAGGTGACGTAAGTGTACAAATTATTAAAGTACAAACAAATGACCTTGTTGAGAAAGAAACAATTAAATTTGATACAATAGTTGAAAAAGATGCAGATCTAGATAGTAGTGTTCAAAAGGTTAAGAGTGCAGGAAGTGATGGAGAGAAAGAAATTACCTATCAAGTAATATATAAAGATGGAGTAGAAATTTCTCGTAATGTAAAGAGCACTAAAACTATTTTAGAACCACAAAATGAAATAGTGGTAAAAGGAACTGGACAAGTATATGCAAGTAGAGGCGGAGATAGCATAACTTATAAGAAAAGGCTTGATTGTACAGCAACAGCTTACAGTAATCATTCCAATACTGCGACAGGAAGAACACCTGTTAGAAATGAAGGTGGCTTAAGTACGATTGCAGTTGATCCATCTGTAATTCCATTAGGAAGCAAAGTTTATGTAGATGGGTATGGATACGCAATTGCAGCTGACACAGGTAGTGATATAAAGGGCAACAGGATTGATTTATACCTTAATTCGTCAAGCGAATGTAATAGTTGGGGTAGAAGGTCAGTGAATTTATTAGTAGTTGCTTATCCAGGAGAATGATAAATTATCTTAAGAGATAACATTTGTTATCTCTATTTTTTTTCTTTAAATTATAGGGATTTTAGACACGTGAGAGAAAATAACAAGTCGAAGATGCTATGTATAGTTTGCATCAGACAAGGAGGTATGTTTACCTCATAGTGGACTATTAGGTGAACATGCCGACAAAGTATGATACAAAATAGACTAGCATACTGACTTGTTAATTTTTTGAATGTGCCTTATCATATTATTAGAAAAGAGATAAAATAAGTGATATCTTATAATTAATAATTAACGAAAGGAAGTATAATATATTGATAAAAGAAGTAATCGTTGTTGAAGGTAGAGACGATATTGATGCCGTAAAGAAGGCTTTAGATGCGGAAATAATATCTGTTGGAGGATTTGGAATAAATGCAAAAGTAATTGCAAGAATACAAGAAGCTCAAAAAAGAAAAGGAGTAATTGTTTTAACTGATCCAGATTTTGCAGGTGAGAAGATAAGAAGAATAATATCTAAGAGAGTTAAGGGAATAAAACATGCATATATTGCAAAAGAGGATGGACTTAAAAATGGAGATATTGGAGTTGAAAATGCTTGTCCAGAGGTTATTTTAAAAGCACTTGAAATGGCTAAAATAACACAGATAGAAAAACAAGAATTTTTTACTATGCAAGATATGTTCTATTTTAAGCTTACAGGAGATGACACATCAAAGGTTAGAAGACGCATGCTAGGTAAAATATTAGGAATAGGATATGGTAATGCAACTCAAATGATTTCTAGACTGAATAATTATGGCATAACAAAAGAAGAATTCACTAATGCTATAGAAGAAATAGAAAAACAATTGGAAGTGGGTAAGAAATAAATGGATTTAAAAGATATAAAAACTCAAGAATTAGTTAAAAAGTATAACTTTAAGTTTACAAAAAGCCTTGGTCAAAATTTTTTAGTTGATGATTCAGTACTTAACGATATAGTGGATGGAGCAGAAGTAAATAATGAAGATTTTGTTATAGAAATTGGTCCGGGAGTAGGAACCTTAACTGCTCAACTTTTAATGAAAGCAAAAAAGGTAACTGCAATAGAATTAGATAATGACTTAATTCCAATTCTAGGAAAAGAATTAGGGGATAATGAGAATTTTAATTTAATACATAAAGATGCACTTAAAGTAGACTTTAATGAAATTATAGGAGATGAAAAAAGTGTTAAACTTGTAGCTAATCTTCCATATTACGTTACAACACCTATAATTCTTAAACTTTTAAAGGATGGATACAATTTCAAATCTTTAACTATTATGATACAAAAGGAAGTTGCAGAAAGAATTAATGCAGCACCAAATTGTAAGGAATATGGCGCATTATCTGTTTTAGTACAATATTACTGTGATACGAGTATAGTGAGAAGGGTAGCACCAGCATCATTTATTCCAAGGCCAAAGGTTGAATCGATAGTAATAAAATTGGATAGATTAGATAAACCAAGAGTTGAGCCCAAGGATGTAAAACTTATGTTTGAATTAGTAAGGGCTGGATTTAATATGAGAAGAAAGACTTTATGGAATGCTACAAAGACACTTAAAGTAAATAAGGAAAAATTAGAAGAAGCATTTAAAAAATCAGGAATAGATCCTAAGAGAAGGGCTGAAACCCTAACAGTACAAGAATTTGCAACATTAGCAGATTGTATATATGATGTAAAAATCACAGAGTAAGGCATTGTGCTTTAACTGAATCATAATAGTAATTCCTCAGCATATAATATATGGAATAAATATATGTGGAGGGAATATAGGGGTGGCACATAATAAATTGTATAGAAATTTTATAATATTACAGGAAGATGAAAGAGGATATTCTCATTCTAATGATAAAGCTTTGTCTGGATATGCTAAGGTTGAGGCAAAAGGTGATAAATGCAAGGTGTCTTTTTATGCCCAAAATCTTAGACAAGAAGATAATTATTCCATGGTACTTATCTGTTGCAAAAGGGAGTTAAAACAATTAATTGATTTAGGACCGTTAGCAATAAATGGAGTTGGAAAAGGAGATACAAGCAAGGACTATTATGTCAATAACATAGCTGGACTTGGAATGTCTTACGAAAAAATATCTGGAGCTGCAATTTGCAAGGTGAAGGATAATGAAACTGAATTTATAATGCATGGGTTTATGAATGGAGAAGATTCTAGTGAGAACTGGAGACGATTTAAAATTATTAAGGTAGACTCTAAAAAGTGCTCTAATAAATTGGATGAAGAGATTAAAAAGAAAGACATTTCTAGTTTAGATATAGCTGATAAAGCTATAATATCAAAATCAAATAATGTAGAAACTAAAATTGTAAAAACATCTAAATTAGAAAGTGGATTAGTTGAGCGCAAAAAAGATGAAAAAGAGAACATAGAACTAGAAACTTTAAATAATAATAATTCTAAAGTGGAAGATAAACAGCAAAATAGGATTCCTGAAAATAGTCAAAGTATAGTCGAAGCTATAAATGTTTTAGATGAAGATAGAAATAAGTGCAAAGAAGCTAAAAAATGTGATAAGTGCGAGAAGAATGAGAATATAGAAGAAGATAGGAAATATGGAAAATGTGAGGCAAATGAGAATATAGAAGAAGATAGAAAATGTGGCAAATGTGAGATAAATGAGAATATAGAAGAAGATAGGAAATGTGGCAAATGTGAGACAAATGAGAATATAGAAGAAGATAGGAAATGTGGCAAATGTGAGACAAATGAGGATATAGAAGAAGATAGAAAATGTGGCAAATGTGAGAAGAAGGAGAATATAGAAGAAACTAAAAAATGTGATAAACATGAGATGCATGATAATATAGAAGAAACTAAAAAATGTGATAAACATGAAATGCATGAGAATATGGAAGAAACTAAGAAATGTGATAAACATGAGGCGCATGAGAATATAGAAGAAGCTATTAATAGATTAGCTAAAAAATTAGAGACTTATGATGGGGTAATAGATTTAAGGATAAACAATGTACATGAGGATGTTATAATTTATGGTTTTATAAAAGACAAGGAAAATTGTGATTGTAAGTGGAAAAAATTCAAAGTAGAAAAGAAATGTAGAAGTGAGAATGAAGATTTCAATAATATCCAAGGTAATTCTAAGAGAATAGAAGAAAACTTTAAATTAGATAAATTAAACGAAATTGATAGAGCAGATAGGATAGATAGATTAGATATAATAGATTTTGATGAATATGAAAATGATATTCAAAAAGCAGGTGCGGGAAACATGGATCAAACAAAGTCAGGAACTGTGGATCAAACAAGCACAGGAAACATGGGTCAGACATGTTCGGAAGCTATGTGGCAACCTATATGTCAATCAAGTCCAAGTAATATGAAGCAATCAACCTCAAATCAAGATTTTAATATAAGTGGAGAAGTAGGGAAGTACTTTGAGAAACTTGCGGAAGATTTTGAGCCATATAAAGGAAGTTTAGCTGATATAAATTATTGCAAATTGTATAAAATTAATGTAAATAGTATAGAAGATTTATCTGATGAATCAAATTATAATAAATATACATTGGCATATTATCCAATGTTGAATTATTATCCTTACATCGGTAAAAAAGGATATTTCTTATTAGGTTATAAATGCAATGGAAACGGAGAAATGAAATATATTGTATATGCGATACCAGGAAGTAAGGATAAGAATGATCAACCATATGGTGGAAGAACAGGTTTCGTAACATGGACTAGCGACAATACAAATGGTAGAGGTTATTGGCTAATGTTCTATGATTTTAAAAATTCTTCAATTGTAATCCCAACAAAATAGGGAAATAAAAGTTTATGAATAAAAAGCAATTAATTGTTACGTCAATCTTGTTATCATTAATGCTAATATTAGCCATAGCTCAAGGTTTCTTTAAGGACAATTTTGAGCAGGTAGTTCTTATGGATAAGAGAATAAGTGAATTTAAGCAATATGATTTTGATGAGGGTAAGTACATTATATCATTGCCAAGTGAATGGATTGTAGATGAAAAAGAAAGTGAAGGGCAATATGTAAGTTATAAATTAAATTTTAAAGACAAAAATAATAAATTTAGTGGTTTAGTAGAAGTAATAAATACTAAAGAGGATTTAGATGTATTTGCAGAAAATGATTTAAATAATCAGTACTTGGAGTATTATAATTCTGAAGTAATGCCTTTTAAAAATTCTAATAATTCTGGAGTATTAGTACAATATGAGACAACTATAAAGAATGGATATGACTTTAAAAATGAATGTTATTATTTGAATTTAGAAGAAGGTAAAACAATAAAGATATTATTTAATCTCAAGGAAAAAGATTATAAGGAAAATATGAAGACTATCTTTAATACTATTATCTCAAGTATTAAGGCATCTTAGGCATGTGAAAGAAAATAACAAATTAAAGATGCGATGCATATTTTGCGTTAGACATGGAGGTATGACATAAAGTGAAGATTTTCATGTGGAATTTTATATTCCACATGAATTTAGTTGAACTTATTTAATGTTACTAGACATCAGACAAAATAGACTAGCATACTGACTTGTTATTTATTTGAATGTGCCTTAAACAAAACAAATAAGATTTGCCAAGGATAAGGATAAGTATTATAATTTAAGTATCAAGGAGAGGTATAAACTGGCTTCTCCTTGATACTTATTTGACGTTTGGGGGGAAGCAATGAGAATCATATTATTTGAGATATTTGGTATACAGATAAAGAGTTACGGATTAATGATTGCAATTGGCATAATAGTTGCAGCAACTTTATTTATAAATAAGGGGAAAAAGAAAGATTTCGATGAGGATTCATTATTAAACTTGATTATTTTTGCAATAATAGGTGGAATGCTTGGAGGAAAAGGATTATTTATAATAACTGAATTTAAGAATATTATAAAAGATTCAAGTATATTGTTGAATTTTGGATATGGTTTTGTTATTTATGGAGCTATAGGTGGTGGAGCCTTAGCTATGTATTTATATTGTAAAAAGAAGAATTGGAATATCATTGAAATGCTAGATATGACAGTTCCAGGACTTGCAATAGCTCAGGGATTTGGAAGAATTGGATGCTTTTTAGCTGGATGTTGCTATGGAGCAGAGACTACGTTGCCTATAGGTGTCAAATTCCCTAAAGGTTCTCTTGCACCAGCGGGAATATATGTACATCCAACACAAATTTATTCTTCTATTTTTGATTTTTTACTAGGATTTTTTCTTTTATATTATAGTAAAAAGGAAAGAAAAAATGGTAAGGTAATGGGGTTGTACTTAATAATATATAGTATAGGAAGATTTTTAGTAGAATTTTTAAGAAATGATCCAAGAGGTAGTGTTGGAGTTCTTTCTACATCACAATTTATTGCAATATTTACTTTAGTGCTTGGGATTATTATTTTTAATAAGCACAAGATTTTTAAAGGAGCGAAGAAGAACATTGAAGAACAATAAATTTTCAATTATAGTTTTAACTGCACTATTAACTGTAAGCATGATGCTCTCAGGCTGTACCTTTATTAATAATTTAGAAGTTAAAATGAATCTTAAAAATGAACAATTTGAATATATAAAACAAAATAAAGTAGATAAGATAGTAATACAAAATGTTAGGGATAGCGGATTTAGGTTTGTGATTAATGATAGTAAGGCAATAGATGACATTTATAATCTTTTGTCAGGAGGTAGTGAGGTTTCAAAAAAAAGCTCACTTGATCCAGATTATATTTTTGAAATATATGTTGGGGATGAAGTAATAAAATATAACTATGTAGTTGGAGCCAATGAGCGTGGTACAGGAAATTTTTATGATGATGATAAAGCTTTTTCGGTATCGAAGAATTTAGAGAATACAATAATGCAAAATCTTTCAGTTATAAGAAAACCAACAGATTTTAATTATATATACTATCAATCAATATTAAAGGTTATTGAAAATAAAAAAGATGTCTTGTCCAATGGAAATAAGGTTGGATTAGATATAAGCGGAGATACAGATTGTTTAAAATATATATTTTCTGTAGATTTAGAAGATTTTAAAAAAAGTTTAAATAAAACTTTACCTAATATTGATTTAGTAAACAATAATTCTGAAGACTTTGATACAATAATTAAAGTCAAAAACAGAGGATATAATAGCACAATTTTTAAAACTTTGATAACTGTGGATAATAAGAAGGATAAGTCCTTTGAAAGTTACTATATAACAGCAGAATATAATTATAAGGATTGGGACATTAAAGTGAGTGATCCTAACAAAGTACCACAAGATTGGTAGAGGAGGATAAATATAATGAGTTGTGAAAACTGTAAAAGTAAAGATACATGTGAATCTAAAGGAGAGGGATGTAAAGAAGAAAACTTAAAATTAATATCTAGATATGGAAAGATTAAAAATATTATAGGTGTTATAAGCGGAAAAGGTGGAGTTGGTAAGTCAACCGTTACTGGAATGATGGCAACTATGTTAGCTAAAAAAGGTTATAGGGTGGGAGTTTTGGATGCAGATATTACAGGACCGTCTATGCCACGATTCTTTGCTGTTAACAATAAAAGAGCAACTATAATTCCTTTGGAAAATGATATGGTAAGATTTGAACCAGTTGAAACAGAAAGTGGAATTAAGATAATTTCTATGAATCTTTTAACAGCTGTGGAAGATGAACCTGTGATTTGGAGAGGTCCTGTAATTACAGGCGTATTAAAGCAAATGTTTATAGAAACTAATTGGGGAGAACTTGATTATTTACTTATAGATATGCCACCAGGTACTGGAGATATAGCTTTAACTGTAATGCAAGAGTTTCCAATTGATGAAATTGTAATAGTTTCTACTCCACAAGATATGGTATCAATGATTGTTAAGAAAGTTGTTATCATGGCTCAAAAGATAGGCGTGAAAATTAAGGGTGTAGTAGAAAATATGGCTTATATAAACTGTCCAGATTGTGATAAAAAGATAAGAGTATTTAGCAGAAAATCTTCAGAAGAAAATGCTGAATATCTAGGATTGCCTCTAATAGGAGAACTACCAATTAATATTGAATTTACAGAAGCACTAGAAGAAGGAAAAGCTGAAGAATATGTTAGAGAAAACCCATTATATTCATTAATATTTGAAGGCTTATATTAAAAGTGTTTAGTCATATTCAAAAAATAACTAGTATAATTGGGTTATTGTTTTTTCATATGCATTATATTATTTTAGTATAACTTTATGTAATTATTTTTATATAGTTTATTTTGATATTATTTCTAAATTATAATGTTACATATACATAATTTAATATTTCTTAGGAAATAATAAATTATGTAATTTTATATTAGAAAGGATTGAAGTATTATGAAACCAAAGGTAGATAAAGATACTTGTATAGCATGTGGATTATGTCCATCTATATGTCCAGAATGCTTTGACATGGAAGATGATGGGAAAGCGGGGGCGATAGTTGATGAAGTTCCAGAAGATTCTATAGATTCAGCGAAAGAAGCGGAAGAAAGTTGCCCTGTAGATGCAATCTCTATAGAAGAATAGAATATGAAAATAGGATTGATAGTTGTATAAAAACAAGTATCAACCCTATTTTTTACTTATTAGTTATAAATAGTCAATTACATTAAAAATGTTAAACTTATCATTTTTATTATGATTAGTACTATAATTGGAGCTAGTCTTAATTAAATCTACTGTATGGTGAGCAATGGAATTAGAAGGCAAATTATTAGATGAAGTAATAGAAATATCATCATTACTATTAACAATAATAGCATCTTTATAAGTTGAATCTAATACAAAATCTTTCATATTAAAATAACTCCTTTCTCTATCCAATATTATTTACAAATAGAGAAAGAAGTATACATCACATCTTTGACTCGTTATTTTCTTTAATATGCATTAATCTACCCTTTCAACTATAAATCCAACAAGTCCAGGACCTGTATGAACTCCAAGAGCAGGACCTATTTCACCACCTAAAGTACATTCTATTAGATTAGGAAAATTCTTTATTGCATCATATAGCATTGTAGCTTTATCAGGAGCATTCCCATCTAGAACCCAAACTTTACACCTACTAGCTTCTAAGTAAGGTTTTAGTAAACTTGATAAGCGAGATATGGATTGTTTTATACCTCTAATCTTGCATACAGTATGATATATTCCGTCATCACCTACAGTTATAATAGGTTTAAGGTTAAGTGCATTTGCTATAGTACCAGCAACTTTACCTATTCTACCGCCTTTTATTAGATATTCCAATGTATCTATTGTAAAGAATACATCTATTTTATTTCTAAATGTAGGTAGAATCTCTACTATTTCATTAAAAGACTTTCCTTCTTTAATTAAATTTACAGTTTCAATTACCATTGCACCTTCTGACATAGTTAAAGTCATAGAGTCAAATACAAAAGTTTCAATTCCAGAAACATTCTCAGCTGCAAGTCTTGCAGAATTATAAGTCCCTGAAAGACCACTTGATATGGTTATTATAATAACATGAGTATAACCTTCATTTTTTACTTCTTCCAAGGCAGAAGTAAATTTATCTACACTAGGTAGTGAAGTTTTAGGGATTTCATTAGGTAAGGCTTCATAAAGCATTTTGGGAGTTATATTTATTCCATCATCATATTCTCTATCAGAAAATATGATTTTAAGTGGTAATATATTAATATTATTTTTTTTTGCAAAATCAGTACTTAAATCAGAAGCACTATCAGTTATTAATGCTATCTTATCCATTTTAGTTCCTCCTAAAATATAATAATGTTAAATCAATTATATCACTTTTTGCAAAATCTAGTTTTTTATATAAGTTAGTATTAGCATAAAGATGTATAAATAATAAAATTTACCATCTGAAAGTACACTTTTAATGAAAATATAATGGTAATAAATATAAATAGCTACTTTAAAATTAAGTATTTGCTTTGTTAATGGATACATACTTTATATATATTATATGAAGTATGTATCTTTTGCTTTATACCAAAACAAACTATAAAGAGTCCTTTTCGATGAGATTAAAATAGATTTTAGCGTAAATATATTAGAAATAAGTTTTTTTGATTTTTATTGGCAAAACTAAACTAAGATTTTTTAGAGCTAATTATACGCATTATGCTAACAAGGGTTTAATTTTATTTTTTCATGATTTAGAAATTTGTTTTAATAAACAAACATAATATCTATTTTAAATACCAATAGATATTATATAGTTGTAGATTTATTATAAGTCAAATTTATAATAAGCATAAAAATTAGCTAAATCGAAAGATAATGAGATATAAATCATGATAATTAAAATCTAGTGGCTTAAAAACAAAAAATTAGAAGCATTGCTAATGAATACTTAATACAGTATAATAATACGGTAGTAATTATACTATATATTGTGCCATGGAGGGAATAATAATGCTATATGTTGTGAAAAGGGATGGTAGAGAGGTTGAATTTAATTCAGATAAGATAGCCCAAGCAATTAAAGGATCAGCCACTGAAATAGGTTTAATTTTAAGAGAAAGTCAAGTTTTAGATACTGTACAGAAAGTAATTATATATATTGAATCAGAGTATAAAAAAACGATAACCGTAGAACAAATACAGAATTTTGTAGAGAAAGCACTAAAGAATGAAGGTCACAAAGATATAGCAGTTGCTTATTCAGGATACAGACAAGAAAGAACTAAGGTTAGAGAAATAAAATCAGATTTAATGAAAGCTATAAGGCAAATTGGAGTTGAGACTGATAGAGATAATGCAAATGTAGGAAATAATTTCAGTTCTAAATTATTAAGAATAGCTTCTGAATCAAATAAGTGGAATACATTAGCTATAATGCCTAAAAGTTTAGCAAAGGCTCATGAAACAGGGGATTTATATTATCATGACTTAGATAGCTATAATTTAACTGTAAATTGTTTGCATATACCAACAAGAGAAATGCTAGAAAATGGATTTAATACAGGATATGGAACAATTAATGCACCTAAGAGAATAGAAACAGCTGCGGAATTATCATGTATATTATTACAATCAACTCAAAATGATATGTTTGGGGGTCAATCTCACCCAGACTTTGATAATGATATGGCTATGTTTGTAAATCCTACTAGAGAAGAAATCAGAGAAGAATTAGAGGAATTAGAAATACCTAAAGAAAAGATAGAAGATTTACTTGAAAAAAAAGTGAGAAAGAAAGTGCAACAAGCTATGCAAGGTGTTGTTTACAATCTTAATACAATGCACTCAAGAGCAGGATCTCAGGTCCCATTCAGTTCAATTAATATTGGATTACCTACAAGTGCAGATGCTGCATTAGTATGTGAAGTTTTTCTTTTAGAATATGAAAAAGGATTAGGTAAGGGAGAGCAACCAATTTTCCCAAACATAATTTTTAGAGTTAAAGCAGGCGTTAATAGAGAAGACGATGACCAATATTTTTATTTATATAAATTAGCATGTAGAGTAGCTGCAAAAAGAATGAATCCAACATTTATGAATATTGATGCAGACTTTAATAAAGAATATTATGATAAGGGATATGTTCCAGCAACCATGGGATGTAGAACTTACCTTATGAAAAATATAAATGGTGAACCAGGCTGTAAGGGTAGAGGAAATATAGCACCTACGACTATTAATCTCCCAAGAATAGGACTACAAGCTAAAGGTGATATAAATAGATTTTTTGAAATATTAGATTCAAGATTAGAATTATCAAAGGATTCTTTACTGCATAGATATGGAGTGCTGAAGAATTTAAGAGTTAAAGATTTACCTTTTGTTGCGGGCCAAAAGCTTATGAAGGGTGCTGAAAATTTAAATTCTGATGATTCGATAGAGCCAATATTAAAGCAAGGTACATGGGGACTAGGATTCATAGGACTTGCAGAAACATTAGTAGCCTTAATAGGCAAGCATCATGGTGAAGATACTGATGCTAGAGAATTAGGAGTAAAAATTATTGAACACATAAAGCAGTATACAGACAGAATTACAGAAGAGTATAAACTAAATTGGAGTTGTTATGCTACTCCAGCAGAAGGACTTTCAGGCAAGTTTATAAAACAAGATCAAAAGATATTTGGATTAATAAAGGGAGTAACTGATAAAGAATACTATACAAATAGCTTCCATGTACCAGTTACCTATGCAATATCTATTAAAGACAAAATTGATATTGAAGCACCATATCATAAACTTTGTAATGGTGGTCATATAAGTTATATTGAAGTAGATGATGCACCAAATGCAGAAACAGTAATGGATATAATTAATTATGCATATAAGCATACTAACATTAGTTATGTAGGAATTAATTTTCATATAAGATATTGTAGAGAATGTGGAACTTATCTTCATGAGAATGAGAGTAAATGCCCAAAATGTGGAAGTCAAGATATACAAGGAATATCAAGAGTTACAGGATATTTAAGCTTGGATGAAAGATTTGGTGCTGGTAAGTATTATGAAAGAGAAGATAGAATATCTCATACAGAAAACCATGGGCATCATTATTAGAAAATGTGAGTTGATAGTTAATTATTAATAGAAAGTTTGATTTTATATACGAATTCATTAAAAAGTATAGTTATATAAATGGTCAGGGTATATTAGTTGCAATTCTTAGTTTTAAGGCATATTCAAAAAAATAAAAAGTCAGCATGCTAGTCTATTTTCAGTGATACTTCGTCAGCATGTTCACCTAATAGCCCACTATGAGGCAAATATACTTCCTTGTCTAACGGAAAATATACATCGCATCATGTACTTGTTATTTTCTTTCATATGCCTAAATTAGTAATTAAAAGGTTATCTTAGAATAAGAAAATGAATTGATTTCAGTTCATGGTGTTATTTTAAAGTAGCCTTTTTATTATTGTTAGACGCAGACAAGTAGATAATAGGACAATTACTTACTTGTCTGTTATTTTTTGAATGTGTCTAGACAGCTAAAATTTAATTTATAAATTATATTTTAGATTTATTTTAAATCATTAATGTATATATTTAGTATAAGTATTAGATAAAATAAGGAAAATCATTAGATGAATTAATAATTAAAAAGTAATGTATTGCAATGCTTAAAAAAAAATCTTGCAATAATAGGTATTATTTTCTTTTAAATTGATTGAATTTTGAATTACTTGAAGGAAAGATAAGATGCTATTGCAAAAAGAAGAAAATAAATCTTGCGTAAATTTACTAATATATGATATTATAAATATACAGTAAAAGTTTATTTTATTAAAAATATTATTTAAAGCAATAAGTTAATGTGATAAATGGGGGATTGCAATGACAGTTAGTAATTTAAAAAACAACAAAAAAGTTACGATAGTAGATACCACTCTTAGAGATGGTGAACAAACAGCAGGAGTAGTATTTGCTAATGAAGAAAAAATAGTAATAGCACAAATGCTAAGTGATTTAGGTGTTGATCAACTAGAAGTAGGGATTCCTACAATGGGTGGAGATGAAAAAAGGGCTATAAAAGAAATTGTAAAAAGAAATTTAAAGCCTAGTATTATGGCATGGAATAGAGCTGTAATTGGTGATATAGAACAATCAATAGATTGTGGCGTTGATGCAGTTGCTATATCAATATCAGTATCTGATATACACATTCAACATAAGCTTAAAACATCTAGAGAATGGGTATTAGAAAGCATGGTTAAATCTGTAGAATTTGCAAAGAAAAATGGTCTTTATGTATCTGTTAATGGCGAAGATGCATCTAGAGCAGATAAAGACTTTTTAGTTGAATATATTAATGCAGCTAAGCAAGCAGGTGCAAATAGATTTAGATATTGTGATACCGTAGGAATTATGGAACCCTTTAAAATTAGAGATGATATTAAATATATATATGATAAGACAGGCTTCGATATAGAAATGCATACTCACGATGACTTTGGAATGGCAACAGCTAATGCAGTAGCTGGTATCAAAGGTGGGGCATCGCATGTTGGAGTAACTGTAAATGGTCTTGGAGAAAGAGCAGGTAATGCAGCATTAGAAGAAGTTATAATGTCATTAATGCTTGTTTATGGATATAATGGTGAAGGAATAAATACTCAAATGTTCAGAGAAGTATCAGAATATGTATCAAGAGCATCAGGAAGAGAACTTCCAATCTGGAAAGCAATTGTTGGGACTAATATGTTTGCACATGAATCAGGAATTCATGCAGACGGAGCAATAAAAGATCCTAAGAATTATGAAGCATTTGATCCGGAAATAGTTGGTCTTGAAAGACAAATTGTTATAGGAAAGCATTCAGGAAGAGCTTCAATAATAAATAAATTTAGAGAATATAATAGAGAACTTACAGATGATGAAGCAAAAGGAATATTAGAACTTGTAAGGGCTACATCAGTTAGATTAAAGAGAACTTTATTTGATAAGGAAGTAGTTCAGTTATATAAAGAGTATAATAGACAAGTAGAAGAAAAAAAACAATAGAAATGGTATGAATACAAGTTAGGTGATAATTTAGTTTACAAGATTTTAAAAGATTAGGTTATAATAATTAGTAAATATAAAAAATAAGTAATAAAGTAAGGGGAACAAGAATGGGAGATAATTTAGTTTATAAGATTTTAAAAGGACACGTTATTGAGGGTGAATTAAAAGCTGGAGAGCCTATTGCTTTAAAAATTGATAAGACTTTAACACAAGACTCAACAGGAACAATGGCTTACCTTCAATTAGAGGCTATGGGAATAGATAGAGTAAAGACTAAGAAATCAGTAGCATTTATAGATCATAATATGTTACAACAAGGTTTTGAAAATGCAGATGATCATAAATTTATTCAAACAGTTGCATCTAAATATGGAGTATATTTCTCAAAACCAGGTAATGGAATATGCCATCAAATATTTTTAGAAAGATTTTCAACTCCAGGAGATACATTAATAGGATCTGATAGCCATACACCAACAGCAGGTGGTGTTGGCATGCTTGCTATGGGTGCAGGCGGATTAGACGTTGCACTTGCTATGGGAGGCGGAGCTTATAATATTAATACTCCTAAAGTAGTAAAGATTGAACTTACTGGAAAATTAAATAAGATGGTAGCAGCTAAAGATGTTATCCTTGAAGTTTTAAGAATATTAACTGTTAAAGGCGGAGTAGGTAAAGTTTTTGAATATGCTGGTGAAGGTGTTAAAACACTTTCAGTTCCAGAAAGAGCGACTATAACTAATATGGGAGCAGAACTTGGAGCTACAACTTCAATTTTCCCAAGTGATGAAAGAACGTTAGAATTCTTTAAGGCTCAAGGAAGGGAAGAAGATTGGATAGAATTTAAGCCAGATGCAGATGCGGTCTATGATGAAGTAGTAACAATTAACTTAGATGAGTTAACTTCACTTACAGCTAAACCACATAGCCCAGATAATGTAGCTAAGGTTACTGAAGTTGGTAAAATTAAAGTTGATCAAGTATTTATAGGAAGTTGTACTAACTCTTCTTATGAAGATTTAATGAAGGTTGCTAAGATATTGAAGGGTAACAAAGTTCATCCTAATATTAGCTTAGTAATTGGACCTGGATCAAGACAAGTCATGGAGATGATAGCTAGAAATGGTGCATTAGCAGACATAATAAGTTCAGGAGCAAGAATACTTGAGAATGGTTGTGGACCATGTATTGGTATGGGACAATCGCCTGGAACTAATGGAATTTCACTTAGAACTGTAAATAGAAACTTCTATGGTAGAAGTGGAACATTATCAGGCCAAATATATATTATAAGTCCTGAAACTGCGGCAGTTTCAGCAATAAATGGAGTTTTAACTGATCCAACAGAAATGGATATAGATTTAACAATAGATATGCCTAAAGAATTCTTAATAGATGATTCCATGATTTTAGCACCAGCGCCAACTAATGCTGAAGTTGAAGTTGTTAGAGGACCAAATATTAAACCATTCCCAGTAAGTAAGCCATTAAGTGAAGAAGTAGGTGGTAAAGTATTAATAAAGGTTGAAGATAATATTACAACGGATCATATTATGCCTTCAAATTCAAAATTATTACCATTTAGATCAAATATACCTTATCTTGCAGAATTCTGCTTTAATACAGTTGATACAGAATTCCCTAAGAGAGCTAAAGAATATAATGGTGGTTTTATAATTGCAGGAGGAAACTACGGACAGGGTTCAAGTAGAGAACATGCTGCACTAGCACCACTATACCTAGGCGTTAGAGCAGTTATAGCTAAGTCATTTGCAAGAATTCATAAAGCTAACTTAATAAACAATGGAATAATTCCAATGGAATTTAAGAATGAAGCTGATTATGATAACATTGATTTAATTGATGACTTAAAAATGGAAAATATTCAAACAGCTTTAGAAACAGGAGTAGTAAAAGTGAACAACTTAACTAAGGGAACTGAATTTGAAGCAACAGTTGATTTAACAGAAAAAGAAATTGCAGTTATTAGAGCTGGTGGAAGACTTAACTACGTAAAAGCAAATAGCTAATTTTAAGAAAAGTATTAAAAAGCACAGGAATTCATAAAAATTAGAATTCCTGTGCTTTTTTGAGTCTTTAAATGCGTGATTAAAAACTTATGAGTATATTATAATTTGTAAATATATTTATAGTTAAGTTATAATTATTGAATAGAAGAAAGTTTAGAATGATAATATATAAAGTGTTTAGAAAGAGGTTATTATTATGGAAAAGACTATAAGATTATCTGGAATAGCATATGAAAGTTTAGTTAATGGACCAGGCATGAGAAGAGTGTTTTTTGCTCAAGGATGTAAGCATAATTGTAAAGGCTGTTTCAATCGTGAAACTCATGATCTTTATGGTGGGGAAGAAAGAGCTTTAGATGAATTAATAAAAGATGCACTAGATAATCCAATTTTAAGTGGAGTCACCTTTAGTGGCGGAGATCCATGGGAACAAGCTGATAAATTTGCTTATATGGCAAAAGCTTTTAAAGAAAAAGGATTAAGTGTTTGGAGCTATACAGGATATACTTATGAGTACATCATAGAAAATAAGGATAAAAGATTAGGATGGAATGATTTATTAAATAGTATTGATATCCTTGTAGATGGAAAATTCGAGGCAAATAAAATGCAAGATGGGCTTAAATTTAGAGGATCAACAAATCAAAGAATAATAGATGTTAAAGAAAGTATGAGATTGAATGAAGTTATTACAATATAGTATTAGTTTTAAATGTTATGTTTAGTTAGGCATATTGAAAAAATAACAAACTAGTAGATTAGTCTGTTTTGTGGCATAGGCCTTAAATTTATTACAAGTATATTTAATAATATGGAGGAGGAAATAGTATGATTTATTCTTTAGAAAATTCAAGTATTAGAATTACAGCAAGCACTTATGGGGGCGAAATACATTCTATAAAAAGTAAAATTGATGGAATTGAATATTTGTGGGATGGAAATGCTGAGTATTGGAAGTATCATGCACCAATATTATTTCCTATAGTGGGAAAGGTTATAGATTCAAAGTACAGAGTTGATGGAAAAACATATGAATTACCACAACACGGATTAGCGAGAACTTCTGAATTTACATTGATTTCTAAAACAGAAAATCAAGTGACTTTTGAATTAAACTTTTCAGAAGAATCTTTAAGAGTATATCCATATAAATTTTCATTGAAATCTACTTATACATTAGAAGATAGAACTATTAAAGTTACATATAGTGTTAAAAATTTGGATCATAAGAAAATATACTTTTCAATAGGAACGCATCCAGCATTTATGTGTCCTATCAATCAAAATGAAAATTTAGAAGATTGTTATCTTGAATTTAGTGAAAAGGAGATAGGCAATAGGAAGATTCTCACTGAGGAAGGATATCTTTCTCATAATGAAGATGAATGTTTAAAGTCTACAGATATGCTTATGCTATCAAAGGAACTGTTTAAAGATGATGCATTAGTTTTTGATAATTTAAAATCTGATAAAATAACAATAAAATCAAGAAACAGTAACAAAGCTTTAACTGTGGACTTTAATGGTTTCCCTTATATGGGAATTTGGGCACCAAAAGCTGGAGCACCATTTGTATGTATAGAACCTTGGTTTGGTCATGCAGATTATGAAGATTTTAATGGTGAACTTAGTGAAAAAGAAGGAATAATCTCATTAGAAGTAGAAAAAGAATTTAATTGTACGTACAAAGTCACTGCTATTTAGAACGTTAGCTCTATTTTAAAATTGATTTAGTATGATTATGCTTATACTTTTTAGCATATTTGAAATAATAAACTTATATAGTTATCCACAGAAATATGAATTAATTTTATATATCTGTGGATTATTTACAATAGAATGTGGATAGAATTAAAGTTTTGGTGAATTACAGTTTGAATATGCTTAAGAAGGGGGAAACTAAATGTTGATTCTAGAGAAAGAATTTTATAAGCAAGGAGCATTAACTTTAGCTAAAGAACTTTTGGGAAAGACTCTTGTAAGAAATATTGATAATGTAACTTTAAGAGGTAAAATTGTTGAAACGGAAGCTTATATAGGAGAAATAGATAAAGCATCTCATGCTTATAATGGCAGAAGAACAGAAAGAACAGAACCTCTATTTAGAGAAGGTGGTATTTCATATGTATACTTTATTTATGGAAAATATCATTGCTTTAATGTTATAAGTGGGCTTGAAGACAAGGGTGAAGGAGTTTTAATAAGAGCACTAGAGCCATTAAATGAATTTGATTATCTTGCAGACAAAAGATTTAATCAAAATTATGAGAAATTATCAGAAGTTAAGAAAAAAGCAATTACAAATGGTCCTTCAAAATTATGTATGGCCTTTTCAATAGATAAATCAGAAAATTATATAAAGCTTTATGAAAAAGGAGATTTTTATATAGAAGACAGCAAAAATGAAAAATTTGATATAGTTGAAACCACTAGAATTGGTATTGATTATGCAGAAGAAGCTATAGCCTTTCCTTGGAGGTTTTATATAAAAGGTAATAAATACATTTCTATGAAATAGAAACTATTTCTAGAACAAGTGCAGATAATTATGAAAGATTAATTTTTCTAATTACTTTTATCATTAAAAGCAAAGAATTTCAGCAACAGAAAAGTAATAGGTACTCCAATAATAGCAGCTAGCATATAAGCAAAAAGTTTATTAAACCCCATCATATTGCAGATTATTACAACCATATATTGAATAATAAAATTTGGCATAGATGATACTGTGAATTTAATAAGTTTTTGAAAACTAAGTTTTTCTTTAAAGGTTATAAAGCTATTTAGTATATAAGATATAAGTAGACCTGAAATGTAGCCTGGCAAAAAGGCTACATTTGCACTTAAAAAACTGGAATATATATATGAAAAAACAGTCCCATTGAAGGTGTTTACAATCCCAATTAGCACAAATATAATAAATTGCTTTGAATAAAAAATATCTTTAAGCGTTTGAATAACATTCTCCATATGCGAGTACCTAATTATCCTTTTTATCAGTATCAATTAATTTATCAGCAATAATAAATCTTGGTCTTCTCTTAGTTTCATTATACATTTTGCCAACATATTCTCCTATAATACCAAGGGATAAGAGTTGTATTCCTCCAAGCATCCAAATAGAAAGGGTTAAAGAAGTCCAACCAGTAACTGTGTTTCCAGTGAATTTAACTACAAGAGAATAGAATAAGGCTATAACACTAATGAAAAATATGGTAAATCCAAGACCTGTTATTATTCTTATAGGCTGTATACTAAGAGAGGTAATGCCATCTAAGGCAAAGGCAATCATTTTCTTGAGTGGATATTTAGAATTACCGGCAAATCTTTCATGACGTTCATATTCAACAATTGAATATTTATATCCTATTAAGGGAACCATGCCTCTTAGGAATAGGTTAACCTCTTTATATTCACTTAAGCCTTCTAAAGCACGTTTGCTCATAAGGCGATAATCAGCATGATTATAAACCATATCAACACCAAGGGTACGCATAAATTTATAGAAAGCTAATGCCGTTATTTTTTTAAATAATGTATCGGTCTGCCTTGATGACCTTACTCCATAAACAATATCACATCCATCATAGTATTGTGCTACAAATTTATCTATAACATCTACGTCATCTTGCAAATCTGCATCCAATGATATAGTCATATCTGAATATTCTTTAGCAGTGATAAGGCCTGCAAGTAAAGCATTTTGATGTCCTCTATTTCTTGACAGATTAACTCCAGAAAATATATCATTTTTTGAATGAAGTTCTTCAATTATACTCCAAGTCTTATCTTTTGAACCATCATTAACAAAAAGTATTTTACTCTTATCAGAAATAAGGTCATTTGTAATCATAGTATTAATTTTTTCTAATAATCTTTTAGCAGTTTCGTGTAAAACCTCTTCTTCATTGTAGCAAGGAATCACAAGATATAATATATCTTTCATAAAATCGCCTCCAATTGATTATTATATCAAAAATTTTGCTAATATCACTAATTTTAATTTTGTATTAAGAATTTTTTTATAATTCGTATCTTATACTTGTTATAACTATTGAGATTTCATCCACTAAATTAATTTCCTTGTTAATTTTATCAGTTTTAGAGCTTTTAAGGATTTTTATAATAGGTCTTAGTGGAAAATTAGGTAAAGTTTCTTGCACTACAGCTATATCACCATTACTAAGATCAACTAAAGTTCCTTTAGAAAAAGGAATTACTATTTTGCAAAAAGTATTAACTATATTATAATCAAACATCTTACCTGCATTAGACATTAAATACTCCAAAACATCACTTGGAAACATTGCTTTAGTATTAGGTCTACCTGTAGACAGCTCATCATATGCATTAGCGATGCTTACAATTTTGCTTAAAGTATTTATTTCATCATTAATTAATCCGTTAGGATAACCCAAGCCATCAGGTCTTTCATGATGTTGCAATGCTATTATTTTACTATTAGCACTTAAATTATAAGAGTCTGATAGATATTTGTAGCCAAGATTTGAATGTTGTTGTAGTATTGAAATTTCTTCTAATGTTAGTTTTTCTTCTTTCATCAGAATTTCCTTGGAAATAAATGATTTTCCAACATCATGGAGCAAAGCTCCAGTGCAAAGATATTGCAATTGCCTCTTAGGTAGCTTTAGGGCTATACCAAGAACAAGTGATATTACAGCAACATTTACAGAATGAGAATAAACATAATTATCCATACTTCTTATATCTACTAATGAAAGCAACACACTTTGGTTGTTTAGTACATTTTCAATTAGATCTTCAGCCATATTTTCAATGTTATCAAAATATACAGATTCCTTTTTTGAAAACTTATCAGCAACAGTAAGTCTATTTATATTAGAAAAGGCTTCTTTTATTGTTAAAATTGCTTTTTGTCTTAATTCAGGTTTAACAATATCTTCAATCTCTTCAGAACTATATTCATCAATTATGTATATTGATAGAATATTTATGTCTTTTATTTTAGATATAATTCCTTGACTTAGAATTACACCAGATCTTACTAAGATTCTGCCATTAATATCATATAAAGTTTTACCAATAATTGTATTTGGCTTTACACATTCAATTGGAACTAATCTCATAATTATCTTCTCCTCAAACATTTGGTTTTAAATAATACAATTTGTAACATAATTCGTAGCTAATTTATTAGATATAATATTAGTATATCAGTAAAATCAGTCTATTTGTAGTATTATAGGAAAAATATATTATTGATTATACAATATATTGTAAAATTATAAGTTTAATGCAATAAATCTGGAGAACCATTAATTCTTACGATAGATCTTATATATGAGAAATTCTATTTAGATGTAAAGTTACATAGAATCATTTTTCTAAAAACAACAGCTGATATTTTCTCACTATTGATTAAGTGAGTATAAATATCAGCTGTACAGAAATTCAATAATTTTCAAAAATAATTCAAGTATACAAGTTATCTTTAAAATTCAGAAGTTCCTGGAGTTCTAGGGAATGGTATTACGTCTCTGATGTTTGTCATGCCTGTTATGTACATGATTAATCTTTCAAAGCCTAAACCAAAGCCAGCATGCTTAGTTTCTCCATATTTTCTTAATTCTAAGTACCACCAGTAGTCTTCTTTGTTTAATCCTAATTCGGCCATTCTGCCCTTTAAGACATCTAATCTTTCCTCTCTTTGGCTACCACCTATTATTTCACCGATTCCTGGTACTAAGAGATCTGTGGCTGCAACTGTTTTGTTATCATCATTCATTCTCATATAGAATGCTTTTATTTCTTTAGGATAATCTGTTACAAAAAGAGGCTTTTTAAAGTGTTCTTCAGTAAGGTATCTTTCATGTTCTGTTTGTAAATCAATACCCCAAGATACAGGATAATCAAATTTCTTAGCACATTTTTGTAAAATTTCAACCGATTCTGTGTAAGTAACTCTAGCAAAGTCTGATGAGATTACATGATTTAGTCTTTCTAATAAGCCTTTATCAACAAATTGGTTAAAGAATTCTAGTTCTTCAGGACATTCATCCATAACATATTCAATAACATACTTAAGCATGCTTTCTGCAAGCTCCATATCATCTTGTAAATCTGCAAAAGCAATTTCAGGTTCAATCATCCAAAATTCAGCGGCATGCCTTGTCGTGTTAGAGTTTTCAGCTCTAAAAGTTGGTCCAAAAGTATAGACATTTCTGAAAGCTAAAGCAAAACATTCAGCATTTAATTGACCAGAAACAGTAAGATTAGTTTCCTTGCCAAAGAAATCTTTGCTATAATCTATGCTTCCATCTTTATTTAGCTCAGGAGCTTTAGGATCAAGAGTTGTTATTCTAAACATTTCTCCAGCACCTTCACAGTCGCTACCAGTTATTATAGGAGTATGTGTGTACACAAAGTTTTGATCTTGGAAGAATTTATGCAATGCATAAGCTGCAACAGAACGTACTCTAAAAGTTGCTGCAAAAGCGTTACTTCTAGGTCTTAAATGAGCTATTGTTCTTAAATATTCAAAAGTATGTCTTTTCTTTTGAAGTGGGTAATCAGAGTTTGACATTCCTTCAATAATAACTTCTTTTGCTTGAACTTCAAATGGTTGTTTTGCATTAGGTGTAGCAACTAATGTACCTACAACTAAAATTGAAGAATTTATAGGTAATTTTGATATTTCTTTAAAATTACCTAACTTATCATCAAAAACCACTTGGATGTTTTTAAAGAAAGAACCATCGTTAACTTCTATAAAACCAAAAGCATTAGATGCTCTTAAAGTTCTTATCCAACCTGATATTGTTATTTCCGTTGATAAAAAATCATCAGTGTTTCTATAAAGTTTTTTTATTAAATTTGATTTTGTCATTATATGACCTCCATCTTTATAATTAATCTTATAAAATTATGAAAAAAATTTTCATTCATTTACAATGAACGAAAAAGAATTGTTTATATCATCCTAATTGTTGTGTATTAGCATAGAATTATGGTAACAGAATTAAACTTGGGAATTATTAATGTACACTATTACGATTTATGCTAAATAAATTTTACAATACTTTATTAATGAATGCAACTTAGCTATGTACAATATGATAATTAGGATATTTTTTATTCTAGTCCCTTTTCAAAGCTTTGTATGAGTTCCTTTGGAAAATTTAATAATGTCATATCAAATAAATGATAGAGTTATAAAGAAACTCTGTGGACAACTTAAAGAAGGATACAGTGAAAAGTATTATTTAAGGTTATTAGCAGATATATATGAAGAAGAAGGGGCTCAAGGTTTTTCATTTGACCCAATATTGGCATTTGAAGCTCATTCAGTAGATCCTCATCATGAGCCAGGTACTACAAAACTTAAAAAGGAGAAAGCTTAGTAATTGACATTGGTGAAGTTTACAATCATTACTGTTCTGATATGACAAGAACAGTATTCTTTGGAGAAGAACCTAATAAGGAAGATAGAGAAATTTATGAAATAGTAAAAAGTGCAAATTTAAATGCTATCTCAAAAGTTAAAGAAGGTGCTAAGTTCTCAGAAATAGATAAAGCTGTTAGAAGTTATATAGAGGAAATGGGATATGGAGAATATTTTACCAGTAGAACAGGACATAGTGTAGGATTAGAAATGCATGATAAAGGTGATGTAAGCTCAATAAATCATGCTGAAGTAAAAGAAGGAATGATATTCTCAATTCAACCAGAAATATATTTACCAAGTAAAGTTGGTGTTAGATATAGAAGATTTAGTTCTTGTAACAAAAGAAGGCGCAGAAGTACTAAAGTCAGTAATTAAATAGGTTACAATTATTAAATAATGCACAATGCACAGTTCACGATTGAGGATGAGATCCTTAATTGTAGATTGTGCATTGTTAATTGTGCATTATTTATTTAAAAAATTTTCTCCAACAATAACTACATCTCCAGCACCTACTGTTAATAGCAAATCACCAGAAGTAAGTTTTGATTTCACATAGGTTAATGCTTCATGATGGGAATGAACATTAGTGCATTTTATACCTTTGCTTCTTATGGCATCTCCAAGTTCATCAGAAGATACAAGTCCAGTATTTTTTTCACGAGCAGCATAAATATCCATTAATATAAGCTCATCAGTATCATTGAAACATTCTGTAAATTCATCAAATAAAGCTTTTGTTCTAGTATAAGTATGGGGTTGGAATATACAATAAGTTTTATTGTGGTCAATTTGTTTTGCAGTACTTAAAGTAGCTCTAATTTCTGTAGGATGATGAGCATAATCATCTATTACAGTAATTCCGTTTAATTCACCCTTATACTCGAATCTCTTATGAGCACCCTTACATTTTGATAATCCTTCAATTATATTTTGACTGGAAATATTAAATATAATTGAAACACAGATTGAAGCAAGAGCGTTTAATATATTATGCTTACCTGGGACAGTTAAAGTAAGAGTAAATAAATTTTTATTGTCTTTATATACATCAAAAGTTGCACAACCATCTTTATTGAAGATAATATTTTTAGCAGTTATATCTGAAGTTTCATCAAAACCATAGCCTAAAGTATTGCAATTTGCTTTCGATAGAATTTCTTTAACTCTAAAATCATCAGCATATCCGACAAGATATCCATCCTCAGGAATAAGTTCAGAGAATTTTAAGAAGGTATCAGCGATTTCATCTATATCTTTATAGCAATCTAAGTGGTCTGCATCAATATTTAAGATTACCCCCACATATGGGAAAAATTTTAAAAATGAACGCTTATATTCACAAGCTTCAGTTAAAAAATACTCACTATTACCTATTCTAAAGTTTCCATCAATTATATCTAATTCCCCACCTACTAAAATAGTTGGGTCTAAATTACCAGCAAGTGTAACATGAGAAAGCATAGATGTACATGTAGTTTTTCCGTGAGTACCTGATATTGCTACATTATATTTATGACCTTTCATGATTTCACCTAAGAATTCAGCTCTGTCCATTAATGTAATATTTTTTTCTTGAGCTTCTAAAAGTTCAGGATTATCAGAAGGGATTGCAGCGGTATAAACTACTAAATCTACATTTTTAATATTTTCTCTTTTATGACCTATGTAAATTTCAGCACCTGAAGCTTTTAATTTCTCAACAATTGGAGAATTTTTAAAATCTGAGCCGGATACCTTGAAGCTACTATTTAATAAAACAGCAGCAAGCCCACTCATACTAATTCCACCAATACCAATAAAATGAATTTTCTTATCTTTATCCTTTATAAAATTGAAAGACAAACGATCAACTCCTTTTTAATTAATAAAACCAAAACTTTATTATATATTGTTTAAAATTGAATTAAAACTTTTAGTTTTATACTTTAACTATAATTATATACATTTTTTTAAAAATGAACCATAGGAAAAACTAAATACATAATATTTTATGAAGATTTATCATATTTGTGAATAAGTTAGAAAGATATACATTAACATTTATAACTAAAAATATTGATATTAACTTAAAATTAGCATAAAATATGAATATTAAAGCGATTTAATATAAAAAAATTCGTGTAGGTGATTAAAATGGAGAAATTTACTAGAAATAAAAGAGTAGTTGCCATAACCAAAATATTATTGGAAAATCCTAATAAAATTTTAGGTTTGAATACTTTTTCAGAATTATTAAATGCAGCCAAGTCTACTATAAGTGAGGATATAGTAGTTGTTCGTGAAGTTTTAGAAAGACTTGAAATGGGTAAAATTGAAACAATTGCGGGTGTTGCAGGAGGAATAAAATATATTCCACAAAGTGGTGAGGAAAAAAAGAAGGCTTTTGCACTAGAACTATGTAAGCAATTAAGTGATGATGGAAGAGTTATTCCGGGAAATATAATATATATGACGGACCTAATGTACAACCCTAAAATAATAAGTAAGGCTGGAGTTATGCTTTCATCATGTTTTAGAGGAAAAGATGTTGATTACGTAATAACTGTGGAAACTAAAGGTATTCCTCTAGCTTACGAAGTAGCTAGAAATTTAGGCGTACAATTGGTTATTGCAAGAAGAGATAGCCAAGCAACAGAAGGACCAACAGTTACTATAAATTATGTTTCAGGCAGTAACGGAAGGTTACAACAAATGGCATTGTCGAAAAAATCAATGAAATTATCTAGTAAATGTATATTTATTGATGATTTCATGAAGGGTGGAGGAACTGCTGTTGGAATTAAAGCCCTACTAAAGGAATTTGATAGTGAGCTAGTAGGAATTGGGGTATTAATAGATAATAAGCAAATTGAAAAGACATTAGTTGATGAATACGTTTCTATTGTGGAACTAAAGGAAGTGGATAAATCAACAATTATAGGTATACAGCCTTCAAAAATATTTTCTTAAGTAAAATCGGACAATCTTTTACCTGCAGTATTTTATATAAGCTATATTCAAAAAATAAAATTTATAAGGATTTATCAAATATAAAAAAGGAATTTAGGATTTTATGGAGAAGTTATATAAATATTAGATATTTTTTAAGCAACTGGGAGGGGTGGAGTAAAATGCAAATTACAGATGTTAGAATTAGAAAGATTACATCAGAAGGTAAAATGAAAGGAATAGTTTCCGTCACATTTGATAATGAATTTGTAGTTCATGATATCAAAGTTATAGAGGGACAAATGGGTTTATTTATTGCTATGCCTAGTAGAAAAACACCAGATGGAGAATTTAAGGATATAGCTCACCCAATAAATACAGAAGCAAGAGAAAAAATTCAAACTGCAATTTTAGAAGCTTATGAAAAAGCTATTTCAGAAGAAGTTGTAGAAGGGTAATGAGTCTAATGGATAAGAGGGAGTTTTTATAACTTCCTCTTATTTTGTGAAATTAAATTTCCAAAGGGAATATTAAAGTATTACATGGGTTGAAATAAAAGTAGCTTTCAAATATAATTAAATTAATATGAATATTTAATGAGTTATTAATTTAATTAATCGTGTTAATATAAGGTATACTTAAAAAATATACACAGATAAAAAAAGCGCGAAGCGCAACCAAGATCATTTCACAGATAAAAAAAGCGTGAAATAGATTTTTTTATCTGCCTAAATTTATAAATGGGGTGTGATATATAATGTATAAATGTGCACTAGTTTTAGCAGCTGGTCAAGGTAAGAGAATAAAGTCAGATTTACCTAAAGTATTGCATAAAGTATGCGGTAAAGAAATGTTAAAACATGTTATAGACTCAATAAGAAATTCAGGGATTGATGATATAGATGTAATCATAGGAAAGGGCGCTGAGCTTGTAAAGGAAAGAACATTAGATAAAAAAGTATCTTATTCATTACAAGCTGAACAATTAGGTACAGGGCATGCTGTTAAATGTGCTGAAGGATTTTTAAATAATAAGAAAGGAGTAGTTGCAATTTTTGCAGGGGATACTCCCTTAATTAAGCAATCAACAATTGAAAGATTGTTCAATGATCATATTGAGAATAAAAATGCAGCTACTATTTTAACTTCAATTGTGGAGGATCCAACTGGCTATGGCAGAATTGTAAGAGGCGGAAATAACCAAGTTTTAAAGATAGTTGAGCATAAAGATTGTAATGAAGAAGAACTTAAAATTAATGAAATGAATACTGCAATTTATTGCTTTGATGTTGAGTTATTAGTTAGTGCTTTAGATAAAATAAATAATAATAATAATCAAGGTGAGTATTATCTTACAGATGTTATAGAAATATTAAAATCTGAAGGTAAAAGGGTGGGAGCGGTTGTAACTGAGTATGAAGAAACTATTGGAGTAAATTCAAGAGTTCAATTAGCAGAAGCAGAAGAAATACTTAAGAATAGAATAAATATTAAACATATGGAAAATGGAGTTACATTAATTGATCCTAGAACAATATATATAGGAATTGATGTTGAAATAGGAAAAGATACAATAATATATCCTAATAATATTTTAGAAGGTAGCACAAAAATAGGTGATAATTGTTTGCTTTACCAAAACTCAAGAATTGCAGATAGTATTATTGGAGATGAAGTTGATATTCAATCTTCAGTTATATTAAATAGTAGTATTGGAGATAATACAACAGTTGGACCTTTTGCATATATAAGACCTGAAACTACAATAGGTAAACATGCGAGAATAGGAGACTTTGTAGAAATAAAGAAATCAACTATTGGGGATGGAACCAAGGTATCTCATTTAACTTATATAGGGGATGCTGAAGTTGGGTCAGAATGTAATTTTGGATGTGGTACAGTAGTTGTAAATTATGATGGCAAAAACAAATATAAGACTATTATTGGAGACCATAGCTTTATAGGCTGTAATACTAATTTAGTATCACCTGTTATAGTTCATGATAATACATATATTGCAGCTGGATCTACTATTACGTCTGAAGTAAATGAAGGTGACCTTGCAGTTGCGAGAGCTAAACAAAGAAATATTAGTGGCTGGGTTGAAAAAAAAGGATTAAAAAAATAAAAATTTAATTATAAATCAACCAAAATTTTAAGGAGGTCTTCTCAATTATGATAACGCATGGAAGAAATATAAAGGTATTTACTGGGAATTCACACTCGCAATTAGCACAAGATATAGCTGATATATTAGGAGTGCCAGTAGGAAAATCTAAGGTTTCAACTTTTAGCGATGGAGAAATATCTGTTGATATTAACGAGACTGTTAGAGGAAATGATGTATTCATAGTGCAATCTACTTCTTCACCTGTTAATAATAATCTGATGGAATTGTTAATTATGATTGATGCATTTAAGAGAGCATCAGCAGGAAGAATCACAGCAGTTATGCCATATTATGGATATGCAAGACAAGACAGAAAAGTTAAGTCAAGAGACCCAATAACTGCAAAATTAGTTGCAGACTTATTAACTGCAGCAGGAGCACATAGAATTTTAACTATGGATTTACATGCAGCCCAAATTCAAGGATACTTTAATATTCCTGTTGATCATTTACTTGGAGCACCAATACTTGCAGAACACTTTATATCAAAGGGATTAATAGATCAAGAAGATGTTGTTGTAGTTTCACCAGACTTAGGAAGTGTGACTAGAGCAAGAAAGTTTGCAGATAATTTACATGCACCAATAGCAATTATAGATAAAAGAAGGCCAAAGGCAAATGTTTCAGAAATAATGAATATCATAGGAGATATTGAAGGCAAGAGATGTATATTAATTGATGATATGATAGATACTGCCGGAACTATTGCAAATGCAGCAAATGCACTTATAGGTTTAGGTGCTAAAAATGTTTATGCTTGTTGTACTCATGGAGTATTATCAGGTCCAGCAATGGATAGAATAAACAATTCAGCAATTGAAGAACTGGTAATGTTAAATACTATTCCATTAAAAGAAGAGATGGAGACTACCAAAATTAGATCAATTTCAGTTGCACCTTTGTTTGCAGAAGCAATAAAGAGAATTTATGATGACCAACCAATAAGTAAATTATTTGAATATCAACAATAATAAAGGCTGTTTTAAAATACATAAGTACAGTAATAGTAATTCAAAAAGCAAAAACAGGATGTATATTTGTTTTAAACAACTGAAATAATTTAACAAATATGCATTCTATTTTTTATAATTAAATATTTTTTATGTTAAGACAATTAGGGCATATTCAAAAAATAACAGGTCAGTATGCTAGTCTATTTTGTGTCATACTACGTCGGTATGTTCACCTAATAGCTTGCTATGAGGCAAAAACATCTCCTTGTGTAACGCAAAATATACATCGCATCTTTGACTTGTTATTTTCTTTCATATGCCTAATATTAAGGTTATAATAGAATCATATTATAAATTTTAATTGAAATATAATTAATAATTGTTAAGTGAGATATTGTTGAAATGCTTACTATGACAAGTACTAATCATCTTTCTTTGTTTGCTATAAAAAATAATTTATGTATGCTTATTAAGACTATAAATAATATGGGTCTAATTAAGGAGGATGGAACACAGTGGATGGAGTTACAGCCAAGGTTTTGATTGTAGATGATGATGAAAATATTAGTGAAGTAATAGATATGTATTTAAAAAGTTCTGGATACAGTACGAAGATAGCTTTAAATGGTAAAGAGGCACAAGAATTATATTTAGAATATAGTCCGGATATAGTTTTACTTGATGTGATGATACCTTACATAGATGGAATTGATATTTTAAAATGGATAAGAAAACAAAAAGAAACACCTGTTATAATGATTACAGCAAAGGGAGATACTTTTGATAAGGTTTTAGCATTAGAACTTGGTGCAGATGATTATATAGTAAAACCTTTTGAACCTAAAGAATTACTAGCTAGAGTTAAAGCTGTATTAAGAAGATATTCCCCAGAAAATGTTAAAAATAAAATAATAAAATTAAATAATTTATCAGTAGATTCAACTTCTTATAAAGTAATATATAATGGAGAAGAAATAAAAATGCCACCAAAAGAATTTGAACTGTTATATTACCTAGCAAATAATAAAAATAAAGTTTTTACAAGAGAACAATTACTTTGTGAAGTTTGGGGATATGATTACCCAGGGGATTCTAGAACCGTGGATGTCCATATAAAGAGATTGAGAGCGAAGTTAAGTGGTGGTGAACAGTGGGAAATAGAGACCGTATGGGGTGTTGGATATAAATTTGAGGTTAATTAAATGATACTTATGCAAAAAGGTAAAGAAGTATGGATTAAAAATGATTCTAATGTAGGTGTTATATTCACATTTTCACTTACAAAATATAAAAATAGTAGAAAATAGATAAAAGCTCTAAGGAGGAGACGTGTATGTTTTTAATAGTGGGTCTTGGAAATCCAGGAAAAGAATATGAGGATACAAGACATAATATTGGATTTAAAGTTGTTGATAATATTGCAAAAGAGTATAATATTGAAATAAACAGGCAAAAATTTAAAGGTATATATGGAGAAGGCTTTATTGATGGCGAAAAGGTTATACTTTTAAAGCCAACTACTTATATGAATTTAAGTGGAGAAAGTGTAAGAGAGGTAGTAGATTTCTATAATCTTGAAAATGATAAGATTTTGGTTGTATATGATGATATTAGCTTAGAAATAGGAACTTTAAGAATAAGAGAAAAAGGAAGTGCAGGTGGACATAATGGGATAAAAAGCATTATAACACATCTTGGCAGTGATATTTTTTCAAGAATAAAAGTAGGCGTAGGACAACCTAATGTAGATTTAATCAAATATGTTTTAGGAAGATTTACAAAAGAAGAAATGGTTGTTTTAAGTGAAAGTATAGAAGCATCAACAAAGGCAACTAGAGAAATAATAAAAAGTGATGTTAAAACAGCTATGAATCAATTCAATGGATTTAAAGCAAATACAAAGATTTAAGGAAGGTGCATGGCATGAGATTAAAAGGGTTAATAGGGCCCTTGGAAAGTAGCATAGAATTTCAAAATATCATAAAAGGTATTGAAAATAAAAGATATCCTATTGGGATATATGGTGCATCTGAATCAGGTAGAGGATATATTATAGATGGAATTTTTGAGAATATTGATAAATCCATGATAATTGTGGCTCAAAGCGATATGGAAGCAAAAAACCTTTATGAAGATTTGATATTGTATACCAATGAAGTATACTATTTTCCAGTAAAAGAAATGGTTTTCTATAGTATTGATGCTATTTCTGGCGATTTAAGATGGGAAAGATTAAAGGTAATAAATGAAATATTAAATAAGAAAAAGAAAATAATAGTAACCGCAATAGATTCATTTGCAGCTCAATATACTCCGCATAAATTATTTTTGGAGTATAGTATGAAGTTAAAAGAAGGCGATGAAGTTAATCTTACTGAAATATCAAAAACATTAGTTCAATCTGGTTATGAAAGAGTGGAAATGGTAGATGGTAAAGGGAAATTTTCAGTAAGAGGTGGAATATTAGATGTGTTCCCAACGTGTTCAACTTATCCATATCGAGTTGAACTTTTTGGTGATGAAATAGAATCCATTAGAACCTTCAATACAGAGTCCCAACGAAGTATTGAAAAAGTGAAAAAATTAGATGTTTTTCCTGCAAAAGAAATAATAATATCTGAAGAAACAACAAAACTCGGAAGTGATAAGCTTAGAGAAGAGTTTGATAAAATTGCTTTAAGTGATAAAGATAATGAGAGAGTAGAAAAGCTGAGAAAAATATTAAACAAAAATCTAGAATCATTAGAGGAAACATCATCTTTTGAAACTATAGATAGTTATTTGCCATATTTCACTAAAGAAACAGAAAGTTTTTTTGATTATTTTAAAGATTACTTTTTCGTAGTAGATAATGTTCAAAGATGTAAGGGTAAATTAGAATCTACGTATTTAGAATTCGAAGAAAATTTTACTGCTTTTTCTCAAAGGGGAGATATATTCCCAGGTCAGGGAAATTTATTAACTAACAAAGAAGAGGTACTAGAATCATTCGAAAATAAAAATGTTGTTTTTTTTGAAGCTCTAACTAAGAGCACTGATTGGCTTACGCCATCTTCAGTAGTCGATATAGTTCAAGTAACATTAAATAACTATCAAGGGCAATTGGATTTATTAATTGATGATATATTAAGCAAAAAAACTGCTGGATATAAGACATTAATATTATCCGGAACAAGAGCTAGAGGAGAACGTTTAGTAGGGACATTAAGAGATAGAGGAATAGAAAGTATTTATAGAGACAATGTTGATAAAATTGAATATGGTGAAGTTGTAATAACTTTTGGTAATCAATTAAAAGGCTTTGAATATCCAGATTACAAAACTTGTGTAATATCAGACAGAGAAGTGTTTGGTGAAGCAAAGAGGAAACTCAAAAATGGCAAATCAAAGAAAAAAGGAATTTCTAAGATAAAGAGCTTTGCAGAACTAAAACCAGGAGATTATGTAGTTCATGCTAACCACGGAATTGGTGTGTATAAAGGAATTAAGCAAATCGATGTTGGAGGACATAAAAGAGATTATTTAGATATCGTATATGATAAAGGTGACAAATTATATGTTCCAGTAGATCAACTTGATTTAATTCAAAAATACATTGGAAGTGAAGGCAAATTTCCAAAGGTTAATAAGCTTGGAAGTGTTGAATGGCAAAAGGCAAAGGCAAAAGCAAGAAAATCAATTAACGAAATAGCTGAAGATTTAGTTAAACTTTATGCTATGAGAAGTACTGTAAAGGGACATAAATTTCCTAAAGATACTGAATGGCAAAAGCAATTTGAAGATGAATTCCCATTTGAAGAGACTCCAGACCAATTGACATCAATAGAAGAAATAAAGCTAGATATGCAATCAGATAAGCCTATGGACAGACTTTTGTGCGGGGACGTTGGATATGGAAAGACTGAAGTTGCCTTAAGAGCTTCATTTAAGGCTGTTATGGATGGAAAACAAGTTGCAATATTAGTTCCAACTACTATTTTAGCAGAACAACATTATAAAAATATAAAAAATAGATTTTCTGATTTTCCTATAAAAATAGATATGGTTAGTAGATTTAGAACAGCAAAACAACAAAAAGAAATTTTACAAAAGGCAAAAGAAGGTAATTTAGATATTTTAATAGGTACTCATAGGTTAGTATCAAAAGATATACAGTTTAAAGATTTAGGATTGCTAGTAGTAGATGAAGAACAAAGATTTGGAGTAAAACAAAAAGAAAAAATTAAAAACATTAAGAAAAATGTTGATGTTTTAACTTTAAGTGCAACACCAATTCCAAGAACGCTTCATATGTCACTAAGTGGAGTTAGAGATATTTCTGTTATAGAAACTGCACCAGAAGAGAGATATCCTATTCAAACATATGTTGTAGAACAAAATGATCAACTTATAAGAGATGCTATTCTTAGAGAAATAGGCAGAGGTGGTCAGGTTTATTTTGTATATAATAGAGTTGAAGACATTGAAAGAATGGCTAAGTTTGTGCAAACTTTAGTCCCAGAAAGTAAGGTTGGAATTGCTCACGGGCAGATGGCAGAAAGGCAACTTGAAAGAGAAATGTTTGATTTTATGTCACAAGAATATAACGTATTAGTTTGTACAACCATAATAGAGACAGGGATGGATATTCAAAATGTAAATACAATAATAATTTATAATTCAGATAAGATGGGACTTTCTCAACTTTATCAATTAAGAGGTAGGGTAGGTAGATCTAATAGAATTGCATATGCATATCTTTTATACACTAAAGATAAAGTTTTGACAGAAGTTGCAGAAAAAAGACTTAAGGCACTAAAGGATTTTACTGAACTAGGTTCTGGCTTTAAGATAGCTATGAGGGACTTAGAAATTAGGGGTGCAGGCAATATGATGGGTTCATCTCAACATGGTCATATGGCATCAATAGGATATGACTTATATTGTAGAATGCTTGAAGATACAGTTAAGCTACTTAAGGGAGACATTCAAAAGGAGCCTATAGAAACTACATTAGATATAAAAGTTGATGCATTTATATCAGAAAGTTATATAGATGATGAAATTCAAAAGATTGAGGTTTATAAAAAGATAGCTGCAATTGAAGGTTTAGATGATTATAATGATATAAAGGAAGAATTAGAAGATAGATATTCTAAGATACCAGAACCGGTGTATAATTTAATGGATATTGCATATATAAAGAGTCAATCTAAATCAATATTTATAGAAGAAATAAAAGAAACTCCTAAGGAAATAATATTTAAATTTGCACAAGGTGAAAGTGAATATAAGAAAATATTTAAAATTTTAATGGATAAGTATAAGAAGAGTGTGGTATTGAAATTTGGAATGAATCCTTATTTTTCATTCAAATTGAAAGATATAAAGAAAGAAAATAAATTAGAATTTTTAAAGGAAGTCTTCAATGACATAATATTGTAACAAATATGTGATATAAAAGAAAAGTAACAGAAATAAAATAGTGTAAAAAATTGAATTATAAAAACAATATTGATATACTAATATTATTACTTTTTACAGTAAGACATCTTGAAAAAATAACAGTATGTGACAAAATATATATAGTATCTTTATAATAGTTATTTTTTTAATGTTTAAATCTAGGAATAAGCGAGGGGAAAATTTTGAAAAAATTAAAAAAATTTATTGCAACAATAGCTATATTAACAATTGCAGTATCAGCTATGGGATGCAAGATGATTGAGAAAACACCAGAGGCAATACAAAAAACAGTTCTTGCAACAGTTGGAAATGAAAAAATAACAAAAGGCGATTTTGATAAAGAAATGAGTAAATATGATGCTCAGTTAAAACAACAGTATGGAGATGATTATGCAACTAATGATAAAGTCAAAGATCAAATAACAAAAATTAAGCAACAACAATTAGATAGTATGGTAACTGAAAAGATACTTTTACAAAAAGCTACTGAGTTAAATCTTAAACCATCTGATGATGATATAAATAAACAAATTGATGATCAGATAAATCAGTACAAGACTCAATATCCTGAAGAAGGACAATGGGAAAGTGTTTTACAACAAAATGGTATTACAGAGGATGAACTTAAGGAATCTTTAAAGAATCAAATTATAACAAATGCAGTTCAACAAGATATGGTGAAAGATGTAACAGTTACAGATGATGATGTTCAAACATATTATGATGAAAATAAGGATGCTAAATATTCAGTAGGTGCGGGAGCAACAGTAGCACATATTTTAATTGCTGAAAAAGCTAGTGATGGGTCGATAGATTATGATGCATCATTGCAAAAGGCTAATTCATTGAAAGCACAAATAGATGCTGGAGCTGATTTTGCAACAATAGCTAAGGCAAATTCAACAGATACAGGAACTAAGGATAAAGGTGGTAGTTTAGGATTTGTAGCCTATAACTCAACACAATTAGTTCCTGAATTTATAGCTGGATTTAAGGACTTGAAAGAGGGAGAAGTGTCACAACCAGTAAAGAGTCAATATGGATATCATATAATTAAAGCTACTGGATTAAAACAGGCAGAAGTAACTCCATTAGATAAAGTTAAAGATGAAATTAAATCAACAGTGTTACAACAAAAACAACAAAGTACTTTTAATGATAAGATAGCGCAATGGAAAACAGAATTAAAAGTTAAAACTAATGAGGATCAATTATAATTATCAATGAACAATATCTAATTATTAATTAACAAACAAAGAATATAAGGCTGTTTTAAAATAATGAAAAGTTATTTTAAAATAGCCTTATTATGCTTATAAATTTTTAGAAGCATTGTATAACATTCGGGAAATTGATTATAAGCAATACTTAATTATCAATCAAAAAATTCTTAAATTAGCGTGCATTTAAGATGGAATCAATATAAAATGCCCAGAATATAAGAATATAAGAATATAAGAATATAAGAATATAAGAATATAAGAATATAAGAATATAAGAATATAAGAATATAAGAATATAAGAATATAAGAATATAAGAATATAAGAATATAAGAA
>Ga0302140_10000430_pt1 | contig 52680 bp, 38 predicted proteins | sample I_Bog_E1_1_FD_202095 | JGI IMG/M metagenome (GOLD analysis project Ga0302140, IMG submission 202095) | Peat permafrost microbial communities from Stordalen Mire near Abisko, Sweden - I_Bog_E1_1 | ecosystem: Environmental > Terrestrial > Soil > Wetlands > Peat | place: Sweden: Abisko, Stordalen...
TGGCTTGGTTCGGTCATTGGGTTGGTCGGCTCCGTGTGGCTCACTTTGATCGGCTTCTATGTTGTTAAAAACTCCATTCAGCGCGATCGGCAAACCCGCGTGGGGCAGATTCTGGCCACTACACCCATCAGCAAAAGCTTCTACACGCTTGCCAAAACTCTCAGCAACTTTGCTGTGCTCGCGGCCATGATCATCGTTCTGGCTCTCGCGGCTCTTGTCATCCAGCTATCCCAGCACACGGGTGCGAGCATCGACGTAGTCGCGCTCGTTTCTCCGGTGCTCATTTTTGGCCTCAGCGCCGTAGCCGTTACGGCGTCGCTGGCAGTGCTCTTTGAAAGCCTTCCCGTCCTGCGCGGCGGAGTAGGCAACATTCTCTACTTCTTCCTGTGGACATCTCTGATAGCTTTCGGTGCGGGCTCGTTAGATAGAGGAACATCGCTCAACCCCCTCCACCCAATTGTGGATTACACCGGCATCGCTACCGTGATGGGCCAGATGCAGAGCCAGGTCCACGGGCTCGACCCGGCGTACAGCGGAGGTGCTTCCTTCAGCGTCGGCGGCATCAAACCAACCACGAAGACGTTTCTCTGGAGCGGTCTCATCTGGACTCCGGCACTTGCTCTCTGCCGTGCAATGCTCTTCGCAATTGCCGCTGCACTTGCATTGGTCGCCGCGGCATTCTTCGATCGGTTCGATCCGGCGCGCGCATTGTGGTTCCCCGCAAAGAAGCCGAAGAAAATGTCAGGCGCCGGAGAAGTGTTCCCGGTGGCGGGTCCGGTGGCAGGTTACGAACAAAACTTTGCTAACGTGGCGCGGCCGCACTTATCCGCTGCTCATCTCGCGCCTTTGTCGCGAACCGGGGCGCACATTCGCTTTTTCACCCTGGTGCGCGCGGAATTGCGTCTGATGATCCGCGGACACGCGTGGTGGTGGTACACGGTGGCGGCGGGGTTGTTCATTGCTTGCCTGGCATCGCCGCTGGATGCGGCCCGCTCCGGCGTGATTGTTGCGGCATGGATCTGGCCTGCCCTCATCTGGTCACAGATGGGTACCCGCGAGGCGCAGTACTCTACCGGGTCGCTGGTCTTCTCCGCGCCGCGGCCGGTTCCGCAGCAGCTTTTGGCCACCTATGCGGCTGGCGTGCTGTTGGCTATTCTGGCAGGCGGGGGACTTGGTATTCATCTGCTGATTGCGGGCGATTTTGCGGGGCTCGCAGCGTGGGGTGCAGGTGCGTTGTTTATTCCGGCTTTGGCATTGGCGCTGGGCGCGACTACGGGCACGCGGAAGTTCTTCGAGGCTCTTTACACCGCGTGGTGGTATGTTGGTCCGCTGCATCATTTGCCGCAGGCTGATTTTATGGGAACTACCGCGCAATCGAGTACACCGGGCGGCTACCTGGCTGCAGCCGCAGTGCTTTTATTCATCGCCTGCACATGGCGGGCGGTCAAGCTAGCCAGTGCGTGATGGGTCTGCAGCCTAGGGGTTCTTGACCTTTAGCGGGATGGATGCAAGGTCATTCTTCCAACTGGCGACGCGGTTATTTCGGAAGTAAATGGCAGAACCGCGGTAATCGAACTCATCTTTTGAAAACGCAGTTGGGGTACCTTGAACCACGAGCACGTCATCTCTCGTGGAGTCAACGGTGAAAAAGGTCTGGCTTGTGTCGACTGAATGTTCGGGCCAGAGCTTGATTCGGATGGGGTTCGACTGGGGATCGATCTTCCAGCCGACGACGGCGCCGTCTTTGAGGGCGAGCTCCGAGTGGCCGTAGACAAGCTTTTCATCAGAAGACTGCGTGGGAAGACCTTGCAACGCAATCACCTCATCCTTGGTGGAACCGATGGTGATGTACGAGTGAATGACCTTTGGCGAAGGCTGCGACTTTCCCGATTGCATTTTGGAGGTCTTGTCGGTGGGCGTTGATTGGGGCGGCGCGTTTTCGCCGGTTTGGCCCGCGGCTTGTTCGGACTGCACCGCCGCTGCGACCGTGGCCGCAGGCCCTTTCAGACCCAGCCACTTCAGGTCGTGCCCGACCGCCTCGAGGAGTCGCTGCTCAGGGCCTTCCATCTCCCTTGAAACATTATCCAGGCCCGCGTTGTATACCTCGTGCACTGCTCCGCTTGACAACTGAGGAAGATCGAAGGCGATCCAGAGATACCTGCCGATTAGAACGGCGATGGCGAGGATACAGACCTTCGCCATGGTGCCGAACGTCCAACGGAGCCACAGGGTGAAAGTCTTTGGACCTTCTGTCTCCGGTGTCCAACCGGTAGTGGAGGTTGAGCCGGTTGGGGAGGAACCTTCTTCAGGAACTACGCTTACGCGGGGGGGCTTTGGAGGGCGCTTTGCATTCTTCGACATCTCGGAAAGCATGCGGTAAGCGAGGTTCACATTCTTGAGCTTCTGCTCGGCTGACCACCTGAGTGACTCGTCACCGTGAAACCGGTCAGGATGCCAGACCTTGATCAACATGCGATAAGCGTCTTTGATTTGCTTCTCGGTGGCGCGGGAATCGAGTTCAAGCACTCTGAGAGCAGTGCAGCGCGTGCAGAGAAGGCCATTATCGTCAATCTGATTGCCGCAGAAGCAGTTATTCATTATGCCGGATTGCCTTACCCCCGCCGCTGGCCTGGTTTCGGTCTGCCTATTTGTGGTCTGAAGAGTTATCCCTATTATATTGGGCGATGAACACATGCCTACTACACGAAAGTGCAGGAATCCGTAGAATAGAGTTGTAGTTTGGCTTTCCTTTCAAAATGGCATTCACCGAACAATACGATGTCGCCGTAGTCGGCGCAGGTCACGCTGGATGCGAAGCAGCGATGGCCGCTGCGCGCATGGGCCTGAAGACCGCGCTGATTACGATGAATCTCGACCTGATTGCCCAAATGAGCTGCAACCCGGCTATTGGCGGCGTTGCCAAGGGCCACCTGGTGCGCGAGGTGGACGCGCTGGGCGGCATTATGGGTGAAGTGGCCGATGCAGTTGGCATTCAGTTTCGCCTTCTCAACACATCCCGCGGTCCGGCAGTCTGGAGTCCGCGCGCCCAGTGCGACAAGCAGCTCTACCGCATCAAGATGCGCGAAGTGCTTGAGGCCCAGCCCGGATTGCATATCCGCCAGGCCGAGGTGGTGAATCTGGTGCTAGAAGACAGTTGTCAGTTGTCAGTGGTCAGTGGTCAGGAAGCCCGCCCTCGGCGACGTGTGCTGGGCCTTAAGCTTCGCGACGGACGGAATCTGCTGGCGGGGGCAACGATCATTACCACTGGCACGTTCCTGAATGGACTTATTCATTGCGGGGAAGAGCGGTACCCCGCAGGAAGGAGTGGCGAGCCGGCGTCTGTGCTTCTGGGTGAGGCGCTGCGCGCACTGGGCCTTCGCACTTGCCGGCTCAAGACCGGTACGCCTCCGCGCCTGGACGGCCGGACCATTCGCTGGGACGCATTTGAAGAACAGCGTGGCGACCTTGAACCCACACCGTTCTGCTTCCGGACGAAGAAGATTGTGCAGCCGCAAATCAGTTGTCACATTGCGTTCACAACACCTGAGACGCTGCGCATCATCCGCGAGAACGTGGGTCGATCGGCTATGTATTCCGGACGGATTGAAGGGATTGGGCCGCGCTATTGTCCGTCGATTGAAGATAAGATCGTCAAATTCCCGGACAAGACCCAGCACCAGTTTTTCCTTGAGCCGGAGGGACTGAACACGCACGAAGTGTACGTGAATGGCATGTCGACATCGCTGCCCATGGAGGTGCAATGGGAGATTGTCCGTTCCATTCCCGGCCTTGACCAGGCAGAGATGCTGCGGCCAGGCTACGCAATTGAATACGACTCGGTGGATGCAACGGAACTGGACAGAACCTTGCGCGTGAAGGCCTTCCAGGGACTTTATCTTGCAGGGCAGATTAATGGAACAAGCGGATACGAGGAGGCGGCTTGCCAGGGAATCATGGCGGGAATCAATGCTGCGTTGTGGCTGAAGGGCGAACCGCCGTTCACCATGGACCGGTCAGAAGGCTACACCGGGATCCTGATTGACGACCTTATCTCCAAAGGCACCAATGAGCCTTATCGCATGTTCACCTCGCGCGCAGAGTTCCGCCTGCATCTGCGCATTGATAACGCGGATCGACGCCTGACGCCGCACGGACGACGACTGGGGATGGTCAGCGATGGTGCCTGGGCGGAATACGAACAGAAACAAGCACGAATGGCGGCGCTGGAACTGCTGTTGGCGACTCGCAAGGTCGATGCTGATGGGTTGGCGGATGCGGGGTTTGCTGGCTTGACTGCGACTGCAGGGTTAACGTGGGCGCAATTGCTCAAGAGGCCTGAAGTGACCATTGAACCCGTGCTTGGCGCGCTGCGCGAAACGCTTGCGCAGCAGCCATTACTTGCGGACCTATCCACCGCGCCGGCCGGCAATCAGGGCCGCGAATCGAACGGAGAGACTGTGCTGCTGCCTGCAGTACTACGCAATGAGGCACGCGCAGTTGAGACCGGGATCAAGTTCGCCGGGTACCTGGAGCAGCAGAAGAAGTCGATTGAGAAGCTCAAGGCCGCAGAGGCTGTGGCCATTCCCGATTGGATTGAGTACGGCGCCATCAGTGGGCTGTCGCGGGAGATGCGCGAGACGCTGGAGCGTGTCCGTCCGGTCACCATCGGGCAGGCCAGCCGGTTGCCCGGTGTTACACCTGCCGCGCTCGGCCTGGTGCATGTTTCGATTCGTCTGCAAGGCGCAAAAATGGGCCTCGGCGCTGCACGACCAAAGGCGAGCTAGTTAGCTGCCTTTGGTCGCCCAATCCTCGGGCAATGCGACCAGTTGGAACTGCTCAACCATGGCCTGCAACGTCTTTGCGTTTCCCAGAAGTTGCCCTGAAGCCGCCACTGCCTGTTCAGCACCGAGTGAGCTCTCGCGGGCGCTTGATGCAACCGTCCGCATAGTGTCACTGACGGCGATAGCGGCGGTCACCTCATGATTGGCCGATTCGGCAATCTTCTCCACCCGCCCATCCACTTCAATCACCATTTCAACGATCCGGTCGAAGGTACTGTTGAGGTTCGCGACCAGGTCTGCTCCTTCGACGGCGCGCCGGCATGCTGAGTCGATTCCGGCGGCAGTGCGATCCGTTTCATTGGCGATGCCGCCGATGAGGTCCGCGACCTGCCTGGTGGCCTGGGCGGTTCGTTCAGAGAGGCGCCGGACCTCGCCGGCAACGACAGCAAAGCCGCGCCCGTGCTCACCAGCGCGTGCGGCTTCAATTGAGGCGTTAAGGGCCAGCAGGTTAGTGCCCGCAGCAATCTCTTCAATGACGCCGACAATGGAACCGATTTGCTTTGCGTGTCCGCTGAGCGTGGCAATGCGGCTTACGCTCTCCTTGGTGTCGTGCGAGAGTTCCTGAATATGAGTGACCGCCGAGTTGACCAGTGCGCTTCCCTGGCGGGCCGCATCGGCCGCGGCCCGAGCCTGCTTGGACGCGTCCAGGGTGTGGCTGGAGATGGCGGCGATGTCATTCGAAAGCTGTACGACGGCCTCCGAAGCGCTGTCGGCGCACTGACTCTGCTCCACCATCCTGACGACCATCGTCTCTGAGATGTTACGAATCTCGTCGGATTTGCGGGTAGTTGCCTCCGAGCCGTCGCGAACCTGCAAGAGCGTTTGCCGGAGGCGCAGAACATATTGATTAAAGCTCGTTGCCAATGCGCCGATTTCGTCGTGGCGATCGGTGGTCAGCATAGTGTTCAGGTCGGCGTCGGCCAGATGCTGTGTCAAGTCCACCACCGGGCGCAGTACCAAGCGGTTCAGAAGAAACAGCTGGACCAGTATGATGAGACCGACCATCGATGCGGTCCCTACCGCCGGCAGGCTCATTATCTTCAGCTCCAACTTCGTCACGTCGGAAGTGGGGTAAGCGGTCTGCACAGTGTAGCCCCAGGGAGAAAATGTCTCCTCATGCAGCACCCACCCTGCCGGGCTTTTGCGCAGCTTCTCCAGTCGATCGTCGGAGATCTGCTTGCCGTGAAACACGGGGATTCCCGAGGGTTTGAGCAGGGCGACAAAGCCGTGGTCCAAAATGGTCGCATCTTCGATGCTTTTGCCGAGCATCGCAATCGAGTCAAGCCGGTAGCCGGTGTACCAGGCGCCCAACAACTTGCCGCCGGCGTCCAGCATGGGCACATAGGTTGTTGTATAGGGGATCCCCAGAATGTCGACCACACCATTGAATGACTTTCCCTGGCTTAATGCCGCAAAGGCGTTGCCGTGCGGATCGAGAATCGTGCCCACGGCGCGCGAACCGTCCGGCTTGAGTACATTGGTCGTCACGCGAGTGAAGTTGGATCCGTCCCAGACAAAGAGAGTCGCGGTGCCTCCGGCCAGTTCCTTCACCTTATCCACCACGGTGAAGTTCAAAACCTGGGATTCCAGCCCGAAGTGAAGGTCGGGAACGATCTTGCCCGCGACTGTGACTTCGCCCTTCACGGAAAGTGGGCCCTTAAGCCGACTCTGGTCCTGAAGGATGCGCATGGCGCTTCGCACCTGTGCGCTGGAGAGTTGGTCGATAGTGGCAATGTGACTGATCGCTTCGGCCGACTGGCGCGCGGCCTCCTGGGCCGCATTGCTGTATATCCAGTCGGAAGCAATGCGCCAGGCGACACCGGCGCAGATGGCACCCGTAATGGAAACCACGAGTAGCGTGAAGAGGACGAGACGCGGACCCAGCGAAGTATGCTTCATCAAATTGAGCCCCTTTGGTGAACGCACCTTCATCTGGCCGGGCAAAGGGACTCACCCGGTCGCGGAAGCGTTTGCTGCGCACAGAATGACTATCGGCCCGGAAGCTGATTCCTTCAGAGAATCGGAAGCGAGGTCGAGCGCAATCATGCCTAGCGCCAGCTCAGACAAGCAAAGCGAACGCCTGCGCCCATTTGCGGAGCAATGCGGTCCTACTGATTATTCGGGGTGCTTTTGGTGAAGAGCGGAATGTGGAAGGGAAGTTCCGCATTCGATTGCTTCCTGGTCTTGCCAGATGCTTCCTCACGGAGCACAGTCCGCTGCGAGTTGATGCACAACCAACCCCCATGGGTGCGCTCAAAAACGTGCGTAAACACACCCTTCTCATCGACCGGTCCCAAGTTGACCTTTCGATGCAGCGAATAGGTCCCGTTGGCAACGGCCACATCGCCCAGCATCCGCACAGTGATAACCCGCTGCTCCAGATGGATGGATTTATCTTCGCCTGTGATGACCGCAGCCACCTGCTGGTTGCGCGTCGTAATGTCTCCAGAGGCTGAAACATCCACGAACAAAGGGGATAGCACCAACTCCAGGCCATACTGGTCGTGTTGATTGATCGAATCCGCCCAGGAGTCTTCAATCTTCTGGAACTCTTTGGTGGCTGGGCTTTCGGCGGTGGTCACATTCACTGGCGCAGGCGAGGACACTGGAGCCGCAGCCTGGCCGAATGCCGCCGCAGCGCAGCAAGAGAGAAGTACCCCAGAAAAACAAGCAGCAGAACGATTCATATGCAACAGGAACTCCCACCCGAGAATGATAGCGCTAATAAAATCATATCTTCTTTGACTTGGCTAACGTGCCGGAGGCGAGCGAGAAGAAGGGGATTTGATGGCCGATTCGGAAACAGCGGCTTACACCAAGTGCTGCAACTTTTCCGGATAATGGAGGGTGATCAACGAGTCTTCGATGGAGACCCAGCCATCTTTGCGGAACTGGCCGAGGGTCCGGGTGACAGTTTCACGCGTGGTGCAGGCCATTGAAGCCATCTCCTCGTGTGTCAGTAGCAAGGGGAACCGGAACTCTCCACCTTCCATGTGCTCACCAATCTGATTGGCCAGTTCGAGCAGCAACCGACCCAGACGGGCAGCAACCGTCTCCGCGAGCGCAATGCGGCAGGCATCCTGCAATGCGAACCGGTACTCCTGGCAGATGCACTGTACGGCTCTCATCTGCGCTTCTTTGTGAATGCGAAGGAAGCCAAGAAACCTGTCCCGCTCCACAGGCCGAAGTTGCGCAGTGGTCAGCGACTCGGCGGACACTTCATAGACCCCGTGAGACAAAACTGCGTAGAGGCCAAGCATAGAGCCCGGTCCGGCGACGCGCACGATCATCTGGCGGTCATCGTGCTGGCCGGCGGTAAGTTTCAGATAGCCTCCGCAGATCAGGTACAAGAGGCGTGCATCTTCACCCTCTTTGAAGAGCGAGGCCTGTGCAGGCAGAGCGATGGTGCTGGTAGCCAGTTCAAGATCCGCAAGGACCGCACTGCCCAGGGAGCAAAACCAGCCGGGACGGCGGTTGGCGCAAGCCGCGCAACCCGCTGCTGCCTGGCGAGGGATGTGCTTTTGACGTGCGTGAACAAGTACCGGGATCGCTGCATCTGCCATCGTCTTGCCACTTCTGACGCGGTGAAGGCGCCTTCGGCTCGGGTCGATTCCTGGTAAAAAAACGAACCAACCAAAGCGAAATACTCTAGTCCGAATTCCGAAAACGGTCTTTTGGTCAACCAAAGTTTGCTGGAAGAGCAGGCGGCTTGGATGTGATGGCCCTCACGCTTATAGACCCTGCCGCCAATCTGAAGGGAAGTAATTCGCAGCGGGAAAGCGTATCAATTTGCACAGCGAACAAGCTGCAATTCTGATCATCTCCTGACAGAAGCTGCCGATGTATCCGAATAGCGGCGGAGCCTCGGAATCTAGAAAAATCCGTTGGCTCCTGGTGCACGCGGGTGCTTTGTCTAAGCAGAAATTAAGCACAGATGGTTAAGATTGGCGATTGGTTTGCAAGCCGTAATGTGATGAAAATCACCGCTCGGAGGCGGATTAGGACGTAGGATTCAGCGCAGAAGTGATGCTCCGCACACTGGGTGGTTTTCGTGCAGCGTGACCATCGACACACTTTCTTACCGGCACCTGGATTTGCGGTCGCCGGCCTCAACACTCAGACGCAGGGAGCGCGAGTTATGAAAAAGGCAATGGAAGCATCCAAGGTGGAATTCTCCATGCATAGAGTTGGGCATGTGAGGCAACTTCCGAAGGGGGCAGCCTCGGGAAGGCGGGCAGCACTTCGAGTGTGTCTGATGGTTTTGGCAGGCGCATTCATTCTCGGCGCAGTTTCGCTTGGGGCTCAGGCCCCGCAGGCCTCGAATGCGGGAAAAGTATCTATCGCGCAGGGCAAGGACGCAGCACCAGGCGCGTACGTCGGCGGCGAAGTCTGCGCTACCTGCCATGAAGAGGTCGCGAAGAAGTTCGAAGGCAATCCGCACACCAAGCTTGCGGCACAGCACGGCACGGCCGGAGTAAATTGCGAAGGCTGCCACGGACCGGGCGGAGCTCATGTGGAAGGTGGTGGCGATGTCACCAAGATCTTCAATCCCGCCAAGGCTACGGCCAAGGAAGTGGACGCGAAGTGCTTAACCTGCCACGCTGCGGCGCATCCAAACTTTGATCGGTCGCCGCACGCGAAGGCCAATGTCAGTTGCCTGGGCTGCCACAGCGTTCACGGCAGCAAAGAGGAGCCGCTGCTGAAAGCTGCGCAGCCGACGCTTTGCTTCCAGTGCCATGCCGACACCAAGGCTGCGTTCAACATGCCGTTCCACCACAAGGTGAACGAAGGCGCGGTGAAGTGCAGCGATTGTCACGACGCTCACGGAACCTTCGGGAACAACAACCTGAAGTCCACGGCCGATCAGAACGCAATCTGCACTAAGTGCCACACCGAGACGCGTGGGCCCTTCGTGTACGAGCACGCCGCAGTCAAGTCGGAGGGATGCATGGGCTGTCACACGCCGCATGGATCTCAGAACGCCCGCCTCTTGAACATGCCAAGTATCAACACAACGTGCAACCAGTGCCATAGCCATGTAGCGAACTCCACTGTTCATGGGATGGGTGCCGGGTCGGACGAATTGCAGCCATGCATTGACTGCCACACAATGATCCACGGCTCCAATGTCGATCCGTATTTCAAACGGTAATTGAGTCGCGCCGCACCCTCTCGATCCGTTGGAGGCCGCGGCCCAATTTCCCGTTTCGACTTTGCATGAGATCAAGATTTCGATGGTCAGCAACAGGTTTCCTTTAAGTGAGGATTCAAATGATGAAGACAGGCTGTCTTTTCCGGCTGTCCAAGCTACAGCCGAACACCCAAATAGCCGCCCGTGTAGCCTGCGGCGTTGGGATCGCCATATTCCTGATGACGGCGGGAATCGCTTCCGCCCAAACTCCAACGCCAGCCGCCCCGCTTCCGGTGCCGGAGACGCGGATTTCCGCCCCGCAAGGCTATGTCATCCACCAGAGCGTGGATCTGGGCGGGCGCATGGCCAGTCCCACTGGCAGCAACGCCATGTACGACACGCTGGTCAATATGCAGTCCGGACCGCGCGTGCTTGGCGAGACCTTTGAGATGCACGTACTGCCCGGGCAAAAGAGCACGCTTGTCGACTCTCTCCAGGCTTTCGGCAGCGGGTTTGGCGGCGACCCGTACAACTTCGCCAAGCTCGATTTCCACAAGGGCAAGCTCTATGAGTTCTCGGGAATCTTCCGCCGCGACCGCCAATACTTCGACTACGACCTGCTGGGCAACCCCAATATCATCAGCGGACAAAGCATCCCGATCGGGCCCTCGAATGCGCCAACGGGCCAGTTCATATTGCCGGTGGTGAACCAATCGCCGGTGATGTTCAACACGGTGCGCCGCATGACGGACACCAACCTTACCCTCTTTCCGATCTCGAATTGGTCGTTCCGGGCGGGATACTCGCAGAACATCTTCCAGGGCCCATCCTTGACCCCGAGTTACAACTTTGGCAAGAATAACGCTCTGGTCGCGGAGTATCAGCGCAACAGCAGCGATGACTTCACAGGCGGCATCGACTGGAAGCCCATCCAGGGCACCAAGCTGACCCTGGAAGAACAGATTGATCACTACAAAGGCGACTCCTACTTCACGCTCAATCCAAACGGGTTCCTGGTGCAGGAGGCTGACGGAACACCGGTCGACCTGGGCAACTGGGACAGCTCGACGCCTTACGGTATCAGTAGCTGCAATACCGGCAGCATGGGGAGCGCATACAGCTCCACCACCAAGGTGGCAACCATCCTCTCGGCGCCCCAGACAGCCGGCGGCCGGCCGATCATCAATCCTGCCTGCGACGTAGCGACCAGCTATACGCGGACCCAGCCAACGCGCATTCTCACGCCCACGGAGATCTTCCGTCTCCAAAGTTCCAGCATCAAGAATGTCGCCATGAATGGCGATCTCCGCTATACCAACGCCAAAATGGAAATGCCGAACTACAACGATTCCTTTAACGGATTGAATGGGGCGGCTACCTCGATAGTGTACGCGGCCAATGGCTCAGCGCACCGCGCAGTGGTGGCCGCTGACTATGGCATTGTCTGGCAGGCGACCAAGAGGTTCGATCTCTCCGACCAGATCAGCTATTCCAATGTGCAGCAGCCCGGAGCAACTACCTACACCAGCAAGACAACAGTGTCGACGCCCACCACGGTGGTGGCCGGAAACAATGGTTACGAAACCATCAACTACGCCGGACCGTTTATCACTACAGTTGCCGCCAACGGAGCTTCCTCCTTTACTGGTGCAGCCGGGATCAATATTCCGAATAGGGCGTACTTCGGCCAGCGTTTGCTGACCAACAACCTGACTGGAACCTGGGACGCGACTCCGGGCATGACGCTCTCCCTCACCTATCGCCACAGCGCGCACATGATTGCGGAGAATTTGTTCGCCTCCACTGGCACGGGCGCCACGTTCGTCGTCACCGATCCCGGCGGCAATCCAGGCGACGTTCCAATCGGCGTCAATGGGACGAACGGCGGAACCGTGAAGATCAACGAGGACGGCGGAATCCTGACTGCGGCTCTGCGCCCGACCGCCAACTGGACCATCAACGGCAGCGTCGAGATGCTCTACAACGACAATGCCTTCACCCCGGTGACGCCGCGGCAGACCAGGCAGTACCGGGTCCATACCCTGTTCAGGCCTAAACCCTGGGCGACGATTTCAGGCGCCTACAACGACGTGGAACACCACAACAACACCAACAACCAACAGGGCCTCTCGGGCAACACTGCCGTATATGCCGGCCCGCTGGAACATGTGGACTACAGCCGCGTCGTGGGCCTGGGCGCGCAACTGTTCCCGAACGATCGCTACGGCATCGACTTCAACTATGTCTACAGCGATGTGTACACGGCGGACAACATCTGCTATCTGGGGGCTGCCGCCGCCGGCGTGGCTGCCGCGGTTCCGGCCAACGGCGCGATCTGCCCGGGCTCACTCAGCTCCAGGACGGCTACTTACGATTTCGGGCCCGCATTAGACTTCGTGCACTCACCGACGCAGTTTGGATCGGCTGCCATCACGTACTCGCCCGTTAAGCAGGTCCACTCCAACGTCGGCTACCACATCAGCTCAGTCAATGGCACCCGTTTCTACAATGATGCGCGCGACGTAGCTGGGTCCCTAGTATCCACCTACCAGACTCCTTTCGTGAATGTCGCATGGACGGTCCATCCGGGATTGACGTGGAAGGCTGAGTACAACTTCTACGGCTATGGCGAGGGAGGACCCAGCGGCGCAGAGAATTGCACCCTGACTCCGAGCACCGCGGCCTCAGGTTACGTAATCGTGCCGTGCAGTTCGGCCGGCGTGCAGACTGGCATGAATATATCGCCGGCCGGTGAGACTGCGCCGCGCAACTTTCACGCGAATAACGTAGCGCTTGGAGTGCATTACGAGTTCTGAGCAAATCCCCGCCCTCCTGACGGATGGGCGGGGAGTATTCAGGAGATGTAGGATGAGCAGTACCAATCAATCGGCCTCACCGGTGTCCAGATCAGGAATTGGAAGCACTGGTTTTTTGAAGTTCATGAAGTAAGCATGAATCCACGCGGCAGGGACGCCCACGTTCACTGCTCGTGGAAATACACCTGGGAGTTAAGGAATGACAAAGATGATTCGATCCACTCTGGTTCTGGCCGTTGTAGTTAGTTTGGCCGGTGCCGTGAGCTTCGCCCAATCGGGCGAAGCGACCTACAAAGCGAAGTGCGCTGGCTGCCACGGCGCCACGGGCACACCGAGCGCCGGGATGGCGAAAGCCCTGGGCATCAAGGCTGCATCCGATCCGGATATCCAGAAGCTGACCGTTGCCCAGATCTCTGCGACAGTCAAGGACGGCAAGGGCAAGATGAAGCCGATCGCGGGCCTCACCGATGAGCAGATCAAGGAAGTTTCCGCGTTCTACAAGGGCCTGAAATAAAAAACGGGCCTGAGGTAATTAGAAGGGCCTAAGGCAACAGACAGCCAGATTCAACAACCAAATAGTTTAACCTGGCCCGCTGTCACTGGCGGGCCAATTTGAGTCACCGGGGGCCATTGTGTCACTGTTACAAAGATTTCGCGAAAACTGGGTGCGGCCTGCACTTTTCTTCGGCAACAATCCCGTAAGCCTTGCAGGTGGTGCGATTACCAGCGCCTCCGGCGTAACCATGATCGGCTATTGGCTGGTGGAAATGCTCGGCCGGCCAAACGACAACCCTTACTTGGGAATCATCTTCTTCCTGCTGCTCCCCGCGGTGTTCATCGGCGGTCTTATTCTGATCCCGATTGGCGTCTTCATCCGCCGGCGGAAGCTTCAGAAGGCCGGTGAAATTCCTGCTGAGTTCCCCAAGGTTGATTTCAACGACCGGATATTCCGCCACGGCCTGGATATTGTCCTGGTGGCGACGATCGTCAATTTGCTGGTGGTTTCGATTGCCAGCTACCGGGGCGCCGCGTACATGGATTCACCGCAGTTTTGCGGCCAGTCCTGCCACGTGATGCACCCGGAATACACCGCATACAAGATCTCCGCCCATTCCCATGTGCAATGCGTGGAGTGCCACATTGGCGCGGGAGCGGCCGCGTACGTTTCCGCCAAGGTAAACGGCACCAAGCAGCTTATCGAAGTTTCTCTACACCCAATGGCCTCGATTGCGCCCAAGTACATTCCCGACTATCCCACTCCGATTCCTTCGCCGGTGCAGAACCTGCGCCCGGCGCGGTATACGTGCGAAGGCTGCCACACGCCGGCTAAGTTTATTGGTGAAAAGTTGCTGGTTAAATCCACTTTTGCCGACGATGAGAAGAATACCGAAACGCAGACGGTCGTCGTATTGCACTTGGGCGGCCAGGATTCGCTATCGCACTTGACTGGCATTCACGGCGTCCATCTTGGACATATCGAATACATCGCGACTGATCCGACCCGCACTACGATTCCGTGGGTTCAGAGACGGAATGCCGACGGCTCCGAGACGGCATTTGGTGCATCCGCGCTCAATGGAGCGGTTCCTCAAGGCGAACGACGGGTGATGGACTGCATTGACTGCCACAATCGCGCCGCTCACACATTCGTGACGGCTGAGGATGCACTCAACCGAGCCATGGCGGAAGGCGCAGTGAGCCCCGATCTGCCCTGGGTGCATAAGGAAGGCCTGCAACTGTTGAAGGCGAATTACGCCACGGAAGATGAGGCAAGCACGCAGATTCCTCTGCAGCTTGCTGCCTTCTATCGCTCGCAGAATCCCGATGTGCTGGCTGCAAAGGCTGCCCCTATCAAATCCGCGGGCGACGAGCTCGTCACCCTCTACAACCAGAACGTGTTTCCGTATATGAAGGTCACGTGGGGGACGCATCCCAACCACATTGGACACATGGCCTACCCGGGCTGCTTCCGCTGCCACGATGGAGACCACGCGACCAAAGACGGAAAGACGACGATTACCCAGGACTGCGCGGCTTGCCACAACCTGCTTGCGGTGGACGAAGCCAAGCCGAAGGTTCTCGCCGACCTGGGAATTCAATAACGTGTAAACAGCTTGAAAGAATTGGGCGCCGTGATTGCGGCGCCCGAATCCTTTTTCGGCGACGTTTTCTGAATCCGCGCCGGTTTTACTGGATACGTGGCGCAGACCCCGACCGCTCTGTCGTGGTAGGCTGGCTTTTCTCATTGAAGGAGCCGTAATTCCCATGCCATCCGCTCAGCCCATCCATTTCAATCTTGTTGCAGCCGCCCATGCCTCCATGATCGAGCACGGTTTCCAGCCTGAGTTTCCCGCCGGAACCGATGCCCAGCTTGCTGCGATTCAGGCGCATCCCGAACCGCCGGCGATCCCCGGCCTGAAGGATTTGAGCGGCTTGCTTTGGTCTTCAATCGACAACGACACGTCTCGCGACCTGGACCAGATTGAATGGGCGGAGCAGCTGGCCGATGGGCGGATCCGCGTGCTGGTCGGGGTGGCCGACGTCGACGCGCGCGTGCCGCTGGGGTCGGTGATCGATGCCCACGCGCGGAGCGAGACCACGTCTGTGTATACCGGTGTCAAGGTGTTTCCGATGCTCCCAGTCGAGCTTTCCGAGGGAATTACTTCTCTGAATGAGAATCAGGACCGGGTGGCCCACGTGATTGAGTACTGCGTGGATACAACGGGCGCGGTTTCCGACGGCAAAGTGTATGCCGCCCTGGTTCGCAATCGCGCGCAGCTTGCCTACAACGCCGTGGGTGCTTGGCTTGACGGAAGCGGGCCTGCGCCAGCCAAGGTGACTGCAAGCGCCGAACTCGCCGCTCAGCTCAAGCTGCAGGACGCGGCGGCCCAGCGTATGGTGGGGGGACGCTTTCAGCATGGTGCGCTGGATCTAGAAACCATTGAGACGCGGCCGGAGATGAAGGACGATCAACCGGTCGACATCGTCGCCCAGCAGAAGAACCGGGCCACGTCACTTATCGAGGAGTTCATGGTAGCGGCCAACGGCGTGGCTGCGCGGACATTCGAGGATGCTGGTGTGGCTTCCATTCGGCGTATTGTGCGCACACCCAAGCGCTGGGATCGTATCGTCGAGGTGGCAAACGGGTTGGGCACTACACTGCCTGCCGCACCGGACTCGAAGGCGCTGAACGACTTCCTGCTCGCCCAGAAGCAGAAGGATCCTGACCACTTTCCGGATCTGTCGCTGGCCGTGATCAAGCTGATGGGGCCAGGCGAATACGTGCTGGTGAAGCCAAACGAGCCTTCTCCTGGGCACTTCGGTCTGGCGGTGCAGGACTATACCCATTCGACTGCGCCGAATAGGCGCTTCCCCGATATTGTGACGCAGCGACTGATGAAGGCACTGTTGGCGAAGGCGCCCGCGCCTTACTCCGAGAACGACTTGAACGCCATAGCCCAGCGTTGCACGTTGATGGAGGACGGCGCGCGCAAGGTAGAGCGGGATATGCAGAAGCGCATTGCGGCAGTGGTGTTGCATCCACGCATTGGGCAGAGTTTCCCGGCAATTGTTACGGGCGTGAACCAGTATGGGACCTTTGTGCGCACACTGAATCCGCATGTGGATGGAATGCTGGTCCGCGGCGGCAAAGGACTCGATGTGGGCGACAAGGTGACGGTGAAGCTGATCTCGACCGATCCGCAGCGTGGGTTTATCGATTTCGCTGCGTGAGGTTCCCAAGAGACCTAGGCATGCTGGCCGGACATTTTTGACGTTGAAACGCACAGTTGGAGATCGTCGGTATGACGGAAGGACCAATCCCCCAAGTTAAACCGAAAAGCCACAAGAGAACTGTTCTTGTGCTTATTGCGATCTTCGTCGTTGTGTTTTCGATAGTCATGATTGCAAACATCCCAAATTTTCAAGGGATGTTTGAAGCAAAGAAGGTCTTCAATGCCTATAACCAAGCCATCATTTCTAAAGATTACGCCATGGCTTATAACCTCTTTGCGCCAGAGACAAAGGCAAATGTGAGCTACGACAAGTTTGTCGGAATCCAGGACAAACTTGGCCAACGGGTTGGAGCGCTGCGCAATTTTAGTACCAGCGAAATGAACACGAAAGGCGACGACGACAACAAAGTCACCACGATTCAAGCAAATCTTACGTTTGACAAAGGAACATTACAATTCGAATTTGTCTTAAGGAAAGAGCATGGTGTTTGGTACGTATACAGGTTCGACGAACAATGACAAGGCGGTCTTGAAGCCGCTTTTCCCGCTTAAAATCGTCAAAAATGCCGTTATTTGTGTCGAAAAGCCGTGATTTCCTGGCACCTTTGTTTACCATAACGATACTGGACAGTTACCCGCTCTATTTCGATAAACAATTTATCATGAATGACTTACAGGCTATCCCACCCGCGAGCGGGTGCCCGAAGAGGGGCATATCTTGGGGGGGAGGGGTGGGGTATTTAATTTCCGGCGGGTGAAATCGGCGGAAACTGGTGTACGCGAGTGTTGACATGAAGTTATTTTGCGCTATCGACACGTATTTTTCTGCAATGGCGCATGAGGCCGATTTCGCGCTTTGCCCGCTCGATCTACAAGTGTCGCGGAAGAAAATCCGATGAAAATCTTGCTCAAACGATTCACTTTTCCGATTTCTGTTGCAATTTATTACGGATTGCGATATTAATATTACATATTGCAATGGGTTGTCAGGTTGAAGCGTTACTATTGCAGGCAAGAGCACCAACCTGGTCAGCGTGTTTCAAGTCAGCTGGTCCTTATGAAGCTCGGTGAGAAAATTCGGTACTTGCGGGAAGTGGAAGGCAGCTTGCGCGGCCTTGACCGCGACCTGAGCCAGCAGGAGACGATTCGGGCCATCGAAGCTGAGACCGGCTCGAAGCTCAGCCAGAGTTACCTCTCGCAAATTGAGAGCGGCGCTCGGCCTCACCTGACCAACACCACACGCCAGATCCTGGCCACCTTTTTTAAGGTCCACCCCGGTTATTTGGTGGACGATCCGGAGGGCTACCATCCGGAGCTTCAGAGCGAGTTGCGTTCGTTTGAGGACAAGCTCGACCTGTGGCTGGTGAACGGCGCGGAGAGATTCAGCCGCGATCCGGAACTGATGCAGGCGCTGCTGACGCTGGCACGGCATGATCGCTCGCGCGAGTGCCTTCTGCTTCTCGAGGCGATTCTGGAGACGCCCGGGCTGGCGCCACGGCTTGCCGAGGTGCTTCGTCCGAAGCTTGCAAAGAAAGCGCTCGAACTTCAACCGAAAACGGCGGAACCAAAGCCGTCGAATTCGCGGCAACCTGGCGCACGCAAACAGGGAGCTAAACAATGACCTGGGAATCTTTTTATCTGGTTTGTTTTGTCATGGGGCTGCTGCTCAGCGCGTTTTCTCTGCTGGGGGGATTGGGCCACTTCGGCGGACACATTCATATGCCGCACGCACCGCATCTGCCAACCCATGTGCACATACCGCATGGCATTCCGCAAGCGGGTCATGTGCCGCATGGCGCGCCGGCTGGCGGCTCAGGGTCGACCGTGCCGTGGTGGAATGGTTTCTCGATCATGGTGTTTCTGTGCTGGTTTGGCGCCGCGGGATATCTTCTGACTCGCCATGGCAGTTTTGTTGCAGGGGTGGTTCTGATTCTCGCAGGCGTTTGCGGCGTGGCTGGAGGAGCGATTGTGTTTCTCTTCCTTACCCGCGTGATGTTACCGCACGAGCGCGAACTGACGGCAGAGGAGACCGAAGTTGCCGGCGTGGTTGGGCGCGTTTCGGCTCCCATCCGAGCAGGCGGAATCGGAGAGATAGTGTACGAACAACTGGGCGCGCGGCGTTCCGCTGCGGCGCGTTCCGAGGACGGCATACCGATTCAAAAACAGGAAGAGGTATTTGTCGTTCGGTATGAAAAGGGGATTGCCTGGGTCCGGCGCTGGGAAGACGTGCTTGAAAACAGTGATCAGTTGTCAGTGGTCCGTAGTCAGTTGCCGAATGCAACGATCGGGATTGGCCCTGGCTCGCTGAAGGACGACCACTGATGGCTGAAATTGAAAGACCGAGAATTGCAACTGCTTGAAAATCGTCAACTGACAACTGAGAACTGAAAGCTGGAAATTGAGGTTCCAATGACCACCGACACCACCGTGCTGATTACCGACATGGCCATCCTGGTAGGGATCTTCCTGCTGGGATTCCTGGCCAAGATCTTTCCAAAGAACGGCAAGAACGCGGGCTCGAAGCATTAAAGCAGGGAACAGGGATCAGGGAACAGGGAACAGAAAACTGCCCTACGAACTGATTCCTGACCACTGAAAACTGGCAATCGATAACTGACAACTGAACTTTTGCCCACTGACGTAGCTCGAAAACCATCAACCATCTCACCTCCCGGACGAAGGGGCCGGGAACGCAATGACGAATGAAATCATTTTGTACGCCGGACTTGCAGCATTGGCACTGATCGTAGTGATGGGCATTCTGGCGAGAATGTATCGCAAGGCCGGTCCCAACGAGGCGTTGATCGTATATGGATTCCGTGGCCCGCGAGTTGTGAAAGGCCATGGCACGGTTATTTTTCCGATGGTCGAGAGCTGCCGCGAACTGAGCCTGGAACTGATGAGTTTTGACGTTGCTCCGCAGCAGGACCTTTATACCAGGCAGGGTGTGGCTGTCACGGTGGAAGCTGTAGCGCAGATCAAAGTGCGTAGCGACCAGCCTTCGATTTTGACGGCTGCCGAGCAGTTCCTGACGAAGACGCCGCCGCAGCGTGAGGGCCTGATCCGTCTGGTGATGGAAGGTCATCTGCGCGGCATCATCGGCCAATTAACGGTTGAGCAGATTGTGAAGGAGCCGGAGATGGTGGGCGAACGGATGCGCGCCACCTGCGCGGAAGAAGTGAGCAAGATGGGGCTCGAGGTGATCTCGTTCACCATCAAAGAAGTCCGCGACAAGAACGAGTACATCTCGAACATGGGGCGGCCGGATGTGGCGCGCATCAAGCGCGACGCGGAGATGGCGACGGCGGAAGCGGAGAGAGACACGGCGATTCTGCGGGCGACCGCAACTCGCGAAGCGGCGGTTGCAAAGGCACAGGCCGATCAGGATCGCGTGATTGCGGAGACGGCGTCGCAGACTCGCCAGGCAGAAGCGCAGCGCGACTTGGATATCAAGAAGGCGCAGTTCAGTGAGCAGAGCCGCAAGCAGCAGGCATCGGCCGACAAGGCGTACGAACTGCAGACCAACATTATGCTGCAGCAGGTGACGGCGGAGCAGGTGAAGGTGCAGCAGGTGGAGAAGGAAGGCCAGATCAAGGTGCAGGAGGCGGAAATTCTGCGCCATGAAAAGGAACTGATCGCGACTGTGCTTAAGGGCTCAGAGATTGAGCGCCAGCGGATTGAGAACATGGCTGCCGCGGAGAAGAATCGCTTGACCGCGGAAGCCGAAGGACGCGCGGCCGCAATCCGGAGCCAGGGCGAAGCCGAAGCCAGCATTATTTTGCAAAAGGGCGAGGCGGAAGCCAAAGCTATGAATGTGAAGGCAGAAGCCTATCAGGAATGGAACCAGGCTGCGGTGCTCGACAAGCTGTTGACCAACATGGCCGACGTTGTCCGCGCCATGTCCGAACCGCTGAGCAAAGTGGACCACATCACGATTGTGTCCACGGGCAATGATGATGCTGCCGGAGTACACAAGATTACCGGCGATATGACGCGGATTGCCGCGCAGGTGCCAGCGCTGTTTGAGGCGCTGAGCGGCGTGGACATCAAGCAACTGATGGCCAACGTGCAGGGCATCAAGACGAAACCGGCGGCCGAGAAGCCGGAGAGCAAGTAGCCGTCAGCCTTCAGCTCTCAGCTTTTTCGGTGGGGGTTGGAGGCTGGATGGCTCATCAACGAGTTGACAAAACTGCCGGTAGCCGGCAGAAAAGCTGAAAGCTGAAACGAGGAGAATCCCATGGCACTTCTGGAGAGAGTAAGCACATTGCTCCGCGCGAATCTGAACGACCTGATCGAGAAGGCCGAAGATCCTGAGCGGTTGTTGAAACAGATCGTCCTGGACATGGAAAACCAGTTGCTTCAGGTAAAAACGCAGGTTGCCATTGCCATTGCCGATCAGCATCTTCTGGATAAGAAGCGTGTTGAACAAGTGGGGCAGGCCGCTGAATGGCGGCGCAAAGCCGAACTGGCAGTGCAGAAGGGGCATGATGACCTGGCCCGCGCCGCGCTGGAGCGGGCGCTGAGTCACGATCAGCTGGTGGCCGGCTTTACTGAGCAAGCGGCGGATCAGAAGCAAGAAGCGGACAACCTGCGCCAGGCCCTGCACAAGCTGGACCAGAAACTGAACGAGACACGTGCACGCTGCGAAATGTTGGTAGCCGAGCATCGCCGCGCCAGGGTAGTGGGCCGCGCAACGCAGGCTCGCCAGGTTATCGGCAACGACCAGGAGCATGCAATTGGACGCCTGAAGAGCAGGGTACACATACAGTCGGCTGAGAATGCCGCAGCCTCCGAAGTGCTTGCGCCTGATTCGCTTGAGGATCGATTCCAGGCCCTCGAGAGCGAGGACAAGGTCGAGATGCTGCTAAGCGAGATCAAGACCAGAATGGCGCCCAAGTTGGGGACAGGCTCGGCGGCTTCTTGAGAGAGCGCGCCAATTCGTCACTCTGTTTGTGTCCAGACAGGCTAATTTGCGTCTAATCAGGGGAATGGTATGTAAAGGCGATGAAACGTTGCCCTGCGAATCGCGCTGATCAACAGTGTGAAAGCCCTGGGTAAATTACCCTGAGATCAGCCCCCGACTGCTTCCGGCCTGCTCGCCTCGTGCGTCTCGTCGAACAAGTGTGGCGGGTGCGGACTTTGAAACTGGTGAATGGATGCGCGCAGGTTCTTATTTTGTTCCGGCAACACTTTTTGCAGTGACTGCTGTTTTGGCGGTGTCGCCATTTCTCTATTCGCAGCAGCAGGGTGCCGTTTTGACGGCGAGCACGGTCGAGGAGCTTCCGGAAGTTCCCCGGCCGCAGATCGACGTTGCCGACGCGAATTTCGGTCAGGTTCAGAGCCCGGCAACGCAGAGCCAGGGTGCCCAACAGTCTGCGGCGCCGGCTCAGAATCCCGCGCAGACCAGTTCCAGTTCTCAGCAGGCGGCCCAGGAAACCGGCGACCAAAAGACCCAGCGCGAGAAGGCGGAAGAACAGCTCAAGCAACAGGAAAAGCAGCGCGTGATGGGAGTAATGGCAACCTTCAACACCACAACTGACCCGAACGCCATTCCGCTTTCTTCGGAACAAAAGTTCAAATTATTTTTCAAGAGTTCGACCGATCCGTGGCCATTCCTGCTGGCAGGGGTCGTCTCCGGCATCGGTCAGGCGAACAACAGCTATCCCGAATGGGGCCAGGGGGCTCAAGGCTATGCCAAGCGATATGGCGCGGCCTACGGCGACGCTTTTATCGGGAATTTCTTTGGAAATGCGTTACTTCCTTCGCTGCTTCATGAAGACCCGCGCTACTTTCAGAAAGGGACGGGAAGCAAGGTTGGCCGCTTTCTGTGGGCCGCGTCCAGCACTTTCTGGTGTAAACGCGACAATGGCCACTGGGGTCCGAATTATGCAAACGTTGGTGGCAACCTGATTGGCGCAGCAATTGCGCGCGCTTACTATCCTGCTTCAGAGCGGGACGTGGCATCGACGATCAGCGATGGGTTGACCGTGTCCGTGGAGGGTATCGTTGGCGCGGAGGTGATCGAGTTCTGGCCGGACATGGTGCGGGCGCACAATCGTAAGAAGGCCGAGAAGCTGGCTCGGCAGGCTGCACAGAGCGATGGAAAATCTGCAGCGGATCCTGTTGCGGCTCCGAGTGCGGGAGTCAAGCCTTAGCAACCTAGAGGCTGGGCTACCGCTTTGCGCCAGTTCGCTTGCTGCCGGATGCTTTCAGGCCACGTAACACCGCGTGATTCTTTTCGATTAGAGCGTAACGCTGCTCGACGCACGCATGGCTCCGGAGTGGGTCGGCGGGGGTATTTTGCACGTAGTCCAGCAGCTTGGCTACCGAGCTGGTTGCCACGTGAAGGCGCGTGTCGGATGAGGCGTAATAAATGAAGACTTCGCCCTTCTTGCCTTCGATCCACCCGTTGCTGAAGACCACGTTCGAGACATCGCCGACACGCTCTTCGCCATCCGGAGCGATGAAGTAGCCCGCCGGCTTGTGGGTGATGACCCAGGGGCGCTCCAATTCGGCGAGGAAGAGATACAACACGTAACGCAGGCCGGCTGCCGTGTTGCGGACGCCGTGAGCCAGATGCAGCCAGCCCTCGGGTGTCTTGATTGGCGCGGGTCCGAGGCCGTTTTTCACCTCTTGAATCGTGTGGTAGGCGCGGTTGTCCATGATGGTCTCGGTCTTTATCACGGCCTTTTCGATGCTGTCTGAAAGTCCCCAGCCGATGCCGCCGCCTTTGCCTGCTTGAATGAAGTCGTCTTGCGGGCGCGTGTAGAAGGCATACTTGCCGTAGACAAACTCCGGATGCAGAACGACGTTCCGCTGCTGGGGAGATTTTGATTTCAAGTCGGCAAGACGCTCCCAGGCTTTCAAGTCACGCGTACGCGCGATGCCGCACTGGGCAACGGCGGAGGAGGTGTCCCACGACGGAGTTTTGGGGTCTTTACGTTCCGTGCAGAAGAGGCCGTAGATCCATCCATCCTCATGCTTGACCAATCGCATGTCATAAACATTGGTGTCGGGATCAGCGGTCTCGGGCATCAGGATGGGGTAATCCCAGAATCGGAAGTTGTCGACGCCATTCGGGCTTTCCGCAACGGCGAAGAATGATTTGCGGTCCGCCCCTTCAACCCGCGCAACGACAAGGAACTTCCCATTGTGGAGAATTGCGCCGGCGTTGAAGGCGGCATTCACAGCGATTCGCTCCAGCAGGAATGGATTGGTGGTCCTGTCGAGGTCGTAGCGCCAGGTGATTGGTGCGTGCGCGGCGGTCAAGACTGGATTCTCGTAGCGGTCAACGATTCCATTGCCACCCGCCGATTTCCGGTTCCGCCGCGACAGCAGCTTCTCCTGCCGCTTCGTCAAATCTTGAAGGCTTTTCCTGAATGACGCCTGATTCATCTTTCGCCTCCGGTCTTCTTCTCGTTACGCGGTCTGCGCGGAAATTGAATTGGATTTTTGATGCAACCTTTGCATCAGTTCAAAGCACGTGCGGCTGTTGTGGTAAGGGCACTTCCACGGACCCACTTTGTCCTTTGCGTTATCTGGCACGCCATCTTTCGAAACCAGCCAAAACCATTCTCCGTGCTCGTGATCGATGATGCGCTTCTCGATGAACGCCCAGCTTCGTCTTGCGGCTGCGAAAAAATGCGACTGCCCAGAAAGCTCAAAGGCGTTCAAGAAGCCAACGACCGCTTCGGCTTGCGGCCACCAGTGTTTGTCGGAGTCGATGATGCCTGTCGGGTCGGCTTCGTACTGGAGGCCACCGTCGGCATCGAGTGCTTGTTCCTGGACTGCTTGCGCCATTTTCACCGCGGCTATTCGCACCCGTTCCAGCAGCGCGGCATCGCCGAAGATCTCAGCCGATTCGCATAGGAGCCAACTGCCTTCAATGTCGTGGCCGAAGGAGATAACGTTCGACCGACGGTTCCACTGTTCATCGAAGAAGAGAATGAAATGGTGATTCGCCGGATCGATAATGTGGTCGAGGAAGATTTCAATCAGCTCGCGAAGGCGCATGCGGACAGTCGCGTCCTCGTGAAGGTGGAGGAGCGTCGCGTAAGCTTCAAGCATGTGCAGGTGTGTGTTCATGGATTTCTTCTCGTCCATGTCCACATCGCTCAGTCGCTGGTCCGTTGCCAGTGACCAATCCCGCTCGTAGGTTTCAAAGTAGCCGCCGTGCTGAGCATCGTGGGCTGTAGCTTCAATCACCTCGACGAGGCGCAGCGCACGTGCAAGCACTCCGGCATCGCCTGTGGCGCGGTAATACTCTGCCAGTGCATAGACACTGAACGCCTGCGCATAGGTGCGCTTCTTCGTGTCCAGGGGCTGCCCAAGATAGTCGACCATCCAGTAGACACCGCCAAACTCGTCGTCCCAGAAGAAGCGGACCAGGTATTCATAGGCGCGGCGAGCCGCTTCGAGATAGACGGGGTTGGCGTAGACGCTGAAGGCCTTGGAGAACGTCCAAAGAATGCGCGCATTCAGAATGACGCCTTTGGCTGCCTGCTCATCGATGGTCAGGTCATTCGCGATCTGCCCGCGAAAGCCACCGTACTCATCGTCGACAGCGTACTTGAGCCAGAAGGGCAGGATGCCAGAGAGTAACTCCGCCTCAGCTTTTTGCCTTAGATCTTGCACCGAAGGGCTCCCTCAAAAAGGTAAGCAGCGCCATGAATGGATTGCAGGATCGCGTCAGGCGCCCTGCTTAAGAATCGCGTCAATCCGGGTCAACTCATCGGCTGAGAAAGCCAGGTTGGACAACGCTGCCACGTTCTGCTCAATTTGTTCAACACGGCTGGCTCCGATCAGCGCGGAAGTCATGCGACCGTCGCGCAACACCCACGCCAATGCCATCTGCGCAAGGCTCTGCCCACGCTCTGCCGCGATGTTATTCAGTGCGCGCGCTTCGGTTACGTGGTGCTCGTCGACGTCCTGCTTCTTAAGGAAAGTGTTCGGCTTCGATGCCCGCGAGCCGCTTGGAATCCCTTGCAGGTAACGATCGGTTAGCAAGCCCTGCGCCAGCGGACAGAAGGCAATGCCACCGATGCCCTGATCGCCCAGTATGTCGAGCAATCCACCTTCGACCCAACGATTGAACATTGAATACTTCGGCTGGTGAATGAGACAGGGCGTGCCAAGCTCTCGCAGAATTTTTGCGGCGACCGCGGTTTGCGATGCGGTGTAATTCGAGACACCCGCGTAGAGAGCTTTCCCTGATCGCACGGCCTGGTCGAGCGCCCCCATGGTTTCCTCAATCGGCGTTTGTGGATCGGGTCGATGCGAATAGAAGATGTCCACGTATTCGAGGCCCGTGCGCTTGAGACTCTGGTCGAGACTCGACAGAAGATATTTACGCGAACCCCACTCGCCGTATGGGCCAGCCCACATTAGATAGCCGGCTTTCGAACTGATGATCAACTCGTCGCGATACGGCTTGAGATCATGCTTGAGAATTTCGCCAAAGGTCGATTCCGCGCTTCCCGGCGGAGGACCGTAGTTGTTGGCCAAATCGAAGTGCGTGATGCCCAGATCGAAGGCGCGGAGCACCATGGCGCGGCTATTCTCAAAAACATCGACCCCGCCGAAGTTGTGCCAAAGGCCAAGGGAGATGGCCGGCAACTGGATGCCGCTCTTGCCGCAGCGGCGATAAGTCATGGTGTCGTAGCGCTGTTCGCTGGCGATATACAAAGTCCGTGCTCCTCTGTTCAGCTAACTCAGGATTCCCTTGACCACAACTTGCTTCCGACCATCTGTGGGTACAGGCACAACATTCCCTTCGAGGGGCTCGCCATCCACCGTGAGCGCAATTGCATTTCCTTCTCCCTTGCGCTCGATCGAGATTTTGAAGACGACGCCGCGAAACACTCGCGTGGCTGTAAAGCCCGGCCAGCTCTTGGGAATGACCGGAGCGATTTCGAGGCCATCGAGCGATGTCCGAATGCCCAGAATCCATTGGACGATGGCGTAGTAGTTCCACGCCGCTGTTCCGGTGAGCCATGAATTCTTTGCTTCGCCGAATGTCGGTGCGTCCTTGCCTGCGATCATCTGTGCGTAAACATAGGGCTCGCAGCGATGCAGGTCGCTGATATCCTCGCGCGCCGAGGGATTGATGCGGCTGTAGTAGTCATGCGCCAAGTCGCCATGACCGAGGCGCGTTTCGCCAATCATGACCCACGGATTGACGTGGCAGAATATGCCCGCATTCTCCTTGTATCCTGGCGGATAGGAAGAGATCTCACCGAGCTGCAGATAGTATTTGGAATAAGCCGGCTGCTGCACGACGATACCGTGCTTTGTCGCAAGATGCGTGCCCACAGCCTTCATTGCGCTCTCGGCTTTGCCGTCATCGAGTCCAATCCCGGCCAGCACACAAAAGCCATTCGACTCAATGAAGATTTTGCCTTCTTCGCACTCCTTCGAACCGATCTTGGCTCCGAAATCGTCATACGCGCGAAGGAACCATTCCCCGTCCCAGCCGTGTTCGGCGATCACTCGCATATTCTTTTCGGTTTCGCCGATATACCTGGCGGCCTCGGCATCGAGCCCGCGATGCTTCGCGATTGCAGCTAGCTCACGGCCCGCATGAACAAAAAGCCCGGCAATGAAGACGGATTCAGCCACTTTTCCGTCCTTGTTCGTTGTCGTCTGGAAGCTCTGACCGGGTGTGTCGGAGAAGCAATTCAGGTTCAGGCAGTCGTTCCAATCGGCGCGGCCGATGAGCGGCAGCCCGTGCGGACCCATCCTGTCCAGCGTGTATTGAATGCTGCGTTGCAGGTGCTCATAGAGCGACTGTTCGGAACCGGGTTCATTGTCGTACTGGACGGGCTCGTCGAGAATGCTCCAATCGCCCGTCTCCTTGAGATAGGCCGAAACGCCCTCGATGAGCCATAGAGGATCGTCGTTGAATCCGCCGCCGATATCGTTGTTGCCGCGCTTGGTCAGCGGTTGGTACTGATGATAGGCGCCGCCGGACGGCAGTTGCGTGGCCGCGAGATCGAGTATCCGTTCGCGCGCCCGAACCGGCGCCATGTGCACGAACCCGAGCAGGTCCTGGTTGGAATCACGGAAGCCCAGTCCTCGGCCGATTCCAGATTCATAAAACGACGCCGAACGCGACATGTTGAAGGTGGCCATGCACTGGTACGCGTTCCAGATATTCACCATGCGGTTGGTGTGGATGTCCGGAGTGTCAACCTGGAAAACACTCAGCAGGCTATCCCAATACACGCGCAGTTTCTCGAACGCATCGTCGGCCTGTTTTGCGTCGAGATATTTAGCAATGACCGGCTTCACGGTTTTCTTGTTGATGGTTTGGGAGCCGGGCGGGTCGAACTTCTCGTCGACCGGGTTTTCATGATAGCCGAGCACAAAGACGATCTGGCGCGTTTCGCCGGGGGCCAGTTCCAGCTTCACCTGATGCGCTCCCATGGGCGACCAGCCATGTGCGATGGTGTTTTTCAGTTCGCCGGCCTCGACGCTGGCTGGACGGTCCCAGCCACGATATCGACCGAGAAAGGACTCGCGTTGTGTCTCAAATCCGGCACCCGGTTCTGAGCATGCGAAGTAGGCGAAATGATTGCGACGCTCGCGATATTCGGTCTTGTGGTAGATTGTGCCGTCTTCGACTTCCACCTGGCCAGTGTTGAAGTTTCGCTGGAAGTTGGTGGCATCGTCCTGCGCATCCCAAAGGCAGAACTCGATGCTGGCAAAGGATGAAATTTTCGCTGGTGTGTCGCGCCGATTGGTGACGGTCAACTGCCAGATTTCGAGGTTCTCATCGAGCGGTACAAAGTAGCGAGTTTCGGCTTCGATGCCGGTGTATTCGGACTTGATTGCCGTGTAGCCCATGCCATGGCGGCAGGTGTAGTCCTTCAATTCGGTCCGGGTGGGCTCCCATGAAGGGGACCAGAACTTCTTCGATTCGTCGTCGCGCAGATAAACATAGCGGCCACCGAAATCGAGCGGTACATTGTTGTACCGGTAACGTGTCAGGCGACGCAGGCGCGCGTCTCGATAGAAGGAATAACCGCCCGCCGTATTGGAGATGATTCCGAAGTAGGCCTGGCATCCCAGGTAATTCATCCACGGTAGCGGTGTATCTGGTTGCGTTATCACATACTCGCGCTGCTGGTCGTCGAAATGTCCGTACTTCATTACGCGTGCTCCCTTACCCGGAAATGCTTCGCAAGTATAGTCTTCGTCTCGAAGCCAAATCAAATCAAACGATTTTCCAGAGGATTTTTCAGCATTTTAGAAATTCAGAGATTCCATTTGCGTATCGTCGCGCGAACGTGCAGAATGGTTTGCGCGAGCCAATTCATTCAATCTCCCGCTGTGTGAGGGAACGTTGTCAGTGATCAGGCTGATGTGAAAGACTTCTTGCGTTTTTCCGTTCAATCTGGACGGTTTACGCGAGGCAAAGCGATAAACGATGCCAAGTAGGTTGTCTCTGTTTCATCGGAATTTGCGCGGTTGCAGGGCCTTGTTGTCTCCGGTCGCTCTTCTGCTTATCATCCCGCTGCTTTTTTCTCTCGCCCGCGCGGCGGAATCACCAGCATCTCTTGCGATCAAAGTGGATCAGGAGGGGTATCCGCTGCATGGCCCCAAGGTCGCACTTGTGAGCGAGCACGCCGAGTCGTTTGAGGTTCGGAGTTCCAGGGACAATGCCGTGGTTTTTCACGGCAAACTCGATCAACCAAGGTCTGACCCGGACACGGGCGACCAGGTGCAGGCGGCGGACTTCACAAGTTTTAACAAGGCCGGCGAGTTTTACCTGTACGTCCCTGGAGTCGGCCGCAGTTGGGAATTTTCCCTGGGCAAAAACGTTTACGAGCGCACCTACTATTTAGCGATGCGCGGCTTTTACGGTCAGCGATGCGGCACTGCCGTCGACATGGGACCGGAGTTTCCCGGCTACTCGCACCCAGCATGCCACCTGCATGGGGAGTTCAATCCTTCTTCCGGGGCAAAGGGGCCGCGCGACAACATCGGCGGCTGGCACGATGCAGGGGATTACGGACGCTACGTGGTGAATTCGGGCATCAGCACGGGCATGTTGCTTTGGGCATGGGAGATTTACGGAAGCAAACTGAAGGACATTTCGCTGAAGATTCCCGAGTCTGGCAATGGAACGCCAGACATTCTGAATGAGGCGCGCTGGAATTTGCAGTGGATGCTGAAGATGCAGGACGACGACGGCGGTGTGTGGCACAAGCAGACCAGCGAGCACTTTTCAGGGTTTGTCGCTCCGCAGGACGACAAGTTGCCGAGCGAGGTAATCGGCACCGGCACGGCGCCGTTCAAGAGCACCTGCGCTACCGCGGATCTTGCCGCGGTTGCCGCCATTGCGGGGCGCGTTTACAAGCCATTTGATGCGGCGTTTGCCGCGCAATCACTGCAGGCTGCACGACGAGCCTTTGCCTGGACCGAAGCGAATCCGAATGTGACTTTCCGCAATCCGCCAGGTGTTACGACGGGTGGTTACGGAGACTCCAACTGCTCCGACGAGCGGCTATGGGCGGCTGCGGAGCTCAGCCGGACCACCGGTGAAGCGTCTTACAGCAGCTACTTCCTTGCGCATTACGCTGATTTCATTCCCGGCCTTGATTCTCCGCCGGCAGAGGGCTGGGGATCGGTAGCGTCGATGGGACTTTGGACGTACGCCCTTTCTCATCAAAACGGAGACGACTCCGGGGCCAATTCCGCCATCCGCCAACGGACACTTGGGGCCGCCCTTGCGGTAGTCGAGCGCACGCGTGCTAATCCTTACCGCAACAGCATGAAGACGAAAGACTACATTTGGGGATCGAATAGCGTTGCGGCAGGGTACGGGATTTATCTGCTGATTGCCAATATGTTCGAGCCCGACCCGGCACTCGTGGACACGGCTCGCGACAACTTGCACTATCTGCTGGGTCGCAACACGTTCTCGCTCTCGTGGGTCACCGGCATAGGCGAACACGCCTTCCAGCATCCGCATCATCGGCCGAGCGGTTCAAGCAACCTTCCGGCGCCTTGGCCCGGCCTTCTTTCCGGTGGGCCGAATTCCGGACGTGGCGACGCAGTCTTGAGAGCCTTACCTAAAGATTTGCCGCCCGCCAAGGTTTATGCCGATCAGTTGGCCTCGTACGCAAGCAACGAGATCGCAATTAACTGGCAAGCTTCACTGGTGTTTTTGTTGGCGGGCCAACTGCAGTAGAAAGAGGCATTCGTATGCATCTGCAAGTCATCGATCTAACCATCATCGTCGCCTATCTACTGAGCACGGTGCTCATTGGTTACTGGGTATCTCACCGCGCATCGCAGAGCATGCAGAATTATTTTCTGGGCGGCAACACGATGCCATGGTACATGCTGGGCATCTCCAATGCCTCAGGGATGTTCGATATCAGCGGCACCATGCTGCTGGTGTCCTGGATGTTCGTTTATGGTCTCAAGAGCGTTTGGATCCCGTGGCTGTGGCCGACCTTCAACCAGATTTTCCTGATGGTCTATCTTTCGGCGTGGCTGCGCCGCTCCAACGTCATGACCGGCGCAGAATGGATCAAGACTCGTTTTGGCACTGGCCGCGGCGCGAAATGGTCGCACATTATCGTCGTCATCTATGCGTTTGTAAGCATCATCGGATTCTTCACATACGCATTCAAGGGCATCGGCAAGTTTGCGCAGACTTATCTGCCATGGCATCTGTCGGCCAACGAGTACGCTCTGATTCTCATCGCTATTACGGCCATCTATGTGATCAAGGGCGGCATGATTAGCGTGGTCATTACTGAGGTTGTGCAGTTCTTTATCCTCTCAATTGCCTCCTTCGCCGTAGGCATTATCGCCATGAGCAAGGTTGCGCCCGACATGCTGCATCGCGTGGTTCCCGCGGGCTGGGACAACATTTTCTTCGGGTGGCACCTGGGGCTGGACTGGTCAACAATCCTGCCAGCGGCGACGCAAAAGATTGCCGAAGACAGATACGAACTTTTCGGCTTCTTCGTGATGATGCTGCTGTTTAAGGGAATTCCGATTTCGGCTGCGGGACCTGCACCGAACTATGACATGCAGCGCGTTCTCTCTGCCAAGAACCCGCGCGAGGCCTCGATGATGAGCGCCTGGGTCAACATCGTGCTGACCCCGCCCCGGTACTTCCTCATCATGGGCCTGACGGTGCTGGCGGCGGCCTTCTTCGGTCCAGATCTGCGCGCCATGGGAACGCACATGGATTTTGAGCTGGTGCTGCCGATGGCGTTGGCCCGCTTTGTTCCCATGGGACTGCTGGGCTTCCTGATCGCCGGCTTGCTGGCTGCATTCATGTCCAACTTTGCTGCAACTGTCAACGCGGCACCTCCGTACTTTGTCAACGACATTTACAAGCGCTACATCAACCCCAATGCATCTCCCAAAACTTATGTGCGGTTGAGCTATCTGGCTTCGTTCAGCGTGATCGTGATCGGCGTGCTGTTTGGCTGGAACGTTACTTCGGTCAACGAGGTCGTGGTCTGGATCGTCTCTGGCCTATGGGGAGGCTATACCGCTTCGAATGTGTTGAAGTGGTACTGGTGGCGCTTTAATGGCTGGGGTTATTTCTGGGGAATGTTGACCGGTATCGGCTCTGCATTGCTTGCTCCCAAAATCGTTCCCATGCTGCCGTTTGTGCAGAATCTGCTCGCACACTTCAGCATCAACATGGAAGTCGTTGTGATCTTCCCGATGGTGGTAGGTATCTCGCTGATCGGCTGCCTGCTGGGAACGCTGCTGACCAAAGCGGAAGATGACGCGGTGTTGATGGACTTCTATCGCCGCGTGCGGCCGTGGGGTTTCTGGGACCCGGTGCTACGAAAGGTGCTTGCGGAAGATCCCAGCTTCAAGCGCAACAAAGACTTCTTCCGCGACATGTTCAACATCGTGGTCGGAATCGTATGGCAGGTCTCGCTGGTGGCGCTGCCCCTGTACATCGTGATCAGGGAATGGGACCGCGTAGCGATGGCTGCCGGCTCGATCGCGGTCACCTCGCTGATTCTCAAGTTCACATGGTTTGACCATCTGACCGAACGCGAAGTGGAAACAGATAAGGCCGCCAAGGGTGAACGGTAGACGATGGCGTCTTTCCCGATCCATTGACCGAACAGGCGAGGGATCTTAGGCTTTCGTCATACAATTCTTTTTGTGATGGATCAACTCGAAGACATTGATGCTCTTAATCGTCGATGCGCCATCCCCGGAATTGCTCGGATAGTTCCGGGAAACGGCGGACTGCCCAAAGTGCAGGTTACGTCTCCAGCGGCCACTGCGGAGATTTACTTACATGGAGCGCAGGTGACCGCGTGGAAGCCAGCGGGCGCCGATGAGGTGATCTTTGTCAGCAATCAGTCGCACTGGGAGGACGGCAAGGCGATTCGCGGAGGCGTTCCCATTTGCTTCCCATGGTTTCGAGCCAAGGCCGATGATCCGCACGCACCCACTCATGGCGTGGTTCGCACCAAACAGTGGCGGCTTGACTCGATCACATCGGAGACAGATGGATCCGTTGTGGTCGTCTGCTCGACGGAGAGCGATGAATCGACGCGCCGCTGGTGGCCGCATGAGTTTCGCCTAATCCACCGCATTACGGTGGGCAGCACTCTGAAGATGGAACTGACCGCGAGCAATACCGGCTCTGCGCCTCTGCGGTTTGAAGAGGCTCTCCATACGTACTTCCGCGTGGGTCGGATCGAGGGTGTGCGGGTGCGGGGACTCGATGGGGGCAGGTATCTCGACAACACAGATGCCAATCGAGAGAAAGCGCAATCTGGCGATGTGGTGTTCAACTCAGCCACCGATAATGCCTATCTGCAAACGCAGGCCCCGCTGGAGTTGGTCGACCCGGTCCTCCAGCGCACCATTCGGACTGAAAAGCTGGGCTCGGCAACGACCGTGGTGTGGAATCCCTGGCAGCAAGGTGCCGCGTCTTTGGCCGATTTCGGCGAGGAAGAATGGCGAGTGATGGCCTGCGTTGAAGCTAGTAACATCATGGAATCTGCGATTTCTCTTAACGCGGGCGAAGAGCACACCATGTGCGCGACTCTCAGTGTTGGGTCAGACTGAAAGAGGGTCCTGCTCTAGTTGCCGCTTCCTGATGGATGGCTGATTGCGTTGAGGGCTTCCACGGTGGCTGACTGCTGGGTTTCGCGCTCAGCGTCCGCTGGTTGCTCATTCAAGCGATAGGCTTCCGCAAGTTCCTGGTGGAATGCGGCATCCATAGGGTTCAGCCGGATTGCAGTTTGCAGCGTACTGATGGCGGCCTTGACCGACCCGAGTTCGACTTGCAATTGCGCGAGGCGATAATAAACTTCGCCATCTTTCGAGTTCGATTCCGCCAAATCCGACAGCAGTTGAAGCGCTTCTGCCTTTTGGCCGAGTGCCTTGCAGGTTAGGGCCAGCGCGTTTTTTGTTTCTGCGTTGGCCGGGTCCTGCTTCAAGGAGACACGAAGTTCATCAGCGGACTGCTCGTAGTTCTTGCTGGCGGCATACACTTCACCAAGCAGATAGTGAACAAAAGGAATCTGCGGGTTTGCGTCTTCGAGCGACTTGAGGCGACCCAGGGCCGGGTCCGAATCTCCAGCCATGGCCATTGATCCGGCATAGGCGATGGAGAGCTCCGGATTTGCCTCCATCTGGGCCTCAATTGGCCGCAACACCTCCACAGCCCGGGCGTACATGTGAACCCTGCACAAACTCAGGCCGAGCATGGCTCGCACGTGCTGATCTGCCGGATGCAAAGCGAGCGCGCGGCTGAACGGCGCCACCACCGCTCCGTAATCCTTGGCAGAAAAGGCGGCGCGACCCCAATACTCGTCAATGCCATTCAGGGCGGGATTCCATTTCGCCGCCTGCTGAAAGTAGCTGGACGCTTCCGCAAATTCGCCCGCATTTGCCGCGTTAACACCAAGATTGTCGTAGCTGCTGGCTATTGGAGGTCCAACCTGCTTCTCAAAGGCCTTCTGTGCGGCCAGATCTTCCGGATTGGCCTCATGCGTCTTTTCGAGAGGCGCCTGGAGAGTCGCGTTTCCGGCCAGCCTGAATTCCACCCGCTGCTCTTTCAAATACAGAAGATTCCGTGAGATATCCAGTTCCTTGCGTCCCTCGGCGGCGCTCCCGCTTTGAAGCAGGAGCTTACCAAGCCAATAATGGGCCTGCTCCACCTCATAGCCGTTTTTTGATGGGTCCAGAGTCAATTCGATCGCTTTTCGATAGGCAGCTTCCGCTTCAGGATTTCTCTGCATCTCGCGGTAAAGCTGGCCAAGCGCGATGTAAGCTCCCGCGCTCTCCTTATTCAATTGAACGGCACGCTTAAGATCCGCCTCCGCTTCTTCGTATCTGTGCTGGGCCATCGCTATGCGTCCAAGCGGCATATAGACCATGGAGTTGTCGGGGTCAATCGAGAGTTCCTTACGAAACTCCTCCTGCGCCTTGGTGAATCCGGGCTCACCGAGTTGCATCATGTAACTCGCACCCAACGAGTAGTGCAGGCCTTCTAATCGATCGTTCTTCGCGACAGCCTTTCTGAACTCCTGGTTTGCTTCCTCGAAGAACTTTGAACTGCCGTATACGATGCCTAACTTCAAATGAAGCTCGGCTGTATCCCCGAATCTTTGCGGCATGGCATCGAGAATCTTTGAGGCGCTCACATGATCCGCGAGCACCAGATAGGCGGCCGCCAGTGCGGTGGATGTGTCAAACCCTGGGTGCAACTGGGCGGCAATTTTGAATTGCTCCAAGGCGGCTTGATGCTCGCCCGATTCAAAAAGTGCCTGCGCATAGACCGACACTGTGTGCGGGTCCGGCGGCTGTGCATGTTTCTGAAGCTCATCCAGAACTTGAGATGCCAGGGCTCTTGCTTTCGTCCAATCGGACGCACCGAGAGCTGCTCCGGCGTAATCGATCTTTATGCTTCGATCATCCGGAGCGAGACTGAGCGCTTCGTCATAAAGCGGCGCTGCATGAGCATAGTCCCCATTGTTGGCGTGCCCATTGGCCATGCGATGCAGAGCGATGGCGAGAAAGAGCTTGTATTCCGAATTTGCCTGCGCCAGATTGCCAGCGTTTTGAAATTGGAATGCGGAATCGTAATGATGTTGCATCTGCGATTCCGCGGAGTGCGAGGGTGGCGATGCTTGCGCATGTGCGATCGCGCAGAACTGGGGCGACAGGCCTCCGATGAATAGAAGAGAAAATGCGCACAGTGATGAACTTCTCTTTATGGTGAAGGGAGTTTCTGAATTCAGGGCAGCGCCTGAAATTACGCTCATCTGTGCGACTCCATTCTTGGTTGCGTTCTCTAAAAAAAGCGAATCCACGGGAGGCGCTTCGGCAGGAAGCCGACTGGACGCCGGCGATGTGCTTACTCGGGGACAAAGACCGGCTCGAGTGGTTTGGGGAAAGCGCCAATCTTACGCGGGAAGCGATCTCATCACGGTCCATCAGCCATACTCAAGCAGTCTGGACGACACACACAATGAACTATAGGTGGAGATAGAACTCAATCGAATGGATGAGCGCGAATGGATTCCTCGGATTGTGTCGGCTCGATGCGGTTGCTCTGTGGAAGAACGGGCGTTCGGACGCAAGCAAAAATTGTGATCGAATTCGCGTCAGTTCTAGGCTTGGTCGGCGTTAAGGAGCGTATTTAGTTCAGCGATTACCTGAAACGCATCTGCGACATAAACGACGTCGGCTTTCCCGCGCACCCAGCCGCAATTTGGATCGAGACTGATGGCGCGCCGCTCCGATATGAAGCGCCACCCTACAACGTGCGGCTCCTCACCATGGCAGCATGTGGAGAGGCCTTTGCGATGCCGCGGCGTGGCGCCCGTCTGGCCGATTTGATTCAGGTGCGTAAGGAAGGGAAGCACCTGCTGGTTTTCGCCGGTTTGATCGACCAGTGATTTGCTGCTGCCCAGCGACGCGGCTGATCCCCGAAGAAAATCCAGAATTAAGTGAGCGGCGTCGCCGGTATGAACCTGGCCGTCGGGCTGTTTCTTGGTCCATCCAGCGCCCGCTACGAAGAGCAGCTTTGCTTCGGGGCGGATGGTTTCCCCGCTTTGTGCTGGGCTGCGCGTGCCAGTCACGGTTGTGCGTTGCGTTGGTAGTTCTACGGTGATTTGCTCAATTTCTGCCGGTCCGGACCCGGCTTCATACGCTGGATTCGTTCCAGGATCGAGGAGGAGGAACCATGGGCGCACGTCGCGGCTGATGACCGCCTCGAGCCGCTGACGATAGAACCAACGACCGGCTTCGACATTCTCTGTTCCGCCGATTGCGGTGATGTGGGTATCGATGACTCCACGGAGCCGGAACGACACTCCTGCAGCTACACGCGCGAAACGCGCACAACCCGGTACGATCACGATACTGGCTTGAGCGGAGCGGCAGAGGGCTTCGCAAGCCGCTGCATCGCTGGAATATCTGGCCTGTGCGAAGGCATCGCCGAATACGGACAGCAGGCGCGCACCAGTCGGTGCCAGTTGGCTTGCCAGAGCCGCATCGCCGCCGATGACGCCAATGTTGATCGGGACATCCAGCCGCGTGGCCAGATTCAATCCAGCGGTCACCGCTTCAAGCGAGGTCTTCGCAAGTGCAGTGCCACTGTCATCCACGTGTGTCAAAACCAGTATCGATTCCATCGGCCTTACTCCTCTCGCATCCACGCCAACAACTCTTCGGCAATTGCTTTTGGCGAACTGTCTTTCACCAAGCGCGTGGTGCGTTGCGTTTTTGGCAAGCTCAATGAGAGATAGCGCAGTCCGTTGGCCGCAAGGTTGGCCGGTTTGGCCTTTTGCAATGCGGGAAGAATCCCGCGCATATTTACCATGCCAACCTGCGGATTGTTGCGTGGCTCGGCGAGGTTGCCGGTGGCCCAGCCAAGGAGTGCCGGTGTTCCCACGCAGACTGAGACCTGGTGCTTTCCGCCTTCGATTCGCTCAAGAATTTCGAAGGAACCGTCATCGCGGAATTCGATCTGGTCGACGCCTTGAAACTGATCGGTGATGCCAAGGCGCTCGCCAACCAGTTGCAGAGTGACACCTGCACCTCGCGTCGCGGACTCCCACCCACCAAACACGAGCAGCCGTTCGCGATCCAGACCGGGTAATGCGGCGATGGTTTCGGCAAGGACGGCTGCGGTGGAATGCGCATCAGGAAATCCGCCTATGGGCCCATCGATTGCAACGAATTCAAAGCTGGCCTTCTGCGCCACGGTCATCATGACCTGCTGCAGTTTGGTTTTGGGGCCGAGGGAGACGAGCCAGAGTTTGCTGCCGGGATTTTTTATGACGAGACTTGCCGCCTCATAGAGTGCGCTTGCCGCCCACGGATCGAGGACTGCGGGCAGAGCCATTTCATTTTTCAGAGCTGGAGCGCCAGAGCCGCTTGCCGGTTCCAAGGTTTGCAGCGGATCAGGAACAATCCCCGCGCAGACTACGATGTGAAGCTGTTCTCCCACAGTTTTTTCCTTTATTCATTCAGGAGCAAGATTGGCAGCTGCTCAATTCTCCGCGGAGTGCAGGCCGCCTGCTCCCGCACGGAATTCTATGTTGCCGTTTTCGCCATCGGGTGATTGGGCGCAGTTCCAAATACACGCACCGCAATGCACGCACTTTTCGCGCTCGAATGCGGGCACTCCATTTGCACTTTGCGTGAGCGCTTGCCCGGAACACATGGCGATGCACGTCTTCTCGACGCACGTGATGCAGAGGTCGGCATCGAGGAAAACGACGTGGTCAGCAAAGCCTGGCATGGCCTGAACCTTGCCGCCCATCAGCAGTGCATCCTGATGTGAAACGAGCACGCGCCCGTCGAAGGCGATTTCCGGCCAGCCACGCGCTGAAAGCATCGCATCATGCAGAGGCCGGCCTGTTTCCAACGCAAGCAGCGCTCCGCCCTCTTTGAGGCCACTTTGCGATTCATGGCGAATCTGTCGATGGGCCGGAGGAATATGCGCCGCCATCGACAGTTTGCCTCCACTGAGCCCCGCCAGAGCCATTCCTGCCAGTCCGCGCAATAAGCCGCCATGGAATCCGTTGCGCGCATTCGCAGCCTGTTGCTCCCCGCGCTGCACCCAACTCTCGCGCCGCCGGGGTTCGTATGTAGCGGCGAGGTTTTCTTTTGTGAATGGCTTGCCCGCACGCAGCAGCTCGAGAGCGGCCTCCCCTAATTGCACGCCCGTGGCCCAGGCTTCATCGACGCCCGAGCCGGTGAGCATATTCGTACTCCCTGAGCCTTCGCCGATGCGCGCATAACCATCGCCGCAGAGAAACGGCTCGCCTCGCTTACCCGACTCCTCGAGCGACTTGGCTCCCCACGAACGGAGCGTACCGTCTTTGAGATACGGCCACAGGGCCGGGTGCTGGATGTAGTGCTGCAAGTATCTATACGCTGTGCGTTGCGGATCTCCCATCCATGACGGCACAAAGATGCCGACCGACACGAGCCGGTCAGGATGGACGTAGAGAAAGCCGAATATTTCTGGCTCCGGGAATCCAAATGTGTGCCACACGGTTCCCGGCTTCAACGGCGAATCCTCAGGAACTTCAATGACGAATTTCATGCCCAGCGCCCACTCTCGGTGCGCATGGCCTTCGGGCATTCCAACCTTCTGATCGATGGCGTGGCTTATGGCGCCCACCGGTCCGTCGCCAATCACCGTCAGCCGCGCACGGACATCCATTCCGGGCATGAAGCCGTTGCCGGGTTCGCCGGCTGGTGTAACTCCCTGGTCTGCCTGGCGCAGCCCTTTCACTGCGAGTCCTGAGAAGATTGGCGCGGCCACCGGAGTTCCCGGCCAGATTTGCACCAGGCCGCCTTCCATTAACCGCGCGCCCACCCACTCGTTGAACTGACCGATCGAAAGAATCAGTCCAGGCCGCTTGTGAAGAAATGCAGGCGTCCACGGCAATTCAAATGCATCGTCGCGGACACCGAGCAACGTCCCCGCGGCTCGCAATATCCGATCTCCCAAACGCAAAGCCACAGAACGACGGCTGGCGCCGACAGGGTCGAGCAGATAGAACACGCGCTCCTCGTGAATCTCGGAGGCCATCGGGATCTCGCTGGGATTGAGATCGGGAAAGCTGGCGCGAATCCCCCTGGCGCGCGTTACTACACCACTCACTCCAGCTGAAAGATTGTCAGAGCGTTCGTAGCAAAGCACCTGCAGCGGCAATCCAGGCACGGCGCGGCTCTCGAAGGAAGGATCTCCGGGATTCTCACTCCAGGCGCGGTTGAGAGTGGTGAGAAAGCCGCCCATCGCAGGACCGAATCCGGCGCAGGCGATGTCGACCTCGATCGACGGTCGCTCCACCTCCAGCGCGGGCTTTTCCTGAGGTTGAAGGTCAGCGATCATGCCGGATAGTCCAAAGCTTCGGGAATCATTACCGTGCGCACTGTTTCCGCGGCGCGGTCCTTTGCCAGCCGCGAGCCGGTCAGGCACATGGTCAGTTTGTTCTGCAAGCGCAGGAACTCGCTGGCGCCGGCGCAGTCCGCGCAGGGACCGGCTTTGGTAGGATGACTGCCGTCCGCACCAAGAACATCGATGGCGAAGCCTGCGATTCCAGGCATGGTTGCTTCGAATTCGTCCAGTTCGCTTGCCGTGAAGCAACTTTTGCTTCCGCATTGGTTCCATGCTGGGTGCTGGTTGTATCCGAAGACGAGTTCGGCGCAGATGCGTAAGGTTTCGCCACTTGCGCGTGCGACCTGCGTGTGGCACAAGTCGGTGAAGAATTCCGCGGTTCCTTGCACTTCTTCGTCCGCCTCTGGGCTGTCTGCCTGGTGTGCCGAGAGTGCAAGCGCGTCAAGGATCTGGCAACGTGAAGCAAGCAGCCAGCACAGTGCATCGGCCATTGGGAAGGTCACGCCCTGCCGCTGGCCGTGGTACAGCTTGCCTCCCTCCGGGTCAAATGCCTTCTGGAGGTGTTTCAACGACCACAGCCACAGGGTCATCGCGGTGGCCAGCGTGCACGCGCCGGTCTCAGGATGATTCGAACCGATGCGCCGCATCTCCGCAATCCAGGTGCGGAATTGAGCCAGGAAAAGCTCGTTTGTCATGGTGACGCTCAACTGCCGCCGTTGCACAGCCTCGGGACCTTCGTAGGTCGCCTCCAACTGCGAATCCATCCATTTGTTGGCCAGGAAGCCGGGACAGTCTTCGGTGATGCCGTAGCCGCCCATCAGGCTCACTGCCTCGCGCATCATGTTGGTGCCGTGTCCGGTGTTCCACAACTTGGTCGCCGGGCAAAGCACGTTTGCTTCAGTGTCCTTCAATACAAACTGAACCAGTGGATCGGATTCCAACTCAACACTTCGCGGCGAGCCGGGCTTGAGGCCCAGCAACTCGATTGCCTGCTCTTCGCTTTCGCGCAGCGCTTTCATCTCTGCGCGCCCGCCCACGATTCCGCGCGCATTCAGAATCGCTGCCTTTTCCTTCTCCATTGGGTCAAGCTCGTCGAACAGTCGCGCGGCGGTAAAACCAAGTGCAGCAGCCGCTTCACCGGTTGCCCAGATATCGACCAGCCGATGCAATGCGTCTTCGCGTTGCTGGATACCCTGCTCATACCTGATGGAGCCTTGTTTTATTCCATCCGCGCCCCGAAACCGGCCACGCTGGTAGCGAATGATGGGCTCGATCGCGGAGAGCAGCTTGGCCGCAGTCATCAGGCCAACAGGTACGCGGGTCCGGCGGAAGACGGCTTCAATAATCTCGCCGTGGTTGAAGTTGGGAACAATCACTCCATCTTTGATTGAATAGCCACCAACGATGCGGCTGGCAGGAACCTTCAGATTGAAGATGGGATCTCCGGTAGAGGAGAGCTGGTGAACCAGCTTCTTAGTCGGCGTTCCACGGTCAAAGATACCTTCATCCGTGTCTTCCAGAATGACAACGCAACTGCCCTTGATACGCGGATCGTCAGAGTTCACCGCTGCCGTGACAAAGTTGGCGGAAGCAATATTGGTGATGAACCGGCCGCGCTTGTCCACCTGAAGCCATGGTTCTTCGCCATTGTTCCACTCGGCCACACGCATTTTGCCGTTCAACATTCCGGTGTCCACGCCGACGTAAGGGACCGGTTCCGTAAGCGCAAAGGCACCACGCCAGGGTTTGCGCTCCTCCCCTGACTGAGGCGGCGCGCACAAGGCCATGTAGTGATGCATCTGTTCCGGGGTCCCACGTTCATGTATGGGCGATAAGGCCAGAAAGCTTGCCACTGCGCCGGTGGCGGCGCCGCTGTCAACCCACGCCAATTCGAACGCCATGAGTGAGAGCGCAAGATTCTTCGGACCGGCAATGAATCCGCCCTCTTCAGGCTCCATGAAAACGGCGGTAAGTCCCGCGCGATCGAAGTCCTCGAACATCGCAGCCTTTTCAGGCGTCCACTCATGGGTGTTACGCTGTCCTGCGGCCACCAGCCTCGCTACGGTTCCACGTGCTACGCTGCGCGTTGTTTGCACCAGCATTTGCAGGTCGAACCGGTCGGCAAAACGCCATTGGATCTGGCGCACCGAGTCGCCGGGCAGAGTCACCATAAGCCTATGTCCCAATACCGGAGCAGTACTCATAAATTGATCCTCGAATTGCGTCCCGAATTGTCTCTAAGTGCGGCGACTTAGAGATGTGATCGGCGACACGACGGCTGATCAACGGCTTTCAAAAGTGCTGCCGAAGTTCCTGAGTCAATTCGTGCTTGTTCCGGATTTGTCGATGACGTCGCGGGGGCTCTGTTTCGGACTCAGCCATCGGGGCACGAAACGTCAGCCTTGTGGGCGTATTCGGGGACTCGGGATGTTACTGCCAGCCCGGCTGCTAGTCGTTAATGGCTGTAATTTTGTGCGTATGAATCGTGCGGCAGTCCAAGGGCACTAGAACGGCGAGCTAACGCGTAGGCAGCATCCCGATCCATGACCCCACCGATGGAAACCAGATACGGAGCGTGCCCGCTTGAAGTGAAGACCGCAGGATGCAATTCCGGATGGCTGCCTGCGAGGCTGGAGACCTTCTTCTCCGCATCCGTTCTGCGGTTGTAAGTGAAGGAGATCACGCGCCAGCCTGCGCCCGAGGAGGCCGATGCGGGGACGCTGGCACGCTGCGATCTTACGCCCGAGGGTCTGGGCGCATCACTGGTCGGAAGCTGCACGGTCGATTGTGGGGCTTGCTGCGAAACGGCCTCAGCAGTCTGAGTGGCTTTGGGCCGATTCTTGTTCCACGCATGCGCAAGCGCCCATGTGGAAAGAAGCAGGACGAAGGCAACAATGCCGGCGGCGCCAAGCCAGCGGGAACGAAGCGAAAAACTCTGAGCTTGACCCAGGGCATCTTGGAGGCCCCATTTGCCACTGCCGGTGGTTGCGTCGGTGGATCCAGGATTTCGATCTTCATTGAGGAGCGGCAGAGAGAGCTGCACGTCCGGCTGCATAGCCGGGCCGGCGACGGCACTTGGAGACTTCTCGGCAACTGGAACATTCGCCCCGGGCACGGCTGGCGTTGCCGGAGCGGCATTCACCGACTTAGGCGTTGCCGGAACCGATCTGCGTGCGGTAGGTAGTTTCGAATCAAACAGCCCTCCGAGAGCGGCCCGGATATCCTGCAACTTCCATGTGCCATTGAGTCCGTTGCGGATGATCTGGCCGAATGGTGGAGGGATTTCGAAATCGGAAATGCCTTCGAGCGATTTCCGCTGCGTAAGCGCCTGGAGGATCACGGTGGCGAGATCGTGCACATCGCGCTGCTTCGCGGCACGGCCTTCCTCGCCCTCAGGTGCTTCGCGAATGCAGTCACTGCGCAGTTTCACAGCGTCGTTCACGGCAAAGATATTGCGCGGCTCGATGTGCTCGTGAACGAAGCCATGCGTGTGCAGCACATCGAGTGCCGCCACGAGGCTGGATGCAAGTTGGGTTACATCCTTGACCGTGAGATGGCCTTCGTCAAGGACCCCCGCCAGATTCGCGTCCACCTTTTCAAAGACTGCATATACGACAGGGCGTCCATCGAGTTCGGTCTGACCATAACGCTCGAACCGCAGGAAATTTGGATGGCTTAAGGCCTCCACGCAGCGCCAGCGGGCAAGGATCTCCTCCTCATCAAAGTGGCATTCGATGAGGCGCACAATGGTTGGCTCGCCGTTAGGACTGGCGGTGGAGAAGAAGGCGCTGCGGCCTTCGGGAATGAGAAGCTTTTGCAAGGGGAAAGCGCCGTCGATGGTGACGCCTTCATAGTCGGTCCATAGCTGCATAGGTCATGTCCTGCATCGGGATTGGGGTCAAGGCAGGCATGCCCAAGGGGCGAGTTACGCAGGCGGGTAGGCGGGCAGGCGAGCCGCAGTGCTGACGCAGCGGCTCTTGGTGTCATAGCCATTATCGCAAATAGGATCGCAGGGATTTGCAGAGGGGCGTTACTACTTGAATCCGTGTAGCAGAGGCGCCGTAAGGAAAACCGCGAGTCTTTAGTACGTAACGGTGGCAACGATTGTGTCGGTGTACAGGCCTGCTGTTACGTACTGCTTGGCGGCGACTTGGCCGTAGACTGTGTATTGCAGGGCAGCCCCAGTCCCGGTGGAGTGCAGCGTATCGGTGCCAACCGTATTTCCCCAGTTCAGAGAATGCGCGTTATCGCGGTACAGCGAATAGCTAAGCAGGGCTCCGGCCGGCCCCGTCATTTTTCTAGTGGTAACGGTCGCTCCCGTGGATGTCCCCGCGTTCAAACCGATATCAAAAGGTGCGAGGTTCGTGCAGGTAACCGTTAGAGTTGCGGTGCCGTTGAGGACTGCCCCGGCGTAATTGCCGAAACTGAGATTCGTAGTCGAAATGGAGCACGTGGCCGTGATGACTACGGTGATGGAGAAACTGGTTGTGGCCGTGGACATGGTATCGGTATACGTTCCCGGCGGAACGGTCTGGCCCGCCGTAACCTGGCCATAAATTGTGAAGCTCGCTGTGCCTGAGCCGCTCAGCTCGTTGCCGGTAGTGTCGCCCCAGTTGTTGGTTCGAGCTGCATCGGTGAACAGCTTGTAGGCCAGTTTGACGCCGTTCGCCCCGGTCATATAGCGTGTGGTTTCAGTTGCCCCTGCCCCCGCCCCTGCATACATCACAATGTTCCACCCGTCCGACCCGCTGGGGCAGTTGATCTTTCCGGCGCCCGTTCCATTGAGCAGCGTACCGGTGTAAGTCCCGAAGTTCAAAGTCGAGATTGCGAGCGTGCATGGCAGCGCTGCTTCCGCTCTCTGAGTACCGAAGGCAAGGATGAGCAACAGTATGGGTGCGAGTCTGCGCATCATGGCTTTCGCTCCTCGCAACGCAATGGTCCGATTGATGGAATGTCTCCGGGAATGGGCTTGTAATTGAACGCAGCGAAACATACACGCCCGTCCGGCCGATCAACAATCAGTTCGTTGTGCGAGCCCAGACCCTCGACGAATGCTTCCCCGTCGTAACCAACCGATACTGCCACACCGGTTGCCCGCAACCTGACGGTGCTTCCCAAAGCGATGGGTGTGTTGTTCTGATCAACGAGTTTTATCAATGCGCCATGGCTGAATTCAATGGGAAAGTGAACCACTACCCCGGATCGATCCTGAGGCCGCACGATTCGTTTGTCGCTTTTTAACGTGGCGTCCGCGGGGACATCTGTAGGCTCAATGCCAAGATGATTCACATCAAATGCGCGCATGTCCGGCACCAGGAGGCGTCCGGCTTTGTCCGTGGTGCCTACGTCCCGGTTCTCCTGGTAGACGCGAACATGCTGCAGCGGGCTGGTATCCACCACCGCAAAACTGTCAAAAATTGTGTTCGAAGGAAATAGTCCTCGATCGACGAGCGAAATGGCTCCTTCAGATTCAAGCCTCGTCGTGGTCACGCCATTCTGGTAATCGGCGCCGGCAGTGAACAATCCAACCGGCGACTTGTATTGCACCTGTCCGAACTCGTGATTCGAGTTGCCCCCGGAGACATAGCCGGCATAGCCCCAGTCGCCGATCCTGACTGGGGTTTGCTGAACCTGAATCTGCCCGGAACCGTCGGACGATCCACTGCCAGAAATCGCAATTCGTCTGCTCAGAGGAATCGTGAAGCCGGCCTGCAAACCGCTGCTGCCCGCTTGATCCAGGGAGCGGAACTCGGTGGCAAAGAACGAGATTCTGTGGACCTGCAGGGAGTAGTTGGCGGTAACAATGCGCGAGTGTTCCGGTATCGATCCGAATGTTGCGCTGGAGATCGGAGACGCATCCTCGTCCACACCCGCATACGCCACCCCTGCGGTGCCTAGGCGCCTGAGGTTCAGTCCGGTGAATCCAGTGATCTGTTTGCGCAGCCTCCCCGAGCCGTTCATCGACGCAATATCCCGGTAACCACGGTTGGCAAAAATCGCGGAACCGCCGAGATTGAATTTCGTTCCAATGTGTTGCACTCCCACCGAAAGGAGTTCGCCAAGTGATCCTGAACCGCCGCTTCCTGCAACATCGAAATTGATTACTCCGAGCGTGCCTATGGTCGCGGCACCGCCCGCACCCGCAAGGTATGCGCCCGGCGTTCCCTCGGTGCTTGCTTCGATGGTGAAGTTGTTTGTCAGCCCGCGTCGATACAAGGCTGACCCGCCCATTTTTCCGTATTCGTCGCTGGCTGTTCCCCAGTTGCGCCTGACTAAACCGGCTTGTGCTGAGAACGTTTGCAGCCCCGGCGCCAGCAGCGTGGACCCGCCATAGAACGGCTGCGTGACACTCACCTGTTGCCCTTGAGCATTGGTCATGGTCATGGTGATGGTGCCGGCGCCAGAGATCACCGGCAGTTGCGGAATTTGAAACGGACCGGGATCGACCTGGTTCGAGGCAACGAGATTCCCGTTTACCAACACGTCCACCGTGGAGGGGACTGCAGCCGAACCGGCGAGCGTAGGCAAGGGGAATGTCACTAAGTCGGGTCGCATGGTGAAGTCAGAGCGAACCTGCATGCCCTCCATGTGTACCGGCCGAGTCCAGGTCAGGCTGCTGTTGATGAAATCGCCCATGCTATAACGGCGCAGGCTATTCACATCAGCAAACGAGTATGCCGAATCCAGACGGACTCCTCGGCTGGTTCCGGGGATCGTGGATGATGCACCCGTGAATGCCAGCCAATCTGAACTTACAATTCCCCACTTCGCAAAGCTTCGCAGGTCGAATGACCCCGAGCCGCCAGTCCTCCCTCCGGCAAATGTTCCCACCGTGTCGTAATTGAGCGTCAGTCCATTTCCACTTTCAATCGCCCTGCGACTCCAGGGTGCTTCTCCCGCGTTCGGGCGTAACGTCGCTGGAACCAGGGAGGAATCGATAGCTGTAACGAGCAACTGCTGGTTTTTGACGTCGAAAGTCCAGACAAACCCTGGAAGATCCCCCAGCGCGATCAACCCGTCCGGCGTGCGGCGGACACCCGCCGGTACGCGAAAACCAAGATCGTGGAGTTCCTGAGGCTTTGCGAATAAAAGGCCATGGCGAAGAGTGAATTCACCAATCTTGCCGATGGAGTGCCCGTTGACGATCACTTCAAGCAACTCCGCTTCGTCATCGCTTGCTGAATGAGTTTTCTCCTTGGAAGGCTCAGAAGCTTCATCGGTCGCCATTGACACTGCGGGGACGGCAGTCATCATCAGACACAGAATCCCCGTATATGCCAACCAGCTGGGCACCGTTACTCCAAAGCAACAATCAGGGCGTTGCGGCCAAGTGAACTGTCTGGTTGACCGGCGCAACATATCCGCGCGCTGTCAACTGCAGGGTTTCTTCCGGTTTCGGCACATATCCCTGCGTGTCAATATGCCAATGCCGGGTTGAGCCGGCGAGAATGTACGGCGATCCATTCGCCGCTGCCTTTAGCTGACGGCCGTCAGTCGTTGCCAGAACAATGTCGCGAAGCGCTTCGTGGCTTGAGCCATCATTCACTCCGACCAGATCAACGCCGTCGCTGGTATGCTCCACATGAAACTGAATATGAGGCGCAGCATGTTTCTGGGGCATGGCGAATATTGGAATGGACATGCGCAGCACCACGTGAACCACTCCTGCCTCCGGTGGAGGCGGAAGTTGATCGAGCAAGATGCGATAGGTTGCCTCTCGATCCGTTGGCGGTTGACGCAGAATCAGCCGCACCACCTGCGTTGCGCCGGGCCCGATGGTGACTAGCGGAGGACTCGCTACGACAATTTGCGAGGCGGTAAGCTGGTCGTCGTCGCCCTTTTGATTCCAGTCGAAGGTCCGTACCTGGAAGCCAGTTTCCTTCGTCCCCGTGTTGGTCACTGACAGGCTTGTCGCCCGTTGACCTGGTCCGAGAAAGACGTTTACGGGCTGAACCGAGAGTTGCTGCGCTCGTGCCGCCTGCCCCATTCCCAGGGCGAAAAAAACGGCGGCGAGCAGCTCGGCCGCCGCCGTTATTCGATAAGAATTTCGCCAGGTCATGACAAGCCCAAGAATCGACAACTAATAAGTAACGGTGGCTGTGACGCTATCGGTATAGGAGCCCGCAGTCACAAACTGGTTCGCGGGGATTTGCCCGTACACCGTCAACGTCTGAGTGTTCCCGTTGCCCGATCCGCTCACCCAGGTACCGGTCGTGTTGCCCCAGTTGCTCAGATGCGCGCTGTCGGTGGTCAATACATAGTTAAGCGGAGTGGTGCCGTTCATCATCGTGCGCGCGGTCACGCTACCCGATGTTCCTCCATTGAGGCCGACGGTATACGAATTTCCATTGGTGCACTGCAGGGTGAGGGTCGCTGTTGAAGCAGAAGCCGCCGTGGCAGTGTAGTTACCGAAACTCACGCCGCCGGTTGAGACGGTGACGCTGCAGGCGGCTACGACCGTCGCTGAGACTGCGATCGGAGCGGTGGTTGTAGCGGCGACTGCGGAGGTCGACGTTAAGCCCAAGACAAGAGTGGCGATAAAAAGAGCAGAAGACATGCTCCGTATAGATTTCGAGCAGTTCATTGATCCCTCGAGAGGTGAATTTGAGTCGGATCAATCTTAGGCTGTTTATCTCGGTTTTCCACCGATATAAGACGAAATATCGTCACTCCCTCCATTCTTTAGTCAGACATTATAGTTACTGCGTGGTTACCTATGAGGTTACCCATTCGGTATTCAGGAGTTGTCGCCAATCGTAACAGGCTTATTTTTAATAAGTTACCTCTAACACAATCGTGTCAGTTGGGGCTCCAGGTGAATTGTACTGCAGCTTTGTTGCAACGACCGACTCCGTTGCCGAAACTGGAGAATCCCGATATCCGGTCGGGTAATTCGCTAATTTACTGGATTCTTGCAACAAGGATTCATGGATTGGCAGATTCTTGATATCCGCGGCGGTGACAGGAAGCATGGTCCCGGATGAGGCTCTTTTGCTCACCACAAGGGTGTAAGGCGCGTTGAAATTGCAGGAAACGGACAGGCCCGAGGGCGCACTCGCCATTGCGGAGGTGAGATCTGAATATGACGGAACCGCGGAGGAAACCAAGCACTTGGCCTCGACCGTGGCGGAGACACCGAAGGAAGCCGATATTGTGGCCCCCAGCGCGGGGAACTCAACCAGGGAGAGAATCAGCACCCCTAGAAATCCCACATGTGAAAGCATCTTCATTTTCTGTGCTCCTTCGCGACCGGAGAAATGGCTAGTAACTATATCGGCTTACCATTGGGAAAATTTAATGAAACTAAAGTAATGTTCGCTAGCCGTATCGTTTTGATGCGCCGAAACGTCGCATTTTGGTCGCCGTGCACGCAAAAGTCGCCGTGCACGCAAAATGAGAGGGGCTTTGGGCTAGAACTCAGATCTGTTGCGCGGGAAGCTGGAGTTTGCTGAACGCTAAAATGCCGGGTAAGCACGAAGATCGGGCGATTTTCGGCACCAGCCCCTGAACTAAATAGTCTTCAAGAACGCTGTTTCGGGCTTTCGTTCAAGGGGTGTTGAAAGCACGATACTTGTGGTTGGGCTGCCATACGGCAGGAGACTCTCAATTAAACCTTCCAATTCGCCTACCGAGGAAAGCATCACCTTCAGCAGAAAAGCGTCGCCACCGGTCAGGTGATGGCACTCCAGAACAGACTGGAGGGTGGGCAAGAACTTCAGGAACTGCCCATATCGGTTTCCTTCGCAGGTAAGGCGCACAAAAGCGGTGATGGGATAACCAAGTGCCTTTAGATCGATCTCCGCGCGGTAACCGCGAATAAGCCTAAGACTCTCAAGTTGCCGAACGCGCTCTGCGGCCGCCGAGGGAGAAAGTCCGACTTTCCGGCCCAATTCAGCGAATGGAAGCCGGCCATCGGTGGCGAGTTCCTGCAGGATCTTCTTGTCGATTAGATCGATTTGGCGTTCAATGGCCATGCTTCTCCTCGATGTTATCCCGTAATCAACTTAGATATGAGGTATTCTCTATCGAATCCATCTATATTTGATGATTCTGCCATGGAATCAATTCTCCGCGCCACCAAGAACAGTGGAAACCGCATTCCCATGGAATGTGAATCTGCGTAGCATCGGCAACATGGTCAATCTGGATGGTTCCACACTGACGCTTGAAGATGTGGTCGCGGTCGCGAAGAATTCCGCCCAGGTTCAGATTGCGGCTTCTGCCTGGGAACGCACGGACCGTTCGCGACGCCAGGTCGACGAGGCATTGTCAGGAACCTGTCCGGTGTATGCCCTGAATACCGGCGTGGGTCTGCTGGCAAATATTCGACTTGATGCGAGTGAAATTGAAGCCATGCAGGTGAACCTCATCCGTTCGCACTGTTGCGGAGTTGGAACTCCGCTGGAGACATCTGTCGTTCGTGGGATGATGCTGATCCGGGCAAATGTATTGGCTAAGGGGTTTTCAGGAATTCGCCCGATTGTTGCCAAACGAATTTGCGATTTGTTGAACCATGGCATCACTCCGGTCATCCCCTCCCGTGGAAGCGTAGGGGCAAGCGGCGACCTGGCGCCCCTTGCTCATATGGCTCTTGTTCTAATTGGGGAGGGCCGCGCCGAGTATAGAGGAGCGGTGTTGCCCGGCGCTGAATGCCTTAAGAAGGCCGGCCTGACGCCATTAATTCTCCTCGGCAAAGAAGGAATATCCCTGCTGAATGGCACGCAGGCGATGCTCTCGGTGGGATGTTTGCGCCTGCACGAGTTGGAGCAGCTATGGGTCTCCGCCCAGGTTACTTCTGCTCTCACTATTGAAGCCCTGCGAGGGACGGCCGCTGCATTTGACCCACGCCTGCACGCAGCGCGCCCCCACCCGGGCCAGGTGTCAAGTGCCGATCAACTCACTGAGTTGCTTCATGGGAGTTTGATCCCGAGGACCCATGGGACGGGAAGCCGCATTCAAGACGCATACTGCCTGCGCTGCATCCCTCAAGTGCATGGCGCGGTATGGGACACGCTTGCGCACGCACGGCGCGTGTTTGAGATTGAACTGAATAGCGCGACCGACAACCCGCTCGTATTCGACGGGGCGATTGTCTCAGGTGGAAACTTTCACGGCGCCCCGCTGGCTCTCGCACTGGATTTTCTCGCTATCGCGCTGTGTCAACTCGCGGGTATTTCGGAGCGCCGGATAGAGCGGATCCTCAATCCCAGCTTGAACGAGGGACTTCCTGCTTTCCTTGCATCGCGGCCTGGAATTGAATCAGGCATGATGATGGCGCAGGTGACGGCGGCCGCGCTGGTTGCGGAACTGCGCGTTCTGGCCTCGCCAGCCTCAACCGGATCCATTCCGACCAGCGGAAACCAGGAAGACTTTGTCAGCATGGGTATGACATCCGCGCTTAAGCTGGACCAGGCGGTTTCGCTTGCCAGAATGGTCGTCGCCATCGAGTTGCTGGCCGCAACACGCGCGTTGGATGTTCGCGGAGACCGATCGACCGCCGCGCTTGAAGAAGCCCGCTCTCGATTCAGAGCTCGCATTCCGGCATGGCAGGAGGATTGTGTGCTTTCGATCTGGATGGAGGAAGCCGCGAACTTTCTGGCCGGCGGCGCTCTTGCAAATCTCGAAATGAGAAAAGTTGAGGAGGCTGTTCGATGATCGATTGCTATACACCGATCCGTGCGGCACGAGGCAATGTGAGAACGGCGAAGGGTTGGATTCAGGAAGCAGCGAAGCGCATGCTGATGAACAACCTGGATGCCGAGGTGGCCGAAAATCCTGAGGAGTTGATTGTGTACGGCGGGCGAGGAAAGGCGGCGCGCAACTGGGAATGCTTTCACACCATCGTTGCCACGCTCGATCGCCTGGAAAACAATCAGACGCTTTTGGTGCAATCGGGAAAGGCTGTGGCGGTTCTTGAAACGCATCGGTTGGCGCCCCGCGTGTTGATCGCAAACTCGAACCTGGTGCCGAAGTGGGCAACATGGGAAGAGTTTGATCGCCTGGACGCGGCGGGTCTGATGATGTACGGCCAGATGACAGCGGGCTCGTGGATCTACATCGGCACACAGGGCATTCTGCAGGGAACCTACGAGACCTTTCGCGGCGCAGCTAAGCGTTACTTCAACGACACGCTGGCCGGCACCATCACGGTCACAGCGGGGTTGGGTGGCATGGGTGGCGCACAACCCCTCGCCGTAAAACTCGCCGGTGGCGTAAGCATCTGTATTGAGATTGACCCGGCGCGCATTCAGCGACGCATTGAGACGCGCTATCTCGACATGGCTACGCATTCACTCGACGAAGCAATCCGGTTGGCTGTTGTGGCAAGGAATAATAAGGAAGCAATCTCTATCGGTCTCCAGGGCAATGCTGCCGAAATACTGCCGCTGATGGTGCAACAAGGCTTCACTCCGGACCTCGTCACTGACCAGACGAGCGCACACGATCCCAAATGGGGCTACATTCCCATCGTTCGTGCAGGTGAAAACGTGAATAACCTGCGCGCCCAACAGCCGGAGCTTTATGCGGAGCGCGTTCAGGCTTCCGTCGCTCAACATGTGCAGGCCATTCTTGAAATGCAGCGGCGCGGCACAGTCGCATTCGACTATGGCAATAATCTGCGTACGCAAGCGAAGCTGGCCGGCGTTGTCGATGCATTCTCTTATCCCGGGTTTGTCCCTGCATTCATTCGCGATTCTTTCTGCGAGGGGAGGGGGCCATTTCGCTGGGTCGCACTCTCCGGCGATCCGTCAGACATTGCAGCTACGGACCAAGCGTTGCTTGGCCT
>Ga0302140_10000431_pt1 | contig 52674 bp, 42 predicted proteins | sample I_Bog_E1_1_FD_202095 | JGI IMG/M metagenome (GOLD analysis project Ga0302140, IMG submission 202095) | Peat permafrost microbial communities from Stordalen Mire near Abisko, Sweden - I_Bog_E1_1 | ecosystem: Environmental > Terrestrial > Soil > Wetlands > Peat | place: Sweden: Abisko, Stordalen...
GTCCCTCGCCTGCCTTGCTCCCGGCCATGCGCAGCAGGTCGGCCTCGGTCGTGTTGAGGTACTGCGCGTCTCGCGGATCGGCGATCCACACTGGACTGCCTTCCCCCAGCACGCCGCTGAGCCAATAGACCTTGCGCAGCAGGTACTCAAGCCGTTCTTCGTCGTTGGTCTCGGTGAAGAGGAACTTCTTTTGCCAGCGGCTGTAGTAGCGCGTCGTCACGGGCACCGGCTGGCGATTGCCGGATTTCAGAAACTCGAGCTGGCCCAGGTCCACCACCTTGCGGACGGCATTGTAGACAAACGTCTCCGCATAGGGCTGTTCCATGGCGGGAACGATCTCGGCAAAGGTCTGCGTCACCGAGGCCGCGACCTTGGCGTGCAGGTTGTGCGCCCCGCCATCGGCCAGGTGCACCTCGCCGTGAACGATGTAGGTGTCCGCGCCCGAGGTCGAACCGTGAAACGGCCATTGAAACTGCCCGAAGGCCACCGGCAGCCCGCCCAGTGTGACGTAGCACTCGGGCCGGGGATTGCGCAGCCGCTTGGCCTCGGCGGCCAGGTGGGCCGTCATCGCGGGCAGCAGCTCCGGCTTGTCAAATTCAAAGCCCCCGCTCAGTTCCAGTTTGAGCGTCCGGCCGTCAGCTTCCGCGCCGGGCGCCGCAACCTGCGCGCCAGCCAGGCCCAACTCAAACACCGCTGTGGGGCGGCCCTTCGAGTCCGTGCCCTGCGTGGTGGAGACCAGAACCAGGCCAGCCTGCGTGGCGGCCGCTTCAAGAGAAGATACGAGTGTGGACTTCAGTGCTTCAGTCATAAGAGGGGAATCCTATGTCGCAGATCGCTTCCTCTTCATTTTAGTGCATCGCAGCGGTAGGCCAGAAGGCGCGAAGAGGCGCGGCCAGAGCTTGTCTCAAAAATGCCGCATTGTGTCAGTCGTCCACGGGCTTGGCCGACCCGCGCGGGGACGAGACTTGCCACGACCGCTGCCATCCGCCAACTTGCTAACCCGCCAACCCCGCGTAGCGGGGCTAACTCGCCGCTTTTGACTGAAGAATATTCGCAACTATCTTACTTCAGATTATTCAACTTGCAGAACGGACAGAATTCTGTTTCTTTCTAGTCCCAGGGATTCTGTTCGTGCCGCACCACGCACTCTCGGCCTCGGTTGAGCCTTCCCCTGAGCTAGCTTGATATTCCTCCTCTGCAAATTACACGATCCGAGAAGGGCCTACCCGGCGGACACGCCCGCGTTGCCGAATATGTAGTGCGATCCAAAACTGATGTGGCCGTTGCCTTCCTCCGAAGTCGGCACTGGAGGCTACGACTCGACAACCGAAAGGGCCTGATCGGTTCCCCCGGAAAGACCGTAATCGAACGGAAGCTGCAAATCGGAGTTGCTCTGGAATCGGTATAATTTGCGTGAAAGTGAAGGTACCCTCCATGATCGTGCCTTGCGGAACGAGTGCAAAGGAATTGCGGGAAGCGTTTTTTCTCAATCTGAATGCCGCGGCTTGCTTAAGACTAACCTTGAGTAATGGGCGTCTCTTCGCAATTCTGTGCATCGCTCTAGTCGTTATCATCAGCCAGATCGTTAAGGGCAAGGGCGACTTGGGTATAGTCTTGGTAATGGCCGCGCCAGTGGCATTAATACTGGGGTTTATTTGGCTCAGGCTCGCAAATTCGCTCGGGAGAGCCGCGAAAGCACTCACAGCTTCCGGGGCACGAATGAGTATTGAAGCGCAGGGAATCACCACAATCCGGGCGAACGGAACCCGCACGTTTGAGCCATGGTCCACCTTCACTCGTTGGCGGGAAGGTGAGCTGGTCTTTACCGTCGGCAACAAGAAGAGCTACCGCACAATATCAAAGAGTGCTTTGGGAATGTATGCCGGCGAGCTTCGCTCGTTGCTGCTCTCGCAAGTCCGTACTGCTGTGCACTGAGTAAACCGGCGGGTGGCGCATGTCCCCACCCATAAGTTTGGGTGCCCCAGGTCCGGATTTTCGGACCTGGGAAACCACCGGCTACCAGACATCCAACTCGAATTCCCGGTACTCGCGAATCAACTCGAAATCCGCGCGATTGCTGGTGATCAGCTTGGCGCCGTAGGACCGGGCGGTCAGAGCGATCAGCACATTGAAGTGCAGATCGCGCAGTTTCCTGCACTCATATCCATTGTCTGCGTTAATGTTTGCCAGTATTTTGCCGGATTCGAGCCAGTTATTTGCCGTAGGCGTCAGGATGGGATGGCTTCGCTCAAGAGCCTGAACGATTTGCCGATCCACTTGCGTGGTGGCCCCGCGCCAAAGTTCGGCGAGCACCACTACAGAATTGCGAAGCACCCCGGCAAGGTCCGCCATTCGATCAAGGTGGCGATTGGTGCGAATCTGGTCAATCAGCACCGAGGTGTCGAAGACGATCAGCTCACTCATCGTAGTTCGCGAAGGTACCTTTACCTCCGTACTTCTTCATCAGCCCCTTGAAGCGCTTCAACGCGACGATCTCGCGCAGCGCCACATGCACAGCCTCGGTGCGGGACTTGACTCCCAGGGCGCGCACGGCCTCATCCGCCAACTTCGTGTCCAGCCGAATCGATGTGAGAGTGACAGGCATTGCTGCTCCTTCTGTATATATAGATCATGCTCTCCATATATACAATTGTCAATGGCTCGGGCGGGTGGCGCGGGTCCCCAACCATAAGTTTGGGTGGCCCAGGTCCCTCGCTTTTGGGGACCTGGGAGACGACGGAATCCGGGAAAGGCAGACAGCCCCTCGTTTGTGCACTATTTCAGATTCTCATCGAGCAACTTGGCAAGCCGCGCGCCGGCCAAGGCAATGCGGTTCTTCGCGTCCTGCATGGCCGTGTCGTAATAGACCATGGTGATCAGGTAAGCGGACCCGCCGGCCGGCTTCGGGCTGTTGCCGATCGGCGCAGCGTACGCGTCTTTCTTGGCCAGCGCCAGCGACTCCGCGGCCCACTTCGCCGGGTCGGTTATGGCAACTTTGGTTGCCGCAGCCTGCGAAAGGCTCTTTCCATAGGCGGCCGCGAAGGGCAGTGCGGGAGCTGGCTGGCCTTCGCCCGGAAGATCGTCCCAAAAGGCGTGCAACTCGGTCGGCGCACTCGTTGAAAGAGTGCCTTCAAACGTCTTCTTCATTGCCGCAGTGAGCTCGATCGGAACATCGTTTCCGCCCGCGTCTCCGGCGCCGGCAAAGTACCGGGTCGATCCGTGAAGTGGCTGATGGATGTCGCCCACCAGATGTTCAAGCCAGACAAGATCGTAGGACTTCAGCAGGTCGTCTTCGTTCGAGGCGATGAACTGACGCAGCGCGACGATCTGCGTGGCAACATTGGGGACCGGAGTCGCAGGCACCGTCGAGCTGTCTGAGGCAAAAGCACTGTCGATGAAGTGCCAGTACCCATGGCTCTCTTTGTCGGTGAACCCGATGTTCACTTCGGTCGTCCTGCCCTTGGGCGGCCTGTCGGAGTCGATAAGCCATTCGTGCTTGATCGTGTCCGGCCAGGTAGCCGCCCGCATAAAAAGATAGAGATCTTGCTCGTCCTGCGAAAGACCGGCCGGAAGCTCTGCTACCCATTCGGCATAGCCGGGAATCGTCTTCGTGTTGTCGGCGTTGTGCAGCGCCGGCACCCGTTTCAGCAATTCGACGGCCCGCGCTCGCGCCGCAGTCGACATCTGCTGCCAGGCGACATACGCGACGGCTTCGTGGCCGGTGTTGCCCCAGGCCAGGGCCTGCGGCGGAGTGACGAGAAGGATCGTAAGGGATGATGCAACAAGGGCCCAGCGGATTGGAATGCGCATTCGAGTTCCTCCTTTGGGGTGATGCCCCGGAGATGCCCAGGTCTTGGCCACCATCCTAACGCACTGATTCTGCCGTCGGTTGCACCGTAGATGATTTTGCAGAGAATTTCCCTCCCGCGGCGCATACTCATGTAAGTTAAAGGCGCGAGACCCTGACAGCGCAGCCCTTCTCATCCGCACCGCTCGCTGCTCCCTCTGGAGACGCGGATGGCCTCACCGTAAAAAGGCATGGCTCTTTTTGACCGTGATCCTGTGGAGCCCTTACTAACTATCCTAAAATCAAATACTTGCATAAGCCTCCTCCACCGAAACACAGACACACCTATTCCGTGAAACTGTGGACTCGTATATAACATATTTAGAATAAGTCAGTTAAACGCACCGTTCTCACAGGGGCAAGCGGACTGTGGACCCGTGAAACTGCGCATTTACAATAACAACTGTGCAGCCCGAAAATTCTACTCCGATCATTCTTGCCGAGAACCTGACCAAGGTCTACGCGGCGGGCAAAATCCAGGTCACCGCGGTGCGCAAGGTTTCGATGGCCGTCGAGCCGGGTGAGTTTGTCGCGATCGTAGGCCCTTCCGGTTCGGGCAAGTCCACGCTCTTTTACCTGCTTGGCGGCCTTACCCAGGCGACAGAAGGCCGCGTAGTCATCGACGGGGTGGACTTCGCCACGCTCTCTGACGCCGAGCGCACGCGTCTGCGCAAGCACCGCATCGGCTTCGTCTTCCAGAAGTTCAACCTGCTGCCAACCCTCTCGGCCATGGGCAATATCGAGATCGCCTATGAAGTGAGCGGCCGCGCAAGGAATGGCAAGAAGACGCCGCTCGACCGCGAATATCTCGACCACCTCAGCGATCTCTTGTCGATCCGTGGGCGCCTCCAGCATCGGCCCAGCGAGTTGAGCGGCGGCGAACAGCAGCGCGTTGCCATCGCCAGAGCTCTGATCACCCGCCCCGCCATCGTGCTCGCCGACGAGCCTACCGGCAACCTCGACACAAAAAGCTCAGACGCGGTGCTGCAAATGCTCCTGCGTTCGAACAAGGAACTGGGCCAGACAACGCTGATGATCACGCACAATCCAGAAGCAGCCTCGATTGCCGGCCGGATTCTGCACATGCGCGACGGAGAGATTGTGCGGGTTGAAAACGGATCGCGCTCCGGCCCAGGCGCGGATGGAGCACCGGCTGCGGTTTGACCTCATTTAGGCCGCCCGGTATACTCAATCTTGCAACACAGCGGTTCTCCAATCGGTGTACGCCGAAACCACAAACGTCAAGTGGGTTTTTTCCTTAGAGGAAAAATCACCTTCGACGAGGCTGGTCAGGGGACATCCATTGGAGAACCGCTCTAAGCGGGAGTAGCTCAGTGGTAGAGCATCGCCTTGCCAAGGCGAGGGTCGCGAGTTCAAATCTCGTCTCCCGCTCCATTCCGCCCTCCGGCGCCAGCCGGGTTGGCTACGGCGGCATGGGGCGACTAGATTAAGAGGCAGCCCTGCCAAGGCGCGGTACCCAAGTGGTAAGGGAGAGGTCTGCAAAACCTTTATGCGCCGGTTCGATCCCGGCCCGCGCCTCCAAACCTTCTAAGGAAGTCAGATTCAATCCCAGTCGAAAACACTTGTCAGAGCCGTCTCTGCGGAAATCGACAGGAATCCGCATCGCCCAATCGAGGAAAGCATGCCCGAAACCACAGCTCAAACTATTGAACGCGTCGCCCTCATTCCCGTGCTTCGCGCGCGCAATGCCGCCCAGGCCCTCGCCGTCGTCAAGGCCATGATCGCTGGCGGCGTCACTGTCGTTGAAGTCACCATGACCGTCCCCGGCGCTCTCGATGTGCTGAAAGAACTCCGGAAAGAGTACGGAGCGAAGCTCCTGCTCGGCTCCGGCACCGTCACCACCGCCGATCAGGCTGCGGCAACTATTGACGCCGGCGCCGAGTTCGTCGTGAGTCCCAGCTTTCATCCTGAAGTCATCGCCAAAGCCCGTGCCCTCGGCAAGCTCTCCATCCCTGGCGCACTCACTCCCACTGAGGTCATCACCGCCTGGAATACTGGCGCGGACTACGTCAAGATCTTTCCCTGCTCGGCCGTGGGCGGAGCCAGCTACCTCAAGTCCCTGCTGGCTCCCTTCCCGCATCTCAAGCTGATCCCCACCGGCGGCATAACCCTTCAAACGGCTGAAAGCTTCCTGCGCGCCGGAGCGCGCGCCCTCGGCGTAGGGAGCGACCTGGTCAATCTGGCCGCCATCGATGCGGGAACTCCCGAAATCATCACCGAAACCGCCCGCGCCTATCTGAAGGTGCTGGAAAAGTTCCGCGAGGGCCGGAGCCCCACGACCTAGGCCGCAACCGGGGGCCGCAATCGAGCTTGCGTCTTTTTGAACGGCAACGGCGAATCCCTGCCGCCGGTTGGCCCAGTGGCCGGTTCAGGGTATAATAAAGATTCGGCAACCGCCGGGGCGGTGTGTCTATCTACGCCCCGTTGGACAAGTCTGGAATGCGCGCATTTCTAATGGAGCGCTGAGACGGCTTGCAGCGGCGGCGCGAAACACCAAAGTCTGGAGCAAAGTCATGGCACAGGTATGCGACATCTGCGGGAAAGGTCCGCAGTTCGGCAATAACATCTCACACGCCCACAACGTCACCCGGAGGCGCTGGAGCGTGAATCTGCAGGCAGTGAAAGCGCTGGTCAACGGCCACGCCAAGCGCATCAGGGTCTGCACCAGCTGCATCAAGACCGGCAAGATCGCCAAGGCATAAGGCCGGCTGTCGCAGAGCTCAGTCAGCTCCGATCCAGGTTGATCTAATCAAAGTTGGTCTCATCAAGGCTGGTTTCAGGACCTGCAATCAAGACCAGGATTCAAAGGAAATACAGGATGAACACGAACCCCGTCCAGCCCGGACGGGGTTTTGTTGTGCCTGACGTGCGCGCCGGGCATTTCTACCTTCCAGCCCAGAGCTGAGAGGTTTTGAAGAACGCACCTAATCGCTCTTTCCGGAGCTGGACTCCACTGCGGCGGGCAGATCCAGCGCCACCAGCGCGAAACGCGTCTTGCTGTCTCTCGGAGTCTCAAAGCCCACGATGTGCTGGTGGCGCTTTGATCCGGCTTTCAGTTCCAGGTCTCCCTTGCCAAGGTGGTAATCCCCCTGGTCGACGTGTACGTTACCTTGTTTGCCGTCGCTGCAGGTGAGCCCCTCGTGCGTGGTGGATGGAGCGCCCACGGGAGCATTGCCCTGGCAGATGATGACGTCACCAAAGCGTCCCATCGCCTTCTTGTAAAAATCGGTCACCTTGTCCTGGGAATCCGCGGTCTCGTAAGATACCGCCCTTACCCGCATCTCCCACTCGCCAAAGCCCAGATGCACATCAGCCGACTTGTGCTTGTCGTCGCCCTTGACGATCTCCGCGCCGGGATAGGCCGGCAAGCCCAGGTCCACAGCGGTGGTCTGATCGGTATTTACATGCACGCCGCCGAACGGCGTATCCACCTGGACCTTCTTCTCTTCGCCGCTGGCGTCCTTGTCCACATGGACTCTGCATCCCGTGATTCCGCCCGCCAACAAGAGGCCCACGGCCAAAGATGTCGCTATCTGAGTCCTATTTCGCATGGGGTCAATCACCCTCCAGTCCGGTTATACGCCCGCGTAGCCAGAAAGGTTCCTCGAATCGGGCAAGGTCCCTCGAATCACCCTGCCCGCTGCAACATCTTTTTTGCCACTTTCCCCGCTCAACCGGGTTAGTATCCATGGTGAAGGGCCTTGGTTCCGCAAGGTGGCCGAGTTGGCGCTCATAGCGGATCGCAAGTCTCACAATCAACGCGCCCGGCTTTCCGCTTCCCCGTAACAGCGGATAGGACCCAAACGGAAGACCTGAGCGCCGCACGAAAGGACGACTCCATGCATTTGTACTCCCTCCCCTCTGCCCGGAAGCTGCTGCTGGCAACCGCCGCCGCAGCACTCCTGACGTTAGCCGCCACGTCTTCCCCCGCCCAGGATGATCAGTACGCACAAGACGACCCACCTGCACAGGCTGGCCGGCTCTCCATGGTCTCCGGCTCGGTGTCCATTCAGGAAGCAGGCTCCGATGATTGGGGTCAGGCGATGCCCAATCTCCCGCTCGGTCCCGGCGACCGCATCTTCACTGACAACGACGGCCGCGCAGAGATCCAGGTGGGTCAGACCTACATTCGCGTCGGACCGAACTCGGACGTGAGCTTTGTCGCCGACACCCCATGGAGCATTTCAGTCGGCGTCGCTCAGGGTTCAGTGCACATCCATACCCTCGGCCTCTGGCAAGACCAGTGGTTGCATGTGAACTCCCCCAGCGGCAGCGCCGGCATCTCCCAACCGGCAGATATTCGCGTGGATGTGATGCCCGATCAGGAAGCGGCCATCTTCACCAGCTTCTCCAACAATGCGCTGATCACGGGCGCGGGCGGCTTCAGCCAGTACATCGGCAACGGCTCGGCCCTTGAGCTGATCGGCTCCAATCCCGTCTACCCGCAGTGGCTGCAGCCCGCCGACTGGGACGAGCTGGACAAGTGGAGCCACTGGCGCGATCAGCAGATCGCCAATGCTGTCTCTTATCGTTATGTGAGCCCCGAGATCCCCGGCGCCAACGAGTTGGATGCCAGCGGCACCTGGCTGCCGGGCACCGACTACGGCGCAATCTGGTTCCCCAACAACGTTCCCGCCGATTGGGCGCCCTATCACTATGGCCACTGGGTCAACCATGATCCCTGGGGATGGGTCTGGGTCGAGGATGAGTCCTGGGGTTACGCGCCCTTCCACTACGGCCGCTGGGTCTCATTTGAAGGCCGTTGGGGATGGGTTCCAGGGCCTCCTGCCGCGCATCCGGTCTGGTCGCCCGCGCTGGTGGTCTTTGCCGGCGGCATTCATATTGGCGGCGGAGGGGTCTCCGCATGGTTCCCGCTCGGCCCCGGAGAGCCTTACCGGCCCTGGTATCACGCCAGCCCCCGCTACATCGACGAGATCAATCGATCGAACATCACCGAGACCCGCATCGTTCACGTGCAAACGACGTATGTGAATATCAATGTGGTCAATGTCACCTACGTCAACCGCTCCATTGGCGTCTCCGCCATGAACCACGACGACTTTGCGGCCGGCCGTTCAGCGCGTACCGCGGCTGTTGTCGTGGACCGCCGTCAGTTCGACCATGTGCAGGTGCTGGACCGTCCTGAGGTTCAACCCGTCCGGGTCTCCGTCACCATCCGTCCACCTGCCCGGCCCGTGCCGGTCAGAGCCGAGCGCCCAGTTCTCATCAACGAAACGGGCAAGCTCGTCTCGGCCAAGCCAGGCGCCCAGCCCATAGAGGTGCCGGTGAAGGCAGCCCCGCCGGTCAGGCCTCTGCCGGGCCGCACCGTCGTTGCTCCGCCTCCTGCAGCCTCGGCCCCTGCCAGAATGCCCGGCGGTCCCGGGGGCCCGGCCCGCTCCGGTTCCCGCGCCCGCAGCACCGCCGATTAGGAATCAAGTCGTTGAGCCGATTGCAAGGCCCATTCCTCCGCAAGCCCCTCCGCCAACGTCCAGACCCGCTCCGCCGCCCGTGAATCAGCCGATGGCAAGGCCCGTTCCTCAGCCTGTCACGCCCCCGGCTCCAAAACCAGCCGCCCAGCCATACGTGGCCCCGCCGGCTGCCCGGCCCTATACCCCGCCACAGCCTCCGCCAGCGGCAAGACCTACGCCGCCGCCTGTCGTCAGGCCGGTCACGCCGCCTCCACCTCCGCCCGCAGCCAGGCCCGTGGCTCCGCCGCCCGCCAGACCAACCCCGCCGCCGGCGGCTCAGCCGGCTCCCAAGCCTGCACCCCCACCGGTTGCCAAGCCGCAGCAAGACAAGAAGAACGACAAGGACAAAAAGGACGAAACAAAGCCAAAGAACTAGAGTCGGTTGAATCAATATGTTTTGAAAGGGCACGGCTTTAGCCTTGCCGCAATAGAAGCAATAGAATTGCGGGCTTCAGCCCCTGAGGGGCGTCTTTCGGCTACCTTGATGGAGGTTGTGCAGCCAATTCCAGGCTGCAATTCCGCCCAATGCAATCAGGGCCGCTGCGCATAAGCGTAGCGGCCCTGATTGCATCTGTAAGCAACCAGTTTCGCGTCCGTCAGTCCTCCGAGGGTTTGTCTTCCTTAGTGCTGGCAGCAAAGAAAGTCGCCGCAGCGAATACCACAACGATGACGGGAACAACGAAGAACGGGGAAGTCATGTCCATTGATCAAGCTCTTTCCCGCTAGAGTACCAAAAAAGCGAGGTCCGCTTCCGGAGCCGAATTCATCTGCGTTGTGATGCCAGCCATAGCGGGGTCAACTATTGCTTTAGCCCCCCACTCGGATAATCCACCCGGATCGTCAATATCTCATATGGCTTGATCGGCACCTTGACCAGGTCTTCTGTCACATCCAGCGGGCTTGCCTCCGGCGTCTCGGTCGACTCCATCAGATTGGTCACCGTTGCCGAGGCCGCTCCCGGCGGCACATGGAACTTCGCGATCGAGCTCTTTCCCGCCCACTCGTAGCCGCGTAGGATCAGCGCGTTCGCATCTTCCGCCTTCTTCATCGCCGTCAGCACGATATTCTCCGGCATCACTGAGGCAAAGGAATACACATTTGGCAGCAGGCCAGGATGCGCAATGGTGGTCACTGCCGTCAGCGGGTAATTGAACTCCCAGCCGTGGCGAACGGTCTCCGCCTCCTTCCATGTTCCCAGGTGCGGATAGAGCGCATAGCGGAAGTGGTGATGGCCGCGGTCAGCCTCGGGATCAGGCCAGACGGGCGAGCGCAGCAGCGTCAGCCGCAGCACATTATCCACGGCGTCGTAGCCGTACTTCGACTCATTGATGACACTCAGCCCATGAATCCTGCTGCCCAGCCCTTCGCCAGACAGATCCGCCCAACGCATGGCTGGAACTTCAAACTGCGCCTTCTCCCAACTGTTGTTCCGCGTCGTCGGCCGTTCGATCGCGCCGTAAGGAATCTCATACGTAGCGTGGTCGCTCGAGACCGCAAGGGGAAACGCGGCTTTGAGCAGCACATGCGTCTCGTGCCAGTCGATCTCGTTATCAATATCAACCTGGTCGGCTCCGGTCCTCAAGCTGATCGTCTGCACAAACTTCGAATGCTGCCAGGTGCGTGTGACGCGAACCGCGGGCGAGCGCGAATCCGCGCCCACAAGCTCAACCTTGTCGGCGTGGGTCAGCGGTATCGGCTGATCGAGCGTTCCGGGATCGATATTCCATGCATCGTATTGCTTTGGCGTGTCTTTGAATGCCTGAAGCTCATTGGCGCAGCCGCCGTGAGCAATCGTCTCTACAGAAACCTCTGACGGCCTGGCCGGTGGCACTCCCTCTTCCACCGTCGCCCATTTCCTTTCCTGACTCTGGCTCCAATGCATCTGCAGACTGGTGATGCACCCGGTAGCCTTATCGACCGTCAATTGCAGTTTGCTGTTGCGAATCCGAATGATGGACTCACTCTCGAAGCTTTGCGGAATCAGGGCAATCGAAGCTCCGCTACGCCCGCCGCTGTCCGGCTCCAGCACCAGCCGGTAGACCGCGTAGCCCAGGCCCTGAACTTCAACGTCGGCATCCATCTCCGCGACGCCGGTCTGCTTGTCCCATGAAACACGGCTCGGATAACTGATGGGCCCTGATTTGCGCGGCGGCACGATACGGAAGTGATAACCCTCTTTATAGGGAACCTGCGCTCTGATCGGTACTTTCCCCGTCCGCGTCCATCCGAGAGGATTGAAGATCACGACCGGAGTGCCATCGCCCTGCGTGTCGATGCCTTCGATCACAGTTTCAAGCGATGCCCGCGTGATCTCATCGGTCGACAAACGCACCACGTCGTAATCTTTCTGCGCGTCCTTGTAGATCTGGCCGATCCCGGAGCCGGCCGCCAGATCGTGGAATTGGTTAAAGAGCACCTTCTTCCAGTCTTCGGTCAGCTCCGCCGCGGGATAACTCTTGCCATCGAGCCAGGCCAGCGAAGCCCACTTTTCGGCATTGAGCATCTCTTCTTCCGACTCGCGCATATTGCGCTTGTGGTTGGCCTGGGTGGTCATGACGCCGCGGTGATATTCAAAGTAGAGTTCACTCTTCCATGTAGGAATACTCACCTTGCCGGGAACCGCTGGCGGAGCCGTGTAACCCTTCGCGATCGACGCGTAGTCCCACACAGGGCTGTCCGGAGCGATCTTCGTTTCCAGAGCTGTGAAGTAGGATTGCGCCGTGCCGAACTGAATCTTCGGCGTCACGTGGCCAGCTCCTGCCCAATGCACGCCTTCGTCCAGAATCGCCCTTGTCGGTCCGCCTCCGTGATCGCCGACGCCATAGAGGTCCATGATGCCAGGCAGCCCGGTGGCCTGCTTCTGCGCGATGGTAAAGTCGCGCGTCAGCCGCACAGGGTTCAGATCCTGGTTGGCATAGTCGTGCGGAAAATAAGTCAGCACCTTCGACCCGTCCGGCGACTCCCACCAGAAGAACTTGAATGGAAGTTGATTGGTGTCGCACCAAGCCATCTTTTGCGTCACGAAATAATCAATGCCGCTCTTCTTGTAGATCTGCGGCAACTGCCAAGTATATCCAAAAGAATCCGGATTCCAGCCGATCCTCACATCCACGCCGTAGGTCTGCATGTACCAGCGCTTTCCTACGAGCAACTGCCGCACCAGCGACTCGCCGTCGGGCATGTTCAGATCCGGCTCCACCCACATGCCGCCGACGATCTCCCAACGGCCTTCGTCAATGCGTTTTTGAATCTCGGCATTCATCTCCGGGTACTTGTCGGCAATCCATTCGTTGTATGCCGCGGCGGACTGTGTGTAGGTGTAATCGGGATACTCGTGCATCAGTTGAAGCGCGGTTCCGAAGGTGCGCTTCACCACATCCACGGTCTCGGTCCACGGCCACAGCCAGGCGGCGTCGATGTGCGAATTGCCGGTGAGATGAAAAGTGACCTGCCGCAAGAGCGGCGTCAGAGCTTCCAGTCTGGTGTGTGCAGCCGTCAGGCTGGCGTCGAACCTCGCCTGATCGTGCACGGCCAGAGCCGTCAGGTCCACCGCGCGAATGGCGTCGGAAAGCGTGGCCATCTGGGATGGGTCATTCGGCGCCAGAGCGGGAACAAGAAGCGTAGCAGCAAGGAACTCCTTGCGCAGATCCTCCGGGTTCGGCCGGCTCTCGGGGAAATCGATCTTCAGCGTCGCTCCCTCGATACGCTTGTCGTCCACGGTATGCAGCAGCTTGATTGCAACCGAAACTGTGTCGCCGGGCCTGGCATGGTCGAAGAGCACAATCGGCTCCAGGTCGTCGCCCATGGCCACGCGGCGGCCATCGAAGTAGAGAATCTCCGGCATCGGCCCATTGGCATTGGCGTGAAACTGAAACCAGATGCGCGCCCCGGTCAGGTCATAACCATTCAGTGTGGCCGGAACATCGAACGTCTGCCGAAACCAGACCGCATCCTTGGGGGCCGTCCCTTTGGAGATGGGCTGCCATTTGCTCTCGTCCAGATTGAGGGCGTCGCCATGAGCCAGATCGCCGGCCTGCATCTTCCAGGTTCCATCGGACAATTCACCCAGGCTTGAGAGTCGCTCGATGACCGCCTGAGCGTCGGAGGGCAACGCGGCGGCAATCTTCGCGGCATCGGCGGTTGTTTGCGCCTCGGCGCGACCGGCAAGAAGCGAGGCCCCGATGAAGGCAGCAACACAAACTGAACGAACGGGATGCAGCTTTGAGACGGATTTCATCGCAGGGAATCCTCCCCGTCATGGTAAGACACGGAACTCCCTCTGGCACAACCGAGTTGAGTACTACAGTTGTACATCGAGGATTCCGCAGAGAACAGGGGAGCGTCCGCCAAGGCTTTTTTGAATGATGCATTAGGCAATGTCTGGTAAATACGAATTCACATCGTTTTGTGTCAGGGCACGACTTTAGTCGTGCCGAAAAGGCAGCAAAATAGCCGGGCTTCAGCCCCTGCGGGAGATGCTCTTCCTCTCGCCGAATGATCCACCGATTCGTCAGGCACTGCCTAAGGCATCTGATCGCATCAGCCCCCGCCCTACCGCTTCTCCTCCAGCTTCATCCTGTCCAATTCGATTCCAAACTTCGGCGCGTCGCGCGTTCCCTCAATATGTATCGGAACCTCGGTCCCCGCCCCATCTCTCTTGAAGTAGCGGTCAGCCGGAGAGAGCAGCAGTCCCTTCCATCCGCCCACCATCTTCGAGACCGAGGCATCCAGCTTTGCACTGCCAGTAAAGTCCAGCGCGCCGCCATCCAGCTTATACGTGCCCTTGAGTTCGATCTTCGCCCCAGGCACGGTATACTCCAGCGCCGGCAGCGTAATCACCCCGTCCTCCAACTGGAAGTTGCTCTGCATCTCGGACAAAACGCTCGCCGGATCGGTTGTTTTTACATCTCCGGGCCGTCCCTGCCCGCGGATGCTCAACTCCACGATTCGCCCCTGAATCTTCTCGCTGGTAAACAGCGCCTTGTTCAGAGAAAACCAGCCATCCAGCTTCAGCCGCTCATGCACGGGCTCCGGCCCCGGTGGAATGTGCAGCCTCGTTTTCATCGTCACATCGCCGGTCAGCAGCACCTTGTCCGACTTGCCGGCCAGACGCATAAAATCTTCGATCCGCCCCTTGTCCACCTGTACCGTCAATGCAATATCGTGCCCGATATACTGCTGCGCTCCCTCAACCACCTCCCCGCGCACGCGCACAATCTGCCCGGTTGCGGTGAAGTGGGAGTGGCCCAGCGTCGCATCCACCGGCTCCAGCCATGTATCCCCGTTGGTCCCATCCACCCGCGCATGAAAGCGCGTAGTTAGCGCCATCGCATTCCCGAGGTGTGTCAGCCGGAAATCCGGCGTCTCCGTCTGCCCATCCACCGTCAGGTCGCGCAAAGTGCCCTCATAGCGCCCGGTCGAAGTGAGAATCCCCGCAATCCCCTTGAAGCTGGCCAGATCTGCATGTTCAAAGAGGTAGGTTCCGTCAATCGGGGTCTCGCCGGGGTCCGCCGTCTTCCACGGGCCAAAGCTTCCTGAGGTCTTGATCGTTCCCGGCGGCCGAGGGTTGGTCAGCTCGGCGTCAAAACCCATCGCCAAACTTGAGGCAATGCCACTCAGCTTCAGGTGTGCAATCTGAAAATCCAGCGGCAGCTTGCCCGGCTTGCTGGTTTCCATCACCAGTTCGGCTCCGGTGCACTCCATCGTGTCCACCTCAAAGCTCACCATCGTCGCCATCGCGCCCCTCGGCTTGGCTACGACTTCGGAATTGCCCGCGCCTTCCGTCGCAGCGTGCTCAAAGTGCGACCTGGGCGGCAGATCGACCTTCAGGCCCTTCAACTCAACGACGGAGATGTGAATGGGCTTGCCTGGCGCGTAACGCAGAGGCGCATGAAAGCGAAACTCATCGAGGCGAATCAGCGGATCGCCTCCTGCCGGAACTCCCACGCCCGCCACCCGTGCAGGCGGCCAGATGCGCAGCCCCTTGCCTTCGGCCCATAGCCCTTTCACCAGCGACACGTGAAAGCTGTCCAGCTCCACCCGTGCGTGAAAATGATCTTCGAGCTCCTCGACGAGGCGCGCCCGCAAAAATGGTTCCGCTCGGCGCAGCCCGATGTCCACAACAACAGCCGCCACCGCGAGCGCCGCCAACAGTCCGCCCGCCAACCACTTCACCCACCGGCGCCTGCGCCAGAACGATCTGGGACCCTCCGCCACACCCGCCTCCGATTGACTTCTATTGTCGCAAAGCGATGGCGCCTCGAAACAGTACTGGATTGCTCTGCCAACACGAATCCTCGCAACCCCCATTTTCCGAATAGAAGCCCAATGCCGTAGACTTCAATGCACGGATGCAAGAGCAAATCGAAAACCTCGTAAAGCTGCAAGCGGTGGAGTTGGAGCGAACCCGCCTCACCTTGGCCGTGCGTGCCCTCCCGGCGGAGATCGTCCAGGCCAAGGCCGCGCTGGCCGCCGCCCAGAGCCAGGCCGCCGAGGCCTCGGCCACCCTCACCCGCGAAGAAACGCTGCGCGCCCGCCTCGATCGCGAGATCGACGCCCTTCGCAAGAAGATCACCCGTTACCGCGCCCAGCAGGACTCCCTCACCACCCCCGAGCAGGCCACCGCAGTCGAGAACGAGCTCCACTTTGCCGAGTCCGAGGTCGAGCGCCTTGAAAGTGAAGATTTCGCAAGCCTGGAGCGCACCGAGGCCCAGGAGGCCGCTCTGGCCGCCGCTCGCGCCCACGTCGAGTCTCTCTCTACCGCCCTCGACAAGACTCGCTCCCGCATCGCCCTTCGCCAGGCCGAACTCGACCGCGAGCAGGCCGTACTCACAGTCGAGCGCGAGGCCCTCCGTCCGCTCATCGAGCCCGACGTGCTCATTCGCTTCGACCGCCTCTGTGGCTCCCGCGGCACCGGCCTGGCCCGCGTTGATAATCAGCAGTGTACCGGCTGCCGCATGGGCGTCCGCCCGCAGATGTGGAACCAGCTCCGCGAGGGCGAACTGCTCACCTGCGACAGTTGCTCGCGCTACCTCTACTGGGACCCGTCCATGGCCCCCGTCCCGCCTTCGGAAGAAGCCAAGCCGAAGCACAAACGCAAAGCCCCCAAGCCCCCCGTCGAAGATTAGGCAGCGTCGACCATCTTCCTCTGTAATCCATTCCGCAATTGGATCTTTCTGCACCGACGGAATCGGGGTAGTATGAAAGTGCCCGCAGCCCCTTCGCGCCTGAAACCGGAGCCCCAGAAACCGGAGCCCCAGAAATGGAAGCAGGGAACTATGCAAAACCGCAGCCTCGCATCCAATCTTGGGATTTACATCTACGCGGCCGGCGCCATCTTCCTCGGCCTTCTAGGCTTGGCTTCGGGTGACTTCGCCACTGCATGGCAGCATGTCGGACCGAGCCTACCCTTTCGCGAGCCGCTCGCCTTTCTCACCGGTCTCATCGAACTCGCCGCCGGACTCGCCCTCCTCTGGCCCCGAACTGCTCGCGCCGGCGCCCTGACGCTCACCATCGTCTACTCCGTCTTCACACTCGTTTGGGTACCCAGCATTCTCGAAGGCAAGAGCGGTATCGATCCCACCGGCAACTTCTTTGAGGAGTTTTCGCTTGTCGTCGCCGGAGCGGTCCTCTTCGCACTGTTGTCGCCGGCCGGCTCGCCTATCGCGCGCCGCGAGTCGCTCTTCGCCCGTCTCTACGGCCTCTCAGCCATCTCCTTCGGCATCGTGCACATTTACGATATGCCCGGCTTGACGGCCTGGGTGCCCAAATGGATTCCGCCTTCGCAGGTCTTCTGGTGCTATGCGACGACAATAGGCTTCTTCCTCGCCGCCGTAGCCATCCTGACGGGCATCATGGCTCCGCTCGCCTCGCGCCTGCTCACCGCTGAGATCGTCAGCTTCGAGTTATTTGTCTGGATTCCCAAGCTGCTCGCCACCCCTCACGAGCATTTCATCTGGGCGGGCAACGCCATCAGCCTCGCCATGGTTGGCGCAATATGGGCCGTCTCCGACTCCATCTGCCGGACCGCAAAACGAGCGCCCGTCCACACCGAATCCGTCGCCGAAGTCAGTACCTCCGTCTGAGGAGCGAGGTGTAGAATTCGGCGCAGATCCCAACATCAATTACAGCTAGCCGTCGGGCGGGGACCGGCGTTGTGCTGTGAATCCTATAGGCAATTGATCCGCTGGATACGCGGAGGGCTCAATGTATGGACCATTCCAGATGTATACACCGGCAAACCAGAATCCCCAACGAATCGATTCAATTGAAGCGTATAGTTTTTTCAAGGCCCTTTGAGGGTCGCCCTTCGAGGGCCTATATCACATAGGAGATTAAAACCATGAATGTAGTTGACCTTAATGCAAAACCAGCTACCACCGTCAAAGAAGTGATCAGGGCAATTGATTCTAGCGTTGAACTTATCGAAGGAGTATTGAATAACGATTTTTACTCTCTCAAACTTCAATCAAGCAACGGAAAACGGACCACCGAACGATTCAGATGCAACCTCCTAAGCGACTTGTTTGGCAAATACAACGCTCACCTGTATTCCGAACTCGAACAACAACTTCGTAACGCGATAAAGCGCATTCAGTAATCAAAGTGCCCCGCCAGTGGATCGACGGGGCATTTCATTCGACTGCAAAGAATTTCCGAATCTTAGGCCTTGGAAGTGTTCAGCCCCACGGCGGCGCGAATCAGAGCTTTCAGAGCCTTCTCGTTCACCTTATCGCCTTCGCGGAAATCGATAGCACCCCTCACATTCCCGTCGAGACTGGAATTGAAGAGACCTGATGGGTCATCCAAAGATGCGCCCTTGGCGAAGGTCAACTTGACGGCACTCTTGTAGGTCTCGCCGGTGCAGATCATGCCATCGTGAGACCACACGGCCACCCCCCAGGGGTTGGAGGGTTTCTTCCACTTGCACTCCTCGACGACTTTCGGGTCAGCCTGCTTGATTAAAGCGCGGAGGCGGGCGAGCATCTCTCCGCGCCAGTCTGCAAGATCCTGGATTCTCGCGTCGATGAGTTGAGATGCCGATTCGCGTGATGCAGATTCGACTTTCTGGGAACCACTCTTTTTCATGATCAATGCCTGCGACCCTCCCCGCTCTTCTCATCCAGCGATAGCTGAAATTTCCCGGTTTGCGAGTGAGTATAACCCGTAGCATCCGTAGTCGAAACTGTGAAGACTAGCAGTGCCGTCCCAAACCGCGCCTGTTACCCTTTTCTTGGGCCTTCCCAGCCCTAACGTCATCATTCAAGGAGCAAGCCGTGCCGCGCATCTGTGTCGACATGGATGAGGTCATGGCGGACACCCTCGCCGAGCACCTCCGCCGCTACAACCTTACCTTTGACGAAGAGGTGACCCCCGGCGACCTCGCCGGCAAGGGCCTTTGGGAGATCGCACCCCTCGACCGCCAGCAGCAGCTACGCGCCTTCCTCGACGCCGAGGACTTCTTCGAGGATCTAGCTCTCATGCCCGGCGCTCAGCAGGTGCTTGAGCGACTCTCCACCCGCTTTGAAATCTTTATCGCCACACAGGCCATGGCCGTCCCCAACTCCCTCGGCCCCAAATACCGCTGGCTGCAGCGCCACTTTCCCTTCATTCCACCGAGCCATTACGTCTTCTGCGGCAGCAAATCCATCCTTCGCGCCGACTATCTCATCGACGACCAGCCCAGGAACCTCCTCCGCTTTGAAGGCCAGGGCCTCCTCTACTCCGCCCCCCACAACCTGGCCGATACAGGCTTTCTCCGCGTCAACAACTGGCAGGAAGTAGCCCAATACTTCGCCACCATTCCTTCCTGACGGCAACGGCTCGATCCGCAGGGAGACGGGGAAACGACGAACCTGCACCGACCCTCGTTTATCCGTTGCTCCACCCTTTCGCCCGCTCCACAGCACGTGACCATCGTCCCCGCCGCTCGGCCCGTTCGCCCGCATCTATCCTCGGCTCAAAGCGCACATCGCCCTGCCGTTTGGCCCGCAACTCCTCAGGCCCCGCCCAGAAGCCGGTAGGCAGCCCTGCCAGATAAGCCGCGCCCATCGCCGTCGTCTCCGTGACCTGCGGCCGCACCACCGGCACGCCCAGCACATCCGCCTGGAACTGCATCAGCAGATTGTTCACCGCCGCGCCGCCATCCACGCGCAGCGCTCCGAGCGGCGTCGTCTCGCTCTGGACGGCTTCAAGAACGTCGGCCACCTGGAATGCGATGCTCTCCAGGGCCGCCCGCGCAATCTCTCCCGGCTTGGTGCCGCGCCCCAGGCCAATTAGCATTCCTGAAGCGTGTGGATCCCAGTGCGGTGCACCCAGTCCCACAAACGCCGGCACGAAGACCACCCCGCCCGAATTCGGAACAGAGGCCGCCAGTGCTTCTACTTCAGCCGACGAGCCAATGAGTTTCAGGTTGTCCCTGAGCCACTGCACCACCGCCCCGCCGATAAAGATGCTCCCCTCCAGCGCATACTCCAGACGATGCTGCGCGCTGGCCGCCAGCGTAGTAATCAGCCGGTGCTTCGAGCGCACAAACCCCGTCCCGTTGCCATCCACTCCCGTCCCAATATTCTGCAAGAGAAAGCACCCCGTTCCGTAGGTGTTCTTGGCCTCGCCCGCCTTCCAGCACAACTGCCCAAAGAGCGCCGCCTGCTGGTCCCCGGCAATCCCGGCAATCGCCACCCCACCCAGCCCCAGCGTGGTGGTCACCTCGCCCACCCGCTCGCTCGACCACACCACATTCGGCAGCAAGCTCTCGGGAATGTTGAAGATACGCAGCAGCTCAGCATCCCACTCGCCCTTCACAATATTGAAGAGCAGTGTCCGCGAGGCATTGGTCACGTCCGTCACGTGCCGTGCTCCGGTCGTCAGATGCCAGACCAGCCAACTGTCCACGGTCCCAAAGGCCAACTCGCCCCTCTCGGCCCGCGCCCGCGCACCCGGCACGTTGTCCAGAATCCAGCCCACCTTGGTCGCCGAAAAATACGGGTTCAGCACCAGCCCGGTCTTCGCCGAGACTGTTTCACCGGCGCCACTCTCCTCCAAAAGCCCACACTGCGGAGCAGTTCGCCGGTCCTGCCAAACAATCGCCGGATAAATGGCCTTGCCCGTCGCCCGATCCCAGACAATCACAGTCTCGCGCTGATTCGTAATCCCAATGGCTGCCACGTCTTTGGGCACCAACCCGGCCCGGCCCAGAGCCTCCACCGCGCAAGCCAGTTGGCTGGTCAGAATCTCCGTCGGATCGTGTTCCACCCACCCCGCCTGCGGGTAGAACTGCTCAAACTCATGCTGCGCCACCGCGATGATCGACCCAGCCTCATCAAACAAGATCGCCCGGGAACTGGTCGTCCCTTGGTCCAGTGCAAGAATGTAGCTCATTTATGCTCTCCGCCTTCGGACCCCAGTCAAACACGCGCGGCAGGGGACCGGCAAGGATCCGGGGATTGCAGGTACCAGGGCCTGTTGACACTACCAAGGCGGACGGCGTTCCACCCCCGCGAGCTGGCCTTCGTTCGTGGGGTGGGGGTCCGTTCACACTTCTTTTCGGTGGGAAGACCGTGATTTGAATAAAACCGGCCCATGTGATCATTGTGAGTTGCCACGGGGTAATTCTCTGCAACCACCTGCGGTGGGGCTGACGCCTTCGGCAAAGCTCACGGCCGGCTCTGGGATAGCTAATTTCTCAGCCCTCGGACATGGGCCGCCCGCCCCTTGTAAACTACTCATAATCCTGTGCCCTTAACCATCGCCGAATTCGTTCATCGTTGGAAGATCAATTCGCAGACTGAGGGCGCCACTGCGCAGTCGCAGTTTCGCGACCTTTGCGAGCTGCTAGGTGAGAAGAATCCGACGGAAAGCGATCCGACGGGCGAGCGGTACGCCTTTGAAAAGCGTGTGAGCAAGACGCGAGGCGGCACGGGTTTTGCCGATGTGTGGCTCCGCGGTCATTTCGCGTGGGAGTACAAAGCCAAGGGCAAGCACAAGGACCTCAAAAAAGCCTACGAGCAACTGAACGATTACCGCGAGGACCTGGGCAATCCTCCCTTGCTGGTGGTGTGCGACTTCGAGCGCTTCGAGGTGCACACCAACTTCACGGCCACGAAGAAGCGCGTCTACGCCTTTAACCTGGACGATCTGAATCGCAACCAGGTGACGGCGACTTGCCCGCTTCCTCCGCTGGAGGTTCTGCGCGCTCTCTTCGGCGACTACAACGTTCTGCGTCCCGAGTATACCGATGCGTATGTGACTCAGGAGGCGGCCAAGCTCTTCAGCAAGCTGGCCGAGCGGCTGGAACTGGAGGAGCGCAACCTGGGGGCAACGCGCGCGGAGATTGCGCACTTTCTGATGCGTATTCTCTTCTGTCTCTTTGCCGACTCGATTGGCCTGCTGCCGGAGCGAGTTTTCCGCTCAATGATCCAGAGCGATGACCGCTTTCTGCCGCGCAAATTTCTGCGCAAGCTGAAGCTGCTTTTTGAGGCGATGAGCGAGCCGGACGGCATCTTCGGCCAGCACTCCATCAAATACTTCAACGGCGGTCTTTTTGACAATGCTTCGGTGATTCCGCTTGACCTTGCCGACCTGGGGATTCTGTACGAAGTTTCAAAGAACTACGATTGGTCACACATCGCCCCGGCGATCTTCGGGACTCTGTTTGAACGATCTTTGGACCCGGCGCGGCGTTCGCTGATCGGGGCGCACTACACCAGTGAAGAGGACATTCTGCTGCTGATCGAGCCGTTACTGGTGAGGCCGTTGCAGCAGCGCTGGGAGGCAGTGAAGCAGCGGATTCTGGAGGCGCGGGAGCTTGAGCATGCCGAGGAGGCCGCGCGCAGCAGCCGGCAGGCGCGACTGAGGGTCGATCTGCCCTCTGAAAAACTGCTGGGCGAGTGGATTGAAGAGTTGACTGCCGTGCGGGTTCTCGATCCGGCCTGCGGGTCTGGGAATTTCTTATATCTGGCGCTGCGGCGGATGCTGGATTTGTGGCTGGAGGCGACAAAGTTTGCCGCCGAGCAGAACATCTCGATGGTGGTGTCGAAGATGGTTTCGCCGAAGCAGCTCTTCGGCATTGAGACCGAGTTCTACGCGCATGAACTGGCGTCGGTGGTGGTGTGGATAGGCTATCTGCAATGGAAGCATGAGCACGCGGTGCACGACGACCGCGAGCCGATTCTGGAGAAGCTGACGAATATCGAACACGGGGATGCGATTCTGCGCTACGACGCGGAAGGCAAGGCATATGAGCCGGAGTGGCCGAAGGCGGAGTTTATTGTGGGGAATCCGCCGTTTCTCGGCGGCAAGAGGCTGCGGAGAGAGCTTGGCGATAAGTACGTTGACGATCTGTTTGCGCTTTATGAGGGCCGTGTACCCCATGAAGTCGACCTCGTGACCTATTGGTTCAGTAAGTCTTTTGGCGAGGTTCAACTGAACAAATCAAGGGTAGGTCTTCTTGCCACTCAGGCAATCCGCGCCGGTTCCAATCGGATCGTTCTTGACCGAATCATCGTGGAAGGCTCAATCTTCTTTGCGTGGAGCAACCGTGAATGGACATTGGAAGGTGCGGCAGTTCGTGTTTCGATGATTGGCTTCGACGACGGGACTGAAATGCTGCGCGAGTTGGATGGGATGTTTGTCTCTTCGATTAATGCCGATCTGAGTTCAGGAGACGACCTGACAACGCTGCTTTCCCTTCCTGAAAATCGAGGGATCGCTTTTCAGGGGCCAGTAAAGGTAGGCCAATTCGAGGTTGAGCCAGATGCAGCTCGCAAGATGCTTGCGGCACCAATTAACCCTAATGGATTGCCGAATTCTGACGTCGTTGTTCCCTGGATTATCGCCAGAGATATTACCGACCGGCCGAAGGGCATGTATATAGTCGATTTTCAAAGTCGGACCGAGGCCGATGCGGCGCTTTTCGAAATGCCATTCGAATTCATTAAGCAACTCGTCTACCCTGTACGGCAAAAGAACAACAGGCTAAGGAGGAGAGAGCTGTGGTGGCACCACGGCGAGAAGAATCTCGGTATGCGCAAGGCCCTTCGCAACCTGCGCAGGTACATTGCTTCGCCGAGAGTTTCGAAGCACCGACTTTTCGTGTTTGTTCCGGTTGAGACCTTGGCAGACAGCCGAGTTGTAGTAATAGCGCGTGACGATCCGTACTTCTTCGGTGTACTCGAATCGTCGATTCACAAAGAATGAAGTCTGAAGAACAGCTCTCGGCACGGAGTGGGCAACGATATAACCTACAACATAGAATCTTGCTTCGACACCTTTCCCTTCCCTTGGCCACCCAATACAGAGCCCCCCGAGGAGGAGAGTGGCCGCGTCAAAACTATTGCGGATGCGGCGCGGGAGTTAGTTCGGTTGCGGGATGCGTGGCTGAATCCGCCGGGGATTGCGCCGGAGGAGTTGAAGAAGCGTACCCTGACCAATCTCTACAACCAACGTCCCGAGTGGCTGGCGAATGCTCATCGGGCGCTGGACGAGGCGGTCTTTACCGCCTATGGATGGCCGCCGGAGCCGCCCAAGGAGGAGATTCTGTCGCGACTGCTCAAGCTGAATCACGAGCGGGCGGCTGGACAGATATAGAAAATGTCTAATCCCGCGAATTGATTGGTGGGTAGGGGTTGATGCCGGTGCTCTTCTGTACCAAAGGTTTGAGCGCGGCTTCGCCGCGTGGGTTGATTTCTAAAATCCATTTGGATGGGGTTTATGTACGGGTTGAAGCCCGTACCCTTCAAAGCTGCGAAAGGCAAAAGCAGGTCCTTCGACTCGCTGCGCTCGCTCAGGATGACAGAGTTTCGAGAAGTTCGAGTGAAACATCTGCAAAGAAAACCGGCCCGCTTCTCGTGGTGAGGAGCGGGCCGGATTGGATTGATAACTTGAGTTATGCCGTGGCTAAGTTGAGTTATGCCTTTGCGGAGGTTAGTGCGCCTAAGTCGGCGGCTAACTTCTCGGTGGAGAAGGCTTCGATCAGATCGCCTTCCTTGATGTCGTTGAAGCCGCCCAGGCCGATGCCGCACTCCATGCCATTTGTCACTTCGCGCACGTCGTCTTTCACGCGCTTGAGCGAGCTGATCTTGCCTTTGAAGACCTGAGCGCCGTCGCGCATGATCTTGACCTCGGCATCACGGCGGATGGAGCCGTCCTGCACGCGGCAGCCGGCGATGGTGCCGACCTTGGGAATGCGGAAGACCTGGAGCACTTCCGCGCGGCCCGCGTAGTTCTCTTTGTAGGTTGGGTCGAGGAGGCCGAGCATGGCCAGGCGCATCTCGTCCTGTAGCTCGTAGATGATGGAGTGGAGTCGAATCTCGACGCTCTCCTGTTGCGCCAGCTCGGCGGCCTTGCGCTCCGGGCGGACGTTGAAGCCGATGATGATGGCGTTCGATGCCGTCGCGAGCAGCACATCGCTCTCGGTGATGGAACCGACGCCCGAGTGGATGACCTTGACGCGCACCTTCTCGGTGGACATGAGAACGAGCGAGTCGGCCAGCACCTCGACCGAGCCAGTGACGTCGCCCTTGATGATCAGGGGCAGATCCTTGACGCCGGCGGTGCGAATCTGCTCGGCAAGACCTTCCAGAGAGACGCGGGAACTCTTGGCGAGCTGGGCGTCACGCTCCTTCATCTTGCGGTACTGGGCAATGCCCTTGGCCTTGTCGCGATCGGCTACGACCAGGAAGGTGTCGCCGGAGTCGGGCATCGATTCGAGGCCGAGGACTTCGACCGGAGTGGAGGGGCCGGCCTCTTCGATGGGGCGTCCGCGGTCGTCGAACATGGCGCGGACCTTGCCGAAGGTGTTGCCGACGATGTAGCTGTCATTCAAATGCAGAGTTCCGTCTTGCACAAGCACCGTGGCCACTGCGCCGCGGCCACGATCGAGCTTGGCCTCAAGCACCGAGCCGACGGCCTTGCGGCCGGGAGTCGCTTTGGGCGCCTTGATGTCGGAGACCAGGCAGATCATCTCCAGCAGCAGATCGAGGTGAATGCGCTTCTTGGCCGAGACCTCGACGAAGACAGTGCCTTCGCCGCCGGCCGCCCATTCTTCGGGAACCAGGCCGCGATCGGCGAGCTGCTTTTTCACGCGATCAGGATTGGCGTCGGGCTTGTCGATCTTGTTGACGGCCACGATGATGGGAACGTCGGCCGCCTTGGCGTGGGCGATGGCCTCGATGGTCTGGGGCATCACGCCGTCGTCGGCGGCGACCACGATGACGACAATGTCGGTCACCTTGGCTCCGCGGGCTCTCATGCGGGTGAAGGCTTCATGGCCGGGCGTGTCGAGGAAGACGATCTCACGGCCGTGGGCAGGCGAGCCTTCCTTGGAGAACTTCACCTTGTAGGCGCCGATGTGCTGGGTGATGCCGCCTGCTTCGCCGGCTGCTACGTCGGTTTCGCGGATGGCGTCGAGCAGCGAGGTCTTGCCGTGATCGACGTGACCCATCACAGTTACAACCGGCGAACGGGGAACCTCGAGCTCGCCCGTGTTGTCGGCTTCAAGAACTTCTTCGATGGACTGGTTGGCGATCTCCTCTTCGTAGCTGATGACGGTGGCGGCCGCGCCGAATTTGGCAGCGACGTCCTTGACCATCTCGGCGTCGAGAGACTGGTTGACGGTGACGAAGATGCCGCTCATGAGCAAGGTTGCGATCAGGTCCTTGGCGCGAACTTCAAGCTTCTCGGCCAGGTCCTTGACGCTGATTCCCTCGGTGACGGTGATTTCGCGGGTGATGGGAAGCGGCTCGCCGCCATATTGCACCCCGCCATAACGTGGCGGCGGCACAAAGCCCTTCATCGGGCCTTCCTTGGTCTTGGGATACTGCGGCCGTCCTCCGCGTCCTCTGGAGGGGGCACGCGCCGGACGGGGAGGCGCTTCGCCGGTTGATGGAGCGCCACCGGGGCGCGGTGGGCCGCCGGGGCGAGGTGGTCCGAAACCTGGGCGTGCGCCAAAGGCCGGACGTGCGCCGGGTGCGCCGGTTCCGCCTGGGCCCGCGTAACCGCCGGGGGTGGTGCGCGTAGGATGCTTCGGACGTGGGCCACCGGGGAACTGGCCCGCTGCTCCCATAGGTCCAGTCGAGCTGCGCTGAGGATAGCTGCCAGGACCGCTCGAGGGCCTGTTACGGTCAAAGATCGGTCTGCCGCGCTGAATGCCGCCGGCAGCGGCTCCACCGTTGATCGAGGGCGGCGCCGCAACTACCGGGGGCGCAGTGTAGACCGGGCGGGGCCCGGTTTGTGGCATCACCATGCGGCGCGCGGGCAAGGCCGCGGTGGGCGATGGGGTGTGAGTATGCCCCTTGGTGCGGTGCGCGGGCTGGGCCACCGGTACGGCGGCAACATCGGGTTCGGCAAGATCGATGGTGGCTAGGATTTTTTCCTTCGGCGCGATAGCCTCTGCTTCGGCAGCCGGCGCGGCTGGTTTCGTGAGGGTCTCAACCGCTTCTACGGCTGCAACCGCGGTAGACGCGGGGGCCTCCACTGCGATGGTTGCAGCGGCGGGCGCAACGGCATCAGGAGTCGCAACCGGGGGCGCGGCGGGCGGCTTGACGGCTGCTGGCTGCTCTGCGGCGCGTGGATGAGCTTCGCGGACGGGCTGGGCCAACGGCGGCTTGATCGCCAGGGCCACGGCGGGCGGCGCAACGGCGACGGCCGAACGCGGGGCAACCACGGCGCCTGCCGGAGCCTTGGCCACAACCGGGCCGACGGGCGGGCGAGAGGCAATGGCGGGCGGCGGCGCGACAACGATAGGCGGCGCAGAGCGGGGCTGGGGAACAATTTTGCGCGGTTCCGGACGAGCCGGCGCCACCGGCTGCGGCGCTTGAGAGACCACAGGCGGCGCTGGCCGTGCCGGGGCTGGCGCAGGAGGCGCTACCGCTGGCTTTACCGGCGCATGGCCGTGCCGGGCTACCGCTTCGTCTTCCTGCTTTTTGGCCAGAATGGCCTTCAGCACATCGCCTGGCTTGGAGATATGCGAGAGATCAATCTTGGGCGTAATGCCCTGCGAGGCGCGGGACGCCTGCGTACCTGCCTGGCCTGCGGGCCGCGTTCCGCGCTCAAAATGCGCGCGCACCTTGTCGGCCTCGTAGTCCTCCAGCGAGCTGGAGTGGGTCTTGCCGGCGGCCAGGCCGAGCTCTGCCAATATGTCGAGAACCTGACGGCTCTTGACTTCCATCTCGCGCGCAAGATCGTTAATTCGAACCTTACTCATCCGCCTCTTTTCAAAATGTGACGCCCAAAGCCGTTAGTCGCTCATAGCTACCTCGTGGCATTGGCTGTTCTGAAGACTTCCGTTATCGCCTGTTCGGGCTTGAAGGACGCGGCGCATCTTACGCGCCATCCTCTTTGTCTGCCTGCTCGTCGGGTGTTGCGCTTTCAGTTTCAATCTCTTTGAGCAGCGGCTCTTGCGCGCTTTCGGCATCTGCCTCAAGCGCCTCAGCCGGCCGGTCTTCCAAAGTTTCCACTTCCGCCTCATCGGCTGGAGGAACATCCTCGACCGCCGCCTCAGCTTCACTAAGGGATTCCGTATCCCCCTCGGCGGCGCGGACGTTCTCTGCTTCGGTGATGACCGCGGCGTCGTTTTCAGCCTCTGCTTCGTCGGTGGCCAGAACCGCCTCGCGCGCTTCTTCGCTGGGTGCCGATTCAGTACTCGCGCCCTCAGTAGCTTCTGCAGCTTCCGCTACAAAACCTTCCTCACCCGCTTCAAACTGACCGAAGTAGTGGCGGACGGCGACGCTGATACGCTCCAACGTCTTCTCGCCGATGCCTGGGATCTCTTCGAGCTGTTCGGGCGTCATGTCGGCCAGCGCCTCGACGGTGGTAATGCCGGCGGCCACCAGCTTTTGAATAATGCCATCGCCCAGTTCGGAAACCTGCTCGATGGGTGTGGAGGGACCGCCAGTGAGGTCCTGCATCTGCTGCTCGACCTCCTGGCGCTTCTCCTCTTCGCTCTTGATGTCGATCTTCCAGCCCAGCAGCTTGGCCGCGAGGCGCACGTTCTGGCCCTTCTTGCCGATGGCCAGCGAGAGCTGCGTGTCATCGACGATGACTTCGAGCTGCTTGTCGGTCAGATCGGCGATGGAGACGCGGCTGACCTTGGCCGGCTGCAGCGCCTTCTCGGCAAAGGTGGTGATCTCGTCCGAGTACTCGATGATGTCGATCTTTTCTCCGCGCAATTCGCGAATAATCGACTGCACGCGCATGCCTTTCATGCCCACGCATGCTCCGACCGGGTCAACGTCTTTGTCGCGGGATTGAACGGCGATCTTGGTGCGTTCGCCAGCCTCGCGCGCGATGGCGCGAATGACGACCGTGCTGTCGTAGATCTCAGGAACCTCGGACTGAAACAAATTCGACACCAGCTCGGGCGCGGCGCGGCTGACGATCACCTGCGGCCCCTTGGCGGCGCGGTCCACCTTGAGAAGAACGACTCGAACCCGCTCGCCGATCGAGAATTGCTCGAGCCGCGACTGCTCGCGCTTGGGGCAGCGGGCTTCGGCCTTGCCCAGGTCGTAGATGACGTCCTGGCCCTCGATCCGCTTCACGGTCGCATTCAGAACTTCCTTTTCGCGGTGAGCGTATTCCTGGAAGACGGTATCGCGCTCGGCCTCGCGGACCTTTTGGAAGATGACCTGTTTGGCCAGTTGCGCGGCGATGCGGCCCAGCGGACTGGTGTCCTTATAGGTGCGGATCTCGCTGCCCACCTCGACGTCCGGCGCCAGTTCCTTGGCCTCAGTGAGCGAGATCTGGTTGAGCGGGTCCTCGATCGGTTCGTCGTCGGCCACGACGGTCTTGTAGATATAGGCCGTGATCGCGCCGGTCTCTTTGTTCAGCTCGCCGCGCATGTTTTCCTGGGTCTTGTAGAACTTGCGCGTGGCCAGGGCGATGGCCTCCTCGACGGCGCCAACCACGATGCCGGGGTCAATGCCCTTTTCCTGGCTCAAGAGCTCGATACTCTGATACAAAACGCTGGCCATACTCTGCTTGCTCTCTCTTTGGTACTGCGCTTGGAGTCCGGTTGCGGCCCAAGCCAGTTTGAATTGGTTAAGTTGAAGGGTACGGGCTTCAGCCCGCACGGCAAGTTGAAAAAGAGGATCGGGGCTTCAGCCCCTGAGGGAATTTCCGGCGTGAATCTTCATTCCCTCGGCGGCTAAAGCCGCAGTCTCTTAGGTTACTCAACGGACGGGATAAAGCCCGTCCCCTTCAGTTGCAGTCGCTCGGCTTCCACTTCTGGGAGCCTGAAAACCATGAACCACTTAAATCTCCGGCACCAGTTGCGCCTTCTCGATGTTCTCGAGCGCAATCTCCACCGTACTCACGCCGGCCTTCCGGCTCTTGCTGTTCTGCTTGACCGCGTTCAGGTCGAGCGTAATGGCCTCGCCGGTGCTGGCCGTCAGACGTCCCTGCCAGTGCCGGTTATTGCGAATCGGTTCGAAGGTCTGCACCTTCACCAAACTCCCCAGAAACCGTCGAAACTCCTCCGGACGGGTCAACTTGCGGTCCAGTCCCGGAGAGCTGGCCTCGAGCGTGTACTCCGCGCCCGGCACCAGGTCTTCCACATCCAGCAGCACTCCAAAATCCCGGCTGAAGGCTGCGCAATCCTCGTGCGTAATCCCCGAAAGCTGCTCCAGGCGATCCGGGCTCAGCGTGCCTTCCTGAATCTCCTGAACCAGCCGCTCCGGCAGGTTCTCGTCTTCGGCCCCGGCCGCAAGCGCCGCCATCAATCGCGCACGGCCCTCGGCATTTTTCTCGAGAAATACACGAAGAATGCGTTCTTTCGACGGCCCGGCCAGCTCAATATCCACCAGGTCCAGCCCGTGAGAGGCCGCTACCCTTGCCGCCGCCGATCGAATTGCGTCCAGCCTTACTGCCATCGTTTCCAACACCCCAGCGAGAAGCAACCGCTCGCCGGGACCTCGTTTCCTTCGCCGCCAAAGAGCGGATTTTCCCTTGAAACTGCCCGAAAAACCTTGAAATTTTCCGCAAATAAAAAGTGGGCTGTAAGCCCACTCATCTCTCCGCCAGCCGGCGTATTCACGGCAACTCAGGCGGACAAACTCGTCTGCATCTCAAGCATAGGCCAAAATGCCGGGAATTTCAATGTGCGAGATGGGCGGAGGGGCAAAATAGAGCTGATTTTCGCCGCAGCACGCGGCGGCTGGCCAGAATTGTTGCAGGAGTCATGATGAGAGTCTCCGTTTTAGCCGATGAACGTGCATGCCGGTTTATCTGGAGACGGTTTTGCGGGTCTCCCGGTTGGAAGTGGATGCTTCTCTCTGAATGAAGCGCACCCTGAAAATACGTGGTCTAATGGCCCTCGCCGCCACCGTGTTTGCGGCGGTGTGCGGCATGCTGGCCGGCTATTGGATCGGGCGTGAAAACACGCTGAGGCTGACCGCGACAGGATTGGACCACGACGCAGCACGCATTATCGGCGAGAGCGAGGTGTTTGCCCTCGATGCGCACGCCGCTCTGGATGCGATGAACGCTTCCCGCTATCCCTATTGTTCCGATGAGGATATGGAGTTTCTCCACAGCCTCCTTTACCATTCCCATCTTCTGAAAGAAATCGGCCGTATCCGCGACAACAAAATCGCCTGTTCCACTACGCTGGGGCGTAAGCATCTTCCCAGCACCGAACTGCCGAAGCCGGATTCTATCGGGACGGACGGGGGGAAGGTGTACCTGGATCTTCCCGTCTTCCGGTTGCCGAATGCCGTGGTCATCGCCCTGCAGGCGGGCGATTCCTATGTGATCATGTTTCCGTATATCAACAGCCTTCGGGAACCCCTTCCCGCGAACATCAATGTAATCAGGACCGCACGGGGCCAACCTCCTCCGCCGACGGGTGGCTCGGCGCAGCCTTCGTGGCAGCTATTGACCAGGGATGGCGACTTCCGCATCGGGAATATCTTGTACTCTACCCGATGTTCGTCGCTCAGCATCGACAACATCTGCATGACGGCCTCGACTTCGGTCTCCGAAGCGCTTGAGGCCAACCGTCGGGAATTAAAATTCTTCATTGCTTTTGGCGGGCTGATCGGCGCCTTCTTCGGCTTCTTCTCTTCGATCCTCTACCGGCGCAATCACAGCATGGAACAGCAGCTTCGCCGAGCCATTCGCAAAGACAAGCTGCGCGTGGCCTATCAGCCGATCGTCGATCTTGCCACGAAACGCATCGTGGGCGCCGAAGCCCTGGCGCGCTGGACCGATGAGGATGGCTTCGCCATCGGCCCTGACGTCTTTATCAAGATTGCCGAGAAACACGAATTTGTGGGGGAGATCACCAGGCTGGTGGTGCGCCACGCATTGCGGGACTTTGCAGAGACACTCCGCGCCCATCCCGATTTTCACCTGAGTATCAATGTGGCCGCGGAGGACCTGAGCGATCCGAAGTTTCTGCCCATGTTGGAGCAGTCCTTGGATCAGGCGGCGGTTTCGGCTGAGAGCGTGGCGATCGAAATCACCGAGAGTTCCACCGCCCACTACAAGGTGGCCGTGGAGACGATTCATCAACTTCGGCGGCGGGGCCACAGTGTCCACATTGACGACTTCGGCACAGGCTATTCCAGCCTTTCCTACCTGCACGATCTTTCAGTGGATGCCATCAAGATAGACAGGTCTTTTACCCAGTCAATCGGCACCGAGGCGGTCACTGTTGCGATTCTTCCGCAAATCCTGGCGATGGCCGAGGCGCTCAATCTGCAAGTGATCGTGGAAGGGATCGAAACCGAGCAGCAAGCCGAGTATTTTGTCACCCACAGCCAGCCGATCCTGGCGCAGGGCTGGCTCTTCGGACGCCCCGTAGCGGCAGACGACTTTCATCGACGGCTGGCTGAGGACGATAAGAATGCGCTCGCTTCTGCTTGCATTGCCTGAGTCCAATTGTGCCTGCCGTTGAAGCCGTCCGCCGGCGGATGGTTACCACAATCCTCGAGAGTCCACCTATTCACATTCCGATAATAGAGTTACGCTTGTTCCAAGGAAAGGCCTGGCGTAGGCTATCGGGCGAAGGACGCATGCCGGCCATGATCAAATGAAATCCGCCAAAAAACGCGTTCGGGTGACTCTCGCTGCCACGATTCTGGCCGCGGCCTGCGGCATAGCCGGAGGCTACCTGCTGGGGGGCGGCCTGGCGCTCAGGCAGGCCAAGCTCCAGTTGCGGCACGATGCGGATCGCCTGATCGCCGAAGAGAACGTCACCCTGAAAGAAACCTACGCCACGATGAAGAAGATGAGCTCCTCGCCTTATCCCTACTGCTCAGAGGCGGAGCTGGCCTACTTTCGCAAACTGCTTTTTCAGACCGACTTCCTGCGGGATGGCGGCCGGATGCGCAATGGGAAGATCGATTGCTCGGCGACGCTCGGCCCTGTGGATTTGCCGGCCACTCCGATGAAGCTCGAGTATTCGATGCCCGGCGGAACCAATGTTTATGTGGTATCCGGCCCACTGCAGATTCGCGATCAGCCTACGCTCGGTCTGCAATTCAAGGATCTGTATGTCGTGATCAACTCCGGCGCGGGCAGGCGAGTGGATTCGACAACTTTGCCGTTCATCATGACAGTCAAGCCCGCGTCAAGCCGCAATCCCGGCAGGTTGCTGAGCACGGCGCCCCAGCCCGAGGATGCTGTTTTCACCGTCGAGGGGATGGCGCGCAAGGGGCAGACTCTCTACTTCACCCGCTGCACTGCCGACAACTTGAGTTGCACAACGACGCACATCACCATCCCGGAGGCCTTGCGGGCTGATCGCCCCGTGTTGAGATACTGCATGGCTCTGGGCGGCCTGGTGGGCGCGCCCTTCGGCTTTCTTTTCTCCCTCGCATACCGGCGCAGTCGAAGCATGGAGCAGCAACTCCGCCGGGCGATCGCTAAAGACAGGCTTCGCATGGTCTATCAGCCGATCGTGGATCTGGCCAGCAAACGGATCGTGGGGGCAGAGTCGCTGGCCCGTTGGACCGATGAAGAGGGCCTTGCGGTCGGCCCCGAGGTCTTTGTCAAGCTAGCTGAAGACTGTGGTTTGGTGGGAGCCCTCACCCGGCTGGTGGTGCGCCATGGCCTGCTTGATTTCGGAGAGATCCTGCGCAGTCATCCCGATTTTCGACTCAGCATCAACGTGGCAGCCAGGGATCTGAGCGACCCGGCGTTTCTGCCCAATCTTGAGGAGGCGCTCAAGGGGGCCGGCGTTCGAGCGCAAAGCGTGGCCATCGAGATCACCGAACGCTCCACCGCGCGGCACGAGGTGGCCATCGAGACAATTCGCCGGTTGCACGAGAAAGGCCACAGCGTGCATATCGACGACTTCGGAACAGGCTATTCAAGCCTCTCCTACCTGCATGAACTGGCGATTGATGCCATCAAGATCGACAAGTCCTTTACCCAGTCCATCGGGACCGAAGCGGTGACGCAGGCGATTCTGCCGCAGATTCTGGCCATGGCCCTCGCGCTCAAGCTGCAGGTGATCGTGGAAGGGATCGAGACCGGCCCTCAGGCCGAATACTTCTCTTCCCTGGCGCAGCCGGTTCTCGCGCAGGGGTGGTTCTTCGGCTACCCGGTTCAGGCAGAGAGGTTCCGTCGCCTGCTGGCTGAGGACGAGAAGAAGGCGCGCGGGCGCAAGTAAGAGCCTGTCCGTAAATCGAGAAAGGAAGGCAGCGCCGGTCTCCAGACCGGCTGTACGGGCGACGTCCACGCCGCCAGGCGTGTCCTTTGGATATGAAGACCCACTGGACTGCGGATCTGGAGGTCGGCGCTACCAATTTACGGATAGCCTCCAAGTGTCCCTGAAACATCCGGCCCAATCCGAGCGATGCAGTGTAACTAGCCGTGATTCGCCAAAAATGTGCTGAAGCCCGCGCCTGTTTCTCCGATAAGCAGGATAGTGCCTCGACGCAAAAGCGTAAGTCGCGAAAGCACGCCGGCGAATGAATCATGGTGGCTAACCGAAGATGCCAACAGTCAAACAGCGAGTCCTGGTCGCGCTAACGGCAACAATTATCGTGGCCGTGTCGGGCGCACTCGCCGGCGATCTGTTCGGACGGTTTATCACACTGAAACTGATGGAACGCAGGCTTTTGCGGGATGTAGCACGGGCTTCGACGGAGTCGGAGATCCGGTTGACCGAATCGGGCTTCGCTCTGGAATCCATGAGAGCTTCCTCCTACGCTCCCTGCTCAGACACTGAATTGACCTTCTTTCGCGCCGTGATCTTCAATGCAAAGTACATGAAGGACGCCGGCCGCATGAGCGACGGCAACATTGACTGTTCGGCTTCCGTGGGCCGTCCGCGTATCCCCTGCCGCAGGCCAAGCCGGAACTTACCCTCATCGGCGACACCAATGTCTACACCAGCCTTGCTCTCTACAAGACGGACGATCTGACGGTCATCACGCTCGAGCGAGACGGCTTCGACGTTGTCTTCATCCCCTATATTCAAGCGCGTTTAGGACCGGAACCTGAGCACTACAGCGCATCGCTGAGAGATGCCCTCAGCGGGCAGGTCTCATGGCTGCTCGGCGAACCGCCAGCAGTCGACGCGACGACTCTGGCCAGGGACGGACTTGTCCGCAAGGGAGACAGCTTATACGCCGCCCGGTGCTCGCGAGGTTTTTCCACTTGCATCACGGCCTATACCTCCATTCCGGAGGCCTTGCAGGCCGAACACATTCAACGCCTCATCTACATTGTGCTGGGCGCCCTGACCGGTGGAGGCTTTGGATTTCTATTCTCCTTTCTTTACCGGCGCAATCGAAGCATGGAACAGCAGCTTCGCCGGGCCATTCGAAAAGACAAGCTCTCCATGGCCTACCAGCCAATCGTCGATCTGGAGGGAGACAGGCACATCGTTGGCGCTGAGGCTCTGGCGCGCTGGACCGATGAAGAGGGCTTTGCGGTCGGCCCCGATGTCTTTATCAAGATCGCCGAGCAGCAGGGGTTCATAAGAGAAATCACCAGACTGGTTCTGCGCCAGGTGCTGCGGGATTTGGGAGAGTTGCTCCGCACGCATCCTGGCTTTCACGTCAGCGTCAACGTGGCCGCGGCGGACCTGGACGATCCCGGGTTTCTGCCCATGCTGAAAGAATCCCTGGCTCGGGCGAAAGTCCCGGCCGAGAGCGTGGTAATCGAGATTACTGAAAGCTCCACTGCCCGGCACAAAACAGCCGAGGAGGCGATTCGTCAGATCCGCCAGGCAGGACACAGCGTCCACATCGACGATTTCGGCACCGGCTATTCGAGCCTGTCGTGTCTTCACGATCTTTCAGTCTATGCGATCAAGATCGATCGATCGTTTACCCAGACGATCGGCACCGAAGCGGTGACCGTGGGCATTTTGCCACAGATATTGGCGATGGCCCAGGCGCTCAAACTGCATGTCATCGTGGAAGGGGTCGAGACCCCGGAGCAGGCCAGCTATTTTGCCGCCTCAGAACTGGCGGTGCTCGGGCAGGGCTGGCTCTTCGGTCACCCTGTGCCGGCCGATGTATTTCGCCGCCTGCTCGCCGAGGACGAGCGCAAGGCCCAGGTTCCTACGGGTGTGCTTTAGGCAGTGTCTGGTGAACACCAAATCGATCCGCTTTGTATCAGGGCACGACTTCACCGGGGTCCCCATCGACAGGTCTTCGTTGATGGGGTGGAGACCGGGGTCCCCATCGACAGGTCTTCGTCGATGGGGTTGGAGTTCAGTCGTGCCGCAAATGCCGCAGAATCAAAGCGGGCTTTACAGTCTGCGGAAAAACTTATTCGGGCGGTAGGCCGGGGATTTATCCCCGGTATAAAGACAATGGAATCAGCGGCGGCTTTAGCCACCGAGGTATGTTTCTGCGGCGAATCTCCAGAGATCAGACCTTTTTCCGCGCCCTGTTTAGCCCTTGAGAACCGAAAATCGACTTTGAGTTAGTTATTCAACAAACTCCTAGTACTACAGTTGCAGGTCGAAGACTTCGGAGGGAGCAGAGGGCTTCAGCCCTCTGAATGAGAGCGTATTTGCACGGCCTTCAGGCCCGGGTCCTCGCCATTTTCCATGAGTTGATCGATCTGCAACTGTAGTACTGGACCGGCGAAGCCCCGCTCAATGAACGGGATCGAAAGACGCAACTCCCGGCTATCACGTCGGCCTCACTTCGTTGCATTCCCGAAAAAATCCTTTGCTTTGCTCTGAAGTCTTTCTAGATTAAGCCGATAGTAATTAGACCTTGGCTGTCTCAGAGAAAAACTGTCTTCTGGACTCGAGCTTCGGAACTCACACTGAACCACTGAATGAAGCACACACTCAAGCAGCGCGTAATGATGACCCTGGCCGCAACCGCGATCGCCGCGGCCGTCGGCTCGGCAGCCGGCTATCTGATCGGCCGTGCCTCCGCGCTCAAGGTGGCAGAGGCCAGGCTCACGCGGGACGCAACCTACTTCGTGATGCAGGGGGATGATTTCAGCGACGAGTCGCGCACCCTGCTGGCCACCCTGAACGCATCGCCCTACCCCTTCTGTTCGGACGAGGAAATCGCCTACTTCCGCAAGCTGATCTTTCGATCGAAATACCTCAGAGACGCCGGGCGTATGCGCGGTGGAAGACTTGCCTGCTCGGCGACGATGAGCCGCGCGGAATTGCCCATCGAGCAGTTCAAGCCCGATCTGGCTCAGCCCGATGGCACCCTGCTCTTCGGCAACCTGGCTCCCTTTCGGGTCGGCAATTTGCGGGGAGCGCTTCTTGAACTGGGCGACTCGTACGTCGTCTACGCACCCCACCTCATGGAGAACCAGGGAGCAGCCACCTCACACGTAAGTTTCGCCCTGACCAGCTCGCCCAACCCGCAAGACAGCCAACTCGGCGGCGGGTTGTCGCAGGAAAGCGAAAAGATATTCACCACCAACGGTCAGGCCTGGCTGGGAGACAGTCTCTACGTCACCCGCTGCTCCGCGCATTATTTCCGCTGTGCTTCGACCCATATTTCGACTGCCGAGGCGTTGGCCAATGACCACGTCCGCACAACGGTAGGCGCCGCTTTGGGCGGGCTGATCGGCGCCCTCTTCGCCCTTTTCTTTTGCCTCCTCTACCGGCGCAATCGCAGCATCGAGCAGCAGCTCCGGCGGGCGATCTCAAAAGACAAGGTGCGCATGGTCTATCAGCCGATCGTTGATCTGGAAAACAGACACATTGTCGGCGCTGAGGCGCTGGCGCGCTGGACCGATGAGGATGGCTTCGCCGTGGGCCCGGATGTCTTTGTCGGTATCGCCGAGGCGCATGGCTTTGTAGGAGAACTCACCCGGCTGGTGGTGCGCCACGCCTTGCGCGATTTCGGCGAAACACTCAGGGACCACCCCGACTTCAGGCTCAGCATCAACGTAGCCGCCGCCGACCTGGCAGATCCCCAGTTCCTGCCCATGCTCGACCGGGCGCTCGAACAGGCCGAGGTTCCGGCGCGAAGCCTGGCCATCGAAATCACGGAAAGCTCCACGGCAAGGAAACAGGTGGCCAGAGAGGCCATCCTGCGCCTCCGCCAGCGGGGACACAGCGTGCACGTCGACGACTTTGGGACCGGCTATTCCAGCCTTGCTTATCTGCACGACCTCTCCATCGACACCATCAAGATCGATCGATCGTTTACCCAGGCGATCGGTACCCAGGCGGTGACAGTCGGCATCTTGCCGCAGATCCTGGCAATGGCCACAGTGCTCAAGCTTAACGTCATCGTGGAAGGTATCGAGACCTGCCAGCAGGCCAGCTACTTTGCCGATGCCGACAGCTCCATTCTTGCCCAGGGATGGCTCTTCGGGCGTCCGGTGCCAGTCGAGGCGTTCCAGATCCTGCTGACCATGGACCAGAAGAAATCGGCCGCCTTCGAGGAGGCCTCGGAACAGGCCGAATCGCCAATGCCGCTCCAGGTCGCTTGACAGCCGCCGCACCGTCCATGAGGCTGGTTGCAAGGATTGCGTACCCCTTCAATAATATGATTGAGGAAAGTCATGGACCCACGCGATGAAGCGGAGCCCGGTCAGTTGGATTCGCTGGCGCAGGTTTTTTGCGAGCAGTTGATGGCCTGCCTGGATGAGTGCGCCCGCGGCCGGCGGGGGTTGTTTTCCGACGTCGAACTGCTGGAAGAGGGCGAAGGCAGCACCTGGCCGGAAGCGGCTCGACTGCGCGAACTGGCTCTTGCCTTGCAAGGCGTCTTTGCCCAGAACGAAGAACGGAATGCGCTCTGCGACGAGTTCCTCGATCTCTGCTCGATCCACGGAGAGAGCCATCCCGGCGAACGGAAGCTGGCGAGAGCCTTTCTCGAGCGGATCGAACGGGGCGAGGTCGGGAACCAGCCGGAAGGGGAGCGCAGGCCGTGGTAATTCTGCACGCATTTTTGGCGCTTTTGGCCGGTTTTGCCACGATGGCAATACTGGTGATTATGCTGACGGCTTTTTTGACGCGCATGGTTCCGAGCTGGACGGGCACGGAGAGCAAACCGCCCCTCGGTTATGTCGTCGTCAACTTTGGGTACTCGTTCCTGGCCGCCGCTGCCGGCGGCTATGTGACCGCATGGGCAGCAGTCGCCAATCCGCTGATCCACGTGCTGGCGCTGGCACTGGTGGTGCTGGCTCTGGCCGCGCTGAGTGCCCTGCAAATGCGCGGCAAGCAGCCCATCTGGTACCAGTTGTCGCTGGTGGCCATCTCGCCCATCGGCGTGCTGGCCGGCGGGCTGGCCCGGCTGCGTGTGCTGGGGATTCTGTAGTACTGCACCCGTTCAGGCTCTGGGGTGAAACGCCCTGAATCTGGCCCGCCAATTACCAGCGCACTCCGAGAGTCACCGGAATCAATTCGGTCCTTCCCAGGCCGTTGGTTTCGGTGATCGGAGGGGTGTGTATGTAAAGGTAGCGCGCCTCGGCGAAGAGCTTCATCTTGCCGTCGCCGTAGACGCCGCCCAGCCGCCGTGTGTAGCCGAGACCCAAGTTGCCGCCAAGCTGGTCGGACGAGAATGAGTTGATGGTGACGGGCACCCCGTAGCCCAAATAGTCGCAGCATTCCACAGCGTTAAAGTTAGTGGACTTGTGATAGTAGCCGCCTCCGCCGGTCACGTAGACGCCATTGGTCGATTTGGGGAAAAGATCGACGACCGGATCCGCCGTAATCGAGATGATATGCGTGTTCCCGTTTGTGGCCCCATATGCTGAAAAATCGCCAATAAATGCGCCAGGAAGTTTGTCGTCAATAAACTGAAACTCGCCCAGCAGGGAGACGCGGCGGGAAAAGTGAAGCCCCGCGCCTGCGGTGACATTTCCGCCCCAGGTGATGAAGGGACCACCCCCGCCGGTCGAAGTGTCATTGCCAATGGGAGCATTGAAGCCCGCGCCAAGGTCGAGAGCGAGGCCGTGGGACGCGACACGCTTCCACCCGTGTTTTTCCTGGGCGGCACCCATGCCAGAGCCTGAGGATGCCTCTGGTAGCGCTGAAGACGAATAGGGCGCTGCTTCGCTGCCGGAGCCGCCGCCGAAGTCAAGATGAAACTCGTTCGAATTGGATTTGCCAGCCATGAAGAGGCTGCTGCTGGATGAGTTCGGGAAGGGTGAAGACTGGGCGCTCGCGAATTGAGCCGCAAGGCCCGCCGCGCCACAAAGGAACAAGACACGCCGTATCAGCAACATCCAAGAAGGGGAAGACATGCCGGAACCTCCATGATTAAATTGTCTTCTCTTGCGTCCGGGAGTCGTGCAGTCCTCTCCCGGCAATGAGTTAGACACCAATTAGGGTCCGAAGTTGCGGGTTTGCGAGAGGAAGTGGTGGGAAACTGAAATGATTTCCCACTTGTAAAGTTTGTGCCACTCAAATACACTCGTGTCACGAATGGGCGAAGGTGGGATGTATGGAAGTTTTGGAACCCCAAAAGGAAAAGACCGTTTGGGAGCGCCCCAGGGTTGTCGAGGATCATCGGGTTCGGATGCGCCTTGGAGCGAAAGGGCGTCTGGTTATACCGGCTGCGATGCGCGAAGCGCTCGGGATGGCGGACGGCGAGATGCTCATCTTGCGCGTGGTGGACGGGGAACTGCGCATAGCAACGAGGGAAAGCCGTCTTCGGCGTGCCCGGGAATGGATTCGGCAACATGTCCCGCCGGGAGTCTCGCTTGCCGATGAGTTGAACGCGGAACGGCGCGAGGCTGCCAAGTATGAATGAGGTCGTTTTTGATGCCTCGGCCATTCTCGCTTACCTTCAAGGGGAACGTGGCGCAGAGAAGCTGACCAAGGAAATCCTCGATCATGCCGTTGTCAGCACGGTGAATCTCGCCGAGGTGCAGTCCAAGCTTGTCAAGAAGGGGCGCGATCCCGAGGAAGCCTGGGATGAAATTCTATCGCTCGTCCAAGCGGAAGAGCCATTTACCAGCGATCAAGCGAAGGTCGCCGGCGATCTGATTACAACAACAGAAAAGTATGGCCTGTCGCTGGGAGATCGATCCTGCCTGGCGTTGGCGATTGCGCTCAACGCTCCCGTCTACACCACTGAACAGCTTTGGAAAAGCCTGAAGCTCGGCGTGCCGATTCACGTGATTCGGTGAATGCTGGAGCGTCGTATCCGTCTTGCGGCAACTCGAGGAGAGGAGTAGCAGCGCCAGCCATCGGACGACGGCGCCTCGCAATTCCCTGTCCATGCTCCGAAGGGGAAACAACGGAACGGGAAGCATCGCCTCCGACGAATTCGCTGATTGCTCCCTGCCGGCCCGCCGAAATTCTCTGCCGCTGGTTTCGCGCCAATTTTCTATTCAGCCTCTCGCACGATGTTATTGAAGTCGGTATCGATATAGCAGTGATCGCCTTCGCCAAATATCTTCTCGCCCACCCGCCACGACAGATTGCTCGACCCATCGGCAAACCACTTGTCGATGTATGAGACCTTATGTCCGTACGGGTTCTTAAGGTCCATTTGAGTCACCACGCGATGAAGTTGATGAGGGCTCTTCACGCTGACTTTTTGAATGAGTGAAATCGGAGCTGAGCCAAGACCCAGAATCACGCCTCGCCTGATATTCACCACAAGGGAAATCGAGTAGACCAGGGAAATGATGAGAAAAATAACTACAAAGGCGGACATAACCAGGGCAAAGCCGAAAGCCTCTCCAAGAAAGGAGCTTGGCCCCCCGATCAATCCCCGGACAAGAAACATTACAAAGAGAAAGGCGGCGGTAACCGCCAGGACCTTGAAGACAAATCTAGCCCAGTGCCCCAGAATAATACTAAGTATTTTGCCGCGCAACTCCCGGTCAGACGACAAAAGTTCCTTTGGGTACTTCGCGAATGTGTTGTCCGTGGTGACGACCTCAACATCCTTTCCACAACTAGGACAGAAGACTCTCGTAACTCCCTTATTTCTCCTGTATCCGGCGTCCTTGGGTGAAATGCTGCATTTGTGCTCTGTATAACGGGTGTATGTCGTGATCTTCGTCGGCTTCATGAACCCGCTATCCGTATGAGAGTGAACGTCGCCTATGTGGAAAAGCTTAAACGAGTGTTCGTGCATCACGAGTGCCACGGCAGAGAGTTCTCCAGGAGGTAGGCTTCCGGCTGAGGTGATCTGCCGGGTCGATGAAAGCCTATCAAGGGCGACAGGTGGGTAGCAAGGCGTTTGTGCGATGCTCTCTCGTGAGTTGCGCGGACAGGGGTAGCAATGAACAACGAAGGCCGGAGCATTGCTCCGGCCTTCGTTGTTTCTAACTCCGCTGACCTTGCCAGCCCCGCCAACTCCGCTACCCCTGAATATCAAACTGCTCAGGATGCAGCGTGGCGTCGCTCTTGACGAGAATATTCTTGCTGACTAACTCTTCAAACTCCGTCAGCCAGCTTCCGTTGTTGGCCTTGAGAACCTTCACGGTCTCCGGGTTGACGCGCAGCAAAACGTCGGCGCCCTCGAAGAGTTTTTTCATCTTGCGCAGCTCGGTATAGATCTCGTTGCAGACCGTCGTCGGGCTCTTGACCATGCCGGTGGCCTGGCAGGTGGGGCAAGGAACCGAAAGGGTCCGTTCGAGAGATTGCTTGACGCGCTTCCGGGTGATGGCGACCAGGCCAAAGTCGTTGAACTGCAAAACCTTGGTCGGAGCGCGATCGGATTTGAGAGCTTCTTCCAGGGCGGCCATGACCTTGTAACGATTCTTGCGGTCGTCCATGTCGATGAAGTCGATCACGATGATGCCGCCAAGGTCGCGCAGCCTGATCTGGCGAACGATCTCCGGCACGGCGTCGAGGTTGGTCTTGACGATGGTGTCTTCGAGCCGCGCCGACTTGCCGACGTATTTCCCGGTGTTGATGTCGATGGCAACCAGCGCCTCGGTTTGGTTGATGACGATCGAACCGCCAGACTTGAGCCAGACCTTGGAGCGCAGCGCCTTGGCGATCTCGTCCTGAATGCCGAAGTGCTCGAAGAGCGGCGTCTCTTTGGTGTAGAGCTTGACGCGGCGGACCAGCGTGGGCGAGACGCGATTGAGAAAGCGAACGATGCGCTCGTAGTTCTCCTCCGAATCCACCCAGATCGAAGAGAAATTGCTGCTGACCTGGTCGCGCAGGATGCGCTCGATCAGCCCAAGATCGTGATAGATCAGAGCCGGGGAGTTGGATTCGTCGGAGCGCTTCTTGATCTCGGCCCACAGATTCAGCAGCATGCGCAGGTCGGTGCGTAGTTCTTCTTCACTTGCGCCCTCTGCGGCGGTGCGGACGATGAATCCGCCGCTGGCTTCGCCGCGCTCGTGAACCAGAATCCGCTTGAGGCGCTGACGCTCTTCATCCGACGCGATCTTGCGGCTGACGCCGATGTGGCTCACCGTAGGCATGAAGACCAGGAAGCGGCCCGGCAGTGCGATGTGCGAAGTGATGCGCGCGCCCTTTTTGGCGATGGGTTCCTTGGCGATCTGGACCAGAATCTCCTGGCCCGACTTCAATAAGTCGCTGATGATGGGCAGGTCGGACATCTGCATCGAACGGCGCGAGGGTCCGCGTCCCCCTCTGCCGGCCTGGCTGGCTGGCGCTGCCGGGGCGCCACGTCCGCGGCGTCCGCTGCGGGCGTTACGATCGCGGCGCTGCTGGCCCGGTGCTCCAGCGGCGGCGGGCTGGCCTTCGGCCGAAGGCTCTTCGTCGCCCTCCTCGTCGTCGAGGTCTTCCTCGTCGCCATTCTTATCGTCGAAGTTCAACTGGATTTTGTGGTCGAGGTGGGCCTCCTGGAACATCTCGCCCAGGTCGCCGGAGCGAATCTGCGTGGGCAGCGTCTCCTCCTCAAAGTCGTCCGACTCGTGGTCTCCGCCCTTGGCAGAGTGCGAATGGCGGGGAGCGTCGAACTCCTCCTCCTCGATGGTCTCTTCCACAATGAGGCCGCTGCCGGGAGCATAAGACGAAGCCATCGCAACCGCTGCAGGCTTGGCTTCAGGCTTCGGGGCCTCCACTTCGGGCTTCTTCTTGCCGATGCCAAAGAGCCGGAAGCCAGTAGGTGGTACGGGGTCTATGTTGTGCGATGCGGCTGCATCGGCCTCAGGCTCGGCAGGCTCGTCGTGCGCCCCTTCCGGAAGCACTTCGTCCTGCCGTGTCACAGGGGATGCAACCGGCTCCTCGGCCGACGGCTGTTCAATCACTGTCTCGACCGCGTAGTCGTCTGTCCTGGCTGGGGCGGCAACCGTCGGCTCCGGCTGGACTGGGTGCGGCTCCTCGGGCGCGGCTTCGGCCGTCTCTCCTGTTGTGTCCGGGGTCAGCTCTTCCTCGACCATCTCTTCTTCAATGAGGTCGTCTTGCGCCAGCGCGGGGAGAAACTCTTCCTCGCTGCTCTCGTACCCGGATTCAAGGGCCGCATCGTGTTCGAGCTCATCCGGCTCGGCCACTGCCGTCTCCTCGAAAAACTCCTGCTCCTCGACCGCATCCGGGGCGGAACTGCTGGCCGCCGGCGCGTCGAAGGAGGCGCTCTGCGGCTCGGCAACATCTTCCACGGCGGCCTCAGCTGGTACTTCCTGGGAGGGGTCGCTCTGCCTGCCGCGATGCTTTGAGAGCGATTCGCCGGGCAACAGTCCGCTGCCGTCCCACTCGATAGGCGACTGGATCATCGTCGCGGGCTTGAAGCTGCTTGCCGGCCGCGCGGGAGCCGCGGTCTGGGTCGCATCCCCTTCCGGCGTGCTCTCTGCCGCAGTGCCGCCGTATCTTGATAGCGACTCGCCAGGCATGACAAACGGGACGGATGAAGCAGCCGGTGCGCGCTCGTAACGAGGCGCGACTTCTGCAGCTTCACGCCGCTGCGGCGAAGGCCTCTCCGCCGGAACTCCGGTGGCATGAATCTCCGGCGCAACCTGCTGTTCGGGCTCAGTGATCTCTTCGACGTAAGTCGTGGGAGCCTCACTGCCTTGCGGCTCACTCTCCTCTTGCGAGCCTTGACCGCCACGGCCACCACGGCGGCGGCGGCGTCCCCGCCAGCGCTTGGCGCCGGGCTCGCCAGAGTCCTGTTGACCGTCGCCGGCGGCCTCGGAGTCAAAGATCGGCTCGGGAGCTGTCGCCACGCCAGGTTCAGGATCGGACTCAATCAGAATTCGGCCCTTGACGGGCTTTTCAGGGAAGGGCTTTCCCTGGGCGGGGCGGTCCTGCTTCGGTTCAGGCCTCTGATCGGGCTTCTGGGCCGGGCGTCCGCCGCGACCATCAGCGGCGGCGCCATGCCGAACCTCGCGCGGCGGCTGGTTGCCGCCGCCGGCCGCGGCTTTTTCCAGCTCATCGGTCTCTTCCGGGTCTTCGAGCTCCAGGAAGTCGGTTACATAAAGGAAGGCATCGCGCTCCAGGCCAACGTCCACAAATGCCGACTGCATGCCGGGCAGAACGCGGGTGACGCGCCCGTTGTAAATCGACCCGGCCAGGGTGTACTCGTTTTCGCGTTCGTAGTAGATCTCCGCGAGTTGATCGTCTTCCAGGATTGCCAGCCGCGTCTCATGCGGCGTGCTGGAGATACAAATTTCCTTTGCCATCGTACCTTTCTGCCCAGCGGCGTCTGCCTGCTGGGACCCGCGGCAAGGTTGGATGGAGACTCGTGAGGCCGGAAAGGGAGCTGATGTGCGGAAGGGATGGTCCGTGGTTCGCTGGTGTGCCGGATTCCTCGCCAGGGCCGGCCCAAAAGGGCGGTGAGCCGTGGCGAAGTTCTTGCAAAACTAGCTGTACGATACGGTTACCCGATTGCAGAGAGATTGTGGCCAGCTCTTCCGGGGCCCCCGGCGACAGGTCTTTGTCGCTGGGGTGGAAGCTTGCCGAGAGACTCGGCGGGGCCGTTCCAACCGTGGCAGCTGCACGGGCATGCCGCGCGATGGGGCCTGCGAAAGCCATCCCCAAGACTCCTGCGCGTCCCGTGCAACTTGTACGCTGCCAACGGTTTTCCCGTCTCTGCGTGCTCATGAACCCTTGTCCTGCCGGGCGTGCGGTCCATCGGAACCTGCCGGCGAAATACTTCAAAAGAATCTTGGCTCTTGCGGGCCGGACTGTTCCGGGGGAACACAAGAGGTACAACCTGCGAGTCCGTTCAGTTGACGAACCGGCGCATACGGACATTCATCGCCGCACCCAGCGCCAGGAACGTGAACAACACCGAAGATCCACCGTAACTCATTAACGGCAAAGGGATTCCGGTGACGGGCATAAACCCGATGACCATACCGACATTGACCGCGATCTGAAAGGTCAACACAGCCACCACTCCCATGATAATTAAGGAGCCGGACAGGTCAGCGGCTGTTTGAGCGTTTTGAATCAAACGCATCAATATGAAAAAGTATAGCAGCAGGACAAAAATCGCGCCGACGAATCCATGCTCCTCGCCGAATGCGGCAAAGATGAAGTCCGCATGGGGAATGGGAAGGAAGTCACCCTGAGTCTGCGTTCCCTTCTCCGCTCCTTTGCCCCAGATGCCGCCCGAGCCGACGGCAATCTTGGATTGCAGCAGCTGGTAGCCGGTTCCCTTGGGGTCGTTGTCGGGATTGATGAAGCTGGTCAGCCGCGCCTTCTGGTAGGGCTTGAGTACCTTGCCGCTGCTCCAGGCTGCAGCGATGAAGACGGCTCCGCAAGTCACTAGAATCAGCGACTGGCGGAGATTGATGCCGCCCAGGAAGAGACCGGCGACCAGGATCGGCGTGTACGTGAGCGCGGTTCCCAGGTCCGGCTGGATCAGCACCAGCAGCATGGGAACACCCACCAGCACAAAGGCCTTGAAGATGTCCTTCCAGGTCAGGCTGCGTCCGCCCAGGTTGGCAAAGTAGCGTGCCACGGCCAGAATCAAAATCAGCTTGACCCACTCCGAGGGCTGAAAATGCATCGGGCCGAGTTTGATCCAGCGCCGCGCGCCGAGGACCTTCGTACCCACCAGCTTCACGGCCACCAGCGCCACCAGGCTGATGCCATAGGCCCATGGCACCCAATCCAGCAGCCGGTGGTAGTCGATCTTGGAGAAGAGGAAGATGGCCGCCAGGCCGCCGGCGATATAGAAAAACTGCTTGGTGTGAAAGCCGGTGTATTTGGTATGCAGCGTCGCCGAATAGATCTCCAGCACCGAGATCGTGCAGAGGATCATCACCATGCCTAGCAACGCCCAGTCGAACTCCCGAAAGCTCATGAAGCGACGCATCAGGGCTGGCCTTCCTTGAATCGGAGGGGCGAGGATGTTTCAGGCCGGACAGCGGAGAGAGTCGGCGGCGGGTTGTTTCTATCTGCTTTGAAAGGGCGGGGTCTCAGCCGCGCTGCCAAGCGTGACGATGAGGAATCCGCGGGCTTTAGCCCCTGAGGAAGTGTCTGGCCTGCGATTTGCATTTTCTCGGCGGCTAAAGCCGCACCAGCTTTGGGAACTTCGGCGGCACGGCTAAAGCCGTGCCCTTTCAAAGCGATGAGCTTCTCAGCGGGCGTGGTGGCCGCCTTTGCGGGATCGACCGTGAAATGTCCGGCACGCAGCACGGAATCCTGTCCGGGAGAAACCGAGATCTTTCGGCCCGCAGGCGCAGACTCCGTCCAGATAGCTCCCATCTCAACAGGTTTTTCCAGGCTGGCCTGGTTGACAACATTTTGCTCCGCCTTGCGCTTCTTGTTCACGTAAGTGACAACCATCTGCGCTGCGATATGGGCCGAAAGCGATCCCCAGTCGCCATGCTCCTGCAGCACCGCAATCACAATCTCGGGATTGCGCCGTGGAACCATGCCCACAAACCAGGAGTTCGGGGTCTTCGCTCCACCCTTGGTGTGGGTATCGCCGCCACCCACAACCTGGGCAGTTCCGGTCTTGCCCGCAAAGTCGACGCCCTCAAGATGCGAGGCCGCCGCCGTGCCGGTGGTGGTTGCGGCAGCCATGCCGTCGGTGATGATCGTCCAGGTGTCGGGATTGAGTGGGAACTCTCTGTCTCCCGAACCGGGAAAGCTGTCCAGAACGGCCTGACTGAAGTCGGCTGGAATATTCTGGTCCGGCATCACCACATGGGGCCGCACAAAATGCCCGCCGGAAGCGATACCGCCCAAGGCTCTCGCCAGTTGGATGGGCGTGACCTGCGTCTCGCCCTGGCCGATGCCAACCGAGATCGTGTTTCCGGGATAGTATCTCTGGTGGAAGTTCTTCATCTCCCACTGCGTCGAGGGCATGACACCGGCCATCTCGTTAGGCAGGTCGATGCCGGTCTTCTGCCCGAGGCCGAATCCGGTTGCGTACTTGGCAATCGTATCGATACCCAGCTTCTGAGCCAGCGTGTAAAAAAAGGTGTCGCAGGAGAGCGGAATCGCCTGGCTGATGTTCAGCACTCCGTGGTGCTTGTCGCAGTGGAAGAAGCGCCCGTAAAATGTGCCTCCGCCCACGCAGTTCACGCGCATATCCTGGGCCACGCCCTCCTGCAGGCCGGCCGCGGACATGATGATCTTGAAGGTCGATCCGGGGGCGAGCTGGTCCTGGATCGCCTTGTTCATCAGCGGATGGTTGGGGTTGTTGATGAGCTCGTTCCAGTCCTTGCGATTGATGCGCACGGCGAAAGCATTCGGGTCGTAGCTGGGGTGCGAGACCAGGGCCAGAATCTCGCCGTTGCGCGGGTCCATCGCCACTACCGCGCCGTTGGCGTCGCCCAAAGCTAATTCAGCTGTACGCTGCAGGTCGATGTCGATCGTCAGCTTCAGGTCCTGGCCGGGGATGGCGTGCTGAAGTCCCAGGTAACCGACCTCGCGTCCGTGGCTGTCCACAATCACATCGCGAGAACCGTCCTGGCCCCTCAGCAGTTGGTCGTAAGTCTCCTCGACCCCCGCCTTGCCCACTACGTCCCCCGGCGCGTAGGCAGCATAGCGTGGATTGTTCAGATCGTCTTCGCTCACCTCGCCGACATAACCAATAAGATGAGCGGCAAAGCCGTCTCGCGGATAAAGCCTCCGCTCCTCGTCGATCGTCTCCAGCTCGGGCAGCTCATTACGGTGCGCCTCGATAAAGGCCGTCTCGTCGGCCGTCACATCCAGCTTGATGGGGATAGGCTGGTAACCGGGCGCGGCCCGATAGTGGCGCAGCGTGGCGCGCAACTGCTCAAGGTCAAGGTTCAAGCCGCGCGCGATCAGCGGAAGATCGGCGTCTACGTTGCGGTTCTGCTCGCGAACCAGAAAACAGGAAACAGACGGATAGTTGTCCACGATCAGCCGGTTGTCGCGGTCAAAGAGCTTGCCGCGCCCGGCCATCACCGGTTCCTTGCGGATGCGGTTTTGCTCGGCGAGCTGGCGGAAGTTCTCCGCTCCCAGCACCTGTAGCCGCCACAGTCCGGCCGCCAGGGCCAGCATCAGCAGCAGAATGCCGTATTGCACCACCGTCAGCTTGAGGGTGGGGAGCTTTTCGCCGCGAGTGCCACTGCTCGAATACATAACGTCTAAGGAACCTCTGATTAAGTCGATGTTCTGAAAGGGCACCGCTTTAGCCGTGCCGCAAATACTGCAAAATGAGGCCGGGCATCAGCCCCTGATGGAATGCAGATCCAGCAAAACCAACCCGATCATATCTTCCCTAAGCCTTAGGATAACGCCATTGTGATCGATCCCTTATCTCCGCCGTCCGTGCTTGCCCTAGTCCCTAATCCCTAATCCCTAATCTGTAGACGGTCCAGCAGGTGGAAGAGCACCAGGGCGACCACCGTGTTTCCCACCGCCTTCATCAGCTCCGCCAGCCAGCTCCAATCCAGCTCCAGGCCCAGCAGGATGCGGTAAATGAAGAGGTAAATCGCGCTCGACAGGAGCGAAAGCGCAAAGGTGAGCAGCAAGCGTATGGTCGTGTTCTCCACGTCGATACGCACCCCCACCGACCCGGCTAGAAACCCTACCACGGTTTTTGCGACGCCATTGACGCCGATCGCGTGGTGCGTGAGGGCATCCTCAAAGAGGCCCAGTCCGGAGCCCATCAGCGTTCCCTGGATCGGGTCGCGGCGAACCAGGGCGAAGTAGACCGTAACCACCAGCGGCAGGTCGAACCACGCATACCCCCCCAGCAAGCGCGGCAGCCAGGCCTGCAGCACCAGGGCCACAAGCGGCGTCAGAACATACACCAGCATCGGATAGCGGCGAATCCCCAGATCGCGGCGGTAGTCGGCGCCCAATAATGCCATGGCTATCGATCCCTCCCTAACTGGGGTGGGACGGCATTGGGCGTCTGAGGCTTCTGAGGGATCTTCGACTCGGGCTTGGGCTGCGACTTGGCTGGTGGCTTCGATTCGGGTTTGGATTCCGGCTTGGCTTGCGGCTTCGACACTGGTTTGGAAGGCGGCTTCGATTCCGGCGTGGCGGCGGGTTTGCTCTCCTGGCCGTCAGGCGCGGAGCCCCCCTGCTCCGGCAACGGCGTGGTAACCGGCCCCGACGTAAAGCGATCAGAATGCTTGGCGGGAAGGAGCTTGGGCACCGGCTGTGCGGCGGGCGTCGCCGGATTCTGCCCAGGTGTGGCTGCTGTTCCTGGCGCCGGCGTGCCTGCCGGATTCGCTGGCGGCGCATTGGGATCGGTCAATCCCGGCAGCCTTTCCGCCATGATCTGCGATGCCTTCTGCTGCTCATTGATGGCCGCCGCCTCCACGCCCTTCAGAGCCTCGCTTGTGGCTAGGTCGTTTTGCTGTTCAGGCGAAAAGCGCGGCTCGGTGGAGGTGATGACCAGCACCTCGTCCAGCCGGTCGAGATGGGCGGCGGGCCTCACGATCACGTCGATGAACGAGTCGCGCTCAGGGTCCTTGACGACACTCTCCACCACGCCCACCGGCAGCCCGCGCGGAAAGATCTGGTCGCCTCCGGCGGTGAGCACTTTTTCTCCCGGCTGAATGCGCTGGTCGGCCAGGATACCCACAACCTGGGGCCTTCCCGTGGCACTGCCGCGCAGAATGCCGCGCGTGCGCGTCGTCTCCAGAATCACGCCCGCCCCGCTGCTCTGGTCGTTGATGGCCAGCACCTGCGCTGTGTGCGGAAAGACCTCGCGCACCTTGCCCACGATGCCGTCGGCGGTAATCACCGCCATATCGCGCTCCAGCTTGTAGTCGGCACCCTTGTCGATATAGAAGACGCGCGATTGATCGCTGCCGCTGGAGCCGATGGCCTGCGCGGCCAGTGTCTTGTAAATGTACTTCTGCTGGAAGTCCGCCAGCGCCTGCAGCCGCTGGCCCTGCTTGGCGTCTTCGAGCAGCGCTGCCTGTTCCAGGCGGAGCCGGTCGATGGTCTTCTCGAGATCCTGATTCTGCTCGCGGGTGTGGCGCAGGGCCATGTAGTTGTCCCACAGATTCAGCGCGCTCAGCTTCGAAGCGTGGAAGAGCCGCTCCGGCGGCGTGACCAGCGCATTGGCCCAGAGCCGGATGAGCCGCACGCCCGTTCCGTCCTTCGCGTCGAGCAAGTTGCGTCCGCTGTCGGTATGGCGCACCTGCATGGCCAACCCGATGATCTGCGCCAACAGGACAGCCAGCAGCACCACGAGATTGCGATAACGGACGAAGAACGATTCCATGGCCAATACTCATGCGGCGGAGAAGGGCGATGCGGAACGCAAGAGTAGTACCAGTATACTGACGGAAGTCAGGGGCATGTGGCTTGCCATCCGTTCCGAGAAGACTGCGAAAGGGACGGACTCTAGTGAAGGCAGGGGTTATGCCGCTAGCTCAGTTACGACTTCAATGCGCTGAGTCCACGACACAGGCCGAATTTCATAATTGCGAAGTGCCTCTATCACCGCGCCGGAAATCGGCTGTTCGTCGTTTAGAACAGCGTACGCCTTCGATTCAGGAGCGCGCACTTGGCGCGTGTCGACCCATGCGTTTATGAACTGCAAAGCACTGTCGCGTGTCGGTCTGTTGATCGCCTGAACAATGCGCTCTGGCTGCTTTCTCGATTTGGATATGACAAAATCAAAATGCTGGTCATAGCCGCTAATACCTGTAAACTTCAGGTTCGGCGTATGGCGGATATCGTTCGCGTCGAGCCATCCAACCACGTCTTCATAAAAGAGGCTCTCGACGACCGGCTTGGCGAGGTAGAAAAGGTCGTTCACGGCAAGCATGGCCTGAACGAGACTGTGCTTACGAAGCGGAAAGTTTTCAGGCGTTGCACGAACCTCAATGGCGTCGGCGTTCAGCTTTACCCCGAACCCGTTAAGGGTCATTTTCAAAAGGTCCCTCCTCTTCTCGGAGTCAAGTTTGCAGCCCGAGGCTTCGAGGTCATGAATAATATAGCTGTCGTCGGTCAGAACATAAGAGCCATTCTCGCCGCGAGCATAAATCTGCAAAGCATCGTTGTGTCTATCTAGGTACGGTGTTGTGATCTCGACCCACGTGCCGTTCACCTGCCGCAGCGTGGTTCTGTCCTTCAGCCAGTCCCGGTAGTCTTTGAGAAGTTTCTCGATCTCGTCGACGATCATGAGAATAGCCCCCTATCGATTTGAGGCGGCTTCGTGATGTTGCAGTGCTCCATAAACGCCTCGAATGTGCGAAACAAATCTTGTACATTTGGGTATCGTTCAACTGGAGCTGGAATAGCCCATTTGTCTCCATAGCCTTCGCGGTAGATACGGAGATGTGGACAAGGGATTTCCTGAAAGTCAGGTCCTGGATTTCTGTGGGGCGGGCCGTCGAGGTCTAGGCGCATGAGGATAATTACCTGCCTAGCCCTGTTCTGATAGGTTGCCTTTGTCAGTTTGATCTCGGAGCGCGTGATGTCCAGAACAAAATTCTCGCGCTTATCTGGGGAGGTCAGGGCAATCGCCAGCCTGCCTCCCGGTTCCGGGAATAAACAGCTCTTGTCCTCAGCGCACTGCTTTTCCATTGCAATCAGTGCGTCCGCCTCGGCCTATGAAATATCCATATCAGCCATCGGAACTGTTCCTCTTGAATGGCGATGATAAATCACCGGGGCCGGTGTTGCTT
>Ga0302140_10000434_pt1 | contig 52566 bp, 43 predicted proteins | sample I_Bog_E1_1_FD_202095 | JGI IMG/M metagenome (GOLD analysis project Ga0302140, IMG submission 202095) | Peat permafrost microbial communities from Stordalen Mire near Abisko, Sweden - I_Bog_E1_1 | ecosystem: Environmental > Terrestrial > Soil > Wetlands > Peat | place: Sweden: Abisko, Stordalen...
CACTCTAATCTGCGGCGTAGCCAGCGGCATCACAATCTGCGCCCGTATGCCCAGCGCCGCCGCGTGGAAGGCGACTCCCTGCGCGTGGTTCCCGGCGCTGGCCGCGATCACTCCGCGCCTGCGCTCCGTTTCGCTCAGCGTGAGCAGCTTGTTCAGTGCGCCGCGCTCCTTGAAGGAGCCTGTGCGTTGCAGGTTTTCAAGCTTCAGGTGCAGTGGCAGGCCGGTCAGCTCGGAGAGGTCGTGCGAGAGCTGGCAAGGCGAGAGATAGATCGCGTCGCCGATGCGGGCGCGTGCTGCCTGGATGCTGGATAATGTGACGGTTTCCAAAAGTATTTCTCCTATGACTACAGTTGCAGATCGCCTATTCGGAGGGAGCAGGGGCATTCATGCCCCTGAAAACATGCCCCGAACACCGAGGCCTTTAGGCCCGGACCAGGGCAATCTGAAGCAAATACAACTGCGTACTAAACTGACCAACAAGGATTGAGCAAGAAAGCGCGGCCAACGAAAAAGCCACCAGCCGCGCTTGCGGGGTGGTGGCCTGGATCGTACGTAACTCGAAAATCCGGTTCGTCAGGCTTCGCTTCCCGCGCGCGCATTGGGGCTCGTAATTCGCATTGCGCGGACGGACGCAGCGGCAGCCAGGGCAGGGAAGAGGTTCGTATTGGCTCCGGAACGTTGCATGACGTTGAAGGAAGTAGACCAGAAGCGCGCCAGGCGCGTCAAGAGAGCCGGAAGCTGCGGGTGGTGCAGTTTCTGAACTGGCGGCATTCCGGGAAGTTGGCCGTCTGAAGAACGCCGGGGGCGTGTGCCGGGACCGATACCGTTCCGATCCCAGTATTGCTGCGGCGAACAGGCTTTGATGAGTGCATAAGACTGTTGTCGCCAGTAGACTTTCAGGGCGGCTGCGGGGTTGCCAACCGCCGAGCGCTCCCACTCAAAATCACGCCCCGGAGAACCGACGGCGCTGATGTCATATGATGTTGAGGCAGAGTAACAGGTATATCCAATCTATGCGCAACCGAATCAGAGTGTGTCTCCTATTGGCCCTGACCTCCAGCCCAAGCTTATACAGCGCCGATTATGCCATGAAGGTGACCGACAAGAACTACCTCGACACGCAGGGTTTTAGTGTATTTCTCTACGACAGCAAGTACCATCCCGTTTTCGTTGACCAGAAGAACTCGGCCATGGAGATGATTCTCCACGGCCAGCGCATCGCCACGAACGGCGACGTGCGGCTGATGCCAACGCCCGAGCAGTGGGATCCGGTGGCAACACTCAAAGGACGCCACGCCGATAAGGAGAACAACCGGCTCTCTGCCGACCTTGCTTTCCCAGCCTTCGATTTGAGCTACACCGTTGAAGTCACAGCGGAGCCTGGCGGCGTGAAGGTGAGCGTCAATCTCGACAAGCCGCTACCGGAGAAGCTGGCCGGGCGGGCCGGCTTCAACCTGGAGTTCTTGCCCTCAATCTACATGGGCAAGACCTACCTGGTGGACGGAGACCGAGCCGGCATCTTTCCGCGAACGCCGAACGATCCGATGGTCAAAGTATTGCCGCTGGCTGACGAACCGAAAAAGGCGTACTACCTGGAGGATTGGGATAAGGCCAAGGGGTACACTGAGCCACTGCCGTTCGCGCAAGGCAAGAGCATCACCCTTGGGGTAGACGATGCGCTGGCCCGGATCAACGTAAAGTCGGATACGGCCGACCTCATGCTGTTCGATGGACGCAACCGCGCACAGAACGGCTGGTTCGTTTTGCGTTCGCTGATTCCTTCCGGCAAGACCACCGGAGCCATCGTGTGGCACATCCGGCCGCACGTGATTCCAAACTGGACCCGACCCCCGATGATCGCGCACAGCCAGGTGGGTTATGCTCCCGGTTTCTCCAAGGTGGCGGTGCTTGAACTCGACCCCAAGTATGACGGTCCTAAGACGGCCAAAGTGCTGCGCCTGATGGAGGACGGAACGTACAGGCCGGTGTTCGAGGGTCCGATCGCACCTGCAACCTTCTGGCTTCGTTATGCTTATTCCAGGTTTGACTTCACCCCGGTGAAGGATCCCGGACTGTATGTCATTGAGTACGCAGACCAGCGGACAGCGCCGTTCCCCATCTCCAACGATGCTTACGCGAACATCTGGCAGGATAGCCTGGACCATCATCTTGCCGAGCAGATGGATCACGTTTCCGTTCGCGAAGGCTACCGCGTGTGGCACGGAGCATCGCACCTGGATGATGGCCGCATGGCTCCAGTGGTGGGCGAGCAATTCGACAACTGGAACCAGGCTACGGCAACCGACGGGAAGTACAAAGGCGGCGATCACATTCCGGGGATGAACGTGGGCGGCTGGTATGATGCCGGCGACTTCGACCTCGAGGAGCCTGCGCAACTCAGCGTGATTCAAAGTCTGGCGCTGGCGTACCGCGAGTTTCATCTCAACTACGACGAGCTTACCGTGGATGAGGTCACGCGTGAGGTTGAGATGCACCGTCCCGATGGCGTGCCGGATACGGTGCAGCAAGTAAAGCACGGGGCACTGCTTATCCTGGCGCAGTTTCACAATATTGGTCACGCAATCCGCGGCACGCATGAACCAGATCTGCGTCAATATACGCACCTGGGGGACGGAGCGTCCAAAACCGACGGCCGCATCTACGACCCGAAGCTCGGTCCGAATGAAGTGAAGGGCGACTACTCCGGCAGGCCGGACGATCGCTGGATCTTCACGTCAAACAACCCGTTCTTCCAGTGGAACGCCATCGCGGCGCTGGCTGCTGCGGCCGATACGCTGAAAGGCTGGGACGACCCATTAGCCAAAGACTGCCTTGAAACTGCAATCAAGGCATGGAACGACGAGAAGGCTCACCCCACGCCGAATCCATGGCGCGGCGGCTTTGGCGGTGAGGCTCCAGAAGGGAATGGCGTGCTGGCTGCCTCGCAGGGTGTGGCACTTGACGCGCAAGGTGGTCTTAACAGAAGTGACAGTGCGGGCACCCCGGCAGGTTCTGCCTCAACAAACGCACCAGCAGCTCCACCGGCTGGTTTCGCCCGTGGCGGTTTTGGCGTAGGACTGGAGTGGGATGCGGCTCTGGAACTGACCATCGCCACGAATGGCGCCGAGCCATATAGGTCCCGCCTCCGGGAGTTGTTCCCTCAGATGATCACGCCCCAACAGATGGGTTTCCGTGGCTGGACGGCAGTCCGGGCATTGCCTTATCTGGACCCGAGTGCGAGAGATCAAATGCGCGAAGCGGTGAAGATATACATGGCGGCCCTGGACAAGCAGTTGGACGCCACCCCGTTCGGCGTACCCCCGAGTCTGGGCACCTGGGGCGGATCGGGCGCCGTGGTTGACATGGCCATACGAATGTACTTCCTGCATCGCGCATTTCCTGATGTTGTGGGTCCGGAATACACACTGCGCGCCGTCAACTACATTCTCGGCACGCACCCGGTCTCCAGCACTTCGTATGTAGCTGGCGTCGGCACCGTCTCAAAGACAAAAACCTACAGCAACAACCGAGGTGACAACTCCTATATTCCGGGCGCGGTGATTCCTGGATATGTCATCATCAAACCGGATTTTCCGGAGTGCATCGACGACTTCGGATTTCTCTGGTTCGAGGATGAAGCCGTCGTAGCCGGATCGGCAAACTGGGTTGTGGCCGGCAACGCTGCGGACGCGATTATTAAGGAATCGAAGTAGCGCCAGCGGCGGGTGGCCCGTGTCTCGCATTTGAAACATGCGAGAGCATGAAGCCATCCTCAGAGTCCCCAGGTCTGAAAATCCAGACCAGGGGTACCCGGCCGATGCGGGCGCGAGTTGCCTGGATGCTGGAGAGTGTGACGGTTTCCAAGAGCGTTTCTCCTATGACTACAGTTGTAGATCGCCTATTCGGAGGGAGCAGGGGCATTCATACCCCTGAAAACTACAGTTGTAGATCGCCCATTCGGAGGGAGCAGGGGCATTCATGCCCCTGAAAACTACAGTTGTGCATCGCCTATTCGGAGGGAGCAGGGGCATTCATGCCCCTGAAAACATGCCCCGAACACCGGGGCCTTTAGGCCCGGACCAGGGCAATCTGAAGCAAATACAACTGCGTACTAAACTGACCAACAAGGATTGAGCCTGGGTGCCCCACTTTCGCCGCGTCTTTGTTTTTGCGGCTAGGGTGGGGTAGCTGCGCGGCCAACGAAAAAGCCACCAGCCGCGCTTGCGGGTGGTGGCCTGGATCGTACGTAACTCGAAAATCCGGTTCGTCAGGCTTCGCATCCCGCGCGCGCATGGGGGCTCGTAATTCGCATTGCGCGGACGGACGCAGCGGCAGCCAGGGCAGGGAAGAGAATCGTATTGGCTCCGGAACGCTGCATGACGTTGAAGGAAGTAGACCAGAAGCGCGGCGGCCGCGTCAAGAGAGCCGGCAGCTGCGCGGTAATGCAGCCTCTGGACTGGCGGCATTCCGGGAGTTGATCGTATGAAGAACGCTGCCGCGTTTGCCGGTACTTACCATCGCAAACGTGGACTCTTAGGTTGAAAACATCTGGTTTCAATAGATCATCTCAAGGTTTTCCCTTTTTTGGCGGTGCCTCTCAATCGTAAAATGTATGCGTGTCCGCCGCCTGATAGAAAGAGATGAAATGGAGCCCGGAACCTGCCTGCTCTGCCTCAAAGAAGCCGACCTGCTCGACAGCCATTTCATTCCCAAAGGCGTGTACCGCCGAATGAGGAATGAGGGTGACCCCATCGTGATGAGCCCCAATCTAATTTTGGGTACATCGCAACAGGTTCACGATTATGCCTTCTGCGCTGACTGCGAAAAGAAGCTAAACTCTGGCGGGGAAAACTATGTACTTTCTATGGTCTTTCAAGGTGAGGGCAAGCCGTTCCCACTATTGGAAGCATTGAAGCTTGCTAAGCTGATTCCAAGCGTAGGCGTGCAGACCTTCCCGGGAGCCGAAGCGGGGATAGATACGGAAAAGTTCGCATACTTCGCTATCGGAATGCTGTGGAAGGCCGGCGTCAAAGAATGGCGGACGATAGCGGGCCAAACAACTTCGGTCAAAGTTCCTACCCATATGGAAACGATGCGACGCTATCTGCTCGGCGAGGCATCGTTTCCAGATGACATCACTGTCGTTCTCACAGCCTGTCTCGACAAAGCATCGCAATACCAAACATTTTCACCAACATCACATTCCGACGGATTGGGCAACAAGTTCCAATTATCAGTTCTTGGCATATACTTTAGGATTCAGCTCGGCGTTCCGCCCGGCTCGAAGATGCGCTCGATCTGTTGCGTCCACTCGAGAGAAAAGCGCATTCACATGGAGAACTGCAATCAGTATTCGCTGGAAGCTTTTAGTTCCATACAGGCAAAAGCCAAGATAGCGAAGAACGTCGAAGGCACTGCATATGCGAAACGGAGATTGGCGGGTGGCGCAGATCCCCATCGAATGGAATGAACTGAAATTTGGTGTCCCAGGTCCGAAAATCCGGACCTGGGGCACCCAAACGGAGTTATGACTTCTATGAGACCTGCGCCACCCGCCGGGGGTGCGCTTTCTGAACTGGCGGCATTCCGGAAGTTGGCCCTCTGAAGAACGCTGTGGCGTTTGTCGGTACGATCCGGAACCACTGGCTCCTCGTCGGGCGCATTTGGCTTCTCTCGCCAATGGAATCGTACTTTGAGTCTTTTTTGGTTCAGAGGCGGTGAAAGAATAATTATTTCTTTCAATACCGCACCTAGTTGGTGTAAAGTGGTGCATATCCCGAAAGGGAACTCTAATGACACGCAGAGCCGAAAGCGAACCTTCAACCCGCACCTCGGTCACCTTTCCTGCGGAGGTCTACTCCTCTCTTGAGATCATTGCTAAACAGAAAAAGGTCTCGATGGCGTGGGTGATTCGCGATGCAGCAGAGAAATATGTTTCCGAATATTGGCCTCTATTTGCAGGTGCAAGACATGAGTAACCTCAAGGTATTTTCAGCGAATTGCAAGCCAATACCCCACAATGGTGTCGCGAACCGCAACGGTTCTAGCAAGCATATCGTTATCCCCACCCGGCCACTATCTGCTGCTGGGGAGAGCTTGCTAAATTTCGTGGACGACCGCAAGTTTGGAACGATATTGGCAGACCCTCCTTGGCAATTTCAGAATCGGACCGGCAAAGTCGCACCCGAGCATAAGCGCCTCGCACGCTATGGCACAATGTCGCTGGACGACATCAAAGAGCTGCCTGTTGCGGAGGTTGCTGCAGATACCTCTCACCTATATTTATGGGTTCCCAACGCTCTGCTACCTGAGGGCATTGCTGTCATGCAAGCTTGGGGTTTTCGCTACAAGAGTAATTTAGTCTGGCACAAGATCCGAAAGGATGGTGGGTCCGACGGTCGTGGCGTTGGCTTCTACTTCAGAAATGTGACAGAGTTGATATTGTTCGGTGTAAGAGGCAAAAACGCCCGAACACTCAAGCCAGGTCGCACCCAGGTCAACTACTTAAGCAGCCGAAAGCGGGAACATTCGCGCAAACCAGACGAGCAATACGAGCTAATAGAAGCCTGCAGCCCAGGCCCATTCATCGAATTGTTTGCCCGAGGTGACCGTAAGAAATGGGTCGGCTGGGGTAAACAAGCCGATGAATCCTATGAGCCTACCTGGAAAACATACTCCAATCACTCAAGGAGCGGCACCGAACTGGCGGTAGCGGGAGACTAGCTCTCCGCCTCTTCTGTCTCGATCGCATCTACTCTTGGATCCACGTTGAACTTCACGATCGATGCAGGAAGACCGATCAATAGTAAAGGACAAGGATTGCCCACGCCTCTGTTGATTCTCGAAATCAGTTTGCTCCAGTGAGTGGTGGCCTCTCCGTATTTGTCACCGACAAACTTGTCCGCCCAGGCCTCCTTGAATGCCACTGGATTCCTCGCTCGAGTAATCCGAGCCGTGATCGCACGTTTCTGTTTCGGGGTGATGCCGATCTGCAGCCGTTCTAAATCTTCAAAGGACTGGATGTTCTGCTCGTTTGCGTAGCGATGCACGAAGCCCCACATTTCCTCATGCAGTCCGGTACCTCGCGTGATGATCACGCCGACGCTGATTGCCCCTTCAGCATGTAGCCTCTTGAAGTTTTCTAAATCGCGGTCAAAGAACGGATCCTTATTGTTCCACTCGATCTCAAGCGCGATAAGCTTGTTACCGGCGAAATCCCCTCCGAACGCCTTCACGTGATCAATCTCGTGCGTGGTTGATTCTCGCTCGAGTTGTACGGGTTCGGTCTGAGTATCTGCCTCCGAAAATCGGATGCTTTTTCTGATTTCGAAGTTGGTCTTCCGCCAGCCTTGGGCGGCGAGCGCCCTGCGTAGCCGCTGTGTTCCTTTTGTTTCGCCGCCGCCTGAGCCAATGATCTCTGTGATTGGTATCTCGAAGTCTTCCAGAACGGTTTCAAGCTCTCCGAGAGCCGAAGGGAAGTCGCGTTCAAGAATCGCGACTGCGTGAGATTCAAAAACGATTTCGTAGCCCTTAGCCTTGAGTTCATCAAACATGCGCGCCCTATCCGCCCATTAAGATCCGGTGCCGGGTGCCCCAGATCCCGATTCCGGGACCTGGGAAATTACTCTTCCCCCGCCCCTTGCACAAGATTACGCCCCGCCGGTGCACAATGGGGATAGAGAAACCCATGAAAGAAATCGCCGCAGAGGTGCAAGTTGCGTACCCATTCCCCGGACCAATCTCTCAGGAACCCGCCCGATCCGCACCCCCGCAAAATGACCCCCTACCCCCCCTTACCCCCTGGGGGTATCAATTCATTCCAGATTTTCCCGTAAAGATCGACGCATGAATAGTTTAAGAATTACCTATATTAACTGATTGGTAAACTTTACCTTCACATTTTAGCCTAAAATCAGCCGAAAATACCGCTTCGGCTGGCGGCCAGTCCAGCTTTCGCCCGGACAAAAGCGATCATTTCTGACCAGACTCTACCTTGCGCAACATGGAACCCTGAAGTGGAGAAACGGCTTGTTCCCCTCGTTTCATCTGTCAACACGTGAAGGAGAATTCATGTTCCACGGAAAAGTTCTTGCGCTCTCGGTTCTGGCAACGGCTCTGTTGTGCTCTGCATCGCTGGCGCCGGCACAGGTCAGCATCGGCATTGGGGTGGCTCCTGTGTGCCCTTATGGATACTTCGACTATGCGCCCTATGACTGCGCCGCCTATGGCTACTATGGGCCGGATTGGTTTAATGGCGGGGTGTTTCTTGGAGCCGGTCCCTGGTTCCACGGACCTCACGGATTCTATGGGCACGTGGACAACCGCTTTGACCCACGCCACGGCTACAATGGACCGCTGCCCGGACGCGGCGAGGCGCAGTTCAACCACTTCCACGGCAACGAAGCGCGCGACGGACAAGGCCACGAAGGCAACGCCGGCCATGAGGGTGGCGGTGAACATGCCCTTCCCGGATACCGAAGCGGTGGTGGCCGCAGTGGCGGCCACGGACGCCGTTAAGGCCTGACCTGGGACCTGTTCACACAGCCGGAGCCATTCGCCCTGGCAGTGTGAACAGGCCCTAAAAGACAGTACAGAGCTTGGCGAAGGAATCCAGTTCGATCAGATGCTGGCCCAGCGGCGCGGGGTCCAGGGTAGCGTGTTCCAGCACCCATGTGTCTTTGTGAAAGAGGAAGACGGCGTGCAGTCCCGCGGCGAGTGCGGGATTGATGTCGCTCTTGGGGCTGTTGCCGATCATCCAGCTTGTGTGCGGCGTAAGCTCATGGCGGGCGATTACTTCCTGGTAGGCGGCGGGGTCCTTCTCCGCCACAATCTCCACCGCGGAAAAGAGCTCGGCGAGGCCTGAGCGGGTCAGTTTATCGGCCTGCTCGGCCTGGTCGCCTTTGGTCATGAGGATAAGCCTGTGGCGGCTGGCTAACTCGGTCAGAGTCTTGGCCACTCCCGGCATCAGCTCAATCTCCTGCTCGGCAATAGACCGGGCAAAGCTCAGGATGCGGTCCACCTTTTCCTTGGTAACGGCAGCGGGACTGAGCCGCTCAAAGCATGTAACCAGCGAACGGGTAAAGCTGGTGAGGCCGTAACCGTAGGCCAGAATGGTCTCGCGCTCCACGGCATTGAGCGTCTGGCGCACCTGGGCGGGGGTGTACTCGTGGTGGTTCAGGTAGCCGATGAACGCAGCAATGGCGCGCTCAAAGTAGATGTTGTTCTCCCAAAGTGTATCGTCGGCGTCGATGAGCAGGGTCTGGCCGGCAGGGAACTGGGGCATAGGATTTATGGTACAGAATCGGCCTGGTCCGAATTACTGCGGAGACTCCGGCAGCGTGTATTCAAAGGTATACGAATGCTTGCCGCTAGTGATGATAATGGTCAAGGTTCCGGCGATCCCGGCCAGCTCTCCCGTGCCTGAGCCTGGTACCACGGTGACAGTAAGCTGATACTTCCCCTGATCCATAGTGCCGATATGTTGAAGCGCGAAGGAGCCGCTGTGTCCTTGAAGAGTTCCCGTGACCTGCTCGATGGCGACGTACCCCGCTGTGCCTTTCGCCTGGTCGCCAGCTGCGAGCATCTCGCCCTTGCTGGCAGCCTCAAGATCCCCGTGAAAATGCTTGTCGATCCCATAGCGGCCAATGGCTGTTCCGGCCGTGGCGTCGTCCGGCGGGAGGGGAGTCATCTTTACTTCAAAAGAGCCTTCTGCGTGGCGGGTCATGACGGGATCCTTTCTGATGAGCTTGGTGGCCGGTGCCTGGGAATGCGCCGAGATTGAAAGAACAAGGCTGCACACGAGGAAGATACTCGCGAGGATGCGAGAAATGCATCGAGAGCAGCCCAGTTCATGGATGTGCATGGAATCACTCATCTTCATCGTTACGGTTTCGCTTGCGCCGCCAGCCATTGCTTGAGATTCGACTCCTGTAGAGAGCGCAGCTCGATGCAGCCGTCGATGCGTTCAATGGCGTGTTTGAGTGTCTGTTCTGTGGCGGCGACTTTGTGGGTGGAGAAGAACTGCTTCACATCATCGCGGTCGGCCGCGGAGCAAAAGCTGCCCGTGGCTCTGACAAGGTATCCGCCCAACTCGGTGGTCAGTTGGGCCTGAACCTTGTCCCAATTGGCCTGAATGTATTTCCATGTCTGGTCGCGGGTTTCAATGCTCTGGAGAGCGATGGCAAACTGGAAGGCGGCGTCCTGATTGCGGACTTTGCCGGAGACGGCGTAGTCCAGGGAGCGTTGGACGAGAGCTGGATCTTGAAACTCTGCCAGCAGGCGCAGCGCGCCGTCTTGAAGCTCTGGATTGGTCGACGTTTCGGCGACTTTCTGCAACTGGTCAAAGAGAGCCGCGTCGCCGTTGCGGGCGGCGATCACCTGTGCAGTCTGTCCCAATGTGGCATCCACAGAGGCGGGATCGTCCAAATACTTCTGAACGATCTGGTTGGCCCGCGCCAACACAGCCGGGTCTTTGCCGTAGTAGCCGAGGACGCCGAAGAGCTGCGCGCGCAACTCGCGCTTGGTTGGTGAATCGCTCTCGGAGGGAGGACCAAGCCGTGTGTACTCCGGAGAGAATGTGGCGCGAATCCAGGCAGAGAGTGCGGTTTTCTCTTCAGGTGTGGCTGCAACCCGCTCGTAGATAGCGTCCACGCCTCCGAGGGCACTACGCAGCACTTCTGAGTTGGGATCTGTTTTGATGGCGGCCACCAGATTCAGGTAGTCGCCCACGGCGGCTTTGTTGGCGCGAACCTGGACCCACTCGTTGCCGGCAAGGCTGATTCGCTCGGTTGGAGTCAGGCTGGTTTCAACACGAGCCACAAGATCCGCGTAGATGCCGGCCGGATAGGCGCTGCGGTAGTAACCTTTTCCGCCGGCATCGGCAAAGAAGAGGCCGTTCTTTCGGGCATCGAGGGCGGTATCGTCGGGGGTCAACACTTGGCAATTCTGGCCCGTTGCCGCCTTGAAGCAAACCGGCACAGTCCATTTCTGCGCAGGGTCAGGCTGGATGCTGGGGCTGAGGAAGAATCGCTTCTGGGAGACTGGAACCTTGCCCTTGGCCGACTCGCCAAAGGTAAGCATCGGCTCGCCCGGCTGGGCCACAAGGCTCTCCATGATCTTGTCCACGGGCTTATGGCTGGCGGCGGTCTGCGCGTTCCAAAAGTCCTCGGCTGTCGCGTTGGCATAGAGGTGGGCCGCGAGATAATTATGTACGCCCTTTCGGAAGGTCTCCTCGCCGATGTAGTTTTCCACCGTGAGCAGCACATCGCTGGCCTTGCCGTATGCAATACCGTCGAACATCTGGTTGATTTCGTCGGGGGTATCCGCTTTGGCGCGGATCGAGCGGGTGGTGGGCTGCGCATCAATATTCAGCGTGCCGTCCTTGTCTGCGGCAACCAATTGGTCGATATTCCATTCCGGGTGCATGGTGGCTACGGACTTGTTTTCCATCCAGGTGGCGAAGCCCTCGTTAAGCCACAGGTTGTCCCACCACTGCATGGTCACCAGGTCTCCGAACCATTGATGGGCCATCTCGTGTGCGATCACGATGGCGACGTTCTTTTTTGCGCCGACTGAGGCGGTCTTGGGGTCAAGCAGAAGCTCGGTCTCGCGATACGTAATGGCGCCGAAGTTCTCCATGGCGCCGGCCTCGAAGTCGGGCAGGGCGATCAGGTCCAGCTTCTTCAGCGGATAAGGAATCCCGAAATAGTTGTTGTAGTAGTGCAGCACATACTTGGCGACTTCGACCCCATATGGCGTGAGCGCGACCTTGTCCGGAGTCGAGCAGACGCGGATAGCCACGCCGTCTGACTCCCCCGCGGTGCACTGGAAATCGCCAACCAGGAAGGCGACCAGGTAAGTGGACATTTTCGGCGTGGTGTCGAACTTCAGGGTATGCTTGCCGGCGGCTGGACCAGGCGTGTCGGTGGCGATGGGGCTGTTTGAGATGGCGGTATCCGCGGTGTCTATGACCAGCGAGACGTCGTAAGAAGCCTTGAAGGCCGGCTCGTCGAAAGACGGAAAAGCGCGGCGGGCGTCTGTCGGCTCGAACTGCGTGACGGCGTAGTTGCGGCGCGCAGTCTTTGACAGATAAAAACCGCGCAGCTCGTTGTTGAGGATGCCAGTGTAGGCGATGGAGAGTGTTGCCTTGCCCGCGGGCAGCTCTTCCGGGAATGTAAAGGTGGCCTGCTCCTTGCCTTTGTCCAGCGTGACGGCCGCTGTCTGCTGCTTGCCGCCGGCGGTCACAGTGACGGTTTCAAAAGCAATTTCAGCCGCGTTGAGGGTGATTGTGCTAACTGGCTCGGCTACGGTTACGTCGATCGTTTCAGCACCAGAGAATGTCGCCGCCTTCAGATCGGGCGTCAGCGAGAGTGTGTAGTGTTCAGGGCGGACCGTAGTGGGTAGGCGCTGCGCGGTAGCGGAGCGTGTGGAGGCCAGGACAAGGCAAACAACCGTGGCCGCGATCGCGAGCGCGGCGCGGAACAAAGGGGCGGAAGCGATTGATTTCATGCAATCCTCATGGGGGTGAGTAGAGTATGCAGACCGGAGACGTTTGTGAAGCATTCTAGCTGGTGGCAGAGCTTCCCTGCCATGTTTGTGCGGCTTCTTTTCCGCGGAAAAGCGCATCTACCATAATTGTAGGCCAGCGCACGGTCCGTATACAGTACGCAACCGAACTGCACAGGGTTCCGTGCTGCTAGCCGGGGCAACGCAGACTTGTTCCAGATTGCGTCTCCGGGAGGAATCAGCCGCAGAACAACTCGACATCGGCCCCGGAATACTCCCTCCCCCATAGCGAAGCGTGCGATACTGAAATCTCTTCCGAGACTCAAAGGGAGCGAACTTCCCGTGCATCGATCTGAGACCGTCACACTCGATTCGCCATGCAGCGATAGTCCTCTGCCGGTGGGAACCGTTGAACCGGGCGGTGCTGAAGCGTCCGAGTTACAGGAACAGGTCAAGCGCGGCGATCTGGCTGGCCTGCGCGAGTATCTTGCCCGAACCCGAATCCAATGCGATTGGCAAGACAGGGTTTTTATGCTGGGCCTCATCGTTCCCAGCATTCGTCTTGCAGCTTTGGATCTTGCCTGCGAGGCGGAACCGGAAGCTGCCGATCTTTTTCTGATCCGTTGCGCTTTCCTTGCCGAACTTGCCCCAACCTTGCGAGGCTCAGGAACCGCCGATCAGGCAGCAGGCGAGAGATTTCGCAGCGCAGCGGAGTGCATCAAGTTTGCTCTGAACGATTTAGACCGGGCGGCCCAACTGGACGCATCGGATCCCACAGCTCACGCCTATGTCTTGCCGTCGCTGACCATCTTTGGGCATCTTGCTTCCAGGCAACGCCGGGCCTTCCAGCAGGCAGCGGAACTCGCCCCCGATCTGGTTCCAGCTTACCGCGCGATTGTGAACGCCCTCTCGGAACGGTGGCACGGCAGTCACGAACAGTCCCTCAAATTCGCACGGAACGCCATGACCAAGGCTGGCCCTGGCAGCGATATGGCTGCCTGCCTGTTTTGGGCCCACTTGCTGGTGCGGAGCCACTTTGCTTCTTTCGACAAAAAAACCGAAGCGGCCAAGAGCTATGCATACGATCCCGAGGTCACCAGAGAACTCAACGCGGCATTCGATGATTGGACCAGATCCCCCTATACTGCTCGCAGGTCGAGCATTCCATACCTCCACTACGCGGCCTGCTGGTACTATTTGGCGGGAGATGGCGGACGCCTGCAACGAGCTCTATCGTTTACAAACAATGTGTTTAGCAAGATCCCATGGTCATTGATAGGAAACTCCCGGAAGCTCTATGCCCGCGCGCTGCGGCTTGCCGCGGGAACGGCGCCATTGCCTCAGCCCATTGAGAGCGATCTTTGGGAGCAGTGTTTTGGGGCTGTATCCCAAGGCGCAGAGGCGATCAAGGAAAGCAAGTTCGACGCGGCCGAAAAATCGCTGAGCGCGGCTTTGCAGTTCGCACGAACCGCGCCTCTGGAACATGGCAGCTATCTGATTCCGCTCGTTCTTACCTACCTGAGTTTGCTTCGTCATGCGCAGCAGTGGGAAGGGGATTCCAAGATGCTTCGCGAGCAGGCAATGGGCTTGCTGGGCGCAAGCGATACGCTGGCGGCCCCGTCGCAATTTCAGCATCTGATGGCAAAAGGCTTGCACAAGCTGGGCGACTATCGCCGCGCACTGCCGTTCTGGGAACAGGCAATTGGGATGGCCGGCGAAGAGTTTAATTCCACAATGATGGCTGAGATGCTTTATACGATGGGCGAATGCTATTGCCGGATAGGCCTGCTCGACCATGCCACGGTTCCACTGCGGAGCGCTCTCAAGATTTATCGGGCTGGCGCCGACCACTCTCGCTTGCCGATTGTTCTGCTCACTCTTGGCAATTCCCTGCGCAGAAGCTCACCCGCCGAGGCTGAAGCTTGCTATAAGGAAGCGGCGGAGCTGGATGCTGCGCGGCTGGAGTATCAGTCTGCGACCTCGGCTTGGGTCAATCTGGGTGTTCTCTGCTCTGAGCAGGGCCGCTATGCCGAGTCGTTGAAGCATTGTGAGAGAGTCCTCCGGGCGCGCGAACAGTTTTCGGGTACGCCGTCGACCGGCATCGCAACGGTTTTCAACAATATTGCAAATAGCTATAGGCGGATGGGAAAGTTCGCCGAAGCGCATGCATCCGTTGATCGTGCCATAGAGCTTTTCTCCGCCGCAGACGCCGGGCTGGCATCCGCGCTTGGCACCCGAGGGCTTATTTTTCTCGATTCTGGCGACGATGCACAAGCGGTGGAGTGGCTTCGAAAGTCCCGCGAAGAGCGTTGGAAAAGGCCTAGCCCAGACCTGGACGCAACAGTGGAAAACCTGGAGAGCGAGATCTCAGCTCTGAAACGGCTGAACAGGGAATTTGAAGCGTTCATCGCGCAGGAGACCCTTGCTTCGGTTCGCGCGACGATTCAGGCAATTCCACGGGTTGACAGCGACCTGAGCGCAGCGAAAGCTCAAATGGGGGGGGCGGTCCTTGTCGAACTAGCATTTGGCAACAGGCCCTTCCATCCTGATGATCGCAAGAACACGATTCTTCTGGCCGAAAAACTGTCAAAACAAGTACAAGCGCAGGATGCGGGCTATTATAGCGGGTGGGTTGCCATTCCAGAGGCGACGACGCTGGTTTTTTACGGGCCGGATGCCGAAGTGCTGTTAAAGGTTCTTGAGCCGCTTTTAATGAAAGAGCCCATCTGCGCGGGAGCGAAAGTGGCAATCCGGCAGGGTGGCATCCACAGGGAAATCGTTGTAGCGCAAAGAACGAAGAAGCCGCGCTGATTTTCGCTTCGTTTCATCAAGTATCCTCAAATCGCCATCAGATCCCATGCCTGCGAAATCATGTTTTTAGAAATGCCGGCAAATCCATTTGAATTTGTGTTTTGTATCCATTCCGGCGGCGGGCTTCGAGAAGAATGGCCGAACGGCGGCGGGCTTGACTTTTCTCGCTCAGCGGGCGGACCACTCAAGGGTTGAATGTTGCCCAGAGCACATCCTGTTCTGGAGCGCGCCTTGTTGCTACAATCTGGTTGGAGCTTCAATTTTCCCCGCAATCCAGAAGCCCGCTTGTTTGAGGAGTGAAGCGAATGGAACTGGCAGTGTCCAGCACTGGCGAGACCGGCGCGGCTGTCGCCTCCGATGGGCTTAGCCCGCAACAGATGGTCGAAATCTACCGGCTGATGTTTCTCTCCCGCTGCGTAGATGACCGCGAAATCCTGCTCAAGCGGCAGCAGAAGATCTATTTCCAGATATCGGCTGCCGGCCACGAGGCGCTCCAGGTAGGAGCTGCCTTGGCCATGCGTCCCGGCTACGACTGGTTCTTCCCGTACTATCGCGATCGTGCGCTCTGCCTGGCACTGGGCGTTACGCCGCACGACATGCTGCTACAGGCCGTGGGCGCGGCCACCGATCCGGCCAGCGGTGGCCGTCAGATGCCGACCCACTGGAGCAGCCGTTCGCTGCATATCGTCAGCACCTCCTCCTGCACCGCGACCCAGCTGCTCCACGCCGTGGGCTGCGCCGAGGCTGGCCGCTACTTTAGCCGCCATCCGGATGCAGCAGCGCGGGCTGAAGGCGACTACCGCGCCTTTCACGATGTGGAGTTCCACGGGGACGAAGTTGTCTTCACCTCGCTCGGCGAAGGTTCCACCTCGCAGGGCGAATTTTGGGAGGCGCTCAACACCGCCTCCAATCAGAAGCTCCCCGTGGTCTTCTGCGTGGAAGACAACGGCTACGCCATCAGCACCCCGGTCGAAGTGAACACGCCGGGCGGGAACATCTCCAAGCTGGTCGCCAACTTTCCCAACTTCCACTTTGCCGAGGTAGACGGCACCGATCCAGAGGCCTGCCTGCGCGCTTTTCAGGCCGCTGCGGAGCATTGCCGCGCCGGTCGGGGGCCTGCCTTTGTCCACGGCCACTGCATTCGCCTTTACTCCCACTCCTTCTCTGAGGACGATAGCTTCTACCGCTCAGCGGCCGAGCGCGAGGCCGACGCTATGCGCGATCCGCTGGCAAAGATGCAGATGCGCCTGCTGCGCGAGGGCATTCTCACCGAGGACGAAATCAACGCGCTGGAGCATCGCCTGCAAGCCGAAACCGCCGAGGCCGCCGCCCGCGCTCTGACAGCCCCGCTGCCTGAGATAGGCGGCATTGCCGAGCATGTCTACTCCGAAGATCTCGACCCCACCAGCTCTGCATTCGCTCAAGAGCATGTTGAAGCGCCCGGTTCGGTTGGCGGAGGAAAGGCTGGCGGTGAAAAAGGGAGTGAGCCGCGCACCATGGCAGACCTTATCAATGCCTGCCTCCACGACGAGATGCGGCGCGATCCGCGGATTGTCATCTATGGAGAGGATGTGGCCGACGCCAGCCGCGTCGAGGCGCTCTCAGAGGTCAAGGGCAAAGGCGGCGTCTTCAAACTCACCGCCGGCCTCCAGACCGAGTTCGGCTCGGAGCGGGTCTTCAACTCGCCGCTGGCTGAGGCCAACATCGTGGGCCGCGCCATCGGCTATGCTGTCCGTGGCATGAAGCCGGTGGTCGAGATTCAGTTCTTCGACTACATCTGGCCGGCCATGCATCAGATTCACAACGAACTCGCCGTCATGCGCTGGCGTTCCAACGGCGCATGGCCAGCGCCTGTGGTAATACGCGCGCCCATCGGCGGTTATCTCACCGGCGGATCCATCTATCACTCGCAGTCGGGCGAGAGCATCTTTACCCACATTCCAGGGCTGCGCGTGGTCTTTCCTTCCAACGCCCTCGACGCCAACGGCCTGCTGCGCACCGCCATCCGCTGCGACGACCCGGTGCTGTTCTTGGAGCACAAGCGCCTCTACCGCGAAACCCACGACCGCGCGCCCTATCCGGGGCCGGAGTTTGCCATTCCCTTCGGCAAGGCCAAGATCGTCCGTCCCGGCACAGACGTCACGCTGGTCACCTACGGCGCCATTGTACCCAGAGCTTTGCAGGCCGCGCAAAAGGCCCAGCGCCAGCATGGCATCGAGGTGGAGATTGTCGATCTGCGCACCCTCAACCCCTACGACTGGGAGGCCATCGCCACCTCGGTTCGCAAGACCAGTCGCGTCATCGTAGCTCACGAGGACATGCTCAGTTGGGGCTACGGTGCTGAAATCGCGGCGCGCATCGGGGAAGAACTCTTTGACTCGCTCGATGCCCCGGTTCGCCGCATCGGCTCCATGGATACTTTCGTCGCCTACCAGCCTGTTCTCGAAGAAGCCATCCTGCCCCAGCCCGAAACCATTCTGAAAGCGATGATAGACCTGAAAGCATATTGATTCTGCAAACGGGGAACACGCGGTTCAAGTGTGACCTGATACTCAGTGTTTCTGGTGGGCAGGCCAGCACACCTGCCCCAGCGGTTTAAAGGCTTACTTCTTGGTTGCGGCCCCAGCTTTCTTGTGGGGCGCCGGAGCCTTCTTATCGAGAAGTGTCAGAGAATCGGCTGCGTTGAACGGATACAGACGTACGGATTGTTCGCCCGTTGTGCTCAAGGTGACGTCGACACGGCGGTTTTGAGCCAGGACAATAACAGTCAGGTCGCGGAGAATCTTATCCCGCTCCGCAGCGCTCAGATCAGGATTCTGTTCGACGAGATCTTTGACCTGGGCGTCGGTGAGCTCTTGATCTTTGCCAAGGCCGCGTGTTTCAATGCTGGCTTCGGCAACGCCTTGGTCAACGAGGAACTGTTTAGTGCGGGCTACCCGGCGTTCGGAAAGCGCCTGGTTGTACTCGACCGAACCGCGCACATCCGCATGTCCGCTCAAGGTCAGGTGGGCATCGGGTTTGAACGTCAAGTAACTCTTGAAGTCTGTCGCTAAGGTGGTCAGTGTTCCCTGCTGGCTGGCCACCAAGCCGCCTTCGGGATGCTCGGCCCTGGGTTGAGCGGTCGGGAAAAAGACACTGTGCAGTGCCAGGCGAGCTTCAAGCCGCACTTGCTCCGCGGGAGGCGGAGGAGGAGGCGGGGTGGCAATCGTTATGCTGGCGTTCGCGGTGGCGGTCTGGCTCTTGTCATCGGTCACGGTACAGATAATTCCAACGGCGCCGCTCGGAGCACCGGCAGAGGAGAAGGCGGCGGTAGCGCCGTTGCCGCTGATAGAGCCTGTGGTTGACGAGTAGCTATAAGTCAACGGACGATTCTGTGGGCTCATACCGCTGGCGGTCACTGTGCTGGTATCGCCCGGCTTGATGTCGCTAGGGCTTGCCGTGCAACTGATTGTTGGTGGTTCAAATGGCTTCACCGTGAAGACAGCCGTTGCGGTAGCAGACTCCCACGGCTTTAATCCTTCCTTGCCGGGTCTGCCTTCTTTCACGCCGCAATTCACCGTATACGAGTTGGGCGCAAGCGTTACGGTAGACACAGAGGCTGTCGCTCCGGTCGCTGTTACGCCAGGACCGGTCAAGCTATAGATCACGTTCATCTTGGGTTCCAGGCCGTCAGCCGTCGCGGTCACCGTGACCGGGTCGCCGGGGAAGACTGAAGCGGGGCTGGGGAAGCAGGCCAGGGTCACCGGCGGTGGTGGCGCGGTCTCTCCACCGAAACGGAAGACAATTCCAGAAGAAAGGCGCATGTCATTCTGCGTTGCGGCTGTTCCGGTGTTGAGGTTGTCGAACCGGGTCATCAAATATTCTGCTTGAATCAAGCGGATGGCGAAATGTTGGCGTACATTCACGTCGAGTCCGCCGCCAGCAGTCATGGCAAATTTGTTTTCAGTGGGCAGAGGAATACACCCCGCACCAGTGCAGCCAGACGACAACGTCACGTCGCCGGCATGGATACCGCCAAAAAGAACCTGCGCAAATGGAGTGACTCTCTCGTGCCCGCGAAAGGAAAGGCGCGGACCAAAGAGATAGGTATAGACGCTCCCACTTGAGTTCGGCACGATAGCTGGATTTGCCGCGCCATTCAGCCGGAGTTGGGTGTCGGCGAAGCCGCCAAAGTCGCCGACCAGACCCAGGTAACGATTGAAGTTGAAGGCGATGGAAGTGCTGCCGCCATTCAGCCACACCAGCCGGTTTCCGTCAGCCAACTTGGGCACAGCTTGCAGATACGAGTAGCCCAGAAACCATTCAACCTTGGGAGTACCGACGCTTATTCTTCCGGAATAGGGCTTGGCTGTTTGCGTCGAATCCGCTGGCATTGGGGCAGACGCCAACGCAATAGCTGGGTCGGCGCTGGCAGACGGCGTTGCGGCAGTCTCCGCAAAGAGGTTGAATGCGGGCATCAGAAGTGCGGCAGTTGCCGCGGCGGCTAATATCTTTACAATCAATTTCATTGTCGTCTCCTGCGCTGCGCGTCGCGATTTCTAAAACATCGCAGCGGCGGGTTAACTGAACGCGAACAGAACATACTGGACACTGCATTGCAAAAATCCGGCTGAGACCGCCTCTAGGGGTGGTCTCAGCCGGGACTCTACGGAGCGGGCACATTGATTACGGTGTTCACCATCGTGACTGGTCCAACCAAAACCAGCGCTCTGCCGTTTATGGTTGTAATGGCCGTCACACCAGCGGTGGAGATAGAGACGCCCGCTTGAGAGATAATGGTCCCCTGCATCGTCCCGCCTCCCAGAATCCCGTTGATGGTCGCGGCGGTCCCCACCTGCCAGAAGACGTTCTTCGCCTGGGCGCCGTTGACCAGCAGAACACTGCGATTGGAGGACGGCGTGCCAACCGTAAGCGTTGTCGCCATCTGGAAGACCCAGAAAGCGTTCGGATTGCCCTGGGCGTCGAGGGTTAGATTGCCCAGGGAAATGGCATAGCTTCCAGGAGCGGCTTTATAGATGCCGGGAGCCAGAACGCGATTGCCCAACTCGCCCGCTCCGCCGCCCAAGGTTGATACATCGATGCCGTTCGGGAAAGCAACCAGGGCATTGTAAGCCGCAAGGTTATCCAACGCGGCTTGTTGTGCGACGGCGAAAGTAACCGCGGTTCCTTCATTGGGGCACCCGACCGTAGGTGGAGGCGGAGCTGTATCGATCGTCCCATTCACCAGCCCTATATTGAGTGGCGTCTCCGTGTAGGTGCATTCGGCTACGCCGCCAACCAGAACGCTGGTATCGTGGAACCCAGTGATAAGAGTCGAGACAGCCGTTGTCCCGATGCCTCCATTGATCACCGTTTCGATCCCCTGGTTGGTGATCCCGGCAGTACCACCAAAAGCGCCAAAGAGCGATCCCGTGCCGAGGTTCACTGGCGGTGGGAGGACTGCCGAGCCGGTCGTAAAGTGCCAGGGATTCGGCGCGCCGGTGGTCCCGAGTGGATTGCCTGTCAGATCCGTCGCTCCGGAGGTAATGGTTGCAATGTAGTTGCTGCTGGCGGTAAGCAGCGCCGAGGGTGTGAAAGTGGCAATGAAGTTGATCGCGTCGTAGGAGACCGTTCCAGCTATCGCTGTTCCGCCCGGTCCCGTAACCTGGAATGTCGCGGTGGTGATGGTCAGCGGATTCATTGCTTCTGTAAAGGTTGCGCTGATTGCCTGATTGAGGGGCACGTTTGTGGCTGAGTTGGCAGGGACTGTCGAAACCAATTCCGGCGCGATCGTCGCTGTGCCTGTGCCGGTTGTAAAGGTCCAGACAAAATTGCTGGCTAGTGCAGTACCCGCCAGGTTCTGAGCTCCTGTCGTAATCGTGGCTGTATACAAGGTGCTGGGCGCCAGATTCGCTGTCGGTGTGAAAGTCAACGTGTTGCCAATTGCCGCATAAGCGAGCAGGCCCGAAACGGCGGTAGCGCCTGGCCCTGTCAGCTTAAAGGTTGCCGAGTTGATCGTGGCGGGATTCATCGCCGTGCTGAATGTGGCGCTGACGATCTGATTGAGCGGTACGCTTGTAGCTCCGTTGAGAGGGATGGTCGAAATGACCGTCGGCGGTGTGAGAATTGGGGAGGCAGCGGTGGTGAAGGTCCAGACGTAATTCTGGGCCAGCGCTGTGCCGCTCAGATCCATGGCCCCGGTGGTGATCGTGGCCGTGTAGGCGGTGCTCGGTGTCAGGCTGGCCGCCGGTATGAACGTCGCTACCGAACCCGCGGCGACATAGGTGACGGCTCCTGTTACGTTAGCCGAGCCCGGACCTGTCAGCGTGAAGGTTGTTGAGCTGATCGAGCCAGGGGTCATTGCCACACTGAAGGTGGCGCTGAGGGCCTGGTTGATGGGTACGCCTGTCGCTCCATTGACGGGCACGGTGGCGATGACCGTTGGCGGCGTGGGGGCCGGAACTGTTCTGAAGGTCCACACGTAATTGGCGGCCAGTGGCGTGCCCGCCAGGCTCTTCGCCCCAGTGTTGATCGTAGCTGTGTATACGGTGTTGACCGCAAGGCCGTTTGACGGCGTGAACGTAGCGACAGCGCCAGCGCAACTGACTGCGCCTGCGACAACTGTTGCGCCGGGGCCAATCACTGTAAAGGTTGCCGCTGGAGATGCAAGCGTGGCGCAACTCATCGCTTCATTAAAGGTCGCGCTCAGGATTTGACTGATCGGTACTCCTGTAGCTCCATTCACTGGGACCGTGGATACCACCAAAGGCGGCGGCGTGATGGTTGTGAAGGTCCAAACGTAGTTGGCAGGCAGCGGAGTCCCTGCAACGCTGGTTGCCCCGGTGGTGATGGTGGCAGTGTAGAGCGTGTTGTAGGCCAGAGCGGCAGTTGGCGTAAACACCGCGATCACGCCATTGTATGTGACGGCGCCGGCTACGGCTCCGCCCGGCCCAGTCACCGTAAAGGTTGATCCACTGATCGTAGCCGCGTTCATCGCCTCACTGAAGGTAGCGCTGAGAACCTGACCGATGGGCACACTTGTGGCTCCATTTGCAGGGACCGTGGCTATCACCGCGGGCGGCGGCGTAACCGTCGTGAACGCCCAGACATAGTTGTTAAGGAGATGGGTGCCTCCCAGGTTTGCCGCCCCAGTTGTGATGGTGGCTGTATAGATAGAGCTGTATGCGAGAGGGGCAGCCGGCGTAAAGGTGGCAACAGAGCCAGAGTACGTGACGGCGCCTGCTACGGCTGCTCCACCCGCCGCCGTCACCGTAAAGGATGATGAGGTAATCGTGCCTGGACTCATAGCCATGCTGAATGTCGCGCTGATAGCCGTGTTGAGGACGACATTCGTAGCGCCATTGGCTGGGATTGTGGACACCACAGCGGGTACCGTTACCACTTCCTGGCCGCATCCGGCCATGAGAACGATGAGTAGAGCCGCCGGGAGACATGTGATGCCAACTCTGAATTTGCGCATTTATACCCTTTCATCCAACTGAGATGACTCAGTGTCCAAAGCTCATAATCGAGTCGGGCAGGCATAACGTGCCGACTCCAACTGACACCGCGAAAATAGCAGGCTGCGATTTCCATGTTCTGAGCAAAACTGCTCGTCACGCGCCAACTCGGAAACGTGCTTCTGTATGTCAGAGGGAATCAGAGAACGCTGCCAGGCATCCTCGTAAGGGTATGGATGCTGCTCTCCCGGCAGAGACAGCCAGTACTTTCAGCCTCAAACAGGTCATCGCAACGCCCTGCAAGGGAGGCTTGCGCAATTCGAGTAGCTCCCAATCGCTAAATAGGCGCAAGAGGGTTCAGTGTATATTTATCCAAAAGTAATGTTTTCAAAGCTCTGAGCCCACAAATTAGCGTTGACTACCGACCGATTTCTGATAGCTTTACCCTATCGGGACTTCAACCTTGCGTCGAATCTGGTCAGTTGACGGAAGGAGAGTGCTTGCTTTCAACTGCCCGGGGGCCGCAGCCTTGAACGCTCAGGCTGCCTACACAATCATTCCGTTGAATACCCCACCCAAGTGAGGTTGGCGAAGCCTCGCGAAAAAGCCGTTCCTTAGCTTTTGCGGAAATTAACGCCCTCAACGCGCACGACCGGATCGTGGGGGAGATATCGCGAACCGGTCTTGAGGTATCTAATCGGTCTGTACCACATTACCAGATAGTTAATACCCCCAACCCCCCTATTCATTTTCAAAATCCTGCAGATAATTCCTAGATTTTTCTGTCAAATATCCTTCCTCATCTAAAAGGAACAAAATAAACAACTTAATTCTAGATGGGTCGCGGGGGAGCATAGAGCGTGAACCTGCGCACTTCGCGCACGGCGCCATCCGTTCACCGATCGCAAAGGGGAAGGAAACCATGACAGAAAAATCTAAGACCAAGCGGGGCGGCGCGGAAGAGCGCATTTTACTCAGTGCCGCGGATCTCTTTGCCAAACTCGGCTACAACGGCGTCAGTACGCGCGACATCGCCGCCGGGGCAGGCGTCAATGAGGTGACCATCTACCGGCACTATCCGCGCAAGCGCGACCTCTATCTCGCCGTCCTCGATGCCGAATTGCAGCAAGTAAAGTTGCGCGGCGACCTGCTGGGCCGCATTGCCGAAGCTACGAATGGGCCGACTGCGCTGGAGCGCACGCTGGAACTGGTTGCCGCCACGCTGTTGAATAAGCCCGAGCTGCTCCGCCTCATTCAGTTCAGCGCTCTCGAATTGGGCGAGGACATCGACCCGATGCTGCGCAAGCATTTGGGCCAGTTGGTCGAGGTGGTAGCTCGTTATCTGGAGCCGTGGGCCTCCAAAGGCGAACTGCACAATGCTAACGCCAAGACCGTTGTCCTTGCCCTGATTTCGATGGCAGTGAACTACCGATCTCTTCACAGGCTTTTCTTGAGCGGTGACTCCGGTCAGCAGGCGATATTCAAGGCCTACGTGGATCTTTGCTGCATTTCGAGCGATCGGCCCGGCCCTGCCACAGGTCACGTACCAGAAGAAATGCTTCGTGGTTTACCATGAAAGGCTGGAATTCAATCCACGTAGGGCATCGCGGTCTTCTCTGCATATTCTTCACGTTATCGGGAGTCTCTCGCCAGCGGCTGGCGGCCTGCCAGAGGCGGTGCGACAGCTAGCGGAAGCCCACATCGCGGCCGGCGACCAGATCGAATTGGTTTGCCTGGACAAGCCTGGCGGGACCTTTCTAGCTGGAATTGCCTGCCCAGTTCATGCACTTGGGCCGTCCTATTTTGGACTGTATGGGTTTTCGCCTCGGCTTTGGCGCTGGCTTGGAGCAAATGCGCATCGTTTCGACGGTATCGTCATGAACGGAGTTTGGACTTTTCCCGGTCTTGCGGTTCGGTTTGCGGCTCGCCGCGCCCGGAAGCGATACGGAGTCTTTGCCCACGGCGCGCTTGATCCATGGTTTAATCGGCACTATCCGCTCAAACACATCAAAAAGTTGGTCTATTGGCCGTTGCAATATTCCGTTCTTCGCGATGCAGAAGCTGTTATTTTTACCAGCGACACGGAGCGCGATCTGGCCAGGACCAGCTTTAGGCCGAGCCAGTGGAACAGTGTCGTGGTGCCGATTGGCATTAACGATCCCGAGGAACGAAGCAGGAATGCCGCAGAACAGATCGAGACGTTCTACCGCAGGTTGCCGCAGCTTCGTGGCCGCCGCTATCTGCTATTTCTCGCCCGTATCCATGAGAAGAAGGGCTGCGACCTGCTGATTGAGGCGTTTGCCAAGACGGCCGGCTCTTTTCCCGGTATGGATCTGGTGATAGCCGGCCCCGATCAGGAGGGGATGCAAGCAAGACTTCAGCGCAGGGCCGAAAAGCTTGGCGTTGGCAACAGAGTCCACTGGCCCGGATTGATTAGCGGAGACTTCAAATGGGGAGCGCTGCGGGCGTGCGATGCGCTGGTTTTGCCGTCGCATCAGGAGAATTTCGGCGTCGCGGTGGTCGAATCCCTTGCCGTCGGGCGGCCGGTTCTTATAAGCAATCAGGTGAACATCTGGCCGGACATTGCAAGCGACGGAGCAGGCCTCGTGGATGACGATACGCAAGAGGGTACTGAGCGGCTGTTGCGCCGCTGGCTGGATCTTTCTCCGGCTGAACAAGAATCAATGTCGGGCTATGCGCGGGACAGTTTTCTTGGACGCTATGCTTTGAAGTGTGCGGCAGCTGGTATCCATCGAGTCTTCTCGGCGGTGCATGGGGAGTAATAGGGAAAGGCTCTGGCGGTTTGATGCAACGCGCGGCAGGCAAGGTCTCGAAGTGCGCATCAGCCCAGCGCGATGCCAAAGAACCGGAGCGGCTGCTGAGATACCAAAGCGTCTACCCGTTCCTGTTCGGCGTTCAGTGTGAAGTATGGATTGGCCCGTGGCTGTCTTGTTATGTAAGAGAATGCTTGCATTGATTGCGATGGATTTGACAACGGAGTTTGTCGGGCCGCGCTCCGAGGGGCTGCGTTGGCCGAGTCACCGTAGCAAAGTACGCCAGATGTAATCGCAGCTCAAAGCGCTTTGACAATCAAAAGACAATTTGTGCGCAGTGCGCCAGCCTCTCCATTGTGAGGCTAATCGCAATGCTTGAAACCAATAAAGACATGCCAGCCGCTTTGCTTCTCTATCTCCGAGTTGTCCTGGCACTTCATGGAATTACCACAAAAAACATGCAGATACCGAGTTCACAAGGGGAAGTTGACGGTCCCGCGATAGCTGATATAGTTAAGGGAGAATTCCATCGTTGCTGCAAGAAGCCCAGCGCGAACACTATGTATGAAAGCGCATGCTAACCGCCGAGGTGTCTCCAATGCAATTTAGACGCGCACGTATTTTAAGATCGGGTGCCTGGCAGCGTAGACTTATATTTGTGTTTTGGAAGACCTTACCCAAGTGAGGATGGCGCAGCCATGCCCGAAAAAGAAGCGTGGCGAGACTCCCTTGACCGGAGAGATTGCCGATAATTAACATAGTTTCAAGCAGCTATGTCTGTTCTGGGCAGGTCAAAGCTCGACGGAGTGCGAGCATCGCGAGGAGCCGTTGCGATTGGTCGCGCAAACAAGTTTTGAAGAGGAAGCAACAGGGCGTCGGTCCAACGGGTGATCATTCGGCGGCCTGTTATCGCTATGGCGGGTAAGGCGGGCTATACAGTAGTCCAGTGCGGCAATGAGGCTGAGGTCAGGCAGCCTCAATGCGAAGTGGTGTCTGTGGGGGGATTGTTCGTTGAGGCCGCTACCGTTCTTGTTGTCCCCTTCCCGGTCTATCTGGCGTTTCCGCTCAGTTGTAGCTGAACATCGGTCAGCCGAATCGAGCCGGAATCTTACGCGCGAATTCCATCATTTATCGCTGCAATTTCAGCGTCAATTTCTTTACCATTGACATTTCATAGCCCCGCCTTCACCCCGGCGCATCGCCGAGGATGAATACCGCTCATTGCGAATCAATTCCAGCGGTTGGCGCAGCGATGGAAAGATGAACCGGTTGCAAGCAATCCCAGGAGTGTAAATGTCCCTTGAACCCCAGCCCGAGTCGCAAGCCGGCCAGATAGCTCGTGCCCGGGCGACAATCGTGCCGTCTGAAGACCGTCTCTCCCTGATGGATGTGTGGCGCGTCCTGATGAAACGGAGTTTCATCATCCTGACGGTAACGGCCGCTTTCCTGGCCATCGCCGCTCTCTATGCGTTCAGGACCACGCCTGTTTACGAGAGTGTTTCGCGCATTGAAATCAAGCCGAACACCACACCCAATGTTGGGTTGCAGAGCCTTGTCGATGAAGAAGAGCGGGACGGGGAATCGGGCAGCGCCTTGCAGACGGAGATACTCGTGCTACAGAGCAATTCCGTGATGCTTCAAACGGCCCAGAGTCTGGATCTCATTGACCGTGTGCGCGCAGCGGAGAGCAAAGAGGCCAAAGCAGGCGCTGCCCCTCCTTCGGGGGAGATGACGACGGGTGAGCGCCTGGCCCTCATTGGCCTCATCAAGGGCGGATTGCACGTACAAGTAGTTCCTTCGACGCAGATGGTAGACATCAGCTATCGCAGCAACGATCCGAAGCTGGCCACAGACGTAGTAAACAAGCTGGTGGATACCTATATCGATGAGGACCTTCGGTCAAAATTCGATCGCACGATGCATGTGTCGATCTGGCTGCAGAAACAGCTCGAGGGGTTGAGGCAGGCGGCGGGGGATGCGCAACGCCAGCTCGCCGACTATCAAAAGCAGCACAACATTGTGGGTACGGACGAGACCTCGAATCTAACCATGCAAAACCTGGCGCAGATCAGTTCCGATCTGGAGAGCGCCGAGGCGGACCGGATTATCAAAGAAGCGCGGATGCGCGAGTTCGAGTCTCAGGATGCGGACCTTGTAGCTCTGATGGGGGATAATCCCGAGTTAGCGAGCCTTCGCAGTCAGCTCAGTGCCCTGCAAACCCAGCGCGCGGAACTTTCTTCAAAATATGGCGAACACCACCCGAAGATGCAGGATTTGCAGGCTCAGATCGATAAAGTACAAGCCAGCATCAACAGCGAAGTGGCTCTTGCCCGACGCCAGGTGCGCGATGAATACGCAGGTTCACATCGCCTCGAAGAGATGCTGCAGAAGCGCCTTGAGGCGCAGAAGGAAGACGCCTATCGCCTGAACGAAGACGAGGCCCAATATGCGATTCTGCGCCATGAAGCGGAACTGAATCGCGATCTCTACGATGCGCTCCAGATGAGGCTGAAAGAAGCCAGCGTTACGGCCGGCTTGTCGGCGACCAACATCACGGTTGTGGATCGCGCCAGTGTTCCCGTAGTCCCTGTAGCGCCGCGGAAGTCGCTGAGCCTGCTGCTGGGGCTGATTGGCGGTTTGCTGTGCGGCACGGTTGTCGCCTACATGATCGAATCGGTCGACGATACGCTGCAAACGTCGGAAGAGGTGGAAAGCGTGTCGATGCTGGCATCGCTTGCAACCATTCCTCACATCATGACCGAGGCTGGAAAGCGGAAGCGCAAAGTGCCTGAAGACCCAGTGGCAGCGGTCTCGCATATGCAGCAGTTAGTGTCGCTGAATAGCCCGAAGTCTCATGCTGCCGAGGCATACCGCGGGCTGCGCAGCTCGCTGCTGCTCTCTTCGATTGACCGGCCGCCGCGCGTGATTGTGGTAACCAGTGCATTTCCGGGCGAGGGAAAGACAACCACGACAGTCAATACAGCGATTGCATTCGCGCAGCGAGGCGAGCGTGTGCTTCTTGTGGATGCCGACCTTCGGCGCGGCAGCCTGGACCGCGTATTCAATCTGAACGACAAGAGTTACGGATTGTCCAGCGTGCTTACGCAGTCGGCAGCGCCGCGCGAACTGGCTGCTCCGCTCGCAGAGCTGCCTCTGCTGCGGGTTTTGCCGACCGGACCGCGGCCTCCCAATCCAGCCGAGATGCTCTCGTCCAACCGGATGGAGGAGCAGTTGCGGCAGTGGGCGCTTGAGTTTGACCGCGTGGTCATCGACACTGCTCCGGTGCTGGCGGTGAGCGACACGCAGGCGATGGCGGCGCTTGCCGACACTGTCATTCTGGTGGCCCGCGCCGGCATGACGCGCAAGCGCGCGTTGATCCGCGCGAGGGATCTGCTGTGGCGTATCAATGCGCCCATCGCAGGCGTGGTGGTGAATGACGTGGATATGAGGCTCGAAAACTTCTATACCTATCGCTACGGCATGTACGGCTACAACTACGGGTATGGATATCGAAATCCGCGCGCCGACTCGGATATAGCCTACGGGCACGAGGAAGAGGAAAAGGGTGAGTAATATGGCGAAGACAATCGCGTTCGCGGCGGCCATTTCGGCATTTCTCTTCGTCCAGACGAGTGCCGGCCTTGCGCAACAAACCAGCGATGCCGCTCCGAATTCGGCGCCGCCGCTTAGAATTGGCTCGGGCGATATGCTTGAGATCAATGTGTATGACAGCCCGGATCTGTCTGGCCACTTTCGAGTCGATGAGAAGGGCGACATCGGTGTTCCCCTGCTTGGTCCTGTGCATGTTGAGGGCGAAACTGCGGAAGAGGCAGGGAAGACCATCGAGCAACGCTACGTGGATGCCGATATTCTGAAGCCGGCTAAAGCGCGAGCCGCTGTTTTCATCTCAGAGTATGCTTCGCAGGGAATCATGGTCACCGGGGAAGTGAAGTCCAGCGGACTCTATCCGGCCTTTGGTGTTCGCATGTTCAATGACGTGATGATCGCGGCCGGCGGTGTAACGTCAGCTGCATCTTCAAAAGTGATTATCACGCGCAAATCCGATCCGGACCACCCGATTACCGTGGACTATAACCCCGAAGCTCTAACTCCGGTGATACCGCGAGTTCAGATATTTCCAGGCGATACGATTGCGGTTCCCAGAGCTGGAATCATTTATGTACTTGGCGATGTCAACCGCTCTGGAGGCTATGTTTTGGATGGCCGCCGAACTCTTTCGGTGGAGACGGCGATGGCGCTGGCTGGGGGAGAGGCGCATGCCGCTGCCTTGAATCGGGTGCATCTGGTGAGAATGCTGGATGGCGGCCGGAAAGAAGACATTATCGTCTCCGTGAAGCAGATTTACAAAGGCAAGGCGCCGGATATTGCCCTGAAGGATGGGGATATCCTCTACGTTCCTACGAGTACCGGCAAGCTTGCTGCTGAACAAGCGATCAACTCCGCACTTGGGATCGGCACCAGCATCGCGGTCTACCGGACCGCATACCAGTAATCGTGACGGCATCCGCATCCGATAAGAATCGAGCGGGATAAGGCCGGCGGGGCTCTGTAGGGTCGCTGGCTGAAGTGGTTACGTATTTCGCTCTCTGGCGGCCGACAGCTGGGTATGAGAGGCAGGTTTCGCGTCCCGATGAAGAGAATTCGCGAACTGGACGGCCTGCGCTTTCTAGCGATTTTTGCCGTACTCCTCGTCCATTACAGGCCGCCTTCCAGGCCAGGATGGAATTTTCTCTCGCTCGGTTGGGTAGGGGTTGACCTGTTCTTCGCGATCTCCGGCTTTCTAATCACAACCATTCTGGTATCTCTGCGCGGCAGCCGGAATCCCTATCGCGTCTTTTATTGGCGACGTACGCTGCGAATCTTTCCGCCCTACTATGCTGTGCTTCTGCCGCTGAGTTTGGCAATCGTTCTCTCTCACGCCCAGGTTGCAGCGCATCTTACGATAGAAGCCTGGGTATTCTTGCTGTCGCTGACGGGCCTGTCGCACCAAATTCATGGCGCGCTCCTTGTGCTCTTGCATGGCGTCCCGTTGAATACGGCGCGCACGGCAGTGGAAAACCACCTGTTTGCCAGTTATGGTGACGGCATTTTCGTTTTCTGGTCGCTCTCGGTTGAGGAGTTGTTCTATCTGATGTGGGCGCCAATTGTCCTCAGGTGCTCGCGGCGCCAACTGCTCACAATCAGCCTGGCGGCAATCGCGGTCTGCCCAGTATTACGGGTTTTGTTTCATACTCCTTTGTATCCGGAATGCTTCTCGTTTGTCTGCCGATTTGACTCGCTCATGATGGGGAGTCTGCTTTCGCTTCTTTTTATCGCCTGCAAGCGGGGGGAGATTAGCCAGCCAGCGTTAAAGAGAGGGTTGAATGCGGGACTGGCGATTTCGCTGGTTTGCCTGGCAGTACTCTGCGCATACAGCGGATTGTTCAATGGCCTGGAGATCCGAACCGCGCTAAGTTTCTCCGCATTCGGGTATTCGCTCTTGGGCATCTTGTTCGCTTCAGTTGTAGGGATATGTGCCATCCATGCGGAAAGCGGCTTGTGGTGGGCAGCCATTCTCGGTGCCCGGCCTTTGGTCTACATAGGGACGATTAGTTATACGATGTATTTGATTCATATACCGGTATGGGTCACAATCTACAAGCTCATCTCCATTCTCCAAGGCCGCGAGGCAACGCCTGGACTCATATTGATCCTTCTTTCAGTCACAACGACCATCGCGCTAGCCGCGATTTCGTGGAGATTTGTTGAGAAGCCAATTTTGCGGTTCAAGGACGCCGCCTTTGCAAATCGGCAATAGGAAAGGTAATGCATGGGGAACGATCGTTGTGAAATAGATGTGCACACCATGATGGGGCATCAGCACGTAGGACTTGGCGCAAAATGCCTAGGCTCGCTTGCGCAGTTTTCCCAGGAGCCGGTGCATATCATCGTGCATGAAGACGGCAGTGTAACGGAAAAGGACATGGAAGATTTTGCCGCGCAGGTTCCCAACTCCTCATTTGTCATGAAGAAGGATGCGGATGAACAGATGAACGATTTTCTGCACAAATATCCTGCATGCAAGCGGCTGAGAGACAATCTCATCTTTGGATTGAAGATATTCGATATTCAAGTCATCGGATCAGGCGAGAATCTTGCATATATGGACTGCGACATCCTCTTCTTGAAGCCCTTTTCAGGTCTATTTCAAATGCCTCCCGATCCCAATGCGGGAGGAGTCTTCATGCGCGATTTGCTTCAGGGATATTGTCTGCGGTCCACTCAATTGCTTCTTACTCCCCGACTGAAGCTGGCGGATCGCGTGAATGGAGGTCTTCTCTATTTCCGCAGAGCGGCTTTCGACTGGGATTTGGTTGAGTGGTTCCTGACCAACGATCATTTTACGGTCCATCCGTACTGGAAGGAACAAACGGCATGGTCTGCCCTGGCTGCTGCCACCCGGTCCTGGATGTGGAGTGAAAAACAGGTCAGAGTGGTTGCTTCCGAGCTCGATTTCGACGACGAATTAGCAATCGCGCACTTTGTTTCAAATTATAGGGGTCTGCTGAAGAAAGCGCCTTCGCATAGCTCACTCGCCACGCCGCCAACGAAGATACGCTTAGTGCCTGGCGGGCAGTGTACATCGTCCAAGTTGCTTGTGGATGAGTTGAGGCGCAAATGCCAGCGCTTCGGCTTGGTTTCAAAGACGCGACGCGCATTGGCGTAGTTTGGTTCTCCACTGCCTGCCAGCCGGAAACGCGTTTCACTGAATAGACAACTGCAACGTCAGAGTCAGACAGAAAAGGTCCAAGCGCAATGCAGGATCGGGAAAGTGGCAGGCCGAAAATGCAGGGCGGCGCCGCCGATCCGGTCAGGCTTGTCGCAGTCATAAATTCCCTCAACAGGCGAAAACTGCTTGAGGTTTCCTTGTCTTCGCTCACTGTTGCGTTGAAACAACTTCCGTTTGGTACGGCGATCGTAGTATTTGAAGCGGGATCTACCGACGGCAGCCTGGAGTGGCTGCAACACTATCAGTCTTCCTGCGATGGCCCGCAGATCTTTATTCTTACCCCAGCCCCGGGCGAAGACTCCTCGTTTGCCGTAGGAGTGAATGCAGGCTGCCGAAAAGCTATCCTGACGTACCCGGAACTGCATTGGCTCCTGCTGTTCGAGACGGACAATTGCATTGGAGGCAGTGAGCCGATCGCTTTGGCCGCGAGGCTGCTGGAATCCCACGCGGAGCTCGGCGCCGCAGGATTCACCGTGACCAGACGCTCGGGCGAGCCAACTGGTTTCGGCTGCTCTTTTCCAACTGTTCCGCAGTTTCTTATGGGCCAGCAGTTGGCCGCAATGTTCGGCCTCGATCGGCCGCGTATGAGCGTAGAGCCGCTCTTCGACGGCTGTTATTGGGGAACTTGTGATGTGGTCTTTACCAGCCCCCTGCTCATCAAGCGAACCGCCTGGGAAGAGACCAATGGATTAGATGCCGCGATGTTTCCATTCGCGGACTGCGATCTGGACTGGTGCAGGCGAGCGCAACAGCTCGGCTGGAAAATGGCAGTGATTGAATTGAAGGGCGTGATCCATGACAACGAAGAACACTCCTCCGCATGGTCCGCCAACCGTGTTCTTTCGTTTCATCGCGCCCGGCTTCGTTTGCTGCAAAGACATGTAAACGCCCGAGCTTCACTGCTAAAGCCTATTCTGCTGGTTCGTCACGTTATGGAGTTTGCAGCTCTGGCTCTTGCCAGCCCACTGCTCTCACATCCTCGCGGATCTCTGAAAAAGCGGTGGCTGCTTATCGCGACGGTAGTGCGCGGTTATCAGGACTGAGGCGACAGCAGTCTGTGGCGCGAATTTTCGGATACCAAGATGAATGCTGCAAATCGACTGCTAATCCAGGTTGTTCCCCAGTTGAAGCCGGCCGAGTGCGGCGTCAGCGATCACGCAATCTTGCTGGCACAGGAGCTCGAAGCCGAATTTGGGATTGGCTCCGCATTTGCGGTGTTGAATTCGACCAAGTCCTGTGACACGCCGTTCCCGGCAGTTTATTGCAAACCAACCCAGCTTGTTGAAGTTTGCGCTTCTCTCTGCAAGGGTAAGCCGGGTGCCGTACTGGTCCATTACAGCGGTTATGGTTACTCGGCGGATGGGGCGCCCTCTTCTCTTGCCGAAGCGCTTGGGAGTGTTCGAGGCAGCGAGCGGTTCCGTATTGGGGTTTACTTTCACGAATTGTCCGCAGACGGAATGCCCTGGACATCTGCTTTCTGGTACAAGCGTTGCCAGCGGCAGGTCGCAGGCAGGATCGCAAGGGAATGCGATCTGATTGCAACCAACCTTAGCCGTCATGCAGATTTGCTTGAGCGCGAGATTCCGCAGGACGACGCGCATCTGATTCACCGCCTGCCTGTTTTCTCAAATGTTGGGGAAAGCGCGGAGATTGCTCCCATGCCTGCCAGGCGGCAGACCATGGCGGTATTCGGACTTCGGGGCACACGCCAGAATTCCTACAAGCGACTGTCTGCCCTTGAAGGTATGCTGCGCAGTCTTGGCATCGAGGAAATTCTGGATATTGGCTCGGAATGCAATGCGCCAACGAAACTGACAGGAATCCCGGTGCGGCGCATGGGGGTGCTTCCAGCCGCGGAACTCGGCAATCTGCTCGCGCAAACATCGTATGGGTTTGTGCCGCATCCCTCATTCTGTCTGGCCAAGTCCGGAATCTTCGCCGGGCTTTGCGCGCACGGTGCCGTACCCGTTCTTGCAAAATCTTTTCCATTGGAAGTTGATGGACTGAAAGATGGAATTCATTTGGTAAGTCCACAGACGGCGAAGGCCGCTTTGGCTGGGGGTCTGGATTGCTGCTCGAACGCTGCCTGGAGCTGGTACTCGGCGCATAAGCTGAGCGTTCATGCCGCCACTTACTCGCAGAGTCTGGTTCAGCGACCGCCTGAGGCTGAGGCAGAAATCTGCGTGCCCGAAAAAGCGGCAGGCAAATAAGTTGGGAACCCGCCTTCTCAAGGAAGACAAGTTGACTATGGCGACCAGCCGCAGAGGAGCAAACGGGTTCGGCGTCGAAGGGAAGGACGAGATGACGCCTGCCGTCCTGATCTCCCATCCGACGGGCAATCAAAATGTACGGAATGCCCTCAGCAGTCTTGTCGAGCGAAGGATGCTGGCCGAGTTCTGGACCACGATTGCATGGAATCCGCAGTCCGGATGGAACCGTGTGTTGCCTGCCAGCTTGCGGAACCAACTGGCGAGACGAGCATTTTCGGATGCTCCCAGCGAGCGCGTGAAGTGTGTTCCGTGGAGAGAGAGCATCCGGCTGGGGGTCAGATCCTCGCCGTTTGAGAGTTTTCTTTGCTCGGGGGATCGCCCTTTTTCGGTCAACGGGATGTACCGCGCCTTCGATGCAAGGGTGGCACGCCGGCTCAGGCAGATCGACGTCGATGCTGTGTACGCGTATGAAGGCGGCGCACTTCAAACATTCCGTCAGGCTAAGCAGCAGGGCATCACCAAGCTGTATGACTTGCCGAGCGGCTACTGGTACTGGGAACGCGACCTTTTGCGCGAGGAGGAAGCGCGCAATCCAGAGATGGCCTCCGTGCTTCCGAAGCTGTCAGACTCGGAAAAGCACATGCGAGAGAAGGACGAAGAAATCGCTCTTGCAGACTTTATCGTTGTCGCCAGCCAGCACGTGCTCCGCACATTGGCCGGCGTGGTTCCTGAGGATCGGATTCTGGTTGTGCCGTATGGTGCGCCGCCGGTGCGCGACAGGCCGGAAGCTGCAACCGGGCCTCGTCGGCCATTGCGGGTTCTCTTTGCTGGCGTTCTTCATCAGCGAAAGGGAATTGGCTACCTATTGAAGGCGATTGACATGCTCGGATCGGACGTTGAACTCACGCTGATCGGGCAACGCTTTGCGCCCAACGCTCTTGTCGATACCGCCTGCAAGCGATGGCGCTGGCTTGAGACGATTCCGCATAGCCAGGTTTTGGACGTGATGATGCAGTCGGATGTTCTGGTGCTCCCCTCGATCAGCGAAGCCTTCGGCCTTGTGGTTACAGAAGCATTGGCGTGCGGCCTGCCTGTCATTGTTACCCCGAACGTTGGCGCCAGTGACCTTGTTTGCGATGGGCGCGAAAGTTTTGTGGTTCCGGTATGCTCGGCGGAGGCTATTGCCGAGCGCTTGAGTCAATTGAACCTGGATCGCGAGTTACTTGCAGCGATGTCACACAATGCCCAGGTTGCAGCGGCGAGGCAGCCCTGGGACAACTACCGCGAAACCTGGGCAGACAACTTGAGAGCCGCAATATGCTGATGATAAGAACGGAGCGCCCTGTCAATGCGAGTCCCCGAATGCCGTTGCTCAAGAAGCTCTTCTGGGTCTATTTTCTGCTGCTCATTTTCGAAGGAGCGCTGCGCAAGTGGGTGCTGCCGCAACTCTCTGCGCCGCTGCTCCTGGTTCGCGACCCAGTAGCATTTCTCATTATCTGGGAGGCCTACCGTACGCGAAAATGGCCGAATCAGTGGGCCTCAGTAATTGGTATTCTTGCTGCTGGAATCTTCGTTCTGTGTTCGATCCAGTTAGTCGCCGGCGAGAATCCATGGTTCGTTGCGCTCTATGGGGTGCGTTCCTACCTGCTGCCATTTCCTGTTGCTTTTATCATGGGAGATAACCTCGACCAGGAGGACTTGCGCAGCTTTGGTCGATGCATCCTCTGGCTCCTGTTGCCGTTGACGGCCCTCGAGGTTGCTCAATATCGCGCGCCAGCTAGCTCGATTCTGAACGTAGGCGCATATCTTGGCGCCAGGCAACTCGATTATGCCGGCGGTCATGTCAGAGCCTCCGCCACGTTCAGCTATGTGACAGGCCCGGCGAGTTTTCTTCCCCTGGCTGCAGCGTTCATTTTCTATGCTATTGTCGATGGCAAGCTTGCGAAGAGATGGCTTATTTATGCAGCATCCTTCGCTTTACTGGTTGCCATTCCAGTCACCGGGAGCCGTACGCTCGTGGTTCTTCTGATCGCTGTACTGGCAAGTGTGGCCTCTGCCGCGATGTTTGGAGTATCCCAGCTTGCCTCTGCGCTCAAAGCCACTGTTGCACTGATCGTTGTGGCGGGCTTGGTTTCTCAGTTGCCCATTGTCGCCGAGTCAACGCGCACCTTTCAACAGCGTCTCACAAATGCTTCCGGGGCTGAAGGGACTACGCAGGTTACGATTGGATCACGTGTAACACTGCCCATCCTTCAAGCGGTCGAAGATAGTTTTTCCTCGGATCAATGGTATGGAGCAGGAATGGGTTTTGGAAGTAATGCGGCGGCAACTCTGTTAACCGGGAGAACGCAGTTTCTTCTGGGAGAAGGAGAGTTTGGGCGAATTCTCTATGAGTTCGGGCCGATATTTGGCTTCGCGTTCATGATCTTCCGATTCATGCTTGCAGTGATGATTGCGGGAAAGGCGCTATCAAGAGTGCGCGAACATGAGCCGCTTGCCTGGTTTCTCGTTCCATCGCTGTTTCCGGTATTGGCATTTGGCACGCTCGAACAGCCAACAGTTCAGGGATTCTTTGTTGTTGGATTGGGATTTTCATTGGCTGCGCTGAGAAGAGTCTCTTTTCGGCCTGAGCCTGAATCGGCTCTCATCCTGCAACCAGACCGGCCGCGTTTTAGAGTGCGTCCTTAAGAAGATGATTGGCTCTGACTGGCCGCAAGTGTCTTAAGGCTCGAACAAGCTTCTTAAGTGGCGGCTTAAAGTCGCGTTCAGACCTTTTTTCAGTGATAGGCATGTATTCCTTGGCGGCATTGGCGATCACTCTTTATCGAAATTTCCCTATTGCAGGAAGTCATTGCACCAAGCCAAAAGAAGCCTAGAACCTGCTTATCTTGGAGTTGACTTGACGATGCCCGGAAAAGCGAGAGTCGGGTCTCAGGCTGATCGTAGGAGCGGAAAAACAGGCTATCTGCCCACGCTCGATGGGTGGCGGGCAATCGCGATTCTCGCGGTAATCTTTCAGCACGACACGTTGCATACGATTGGACCCTTCAGCACAGCATGGCTGTTTGAGCATGGAGGATGGAGCGGGGTTGACCTATTCTTCGCGATCAGCGGCCTGCTCATCTGCTCAAGATTGCTTGAAGAAGAGAAAGTCTTCGGCCGCATTTCTCTGAGGAACTTTTATATTCGCCGCGCCTTCCGGATTCTTCCGCCCGCACTGGCCTTTCTCTGCGCGCTTGCACTTCTTATTTCAACAGGCGTGCTTCACATCGGCTGGCGCGAGTGGCTCGGCACGGCTTTCTTTCTGCGTAACTACACGTCGCTGCTCGGGCAGATCGGGCCGGACTCCTATTACACAGGCCATTTTTGGTCGCTTGCCGTGGAGGAGCATTTCTATCTGATTCTCCCCGCTATGCTGGTGCTTACGCGAAAGCGCTGGCGCGTGCCGGTACTGCTTGCGTTGTCGCTCGCCGTTGCGGTCCACCGGTTTCACGTCCTGGAAAATAGACCTTGGAACGAGGTACTATTTCATACAGATATTCGGCTGGATGGGCTCCTAATGGCGGCTCTCTTCGCGGTTCTGGCGCAACCGGTAGAGATACGGGCTAAGATAAAGAGATGGCTGAGCTTCTGGCCCTTGCCACTGATTGCAGCCATGATCCTGTACACGAGTTGGCAGGGTTCATTCTGGCAGATGACTCTTGTTACAGTTCTTTTGCCGATGACCGTTCTTGGCGCTGTTTTGAATCCGAACGGCCGCTTGGCGCTGCCGCTCGAGTGGGCTCCTGTCAAATACATCGGCCACATATCGTATAGTCTCTATGTCTGGCAGGAACTCTTCTTATCCGGTCACTACAACATTGGGTATCCTTTGGGCATATTTGAGAGTACTCCGCTGCGTTACGCAGCGACGCTCGGCATGGCAATTGCCAGCTATCATCTGCTTGAACGGCCGCTGATCCGGCTTGGACACAAGCTGGCTCCGCCTGCGACTCCGGGAAGGGAAGACATCCCAGATGTCTTCCCGAGCGCCGAGAGACCAACGGAGGGGACAGCATGACTTCCAGCGGGCAATCTAGCCTGGAAACTGCGATTTTCGCAGATTGCCAGTGTCAAACTATTGCAGGAGGAACATTACAGGCACATTCGCTTTAGCATACGAAGTTTCAGCCCAAATGAACAGATAGTCTATTAACGCGAAATCGGGAAAGAAACATGGCACATCAGGCTTGCGAGAAACAAGACTTAGATGCCGGAGCGCAATCCGGCATCTTCGCATCGAGGTTCTCTCCACGCCGGTACTATCGTCCGGAACTGGACGTTGTTCGTCTCATAGCGTTTCTGCTCATATTTGCCGAGCACACTCTTCCGAGCCATGCGGATTCGCGCGTCGCTGACGCCATAGGGCGCTTTGCCCCAGTCCTGTACGCAGCTTCCAGCGCCTGCAAATTTGGCCTTAGCCTGTTCTTCACACTTAGCGCTTTTCTGATTTGCGAGTTATTGCTGCGCGAGCGCGAGGCCGTAGGCGAGGTTGGGGTAAAACAGTTTTATATCCGCCGCATCCTGCGGATTTGGCCTCTATATTATCTCGCTCTTGTGCTGGGCGAGGTTGCTGCTTTTCTGCCGGGAGGGGAGCACGCATCTGCTCTCAACATGGGCTGGTTTGCGATCTTCATGGGTGCTTGGTGCCTGATGACGCGCGGCGCATTCAACAATCCAGCCGGCGTGCTGTGGAGCATCTCCATCGAGGAACAGTTCTACCTATTCGCGCCATGGATCGTAAAGTACTTTAATCGCAAGTCGCTTCATGCCTTCTGCCTGGCGATCATTCTCGTGGCAAACATCTGGCTTTTTTGCCTGGGGAAGATCCATACAAGTTACAAGCCTATCTGGTTCAACTCATTCGTCCAGTTCGAATGCTTCGCTTGCGGTATTCTGTTATGCCTGCTGCTTAGAAGCCGATTGCCTGGAATCGCTGTCTGGCAAAGGATGCTGCTCGTTTCCTGCGGGTTGTTTGGCTGGTTTTCCGCCTGCTATTGGCTGCATAACGACTTTGCTTATCCCGGCGAGAACCCAGGTAGTTGGCCCTTAATCGGCGGGTATGCCCTAGGCGCACTAGGGGCCGTTCTGATCCTCGTAGCCTTTTTGGGCCTGGATCACAAATTGATCCCCGGCTGGGCCGTATATCTTGGCCGCATCTCGTTTGGCCTCTATGTCTATCATTTGTTTGCGCTCGACATCGTTAATCACGTCATGATTGGACACCTTGCATCGATCTCAAGCCCAATCTTCATTTTGAAGGCGATAATGACTCTTGGGCTGAATATTCTGATGGCCGTGATTTCTTATCACTTTTTTGAGTTGCCGTTCCTGAGGATGAAGAAGCGGCATACCATTATCGAGAGTGAGCCGATTGGAGCGAATGTCACTCTTTTACGGGGCGCACGGGTATCTGGAGCAACATCGCAAACCATGTAACGGAATTCAACGCCGAGCCAAAGATTCAGCGGTGCTGCGCTCAAACAATTCAATGCCAGGAATCAGTCAATGCTGCTAACTCGCGCCACCGAGCTGTTGCATGGGATTGTCCGATACGGAAACCCAGTTCATATTGCCCTCAAGCGGCGGTTTTCCCAATCTGGCTTGATGACAATTTGCGATCGCCAGACCGGCGTGACAGTCCGTGCAGCTGTCAAGTCTTCGCACATGTTCGGTGAAACCTGGTATAGCCATGATTACGATGTTCCTGGCTGCCCCTTGCGTCCCGGAGATGTGGTGATCGACATTGGAGCCAATCAAGGCTTCTTTTCCTGTTATGCGGCGTCGAAAGGGGCAAGCGTTTTCGCATTTGAACCCTTTCCAGAAAGCTTCGGACGATTGCGCGACAATGTCGAACGAAACGGTTTTTCGTCTTCTGTAAAGCTTTCGCAGGCCGCCGTTTCCTCGTCAAATGGGAGAACAACGTTTTGGTGTTCCGACTACCTTGCAGGCGGCGCAAACACAATCGTTGAAGCCCACCTGGCTTCAATCCCCGAGGATATCAAGAACAAGATCGAGGTTGAGACAGTCAGTATAGATTCCGTTGTTGCGGGCTTGCTGGGAAAGATTCGGCTCTGCAAGGTTGATTGCGAAGGAGCTGAATACAATATCCTCGGCGGCCTATCCGATCCTTCCAGGATCGATTCTTTTGCAATCGAATACCATCCTGGCGCTTATCCATTGCGCGAGTTGGTTGCAATCATGGTCAATTGGGGTACCCATCAGATCAGCTTCGGGAAGACATCCAACATGCTCTACGCGGTGCAAAACTCGATCCTGACCGATTATGCGGATTCGCAGCGGTGACAGGCTGGCAAATTAGTGAGACTAGAGTTCGGATGTAGACCCGCTCAGCGGCGAAACGCAATGACCGACTCTCATCTGAATGGCCTCTCAACCGGGGAGATTATGATCTACAATCAGAATCAGCAACAAGGAGTTTGCACTTCCACGGCACTGCGCTCCGAGATCATTCTCGTCTTTGGCTTTTTGCTGTCGATCTTTTTCTTGACCTCGGCTGGATACGATACCTCGGAGGGATCCTATGATTACGCGGTGGCTCATCAGATATGGATTGCCGGGACGCTCGGTTTTTCACAGCACCGCGAGGGCGTCTACACAGTGGCTCCAAATGGGCGCACCTATGCGTCTCATGAAATAGGGAACACTCTCTTTCTTCTTCCCGCTGCAGGCGTTAATGCCGTTATTGAAAGAGAGCTCGCAAGCAGATATGACGGGCGCAGAATCGGCTTCATAACAAGTTTTCTGGTTAATCTGATGCCAGCGATCTATTGTTCCATAACGGTCGCACTGTTCTATGCAATGCTCCGAATATACTTTTTGAAATCTATGACTTCCACGTTTGCTTCATCTATGGCATTTGCGTTCTGTACATTTCTATGGAGCTATTCTCGTATCCTGTCAGACGTCGTCTTGTGCATGTGCCTGCTTACGGCGGCTATGTTTTCCGTATTGCTATTCAGAAAGACAGAACAAATACGCTATTTTATTATTGCGATGATACTTTGCGGCTTAGGGATTGTTACTCGGTTGACGATGGCTCTCCTACTCGTGGCCTTAGCAGCCTACTTGGTCATGGCGTTTTGGCGCGATTGGAAGCGGTTAAGCCGACTGATGCTGATAGCTATGGCAGTCCTTGCTCCATTCGCTCTCTGGCAAGCGTACTACAATCAATTGAGGACAGGGCGTTGGCTCCTATCGCCGGTAGTATCCGGTCAATATGCTTCTACAAACGCGCTGACAGGCAATCTCCCGTATGCAGCGCTCGGTTTGCTTTTTAGTCCTGGCAAGAGCATTTTCCTGTATATTCCCCTTGCACTTCTCTCGGTTGTAACCTTCCGCCGCTTCTGTGCGTCTTATCCGTGCGAGGCATTATTCGTGGCCTTGTTATCGGGGATGTGGCTAATTGTTCACTCCAAGATGGCGACTAACTGGTATGGCGCGTGGGGCTGGGGACCGCGGCACTTTGTTACCATCGCGCCAATTCTAGTCTTACCGGCGTGCGTCAGTTGGGAGTGGATAAGTGAAAGTCTATGGCGAAGAATGGCGCTCAGATGCGTTCTTGCATGGGGCGCGATTCTCACCGTTTCGTCCATTATAGGCAACTGGCACTTGCGCATGGCGCTCGCCGATTCTCAAGGCAGGCACGACTACGACATCATGCTCTGGTCGCCAACTCAAGGACAAGCTACCGATATGATTGCGGGAGCCATGTCCAACTTTCGCAATATGATAGAGGGTACCGCGGGCTCCTGTCTCCCCTCATACTCTGCCATCAATTGCTATGCTTCCAACACGGTAAACGTGTGGATGAATTCGGCGGCCTATGCAGGCGTTCCTCGCCTCTTGCTGGCATTTGCCGCAATCGGCCTACTTTCGGTTGCGGTCTACTGCTGGCGGGCGCTGCGCCAGATAGGCCGCCGGTACATCGAGGTTTGAACTGCTGGCGCTCAGATGACTAGCTGGCCTCGAGATATTTTACGCACCATGGAAAGTGTCCGGTGAACTTAGGGCGGGGCGTGCGTGACTCACTTCCTGTGACTGCATTTCTATGGCGGTATCTGTTCAGTACGAATGAAAGAATGCGTTGGCCCTTGCTGGAATGCTGCTTCAATATCGATGTAATCGAGGTGAACTATGAATGCAAGCGGCTTGATGTCGAGACTGGCGAACAAGATTGTCCGAGTTGCCGAGTTTGTCAGCAGTATATCCAGCCAGAAGTATACGAGTGGCGAGCGCCTCAACCTCTTTCGAGCACGCCGGCCCCATGGTCAAGAAGTGAATCTTCTCAACTATCGAGTTAGTTTTCTTGGTGTTGGATCTTACCAATTGCTTCTACGAGAAATATTTTACAAGGGTGAGTACCAATTCGAGGCGGGGAGCAACTCTCCAGTGATTCTCGACTGCGGGGCAAATATTGGGTTAGCCACGCTATTCTTTAAGCGCCTTTATCCAAATGCCCAAGTGTCTTGTTTTGAGGCAGACCCTACGACTGCAACTGTATTGCAGAATAATATCGAGCAAAATCATCTAACAGATGTGAAGTCCTACAATTATCTTCTTTGCAACACAGAGGGCGATAAGACTTTTTATACAGGAGCAGACGAGGCCGGGATTCTTTCCATGAGTTCGAATCCAAATCGGACTGCTAACCACCGTGAAATCGTCGTCAAAGCCACGAGACTTTCAAAGTTTATTGGTGGTCCCATCGACCTGCTGAAATTGGATGTAGAGGGTTCTGAAATGGACGTGATGAATGACCTGAAGAGCAGTGGAAAGTTATCGCTCATTCGCAGAATGGTGATTGAGTACCATCATAGGATCGGTGGACAGGCGTCTTGCTTGTCGAAGTTTTTATTATTGCTTGAAGAGGAAGGGTTTGAGTACCAGCTGTCTGCTGCGGGTTGCGATCCAATTACGCGGCAAGGTGTATACCAAGACATCCTTATTGGAGCCTACAGGCCGTAGGCAAGCCGCAGACGGTGCAGGATTGCCAGCGGGAAGGCGTAGAGATGAAAGTTCAGATTCTTAGCATTAATTATTGGCCTGAGGTCACAGGCATCGGAGCTTTTACTACATACAGGGCGGAATACCTCGCGGCCGCGGGCCACGATGTTGAGGTATGCACGACCTTCCCGTATTACCCTGAGTGGAAGGTGCGTCCTGGCTATGCCGGCAAGCTAGCAGCGAATGAAGAGCGCAACGGAGTTCGAATTATTCGCAGCTATGCTTATATCCCAAGCAAACCGAGTTCAATGAAGCGCATTCTGCATGAGGCAAGCTTTATTGCATCCTCGGCGATCAGAGCTATTGCGCGGAGACGGCCCGATCTGCTACTCGTGGTTTCTCCACCGCTAGGACTCGCGGTTAGTGCGATATTTCTCAGCTGGTTCCGGCGGACACCTTTTGTGTTCGACGTCGAAGATTTGCAGCCAGACTCTGCAGCCGAACTCAACATGCTGCCCTCATGGGCGCTGGGACTGCTTTATGGAGTCGAGAGTGCTGCATATCGCCATGCTGCTCTGGTGACTACTCTTACCAAGGGTATGAGAAGCCGTATCATAAAGAAGGGCGTAATGGCCGGGAAAGTGGCATTGCTGGAACCACGCGCTGACGATTCTTTGTTTGACATTGCGCAAGGCGAGGGAGAGAACTTTAGAAAGCAGCATGTCCTCGAAAACAAGTTTCTTGTCACGCATTGCGGCAATATGGGCGTCAAGCAGGCACTCGATGTGATTGTGGATGCTGCCGCCTCGAATCGTGAGGATGATTCCATTCAGTTCTTATTGGTTGGAGACGGCGCGGTTTGCGGAAGAATACGGCAGAAGGTTGCCGAACTTGGATTGCGCAATGTACGGTTTCTGCCGTTGCTGAATAGGGAAAATTTCAGAGCGCTCTTGGCGGCGAGCGACGTTTGCTTGGTTACGCAGCAGAAATCGGTCTCTGAAATCGCCTTTCCGTCGAAGATCGTAACGTATTTAGCTGCCGGGTGTCCTGTGATCGCTTCGGTGAATCTAGACAGCGAAGTCGCACGGACCATCCGGGAGTCTGGAGCTGGCAGGGTCGTTCCACCGGAGGACGGCGCGGCGCTTTTGTCGGGTATCCTTAGCATTCGGGAAGACGATCTATATACCTATCGGAATAATGCTCGGAGTTATGCCATCCGAAGGTGGTCTTCAGTGCGTGTTATGAGGCATTTGGAACAAACCCTGATATTGGCCGCCAGGCTCGATACAAGTGCTTTGGCAGAGGAGGAAACCATTCGATGAATCGAGAAGCAGAGGCGACTTCTTTGGCGATTTTCGTCAGTATCCTTATTTGGTTGATCAGCCTGCCGGTCATTCAAGCTCAGCAGACCGGATCGTCCCACTTTGGCGCAGGCACCCAGCGTTCGTTTTCGCCGACAGGTACGGGAATGCCTGCCCAGGGTACTGTAACGAGCGGAAGCTCCAGTTGGAGTGCTGGAAAAGGAAGCTTCAAGTCTGCAGCCCAGCCAGGCGGAATCTGGAGTGATGGATCGTATTTGAGTGCGCCCCCCGGCGTCTCTCATAGCGCTACACAGGTTCTAGCGCCGGCACCATCGGCGACTGCATTTGGCGCAGCGCGGTCGGGAAGCTTATCCGGTATGAAGCCCAATAACATTCGAGGGAATACTGCGCCGGGCATGGCGCATCTCTCCAGATCTCTGTCATCTCAGCGCTCTGGAACTACGCCATCAGGCCACTCTTCAGTTTCCCGGCCTTCCGGCATCAGTCATCCGATCGGAGGATCGCGCGGGTCGGCTTGTTCGGTTGCCTACGGAGCAGGCAGACATAAAACTCCGGACTCGCATGACACAACTTCAAAGATGACGCATCATACGTCTGCATGGACATCGACACCTAACTCCTCTCTGAAGAGTGGGCTGAATACAAGGCTGAGCGGGAATGACACGGTTTTGCAGTAGCAAGAATCATCGCGCGATCTTATCCGCCGTTGCATTGATCAGCTTGCTGGCTTTGATCCTGACAGACATTTGCTCCTTTCCAATGAATACTTGAGCCGAGTGAAAAATCAATCTACAGCATACTGTTGCGATTTGCCGGCTTCCACAGTCGGCTTAGCCTTTATAAGGCATAGAATGGGACTGCTCTGATGGCCATACACGCAACAGCGATTATTATTCCAACCCGTAATCGGCACGAACTACTAAAGCGCTGCTTGGGCAGGCTCATCCCTTATCTCCGAGTTCATCCCGAATGCACGATTATTGTGAGCGATGACGGAGATGCTTTGCAGACAAGGAAAACACTGGCTGAGAGACTATGCGAAGTGCAAGTTGTCCAGGGACCATGCCGGGGACCAGCCGCCAACCGAAATTGCGGCGCCGCCCATGCGGCTGCGGAGTTATTGATCTTTCTCGACGACGACTGTATTCCAGACCCGGATTTGATCGCTGTGTATCAGGATGCAGCACTTAGCAACCCGAAGGTCGGCGTCTTTGAAGGGCGCATCAGCGCAGAGGGAGAGGCGTCGAGCTTTGCGGACTATGTTCCAGCGAATGAAACAGGAGGGTACTTATGGTCCTGCAATTTTGCTGTTCGGAAAGATCTGTTCGAGGAGATCAACGGATTCGATGAACGCTTTCCCTTTGCGGCCGTTGAAGACGTAGACTTCCACCAGCGAGTGAAGAGTTACTCGCAGGTTCTTTTTGTGCCAAAGGCGAGAGTTTTCCACGAGCCAGAGAGGCGTTTGGGCTGGCGGGTTGTGCAGCACCATTCGCTCTCTGTGCTCCTATTTCTGGATAAGCATGGCCCAGCAGCAGTTGGCAAAGGTTCTACCTACTTTCTTCGCATGGCCGCACGCATTCTAGTTTTCAGGGGAGCTCAGCAGATTTGCACTGGAATGCTAAAGAACCCAGAGCAGCTGATATTTCAAGTTCTGGGTAATCTCCAGTTAGCCTTGATCGTTTGTTTCTGGCGCTTACGCTCTAGTTTGGCAAGAATAATTTATAAGCCGTGCTGTCCTGGATGCAGGTCGATCCTTTCTGCGATCAATCTCAAAGAGGGCTCTCATGCGCATTGACACGACCATGCCATCAGTAATGGAGTCAGGCCAGGAATTGCCTCTAGGAACTGGATCGGTGTCTCGAAAGTACCAGCAACTCGATAGGTTCAAGGTACCGCCCGGATTTAGGGGCAGATCGAAAGCCTATGTGCAGCTGTGGTGGTTCATTCAATCCACGCTTTTTGCCATGTCGCCTCAGGCTATGTATTGGTGGCGGGCCAGTTTGCTCAGATTGTTTGGCGCAAGTATCGGCACAAAGACAGTGATACGTGCTTCAGTCAAGATTCCGTATCCGTGGAAGCTCAAAATTGGAGACTATTGTCATATTGGCGACGAGGTCAATCTGTATACATACGGAGACATTGAGATTGGGGATTGCGCAGTAGTATCCCAGCGCTCCTATATTTGCACTGGATCGCATGACTATACGAGCCCGACGTTCGACCTGACAGCCAGGAAGGTTGTTATCGAGCCAGAAGTATGGGTAGCAATGGATGTGTTCGTAGCTCCCGGCGTCACAATCGGGCATGGCGCAGTCGTGGGGGCGCGGAGTTCGGTGTTTCACGATGTGCCTCCTGGGACAATCTCGATGGGAACTCCCGCGCGAGTAGTCGGGCAGCGGAAAATGAAAGATAGAAAGCAGAGGGCGGCGAAGTGATGAGTTGTAGCTTATCCAAGAGGCAGGGAAGGCAGACAGTATGGTTAGGCCACATCGGCGATTGCTGATTCTATCGTATGCTTTTGCGCCGAGCATTGGAGGAATCGAAACCGTGAGCGATCAGCTAGCGCGAACGTTTTCGCAGCGAGGATATGAAGTAACTGTCGTCACAGATACGCCGCGCATGAACGCCGAGCCCGAAGAGCCTTTTCGCATTGTCCGGCGCCCAAGCGGACTTGCATTGATTCGGGAAATAGGCAGGGCCGAGATGGTGCTGCAAAGCAACATGTCGCTCAGGCTGGGATGGCCTCTGTGGCTGCTATTTCCTCGCAAGCCGTTCGTGGTTGTTCATCACACTCCCTTGGCTCGCCCAGAGGGCTATAAGGTATGGAGGGATCGCCTGAAGCGCAGCCTGTTATGGCGTCCCTATTGCCTGTCTGTCAGTAATTACCTCGCGGCCACGATTCCTACTCCATCCAAAATCATTCACAATCCATACGCGGAAACAATTTTCAGAAGAATGCCCGAGATTGAACGGAACAGCGATCTGCTTTTTGTCGGCCGTTTGGTTACGGCCAAAGGGGTTGACGTTCTGCTGTGCGCCTTTCAGTCAGTTTTGAAGCATCGTCCGCTGTCCGTGTTATCGATTGTGGGTAACGGCCCTGAAGAGAAGGCTTTACGCGATCTAGCCAAATCGCTTGGCTTTGACCGGAATATCCGCTTTTTAGGCCCGAGGCAAGGCGTAGAGCTAGCCAAACTGATGAACCAGCATCAGATTCTGGTCATACCTTCGCGTTCAAAACCTCCAGAGGCACTGTCGGTCGTTCCTGTAGAGGGGATTGCCTGCGGCTGCGTTCCAGTGGCCAGCAGACAGGGGGGGCTTCCTGAAGCAGTTGGAGCCGCTGGCGTATTATGCGAGGAAGGCAACTGCGATGCGCTGGCCCAAACACTTCTGCATCTTCTGAGCGCCCCGGAACTCCTTGATTCGTATCGCTCAAAAGCCGCGCAGCATTTGAAAGACTTCAGCCCCGATGCCGTGGCTGATGCCTACGAATCTCACTTTGCAGCTTGCCTACGCTAATCAATGCGCCAGCTCTTCCAGGATCACCATGAAGTCAATATCCTCAGAGTGCGAAGAAGCTCCTTTGCAGACTACGCCACTGGCTGGCCAAGCACACTATCGGGCGCTTGATGGTGTACGAGGCTTGGCCGTTCTACTCGTCTTTATCTATCATATTTCTGGAACGGCAGATCATTTCAGAGCATCGCGAGCGGGAATGGTTGCAGTTTTCGGAGCTAGTTGTGGGTGGATGGGCGTGGATCTTTTTTTCGTCCTCTCCGGTTTCTTGATCACTGGAATCCTGATCGACACAGTGAACTTCCCAAGATACTTTAGAAACTTCTATATCCGGCGCATGCTGCGCATCTTCCCATTGTTTTATGGCGTGTTTCTGCTACTAGCTGTGTTGACGCCATTACTCCAGCTTCAATGGCAGCGCGGCCACTTAGCCTACTTATTCTACTGCCAGAACATCGCGCTGGCTTTTAACCGCAAGCTAGTCGATGTGGCGCCGGCCGTCTATATTGGCCCTTTTTGGTCACTGGCTGTGGAAGAACAATATTACCTGCTTTGGCCTCTTCTTATCTGGCTTATCCGGGATCGGCAAAAGATCATGAGAGTGTGCCTTGCGCTTATCACTTTCAGTATCCTTCTGCGAGTCATTTTAACAAGCTTGCTGCCGAACCAAATTGCGCTTTACTTGATCTATTGGGAGCTGCCGACACACTGGGATGGCCTTTTGCTCGGTTCATGGCTGGTGCTGGCCATGGGCAGGTGGCCAGTGATGGAGTTGTGGCGAAAGACGCGATGGTTGGCAGTCCTGGCCGTAGTTATTCTTATGGGCGTAGGGGTATATGCCAGGACATTTGATTTTCGCGTCCCTGCAATGGAGACTGTCGGGTTCGCTGCGATTCCGATTGTATTTTCCAGTTTGATCCTAAGATGCTTTGTTCCTGGCAGCATGGAATGCCGCTTATTCAGTTGGGGATTTCTACGTTTCATGGGGCGTTACAGTTATGGAATTTATGTTTATCAGGTCCTGTTCTGGCCGATTATGATCCTTGGATTGCATTGGCTAGGCGATCATCTTCATTCTAGGATGGCAGGCGACTTTGCGTACCTCGTATTGTGGTTTTGGGGAACGGTCGCGACAGCCGTGCTTAGTTACAAATTCCTCGAATCGCCCTTCCTGCGCATGAAGGAACGACTGGCTCCCTCGCGGCATGTCTCATCCGATCTCGCAGTTGAGGCAAAGCTACACCAGGCAGAAGAGGTTCTTTCTTGATTGATGCGCGGCGTTTACACCACACTGGATGCCTTGTGTGCGGGGGGAGTGTGGATGGTGGCGCGCAGCGCCAAGAGCAAGGAACTGGCTCCCCTTTGCTCGGAGTTACTGGAGCATTATTCGAGTGTGAACAAGGCTCAGGGGCGAACGTATGACGATGATCCCCGAGTGCAATACCAAGCGGGTTCTGGTTGCTCATAATGTCAAGCGAGGCCACTGGGGTGGAATGGCGCGCATGATGGAAACTATTCATGCCGAGCTGGCATCATTCGGATGGGAAGCGGAGTACTTTACGGCCGACAACATGCCCGATAAATGCAGCGAGAGGTTTCGCCGCTATGCTTTCCCTTGGTATGTTCGCCGCCATGCCCGAGAAGCTTTCCTGCGGGGCAAGCCATACGATGTAATCAACATTCACGAACCGGTTGGTGCGGCTGTTGTGATAGGAAGGCCGCGAATTGGCGGTCCGGCAATTGTGGCCATGTCCCATGGATTGGAACAACGATACTGGGAGCTGCGCCTTAGAAATGATCCCCCAAGCCCCGACCCGCCAAACTGGAAAACTCGGGTTATGTTTCCCGCGACGAGCCTTTGGCAGTCGCGGCTGACATTGCGTCGCGCCAACCATGTGCTGTGCATGAGTGAGGAAGACAGAATCTATCTTGAAACTCGCTTCCGTGTGTGTCCAAAAAAGATTACCCGTGTGTTCCCCGGTACGGGCGCGGAGTTCGTTGTGGCTGCTCCTCGACGGAGCCATGATCGTCCAGCCAACAGGCTGCTTTTTTCTGGCACCTGGATCGATCGAAAGGGAATCCGTCAGATCGTCGAGTCTTTTTCAGTCCTGGCCGGCAGGTATCCTGCGATAGAGCTTGGAATACTCGGCGCAGGGATTCCCGCATCCAAGGTTCTGGCGGACTTTCCCGCAGCGCTTCATTCCAGGATTTCCGTACTCCCTCCCGTTCTTTCTCATGCGGATTATGCTGAACTCCACTTGGATTACGATATTTTTCTTTTGCCGAGTTTCTATGAGGGTACGCCCGCGACATTACTACAAGCCATGGGTACGGGTATGCCTGTGATTGTTTCGGCAACTTGCGGAATGAAGGACATCGTCGAGGACGGGAAGAACGGCCTTCTGATTACACCTGGAGATTCAGGACAGATTGTTAGCTCGGTTGAGTTGCTGATGAACGACAAAGGCCTGCGGCGGCGGCTCGGACTGCAGGCATCTCAAGATGCCAAGCATAAGTACACATGGCGCGCGGTGGCAGAGCTAGTGAATGCGGCGTATTTCAGCCTCTTAAAATCCAAAAGCGGCCGCGGCGCAGCCTGAAGCTGCTTTGCTCTGTTTCAGGAACTTAGCGACAGATGGCTAGAGAACTGCGACGATACGCTACCCGCCGCGTTTTGATAACAGATTGTTTGCATGAGCAATGCCTGGAGATTGCGAGGACATGACGACGGCAGCTGAAGAGAGTCCAAGGCAGACAGCGGTTCTGCCGTCGAAGAGTCCATGCGATCTCCTTGTTGTGGCGTGGCTATACAACACAAATGGAATGGCTACCTGGTGCTGGGAAGCCGCGCATGCGCTTCATGAGTTAGGACACAATGTTATACTCGTCGCCGCGCCTGATACACCACTTCCAGGAGTTCCGTCAGTCGAAGTGATTCGGATTAGCGAGCCAGATGACCATGTTTCTCGGCGAAGCCGAGGCATGAAGGCGCTGCATACGGTCAGCAGGCATCTTGCAGCGGGACCGAACGGGATTTTGCTGAAGACACACAAGTACCTCGAGGATCGCGGGGTGCGGCCAGCGGCCTATATCCTGAATCAAACGTCCCTCGTTGATCGCAGTGTTCCTTGCCCGCAAATTGTGACAGCTTGGGGTTACCCGGTTAACTTGCTAGCTTATTTGCAAAAAATTCCACTTCTTGTGCCAGACAAAACCATCAGGTCCTTTATGCACGTCGGGCTGTTGTGGGTTGGCTGGTGGCGGAGAGACTGGCACGGCTACCGGGCAGCAAATCGCGTACTCCCGGTAACGAAAGCGTTGCTCGCGAGTCTTCATCTCCGGTCTGTAACTGCGTCTTTAGCATACCCCGGCACACGTGTTGGTCCTGCTCCAGGCCGCACAGGCAGCGGCATTCGCCTGCTGATGGCGGCCATTCAGCTGAATGAGCCTCGTAAGCGAATACTCTGGATGCTGGATGCCCTGAAGGGTGCAATTCTGCCACCGGGGGTCATTCTTCAATTAGCCGGCCAGCCGGATGAGTCTGTGCGGAAGGCGGCTTCTCAACTGAGTATTCCCGTAGAGTTTCTCGGCCGCCTTGTACGGCCAGAACTTCAAAGAGTCATGCAGCAGGCAGATATTTTTTGTTTTGGGTCCCGACTCGACGATTGGGGCTACGTACTTGTAGAAGCAATGGCAAATGGACTGATTCCGGTTGCACCATCCATCAGCCCGTTTGACGAGATCATGGGCTCTGTGGGTTCAGGATACCGTCCGCAAAGCCAAGAGGACTTCGTAAGTGCTCTTCGTTCCGCTGCTTCGAGTTCTCTCGCAGAGAAGCGTCAAGAAGTGTGGGAAAGAGCTCACAGCCTGTTTTCTCGGGAGGCATTCGGGCGTTCGCTCATCGAATCGGTCGAATCCGTCGGCGGCATCCGATTGATGCCCCATGGGAAGGAAGCTGAAAGCTGATTGCAACGAAGGTCAGCAAAAAATGTTAACTTGCATGGTGGGTTCATAAGTTACGGAAAAGATATGTCAGTACCAATTCGAGTCAAGAAACGGTAGTGTTAGATTTAGGGCGTGTTAACACTATCTGAGGGCTTCGACGATGAGGACGAAATTGATAAAGGCGAGGAAAATGATGTCGAGTTTCTCAAATCTGGAGAATATGCGACGGAAGCCTTTCAGTCTGCGGAAGAG
>Ga0302140_10000435_pt1 | contig 52489 bp, 36 predicted proteins | sample I_Bog_E1_1_FD_202095 | JGI IMG/M metagenome (GOLD analysis project Ga0302140, IMG submission 202095) | Peat permafrost microbial communities from Stordalen Mire near Abisko, Sweden - I_Bog_E1_1 | ecosystem: Environmental > Terrestrial > Soil > Wetlands > Peat | place: Sweden: Abisko, Stordalen...
GTGGCCGCAACCGGGTATGAAGACCGGTACGCGTTCTGGGGGGCTTTGCAGGCTCAGTAGAGAGGCGTTGCGCATCTGATCGAGTGTCTGTGCCATGTAGTAAGTCCGCACGGAATACTCCTCTTGGCCGGGCGTCTTCCATAGTTCAAAGACCAGTGCACCACCCGGCGGAGTGTCATCTCGGCGGCCGTCGATGAGCCAGTTGAGGTTGAGTGCTCCGGCGATGGCGGCGAGGTTGGTATCGTGACCGACGAGGATGAGCAGACGGTCGCCGGGCTTGCCCACCGCGCCTGCAACGGGCTGGGCTGAGACTGCCTGCTGCATCGACAGAAGAATATGAAACAGAAGATTGGAAGACTGCCCGCGGGCAATATAGCTGGTGCGGTCCGAGATGTCTTCGTGTGCTGTGTGGAGTTGCAGTAACTCGCGCAGCGTGCGAAGATCCACGCGGCCCCATCCCACATTTGCGGCGTCCATGCCTTCCGCGTATTCGAGAAGCATGTTTTCGGCCATCGTGGAGGCGAGGTCAAGAGAAGTGCGTGATTCTGCCATGTGACCCGAGTCTTTGGGCGCGGTCGAGGACGGGATATCGAAGATGGAGAGTGGCGCTGCTTTGCCCGTTGCTGGGCAGTTCGCGCTGGCTTTGCATCCGCGCAAGACCTCTTCAAGCGCTTTGAGTTGCGGGCGGTAGGCCTCGGTCAATCCCTGCGGATTGGCTCCGATTCGGCCCGCGATTGCGGCTGCGGCGAGAGATTTATCGAGATGCCCGACACCTGCGCCTATTGAATGAAAGAGCGGATCGTGCGTGCCTTCCGGTAGTGCAGTGACCTCAAGCGCGCAGCCCGGTGCAAGGCCCGCAGCAAGCGCCTTGCCGGTCTCGCGTGTGCGCTGGTCGGAGTCGGCAACAATCCGGATTTGCGGCGCATCCGCGCATCCGCTCGGCGCAAGCAACCCTTGCGCTGCCAGTTGCTCTCGATCGTAGGCGCCGAAGAGAGTCATCAGATGAGCGCCATGTTCAGTCAGGTAGCCCGGCGGAACGCTCCATGCGGGCCACGGTTCAACCGAGTATTGATTGAGCAGGTCAGTCTTGCCCGTGGGCGAGCGCACTCCATGGCGGCTGACGATCACGGCGAATTTCAGTTCGCCGTGATCGTCGACGCTACTCTTCATCGGGGTGGCGCTTGGCATTTGTGCGCTACCTGTTGAGTAAACGCGAATCTCCGCCGGCTTCCCGCCCACCCCCGGTACGCCGAGATACAGCAGGCTCTGCGACGGAACAAGCAAGGCTGTCTTTGCTCCAGGAGCGGTGTGCACGACAGTGAGCGGATGCAGATTTCTAGTTTCGTCCACCTGGTATGGATCGACTTCGCCAGCTCCGCTGATTACGTACACGCGACGCAGTGCTGGGTCATAGAAGAGATCGTCGGCCCCGCCGGCCGCCGGCTGGCTGGCGACTTCCTTGCCGGTTGCCGCGTCGAGAGCAATCAGTGTTCCCGGCGTCCGGCAGGCGACGAAGAGCAACTGGTCTTCGCCGTCGAAGGCCATCGGCACATTTTCAGCGGCCTTGGTCAGCTTCCAATGCGCGGCGATCGTTTTGGCGGACGCGTCAATCGCTGCGACTTCACTTGAATCGGCGATGTTCGCAAAGAGACGCCCGCTCCGCGGGTCGATGGCAAGTCCTTCGGGGTGCGCTGCTGTAGAGACATTCGCCGCAAGGCTGAAGTCCCCTGTGTTCACGATGGCGACGTTGGGGGGATTGGCTGCGTCTTTGCCTCCGTGACCGACAAAGAGCAGGCGCCGGGACTCGTCGAATGCCATATCGTCGGCATCGTCGGAGAGTTTGATCTTGCCTGCAAGGGCAAATGGCGTTCCCTTGTACAACCTGAGTTCGGCGAGCGAGCCGTCCGATACATAGAGGCTGCCGGTTGAAGCATCCCACGCGAGCCCGTGCGGCTTGACGAGGCCAGTGATGCTCTGCCGCACCGTATCTGTCTTCAAGTCGATCACTTCCACGGAGTGATTGGTGCCTGCGGTAATGAACAGAAGACTGTCTGCGGTGTCGATGGCCAGGTGGTCGAACTTGCCGGTAACTCCGGTGAGGACGATTGTCTTTGAAAGTTGCAATGCCGGTGCGGGTGTTTGTGCCTGCCCCGAAAAGGAAGATAGGATGGCTGCCAAGGCAACAGCCGTGCAGAGACAAACTCGAAAGGCTATGTGACTGGCCGATTGACTGAGTGTGCGCATGTCGCTTGTGATGGGCTTCAAGGAGTTTCCCTTCTTTTCAATGTGCGAGAGCACACTCACAGCCGGCCTCGCTCGGATACATCGAGCGAAGCTGGCCGCGCTTGTGCGTATTGATTTGTGCTATTCGGTGATAACTACTCGCGGTGGGAGGTCCAGCGAATTCCACCCGCATAGGTGGGATGGTAATACTCGCGCTGGACGACATACTGCGGGCTGCCGTTGTAGAAGCCGAAGACTTCGTTGTTCAGGTTTAAGCCGTAGGCATAAACCTCGAGGCCCCAACGAACCTTGTAGCTGGCCTGGGTATCGAACTGGTAGTGGGCGTACAGGTAGTTGTCACCTTTCGGTCCGGCGGTACCGCCGACTTGCGGGTTCGGTACGATCGGTTGCGTGCCGTCGGCGTTGTAGATCGGATTGCCGCTCGAATCGGTGGCGTAGGCGAGGTTTTCGTAGTTGTACTGATAGATCATCTTGTCGTCGAAGGTCATGCCGACACGCATCGAGAAGCGCTTAGTGTCGAAAGTGGGGCTGATGTTCCAACTGTTGGGAGCCTGACGCAGCATGGCCGGACTGTCTGTGCGCAGCGGATCGACATTGGTGGCTTGCGAATTGGTGTAGCTGTAGTTGGCCGAGAGGCCGGCGCCTTTCAACGCACCGGGCAGGTAGGTCAAACGCTGCTGATAGCTGAATTCGACACCCTGCACATGGGCGCTGCCGGCGTTGACTGGTTGGGTGATGAGTGTCTTTGCTCCCGACGGTGAGGGGTTGGGATTGTAGGGGGTACTGGCAACCAGACTCTGCAGCGTGACGATCGGATTCGAAAGGTCCTTGTAGAAGTAGCCAGCCTGAAGCAAGCCAGCATTGCTGAAAGAGCGTTCGTAGAGGATGTCGTAGTTGTTGGCGTGCTCGTCCTTGAGCTTCGGGTTGCCGACGCTGACGCTATTCGGCTCCTGGCCGACCGTCGGCTTTCCGACGGACAGCGTTATGTCCTGGGGATCGGGACGAGAGAGACCGCGGCCGTAAACGAGTCGCAGATCCGAGTCCTTGTCCAGGGCAAAGCGAAGCGAGCCGCTGGGCAGAAGGTCGAGATAGTCGCCGCCAGCTTTAAAAGACAAGGCGCCAGTGGTCTTATCAAAGCTGGTTGTGTCCACATGGGTTGCTTCAATGCGCAGACCCGTAACCATGCGAACGCGGCTGGCAAGCTCGATGGTATTCATCACGTAGCCGGCCGGAATGCGCTCAATCAGGTCATAGTTCCCCTTGTTCGGGCCCTGATCGGTGTTGAGGGGCTGAAATTGGGAGGTGTTGCTGCTAACCCATCCCCTCATCTTTCCCCAGTCGGTGACCGTGCCGAATTTATAAGTCTTGTCGTAGTAGCCTGGGTCGGTGAAGTTGCTATCCCACTCCGGATGCGCCGCAACCGGGATCGGAATTGGAATGGTGTTTCCATTCGCGTCCAGAATCGGGTTTCCACTCGAGTCCAGCTCGACTGGTACGGACCAGTATGTGTCGTACGTGTCGTCGAATTTGTGAGCATTCCGGATCTTGGCGCCAAGCTCAAAGGTTCCAAAGTGAGTGCCTAAGTGGTACATCCTGGCGTAGGAACCCGACGCCTGCAAGTTGAGTTGCACGCTCTGGCCATAAGTAGGAATATCGAATTCGGTGAGACCGTAGTTGTTGCGATCCAGGGCGTTGTCGAGACCGGTTCCAAGGCAACCTGTCCAGCCTGGCCGATTGACGCTGACACCTGCTACGTTCATGCAATTGTTATTCGGATCGCCCATCCACTGGTAGTTGGCGCCGCCGCTGCCGCTCAGGGACCGGGAGCGGGCAACCGATACTCCCCAGTTCACCGTAGAGGCATTGAAAATGTGCTTGCCTTGAAGGGCCACGCTGCCGACGGCCATGTTCGGGCGGCGCCAGTCCTGGCCGTACTGCGGGTTGCCCCCATCGACCATCGTAAACACCCACTTATGGCCCCAGTTTCGGAAGGTGGAAAAGAGGCCGCGGAGAGAGATGTTGGAGCCTTCATTCAGCTTATAGTCGGCGCTGGCGGTCGCGCCCCACCGGGTGCGGTCATACACGTAGTCGCGCAGGTCCATGGTGTCGTAGTAGGGAGTTAGGGTCCCAAGCGAATTCGGCTGCGGATCGGGCTCAATGTCATTGATGCCACGGCCGTTGTAGTCATACGTACCGCCGATGAGGATACCCAGTTTCTTTTCGCCGAGGAAGCGCTTGCCGATCGTGCCGCCCATCTGGTCCGCTTCACGGCCGCCGACGATTGGCGTATAACCGCCGACTCCATAGAGAGTCGCCGTTGGCACTTCGCCCGCGGTCTTGGTTACCAGGTTCACCGAGCCGCCGATGCCGTCGGCGTCGATGTTGGCCTGGAGCGACTTGTTGATCTCCACCGAGTCAACCAAGTCGGAAGCGATGGTGTCGAGCTTGATCTGGCGAACTCCTGTCTCGGGCGAGGGTACCGTTACTCCGTCGATCATTGTGTTGCTCAGGCGGGGTTCGGTGCCGCGAATCTGCACGTATTTGCCCTCACCCTCGTCGCGTTCGATAGTTACCGATGCCATGCGGCCGAGTGCGTCCGCAATGTTGGCGTTGGGCAGTGAGACGATCACATCAGCCGGCAGCACTTGCAGGATGTTCTCCGCGGCCAGCGTGCGATTGATGGCCTCCGCCTCGCCGCGGGGGCGATCCGCGGTTACGGTAACTTCGTCGCTCGCATTTGCGACCTTGAGAACGGCGTCAATGTGCGCGGTCTGGCCTGCAACCACGGTGATGCTGCCGCTGTAGGGCGCAAATCCAACGTAAGAGATAGTGACGGCGTATGTGCCCGGAGCCACTTCGGTTGCAGTGAACTCGCCTTGTCCATCTGTCGTGACGGGCCTGATCTGGGGCTGCATCTCGATCTTGGCACCCTGGAGAACAGCGCCGGCCGAGTCCTTGACAACGCCGCTGACAACCCCCTTGTTGGCCTGGCAAAACGCCTGCGGCAATGCGAAGAGGCAGAGGAGAACGAAGGTGATGGAGAGAAGTCGTTTTTGCATGGCGCTCCTAATTCCAGCTGATCGCCGGAGATTGACACAGGATTCAGGCCTTTCGTCTGACCTGACTGGAGCGTACGAGTCTTTCTTAAAGCCCTGTTAACAAAACGGTGAATTCTTGCTAAGGTTTGAGCAATTCATTACGCGAATATGAAACTGTGATGAATTCACCGGTTGCTTGATGAATGTTTCCAGCAGTTCGCAATTACCCTAAGAAATACGGCGCAAATGCGAATCCTTATCGTCGAAGACGAGCCGCGCATGGTGGAGTTGCTGCGCAAGGGGCTCCAAGAACACGGGTTTGCCGTGATGACAGCCGCCGATGGCGAGACGGGGCTAGGGATTGCCACGGCGCATGAATTCGACGCAATTGTGCTGGATGTTGGGTTGCCGAAATTGGATGGGCATGCGCTGATGCAGGCTCTGCGAGCGAGGGCGCGCATGGCGCCGGTGCTGATGTTGACCGCGCGCGATACGGAGGATGACATCATTCACGGACTCGAAATGGGCGCGGACGACTACCTGACCAAGCCATTTTCCTTTCCTGAACTGGTTGCGCGGCTACAGTCCATCACCCGCTATCACCGCGAAGAGTGCCCTAGCATGATTCGAGTCGGCGATGTTGCCTTTGATCCGGCCGGACGCACAGTCACGCGCAAGAATGAGAGCATCGACCTTACGCCGCAGGAGTTCACTTTGCTCACATGCCTCTTGCGCCGGGCCGGCCAGTGCGTGCCCAGGCAAGCGCTCATCGAGTGCATATGGGGCAAGGATCACCCTGTCGGGCCGAGTGCACTCGATGTTCTGGTGAACGCCTTGCGCGCCAAGATCGACGCGCCGTATCGAGAGAAGCTGATCGTGACCGTGCGCGGTTCGGGCTATATCTTCAAGCACGACACGGTTGCGGAAAAGGAAGTGCGATGAGAATTCTGCCTATCAGAGTTCGGCTCACGCTGTGGTATTTTGCGATGTTCGCCTCTGCTGCGGCATTGCTGAGTCTGGCCAGTTTGTGGATGTTGCAGCGCAGCGTGGATGCAACCGAATTCCACGAACTGCAGGAGCGCGCCGACGATGTGCAGGTACTCCTCAGTCGCGAAGACCCCGCACGGACTCTCGATCAGATCACTGGGGACTTTTCCGCAGTCTATGAATTCAAGGATGATGGCAAGTATCTGCAGGTGCGAGACGAAAAGGGTAATTGGATCTTTCGCTCCAAGCGGATGATCGCGGAGAATCCCGATCTTCCGGCTCCGGATCGTATTCCCAAGTCCGGCCGGACTGCGGAGTTTCAACAGGGTGTTCATCGTGTGCGTGTTCTCGATTACTCAGTCGTTGCCCAGGGAAAGCGCTATTCAGTGCAGACGGGCATCGCGATGAATAAGTCGATGGCTCTTCTAGCCAACTTCCGCACGAGCCTGCTGTTGTTGACACCGCTAGTAGCCCTGCTGGCTGCGGGGAGTGGACACTTCATGAGCCGCAAGGCGCTCTCGCCGGTGGCCGCCCTGTCGGCCGAGGCGCGCCACATCAACGATCGCAATCTCGACATCCGCCTTCCCGTACCCGACGCCAGGGATGAAGTCTCCGACCTTTCGCGGACGCTCAACCAGATGCTGGAGCGAATCGACAAAGCATTCTCGAGCGTGCGCACATTCACCGGCAATGCTTCGCATGAGTTGCGCACGCCTATCTCGCTGTTGCGCACCGAGATTGAGGTTGCGCTTTTTCGGCCGCGCGATAGCGAGGAGTATCGCGCCATTCTCGGCCGCTTGCACGATGAAACGCTGCGCATGACGAGCCTTGTAGAGAACCTGCTGTCACTGGCGCGGGCCGATGGAGGAGCAGAGAGCTTCACGCTTGCGCCCATCCGGGTCGATGCGCTTTTCGGCCAGGTTGCCCAAATATGGAAGAATGCAATGAACCAGGCGATGCTCGACTTTTGCGTGGATTTGCCAGGCGGCGATCTTGTCCTGCTTGGCGACTGGCACGGCATTCTGCGCCTGCTGTCGATCCTGCTTGAGAATGCAGGCAGGTTTACGCCTCCAGGTGGCTCTGTAACTTTGCGCGCCGCGGCCGCTGAGGATCGCATCGTGCTCTCTGTGCACGACACGGGCATCGGAATTGCTCCGGAGCACAGACTTCGGATCTTCGATCGCTTCTACCGAATTGCGCCAACTGGCGAATCTCTCCAGTCCGGTTCAGGCCTCGGACTGGCTCTTGGAAAGTGGATTGCGGAACGACACGGCACAGAGCTGCGTGTCGAGAGCAAGCCTGGACGTGGGAGCAGCTTTTCGTTTTCGCTGAAAAGAGCGGATACCTTTATCACGGCCATCACTGCGTTCAATGGTCCGCAGAAAGGGCGGGAAGCAAGCCTGGAACGGCCGTTGCCCCACACGTCTTGAAACAGCGAATTATTTTCCGAAAGGCCTCCTGACTGATTCGCGTTTGACCTCGGGTTGCAAGACGATCCTCCTTGCTCACTCAAGAACGGCTCAACCAAGGAAGAACGATATTCCCGCAAAAACCACCGCCAATCTTAACAGGCATTCGTAACATGGATATCAAATCTCCTATCTAAATAAACAAGCATTCATAATATACTATATTGTCCACTTTTTATGCAGTTTACATTAAAAGCAAGCATTCTCACAGCACGAACCTTATCCTTTAGTCACTCCCACAAGCATTCAATCGATCCCTACGACCGTTGCAAGGGTGGGACCCAAATTAAGCCTTGTTTGATGTTAAGCAACTATGCTTGTTTTCTTTCGGCCTATTGTGATTCGAGTCGAGGACCGTGTTTTTATGCACGGGACAAACGAGACAGAGCAGGCCGTTTCGGGGTCATTGAAACCAGAACGCTTCTCATTTTAACTTCTACGAGGACCCACATATGCATCGCAGGCTGATGGTATTCGGATCTATCCTGGCGGTTGCCGCCCCAATGCTGATGGCGGCAGATACCGCACAGACTAAACTCTCCGCAGCTCAGATTGTGGACAAGAACATCGCGGCACGAGGCGGCATGAAGGCCTGGCGAGCGGTTCAAACCTTGTCGGAAGAGGGGAAGATGGGCGTCGGCGGAAATCAGCGGGCGACTCTTCAGGTGCCTATGCCAAACAAAGAGGGCAAAATTCCTGGTGACCTGCGGCCGAAAACAGAGGTTGAACTGCCTTTTGCAATGGACCGCGAGCGTCCCCGTAAATCGCGTTTCGAACTAAAATTTAAAGGTGAAACAGCGGTGCAGGTGTATGACGGCACAAATGGCTGGAAGCTGAGGCCATATCTCAACCGGCAAGAAGTCGAGCCTTATTCGCAGGATGAGCTCAAGATCGCATCGATGGAGACCGATCTTGACGGTCCGCTAGTTGACTATGCTTCCAAAGGCATAAAGGTTGAGTTGGATGGCATCGAGAAGGTAGAAGACCGCGATTGCTACAAGCTGAAGCTCACGATGAGTGACGGACGAACAATCCATGATTGGATCGATGCGCAAAGCTTCCTGGAAGCCAAGATTGAAGGGCAACCGAGGAAGCTCGATGGTAAAGACCATCCAGTCGAGGTCTACTATCGCGATTATCGGCAAGTGAGCGGGCTTCAGATTCCATTCGTTTTGGAAACCAAAGTTCTGCCTGTTGCAACAACCGCGCGCGGTTTCAGAGATCCCCCCGTACCGGTCGAGAGAATCACCCTTGATAAGGTTCTAGTCAATCCAAAACTCGATCCTTCCCGGTTCTCGAAGCCAGTTGTCACAATGGCATCGAACGGACACTAAACGAGGTTTAGCAACCTGATTCAACTTGAACCTTGTTTGTAATATGCCCAAGCCAAAGGTCAGCGCCGGACCAAGGAGATATCGGTTCGCACGATCTGCGGAAGAATCGCGAAAGGCGGTCCTTTTTCACAGGCAAACGGATCAAGTCATTCGGAGGCGATATGAATCGAGTGAGACTTCCCCTTCTGAGCGACATTCAGGAGGAGAAGGGCTTCTGGAAGATTCATTGCTTGGAAGACTCCCCGGATGAGCCTGAATTGGACGCCAACGAGCCATGGCGGGTCCAATTATCTATCGGGCCCGCCACGGGCCCGGACCGTCTGACGAAAAAAGAGGCGCAACGGGTTGCCTGGACTAACTATCTAGCCAAGCTCCGCAAGAATGAGGCTCCGACGCAATCCGAGATGACAATAGCGAGATTTGTTGAGACAGCTTTTGTGCCCGAGCATGTCCTGGTCAAGAGAATGGCCGGCCGGGCTTACTACCGGGCAATCCTGAAGCACGTGCTGCCACCGGAGGAAGTGGACCGAATTTTTCACGTTGACGGTGAGAATTCGAAGGCAAAGCTCAAGGCCATTCCGGATTGGCCTTATCTGAGCGACCTGCGAATCCAGGATTGCGGGCCTGAGCACGTAGAACGGCTTATTTCAGCCGCCCTTGCGCGAGGGTATTCGACTCAGACGGTCCTGCACATCCGCAACGTGGTCAGTGCTATTTTCTCCTATGCGAAGAAGATGCATTACTACCAACAAGACAATCCCGCGAAGAAGGCGATCTTGCCTGATCGTCCGCACAGAAATCCCCATTTGCTCACACTCAACCAGGCGCAAGAGGTTCTGCGAGCGATGCGGTATCCGGAAAAGGAAATGACGCTGATCTCTATGCTGACAGGCATGAATGTCGCGGAAATCTGCGGTCTTCAATGGAAGCAGGTGAACCTGAGAGGTACCTCGTCCAATGTTACTGGCGAGTCGATTCCGCCAATTCATATCGCCGTCAGAAAGCGGTGGTACCGCGGGGAGTTAGACAGCGTGGGCGGGGGCCAGGTCAGAAATCTTCCCATTCCGGATCTTCTGCTTCCTATCCTGATCAAGCTTAGCGGGAGGGGAAGGTGGACTGGGCCAGACGATTTCGTGCTCGTGTCCAGGGTTGGCACGCCAATCAACCCAATCAATATCACGGCCCGCAGATTGAGAACCATCGGCAAAGAGTTGCAAATGCCATGGCTCACCTGGAATGTCCTCCGCCGCGGGCATTTCGCTTTGGAGGCTGAACTCGGAGATCAGTTCCACTTTCATCTGGCGAGCATACTCCGCTCAGAATCACGACAAGGCGTTTTGCCCCCGAAAAGCGGAGTAATCGGGCTTAATTAATCTGGATGAGTGTGAGCCGGAATCTGAAAAGGCGAAGGGACGCGCGAGCCTCGCGAAGGTGAGCGCCTGGCCCCCTACCCATTGCGCTTGTCTACTGGACGGTTGTCCGTATATCTGAAGACCCGCCTCATTTGATCAAGCTGCCATGCGGCCTTGCATTCAGGAAACTGCTAAGAATCTAACTCGAAGTCGATGTTTGGTTCTCAGGGGCTGGGCAGTGTCTGGTGAATCTACCGAGCGTTCGAAAAGCCGCGAAATATCTCCCGCAGGGGCTAAAGCCCTTTTGATTTTTCTGGACTTTCGGCACGACTGAAGTGGCTGCGGAAAAACTCGGGGATTCAGGTGAGAATGGTGAAAAGCATCCGTCCGGGGCTGAAGCCCACGTCGATTCTGTTGGCTTTATGCGGGGGTTGAAACCCCCGCCTCCCTCCGCATCGAGTTTTTCCGCAGCCTGTGAAGTCGTGCCCTGATACAAAGCCAGAGTATTTCAACATGTCCTCAGGGACTCCCGGCCTGCGCTATAATGCCGGACCATCTTTGCGATCCCGCCACGGATCATCACACACAGACTATTCAGTATTGTAAAAGCAGCCACGGCGGTTCCGTGCTGCTCCGTTTGACCTTGCTGTAACAGGCCCTTTGGCCGGTCCTGAAATGGTGGGGAAGAGCGGGTTTTCCGGTGCCGTTCATCGCCAAAACGGACACCTTAAAAAAATATTTTCACTGAGCTTTTTGGCTACTCTCAAGCTATCATTACAGATTTCAGAAACTTCCAGATCTCTGTCATAAATGGAACTGGAAAATGATCAAAGTTAAAGATAAACCCTATATTAAGTTGATCTTACAGCATAGATAGACGGTGAGATAAAAGGTGAATCGACAAATCAACCCCTGCCGTCGAGGTCGAAGCATCTCGAAATCAATCATTCAAGGTGTTGCAACGAGATGCAAGCCGCTTCGGGGGGTTCATTGCGCTTTATCAAGATGACCCAAATGTAATATTCGGATACTCACCCTTGTAAATCGCTGCCGTTGAACATCGGCGAAAGGCTCGCGGTCTAAGAGCCGGCAAACGGATTCTGCACGTCGCCGCTGCTCTTCCCCGCCATTGCGGGGGGAAGGTCGCGCTAGATGAGATAGCTCGCTGGGCACCGGATTAGGGCCCAGAGGGCGGGGCGCTCCTGATCTACGCCAGGGAATTGGACGAGGCGAACTGGAGATTGTTAGCGGCATAGGGATCCATTCACCGCAGAAATGCGGCACCGCCGAGACGATCCGGTTGTGTTGAGTTGAGCGATCACAAGTGCTCTTTCGACGAGAGCAGCAATTGCAAACAAAGCCGGTCGCCGGTGCTGTTTGCGGGTCAGGGTGAGGAGGCTGCACAGCCATGAGGAAGTCGCATCAGATTTGGATCACCACACTCGTCGCCGTCTTCGCGGTTGTGGGCGCGGGCGCGCAGTCGTTTCGCGTACAGTGTCCAACCAGCACTATTACGCACCCGGACCCGGCTAACGCCGGGGTTAACAATTCAGAACCTGCGTACAACGGACCGACGCAATTCACCGGTCTGGCCCCCCTTGGCGTCCCCGTCCCGACGAGTGGCGCCTTTATCACGCCGGTTGCTGGAACCGTGAACGGCGCCATCAAGTGCCAGCAAATCTCGGGCGGTGACGGCTTTTCAACGATGGCAGACGGTAATCAGACGTTCATGTTCTCGTTCGGACCGCTCTCTGGCCTGGCCGACATCGCGGCTGGCCATCCCGGCACCCAGTTCCCGAATGTGTTCAACACGCCATATCCTGGCACTTTGACGCGCGGCGACCCGGCCACGACTGACGGGGCGCTCAGCGGCGCTATGCCAGGGGTAGGCGCGCCGACCGGAACAGCCGTTCCTGCGTTTACGTGGAACGGAGCGGTTGGCCTGGCGCCCGAAGTCGTGGTGACTGTGTCCGTCAGTAACCTCGTCGAGGGGCCATTTCCCATCACCGCCCCAGTCACCACTGCCCCCGGCTGCCCCACTCCCACCGCTAACACGGTAACCGCCTGGTTGGACACGCCAGTGACCTTTCCTGTGGGAACAAATATCGTGATCACCAGTGCTGTTGGCGGGGACGGCACCGCAACGCCGGCTGGCTATGCGGGCACCTGGCCAGTTAGCTGCGTGGCAACCTCAGCCGCCACGGCGCCGGACGGGTTCGTCGAGTATGCCTTCCAATACGTCGACCCAACGGCAGGACTGGCGGCCGATACCTCGAATGAACTTGCGGCCACCGCCTCTACGCCCCCGGTAATCGACGGGCACGTGGATCCCCGCCCCATCATGGATGTTGGTGTGATGAACGGCAATATTCCAGCCCCCCTGTCCGCTTTTGACGAGGACGACGAGTTCTTTCTCACCCTCACCAACGTGGGCATGATCATGCGGCCGGACCTGTTCGAGCAGCACACGGTCCACTTCCACGGCTATCCCAACGCTTCCTCGTTCTATGACGGTGTGCCGGACGCATCGATCGCCATCAACATTGGCGCCAGCTTCACCTACTACTATCTCGCTCCGGATGCCGGGACCTACTTCTATCACTGCCACATCACCCCGCCCGAGCACTTGCAGATGGGCATGGTGGGACAGCTTTACGTGCGGCCGCGGCAAGATCGAGTGCCTGTGGGCGAAAGCCTCTACACGTCTCTCGAATACCAGAATGGGATCTCCGAGCCCGCAAACTATCCTACGGTAGATCAGCGCACGGTTTGCAACACCGGCACCGACATTCTGTGCAGTGCCAGGATGCCCGCCGCCACCAACGCTATTGCGCAGGCGACCGATCCTCTGGTCATCGATCCGGCGACGGGCTTGGCAGACCTGCCCAAGAAATATACCTACAACGATGGGGACGGTTCAACGGAATACGACGCCGAGTATCCCCTCCAGATGCACGGGTTCGACCCGAACTTCCACTTCATCGGCATGACCTTCAACCCGGAGATGTTTGCGGACATGAAGGACAAGTACTTCCTGCTGAACGGGCGGAGCTATCCCGACACAACCGCGGCCGGGCCGCAAGCCACAATCACCACTGATGGCCAGATGCATTACTCGCAACCGCTGCCGGCCATTATTAACATTCCGGCGGGCGGCAGGGCCCTGCTTCGCCTCGTCAACCTGTCTGTCACCGAGTATCACACGCTGCAGAGCCTGGGTGTTCCGATGCACGTCGTGGGATGGAACGCCAAGCTGTTGCGGGATCAGTCCGGGATCAACACCGAATACTATACCAACTCGGTCACGCTGGGCGGCGGAGAATCGCTCGACGCGATTCTGGACACCAGCCTTGGCAAGCCCGATGGGACGCCCTATAAGGCAGGCGAAACCTACTACCTCTACACTCCTCAACTCGATCATCTCTCGAACGACGCAGAGAATTTCGGCGGTATGATGACCGAGGTCCATATCTGCGCCACCGTGACCGGCAACACATTCGGTAACACCTGCAATTAGGAGAGCAGCAATGAGGCCAATGAACATGAAAAACACGATGTGCAAGACACAATTGCTCATGGCGCTGGTGGTGGCAGCAACGCTGTTTCTCGCGCCGGTCGCATTCGCTGCTGCTCCCGGCATCTCCGGGGGCGCAGGCACCCCTACCTTTATGCTGACGGCGCAACAAGCCTATCTCAACATGCCGGACGGCGAGGCAGTGTACTCGTGGGGATACGGCTGTGCGGCTGGCTTTACGCCCACCTTTCTTCCTTCGACCATCGTTCCCCCACCGGGGGGATGTCCCTCGATGCAGGTGCCAGGCCCCACGCTGATCGTGAACGAGAACGATGTGGTCACGGTCACCTTGGTCAATGGTCTTCCAACAGCCGCGGGCAATACCTCGATCCTCTTTCCCGGCTTCAACGTGACGACCAGTTGTACCGCGGCGACACCCACGGGACAGCAAGGCCTGTTGACATGCGAAGCAACTCCGGGCGCCTCGGTGACCTACACGTTCACCGCCTCAGCGCCGGGCACACACGCGTATTACAGCGGAACGCAGGGCGACCTGCAGATCGAGATGGGGCTTTACGGCGCTGTCATTGTCCTGCCGGCGACTGTTCCGGCAAACTGCAATTCCGGCTACCACGCCCTGAACCAGACAGCGAAAAGTGCCTGGGGCGAATTCGATTTCACTCTGTCGCATGCCGCATACGATCACCCCGGGAGTTGCTACGACCGGGAATACCTGTTCCAGTGGGCCGAGATGGATCACCGGATTCACCAGCAGGCGGAGGCGCAGGTGGCGGCAAAAGCGAACTGCACGGCGGGGTCTGCGGGATGTAGTCTCGACGTTCAGACCGAGCCCTACCATCCCGCCTACTTCCTGATCAATGGCCGTTCCATGCCCGATCTGATGGATCCGAACTACGCGTCCGAATATCCGCACCAGCCCTACAACGGAAATCCGCACATGCATCCGGGTGAGCTGACGCTGATTCGCACCGTCGGCCAGGGGCGGTGGCAGCACCCGTTCCATGAGCACGCCAACCATGTGCGGATCCTGGCGCGCGATGGCAACCTGCAACTGAGCAGCAGCGCGACCAAGGTGACCTATACCTCAGGTCTGAGCGGAGACGCAGGGGTAGCTGCTACGGGCCTTGCCGGGCTTCTCATGTTCAACACGGACACCACGCCGGGAGAGTCCTTTGACGGGATCTTCTACTTCTCCGGCAGGGGTTTGAACTGGGATCCCTACGGTCACCATCCGCCCCTTCCGGGTACGACTGCGGGTACTGCGGCCGCCGATCCTAACGGGGATCCACTGGCCACGCTTACCTGCACGCCTGACGTAAACGGCTACAACTCCATTGCGCCGACGGCGGTTAACTTCATGGAGTGGTGCCAGGACCACGACAAGCCGGTTCAAGTGGCCCCATTCGGCGACGTGCCAGGAGGCGGCCCGGCGACTTTCCCCGATCCGGACGTCTTCACCAACGGCGCCTGGTATAGTGGCACGCCTTACTTCGGTCCGGATGCCAACCTACGCGCGGGGACTACTGAGTGCGCGACCAACGCTATCACCGGCGCTGTAACGCCCAAGACCAACTGTACGGATTTGATGCCTTCGAACGTTCAGGCCAACCCGGCCAACGAGCGTGGCTGGGCATACATGTGGCATTCGCATAACGAGCGCGAGATTACGACCAACAACGTCTTCCCCGGCGGAATGCTGATGATGTTGCTGGTCGATTCGCGGGAATTTGTGATTGACGAATCGCAATAGGGGCGGGCTTTTTGCCTGCCTTGCAGGGCCGCCAGTTTGATCATCCCCCCGGCAGGCGGCCGGCGAACAAGAAATCAGGGTTCATATCCAGGACCCAACTTGAACGAGAGGCGACAACGATGATCCGGATCAACGATGCGAAGTCGGAGAATACACTGAAGAGCGCAGTTCTGGCGAGCGCGTTCCTTCTCTTTGCGGCCGCGACGGGCTTTGGCCAAGAGCAGATCAACCTGTCGGCGGGTCCCACTACGACAACCATGCCGGATAGCACGGTTGTGCCGATGTGGGGCTACACTTGCGGAGCTAAAGTGACAGGGTCGACCGCGACCTGCGCTCCGCTGAGTGGATCCAATCCCACCACTTCCGCCGCAGCCTCCGGCGCCCTTGGCGGGATTTACATTCTCAATGGCGGATCCGGCTACACATCCGCGCCCACCGTGACCCTTAGCGCCCCGACGGGTACCATTGCCGGTGTGACCCCTGTTACGGCCACCGCGACCGCGGTGGTGAACGGCGGCCAGGTGGTTGGCTTCAATGTGACCAGTCACGGAGCAGGCTATACGTCAGCTCCGACCGTCACGATTGGCGGCCCGGGCACCGGAGCCGTTGCGGCCGCGAGTCCCGCCTGGTCCCCGGTAGTGATCACGGTTCCGTCGGGGTCGGGCCTCACGATCAACCTGAAAAATCTACTTTCGTTCACCCCTGCCACTAGCAGCACCGCCAATACCATTCCCACGTCCATCGTGATTTTGGGTCAGGTGGGCGGCGGCCTTGGCGGGGCGCCAACGGTGGGCGGTATCGGCACGCCAACAGCCACGGCGAGTCCCAGCCACGCTAATGCGCAGGGTTGCGTTACGTGGTTTATTGCCTCCGGCGCCACGCCGGCGGGCACACCATGCCCGTCGCCCCAACCAGGTGCTTCAGGCGCGCCGCCGGCACAGGGGCCGCGCGTGCAGTCGATGGCCACGGAGGTGATTGTGGGATCAACCACCTCACTGACCTGGTCAGGGCTTAAGCCCGGCACCTATCTGATCGAGTCAGGCACGCATCCTTCGATTCAAGTGCCCATGGGCTTGATTGGCATGCTGGTGGTCACCACCGCGCCTTCGGGATCCACGGCCGGCACAGCGTATCCCGTGGCGGGCACGTCTCCGTCGGTACGCTACAACGGCGAGGTTCCGCTGGAATTCAGTGAAATCGACCCCGTGCAAAACAGGGAGGTCGATCGGGATGTCAGGACCGCCGGCTTTAGCGAGACGAGGGTGTGGACCGGTATGCCGACCGACCCGAACACGGGTCTGGCAGGATGCGGCTATCCAGGGTCAAGCGCCTATCACACGTGTTATCCCCCGGTGGTGAATTACACGCCGTTCTATTTCCTTATCAACGGGCTCGCGTTCGACAAGACCCTTGCGGCGTTCTCGCTGTTCCCGGCTACGGCTGGCGTCAGTGGTTCAACTCCCGTCACGACCGGGATCACCGGCACCATTTTGGTTCGCCTGGTGAACGCCGGCTTGCGCATGCACGTGCCCTCGATCGTCGGCTCGCAAACCGCAGGCTTTACGGGCGCAGGAGTGGCCGCAACGGTTAGCGGATTCACGATCGTCGCAGAGGACGGTAACCCCATCCCGAACCAGCGGGCTCCCAGGGTGCAGACTGACGTCTTCATGGCCGCGGGCAAGACATTCGACGTGAAGGTCAATGTGCCTGCGAGCGGCAGTTCGGCGCTCCCGATCTACGATCGCGAGCTAAGCCTGTCGGCCAATTCTTCCGTGCGCGACGCCGGAATGCTGGCCTACATCGGTGTCAACGGCGCTGCCCTCCCGGTTACGCCAGGGTTGGGTGTCTTTGCGGCCGCGCTAGCCAACCCGGATACCTACAGCTCAGTCATCCCATGTCTGACCGGGGCCACCTCATGCACTCCCCTGGTCATAAGCGACCCATCCAAGGGCGTAATCGCTAACGACGTCAATGTGTACGGCGTAGCTCTGTCAACTCCTCCCGCCAGCGGCACATTGACGTGCAATGCGTTACCCAGCAACCCGGTCGATGGAATTTGCGCGAACGGCACATTTACCTATACCCCCAACCCGGGCTGGGCCGCAGACTCCTTCAGTTATTGCGCCAACGGTGCGGTTGCGGGCACTACGGGCCTGTGTACAACGGTTGCCCTGAGCGCAACGACGCTTACCGGATCCCCTCTCGCGAACAACATCACCTACACATCGAAGGTGGCCACGTACCTGAAGATTCCATCGCCCGGCGTCCTCTCGGTGGACTCGGACCCCAACCGCCTTCCGCTGAGCGTTGCCCTGTCGAGTGTTTCGCTCCCGGCATGCTCGGGCACCGTCACTGTGCTGTGCGGCACTATGGATGCGAATGGCGGGTTCACGGCAAGCGCGCCAAACGCGGGCACCTACAACTTCACCTACGTCGCGCAAAACTCCCAGGGGACGAAGAGTGCTTCCGCTACCGTGACACTCATCTTCCCGCAGCCCAGCAATCTGACGGTGAATGTAGTCGATGCCCAGGTGTATAACAACTGCAATCTGAACAGCACCTGCATCGCCGGATTGGTGCCGTTTGCCGATTATCGCTGGATCATCGAAGAGGACAAGACCTTCTCGGTCGACCCGAACTGCACCACCAACAGCAGCATTACCACGCCGGGCTGCCCCGCAGTCGTGGGAGGAGTTGGCACCACGGGAAGCACCGTCCCGACCTTTGGCGTGAATTTCCATACCAGCAGCATGGATTTCGTTGCCCAGGGCTGCACCGGACCGCTCTCGTGCGAAGGCGGCCAGATGTTCTTGAACCCAGCGACCGGTACCCATGATCCCGCTGTGTGCGACGTGGGCAACGGCGCCTGCCGGTTCGATACGACCGGAAATGGATCTACCCCGGTTAACCCCAGCCAGGTCCATCTCGATCCTTCCAAGCACTATTACATCTCGGTGCTGCCTGGCGATGCGGGCAACCCGTTCCCCGCGTACCTGGGCCAGCCGCAGTGCCCAGCCAATGGCGCGGAAGCACCTGCAAGCAATCTGCAGTGCGGTCACGCCATGGCCGGCGCTCCCATACCAGCGGCCTGCAACGTATTTGGCGGGCCAAATGGATGTACCTCTGCGTCCGCCTTTACCAAGCCCGTCACGGTGCTCACACTGCCCACACCGCTTCCCACCGGTAAGCTTTCGGTGATCGTATTCGAAGACGACTATCCGCTCAATGGCGAGCAGGATGGCGGCGGCGGAAACGGAACGGTTGCGCCCCTTGAGCCCGGCCTGGGCGGCTTCAACCTCGTCCTGTGGGATACCTATGGCGGACTCGGCGATGTGACTGGGCAGGATACTAACGACATGTTCAACCAGTCCTTGTCGAATAGCCTGGCGGGGACTATCGATCCCTCCACGGGGCAGGACGCCTGCCCAATTTCGGCCCAGGCTACACAGGATCCAACCCAGGCGGGCATCACGGGCATGATCGTGACTTGCCCGAAGTATGAAGCAGACGGAACCACTCTGTCTCCCCTGGCTGGCCAGGCGATCATTGCCAACCTCATGCCGGATAAATTCAGCGTGCAGGCCTATCCCGGCGCGGACCGGATTGCGCGCGGCGAACAGTGGGTGCAGACCAACACCCTGGATGGCCAGCATCCTCACGATTCCTTCATCCGCATCGGCGAGCCGAGCTATTTCCAGGAGTTCGGGCCGGCCGGATTCCACGTGGCCATCGGTTTTGCCAATCCGGCGATCATCAACGCCCGGCACACCGAAGTTTGCAATGGCTTCGGCAGCGCCGGCACCGTCGGACCGTGCGACAACACGATCGACGGACAAGTGGACGTCGAAAGGCTGAGCCGGACACCGGACCAGAGACTCTATCCCAGCGGTTCCCGCGCTGGCTTCGCCTGGACCCAGTGCTGGGTCAGCCTGGGTGACCCCGACGGTGAGGACTTCGAGTTCACCTTCTGCGATGCCGAGGGGAACTTCAAGTTTACCAATGTCCCTGGCGGAAACTGGAGACTGACCATCGGCGACCAATGGAATGACCAGATCATCGACGGACTGTCGACGCCGGCAAACGTGGGCTGCGTTCCTGTACCACCCGCCTCCACCTGCACTGGCGGCGCCCAAACCCTCCACATGGGGGCAATCGGTGCCTCGCAGTGGCAGTCGAATCTCTACACCCGTACCTTCGTCGACGACAACAAGGATGGCATCTGGGAACCCAATGAGATCGGGATTCCGTTCCTTTACACGAGGATCCGGTACCGGGATGGGCATAACGCCAACTCTCTGTTGACGGATTTCAACGGCATTGCCAACTTCAACGAAACGTTCCCGCTGTTCAACTGGTATGTGGTGGAAGCCGATTCGACCCGCTACAAGACGACGGGCGTCCACACCGTTTATGACGCGGGTGGCCCTGCCGACGGCACGCCCTACTGCGGACCTGGGAATGGCGCCCGCGCTTGCGGAACTTCGACTGCCTACGATTTCCTGGTGAACACCTTCGAGACTCTTCCTTTGCCCGCCGATCTGTCTGTGCCCGGCGCAGTCTATTGCGCCGCAGCGGATTGCACAACCGAGGCCGCTTCGTTCGCACTCGGCACGGCGATCCCCAGTTCGCCGACCGTTTCCACCGGCCGCATCGATCCACCGACGTTTGGTGGAACCGAGGGTTGGGATTTGCTGACAGGCCAGAGCAACTATATGGATATCGGGAAAGCGCCCTATGCGGCCTGCAATCCAGCGCAACCTGTAAGCGCCACTAACTTCTGCGCAACCGTCACCGCTACGGCCCCCGGAGCCACCTCGCCCACGACCACGCAAGTGGGAGAGAACGGCGGTATCTATGGAATCGTGCAATATGCCTCGACGCGCCCCTTTGACGATGCGTCGCAAATGATTCAGCAGCCCTGGGAGCCGAACATCCCCCACGTCACGATCAACCTCTATCAGGAAGGTTTTGCAGCGGATGGCGTGACGCCAACCCTGACCTTGGTGGACACGACCCAAAGCAGCAGCTGGGATGACTGGGCGCAAGGGTTCTACCCGAACTATACCGACCCTGTCACCAACACCCCCCTGCCGTACATGAGTTGCCCCGGCCAGGGCACGAATGTCGCAGGGTCTCCGAATCAGGACCTTTTTTACTTCTCGCTCTTTGACCAGCCGAATTACCTTGACTGGTACGACTCTCTGCACAATGGGGGCACGCTGCACGCGCTCCCTTATAACTCCGAGTTCAAGTGCTACGATTCGATGCACATCGGGAACCAGGGGCAGCCGGCGCCTTACGACGGCAAATACTCGTTCCCCAGCGCCCTTGGCATTAGCCCTGTAACCGGAAAGCTCAACACCGCGTTGACCGGCGGTGTAGGAGGCAACGGCCCGAGCACCCCTGGATTTACCGCGGGATCCATGCCCGGGACCAACTGCACGGTCTGCGTGGCGAATCCCGATTCGACTGACAAGTGGCGTTTTGGCAGCCCGATGCTGCCGCCCGGAAAGTACGTGACGGAAGTGATCATGCCGCCGGGCTATGAGGTTTATAAGGAGGAAGACAAGAACCTCCTGATCGGCGACAACTACATCGCGCCGGTTACGCAGGAATTCGGTGGACTGGGCACGGACATCTTCATCATTCCCGACCAGGCCTCAGTGGCTGGCATGTACGACCAGAATGCAAACGGCTTCAACCCCACCAACTACCAGAACTCGACTACGGCCCTCGATTTGCAGGGAGGAACTCTCTCAGGCGTCCCAGGTTACCCTGGCTTCCAGGATCCTGTGTGGCCGTGCGTGGGCGAGATGCGCGTTGTGCCCGACTTCTTGAGTCTCTTCCCGAACGTTCAAGAAGTGGCTCCGTTCGCCGGAGCGACCCGGCCTCTTTGCGACCGCAAGGAAGTGGTGCTGGCCAACCAGATGGCGGTATCGGTGAAGTTTGCCCTCTTCACCTCGACCCACATCGCCGCGAAATACACCGGCGGCATCACCGACGACTTCACCTCGGAATTCGATCCGTTCTCCCCGCAGTTCGGCGAAAAGTTTGCGCCGCCGAACATGTCGATCTCCACCAGGGACTATCTCGGAAACGAACTCTCGCGCGTGTATTCCGACCACTGGGGAACCTATGAGGGGATGACCTACTCCAGCTGGGCAGTGAACCCGCCCAACATCACCGGGTATTCGCCGGCGATGATGGTGCAGTGCATGAACGACCCTGGTCCGATCCTGGACACCAACCCCAGCTCGCCGACCTTTGGGCAGAGGATCACCGATCCTTTGTTCAACCCGGAGTACAGCGATTTCTGCTATGAAGACCCCTTCATGCCGGGCTTGGAAACCTACCTCGACACGCCCGTAGTGCCCACGTCGGCGTTCGTCGGCGCGGGATACAACAATCCCGATTGCAGCTACCCGGACGCCACGCCGGCGGTCTCAGAAGTGGACGGCGACGGCATCGGGCCTTATGTCAGCGCGCCCGGCAAGACCCTCACCATTACGTCGCTTGGCAATCAGACGACGAATGACGCCGCGTACTCAGGTCCATCCGCGAACGTGGCACCTTACAATCAGAAAACCATCGGCCGCCACTATGGCTTTGGCAGCGTGTGCACAGCGCCCACTGCGGGTAGCACGACTTGCAATACGGCGTCAAAGATAACCATTGGCGGAGTCGCAGCCACGATCGTGGGTTGGAGCGATACGCAGATCACAGCCACTGTGCCGAGCGGCGTTCCCAATTGCGCCATCCAGCAACAGAAGCAGTACGAGAATCTCAACGGCGTCCCTGCTCAACCCATAGCGCAGTGCGGCCAATTGGTCATCACCGCAGGTAACGGACAACAATCGATCGATACCGTGACCGTCACCATCGGTGGCAAAGCGCCTACGCACGTTAGCTCCACCCAGACGATCCAGAGCGCGATCGATGCCGCCGCTCCGGGCGACTTGATCATCGTCGATCCGACTTGCACGACCGCCGGCACGACTACGTCGGCCTCTTGCAGCGCCGCCGCGCTTCATTCCGCGACGCCAACTCAATCCGCTGCGGCGGCAGCCCATGTCGAGATGCTGCTGATGTGGAAGCCCGTACGGTTGCAAGGTGTTGGCGCCGTTTCGTCTGTCATTGATTCCAATGTATTTCCGGCGGGCAAACTGCTCGATCCCTGGCGTCGGCATATCAACTGCCTGTTCGACTTATCGCTCCAAGGCGTGCCGATCGGGTCCGGAGCGACCCCGGCGGTTTACGATTCAACCGGCGCTTACAATTGCCCGGACACGGGTTGGAATTACTACATCAGTTCGGCCGATATCCCCCAGGTCGACCGCATACCGCTGGAGGCGGTTGTGGGCTGGGACGCAACGCTCAATGGCAACCTCGCCGAACAACTGCAAGAGCCCTCGCTGATGGGCGCGTTCGAAGGGGCGGGGGTTACGGTTCTGGGCAAGGGAGTGTTTGTCCCATCCGGAACTAGCTCCTTCGGCATTGAAGGCGCGTTCCCGACAGGCGCCCTGCTTCTGCAAAATGTTCCGGCGGCGCTGGACGAAACAGGAGCAACGATCCCTCAAGAATATGCCTATTGCAACACGCCCACGCCAGGGTCAACGACCGAACTCGTTCCCAACCCGTACCCCAGCAACTACGAGTGCAATCCGTCCTCGATTGATGGCCTCACGATCACGGGCAGTTCCGCGGGCGGTGGCGGCGTTTTCATCCACGGCTGGAACCATAACCTGCAAGTTTCCAACAACCGGATCTACAACAACGCCGGCACGCTCTCGGGTGGAGTCACCGTGGGCCAGGGTGAGTTCCCCGATCCAATCACGATTACTGGAGTCTTGAACGGACAGGGAGAGCAAAGCAACCTCGATGTCCTCCCCTCCTGCGGGAACAGCAATGTGCTCGGTACTCACCTGCCGAACTGCCTGGACGTGAACGTCAACGTACACAACAACGACATCTATGGCAACTCGTCCCTCGGAGATGAACTGTTCTCTGGCACTCTGGCGGGCGGCGGCGGCGTCAGCTTCTGCACTGGAGCCGACTACTACAAGTTCAACTACAACTGGATATGCGGGAACATCAGCTCGGCTGAAGGTGGAGGTGTCTCTCACCTCGGATTCATGTACAACGGCGACATCGAGCACAACTCGATCATTCTCAACGAGAGCACCAACCCCACCATTCCCACGAACGGCGGCGGACTCATCGTGATGGGTACGCCCGATACCGATCCGACTTGCATCGGCATCCCCGACGCGGATTGCCCGCCGGGCCTGAGCGACGGCACTGGCCCCAATTTGGTAATCAACGCCAACCTGATTCAGGCCAACGCGGCCGACAGCGGCGCAGGTGGCGGCCTCCGTCTGCAGCAGGTCAACGGGACCGATATTTCCACATTCGCCCATCAGCCGACACGCTGGAACAACGTTACCGTCACGAACAACATTATCGTGAACAACGTAGCAGGCTGGGATGGCGCGGGAATATCGCTGGAAGACTCGTTGAACGTGGCTATCATCAACAACACCATTGTGAGCAACGATGCACTTGCCACGTCGGGCGTGCTTACGCAAAGCATTGGGACGCCTCAGGCCAGCGCCCCGGCGGGGAACTGCGTGATGGCCGGTCCCACTGGCCCGTCCACCGCATCGTGCCCGCAATCCGCCGGCGTGACCAGCGAGCAAAACTCCCCGATTCTGACCACGACCTTCACTGGGCTAACTATTACGTGCCCAACTGGAATGCCCGGCTGCACGGGCTTCTCGAACCCGCTGCTGGAAAACAACCTGATCTGGCAGAACCGCACCTTCTACATCGGTATCGGCAACCTGGGTCAGGGAAGCCTGAACCAGCAGAAGCTGATCTCACTCTTCGACGCATTCACTGGGACACCCGCTCCGGTGCAGACCGCATCCGGCCAATGCACTCCGGGCGTCAGCTATTGGGACATTGGCGTCCGCGGCGACACGGGGCCGAGCAACCACAACTCTGGATTCACGCTCAGCCCGACGTATTCAGCACTGGACGACGTGACGGACTACTCCGGCAAAAATAACCTGGGAGTCAATCCCAACGTTGTCAGCCAGTATTGCAACGGTTCGCGCGTGCCGCCAACGTGCACCGTAGCGGACGGTTGCGGAGGACCGAGCGGATATGGCGTGCCTCCGGGCATCGTCGACGCTTCGAGCCCGAATCCGGTCTTCAGCCTGACCCCAGCTGCGACGGTGGACGAAGGCAACAACTGGATCAACGTCAGTTGGGGCCCGCTCTCGCTGAGCGACGATTCGGCAACAGGTGGACTCTATGGGAACTATGGTGGCGGGGCTGCCTTTGGCAACTATGCCCTGGCAGCGAGTTCGCCGGCCATCGATTACATCCCTACCACTGGCGGGAACTTCAACACCGCGGCGTACCCGACCCTGGCCACGGACTTCTTCGGAAATAAGCGGCCGGATGCACCGAATACGAAATTCGATATCGGCGCGGTAGAGTTCCAAGGCACGATTCCCGTTCCCACATTGATTTCGCTCAATCCGAACACCGGGCTGCGAAACTCTACAGTTGTTGTGACTCTGACCGGGACAAACCTGGCTGGTGCGTCGGCAGTGAACTTCTCCGGTACAGGCGTCAGTGCTGTCGTGACCGGATCAACGGCCGGCACGGTAACAGCCACCTTCACTATCACCGCCGGCGCTGCCCTCGGGGCGAGGAACGTCAGTGTGACAACCGCAGGAGGGACCAGCAACATCGTGACGGGGGCATTCACGGTCGTATTGCCGACGCTGACTTCGCTCGCTCCCACTTCGGGTGTGCAGGGCACCGCGGTTGTGGTAACGCTTAACGGCACCGGCCTGACAGGCGCCACGACAGTGAACTTCTCCGGTACTGGCGTGAGCGCAGTCGTGACCGGCTCAACAGCCACTACGGTAACAGCCACCTTCAACATCACTGCTACCGCTGCAACTGGGACAAGAAGCGTCAGCGTGACAACCCCGGGAGGAACCACCAACATCCTGACCGGCGCGTTCACGGTTCTACCGTCAACACCGACGCTGACTTCGCTCGCTCCCACTTCGGGCGCGCAGGGCACCACGGTTGTGGTAACCCTTAACGGCACGAATCTGACAGGCGCCACGACAGTGAACTTCTCCGGTACCGGCGTCAGCGCAGTCGTGACCGGCTCAACAGCCACCACGGTAACAGCCTCCTTCACCGTCGGTCCTACCGCTGCAACTGGGGCAAGAAACGTCAGCGTAACAACCCCCTCGGGAACCAGCAACATCCTGACCGGGGCATTCACGGTGACACCGGGAACACTGACGCTGACCTCGCTCGCTCCCACTTCGGGCGCGCAGGGCACCGCGGTTGTGGTAACCCTTAACGGCACGGGCCTGACAGGCGCCACGGCAGTGAACTTCTCCGGTGCCGGCGTCAGCGCTGTCGTGACCGGCTCAACAGCCACCACGGTAACAGCCACCTTCACCATCACCGCTACAGCTGCAACTGGGGCAAGAAACGTCAGCGTGACAACCCCGGCAGGAACCACCAACACCCTGACAGGGGCGTTCACGGTCCTTTCGTCAACGACGCCGACGCTCACCTCGCTCAATCCCAATACGGGTCGACCGGCATCCACCGTCGTCGTGACTCTCAATGGCACGAACCTGGCTGGAGCAACGACAGTGAACTTCACCGGTACGGGCGTCAGTGCGGTAGTGACCGGTTCAACGGCCACTACGGTAACGGCTACCTTTACCATCACCGCCGGCGCCGGCCTCGGGACCAGGGGGGCTAGTGTAACAACCCCAGCAGGAACCACGAACATCCTCAACCCGGCGTTCACGGTCGTTGCGCCGACGCTAACCACGCTTGCCCCCAATACGGGCCGGCCGGCATCCACCGTCATCGTGACTCTCAGTGGCACGAACCTGACTGGAGCAACGGCAGTGAACTTCACCGGTACAGGCGTCAGTGCTGTAGTGACCGGCTCAACGGCCACTACGGTAACGGCTACCTTTACCATCACCGCCGGCGCCGCCCTCGGGACGAGGGGTGTTAGCGTGACAACCCCAGGTGGAACCACCAACCTCGTCAACCCCGCGTTCACGGTCGTAGCGCCAACACTCACTTCGATCGCGCCCGCAACAGGCACACATGGCACTACGGAATCGGTGACATTCACCGGCACCAACCTGACTGGAGCAACGGCTGTAAACTTCTCCGGTACAGGCGTCAGCGCTGCCATCACGGGTTCAACCGCCACCACGGTTACGGCTAACGTGACCATCACTGCCGGCGCTGCCCTCGGGGCGAGGAGCGTCAGCGTGACAACCCCGGGAGGAACCACCAACATCCTGACCGGCGCGTTCACAGTGAACTAACAACCAACCGGGGCCGGAGATTCAAACCAGGATCTCCGGCCGCCCGCAGCTTTTCCCCCTTTGCCGATGCAGATCCGGTCAACTGGCACGCGGGCGGCATTGAGCAAGGGTGAGAACGAAAGGAAGAACGTGAAAATGTTGAGACAGGTCATTCTTCGCTCTCATCGGGTTGTTATTACGATACTTATGGCGTCCAGCTTGGTGGTGCCTGGCGCTCAATCAGCGCCTCCCCAGTCAGCCACGACAGCTCAAGCTGTAACTCCCTCCCAGCCAAGTGCTCCGGCCGCACGGCCAGCACCCATTTGGCAAGGCTCTCAGTTGAATCGCCTCTCGCGCCGAGCGGAAATGTATTACGAGGGGGTCTGGGGTGTCGCCGAACCGCGCGTAAAGACGGCGGAGTCCGGCCAGCTCATTCGATTTAACTATCGGGTGCTGGACCCGGAGAAGGCCGCGGCTCTCAACGATAAAAATAGCGAGCCTCAGTTGTTCGATGCGCAGGCTCAAGTCAAGCTCTCGGTTCCCCAGATGGAGAAGGTCGGAAAACTGCGACAGAGCAGCACACCAAAGACGGGTATGACTTACTGGATGGCTTTCTCGAACCCGACGCTGGCGGTGAAACGCGGACACCGAGTAGATGTGGTCATCGGCTCATTCAGAGCAACCAACCTCGTCGTGGAATGAGGGACACCATCGACCTGCTTACTGAGTAGCCTGTGCTATCGAGCTTGATGGCCAGCCTCTTGCTACCTCGATTGTGAGAGGTCTCGTTAGACAATCCTCTGCATTCAGGAACTATGCGACATATCTCATGAAGCCCATCGACTTTGCGGAATTGGCTGGACAGATTTAGAATTATCAACGGAGAAAGATCTGCTTATGAACAAGAAGCGATTCGCCAAGCAAATAGCCGTTGCAATTGGATTCACCCTTCTGTTCGCGGCGTCGGGGCTGGTTCGGGCGCAGAGCGTTTCACCCAATTCGACGCGGACTCCGAGAGCGGCTTCGCCCGGAGCTCAATCGATGAGTAACGCTGGGCCTGAAGATGATTTTGCCGGGCTGATCTATTCCGACGAACAGAAAGCAGAGATTGACAAGATCCATCGGGATATAGAGTCGCATAAGGTTGTGATCGCAAAAGACACAACGTTAGATGCGGACCAAAAGAGCGCCATGCTTTTCGGGTACACCAGGATAGAGTATGGCCGCATTTTTCAGGTGCTGTCGCTCGAGCAACAGAAACAAGTCCGCCAAAAGATTCTTGCCCGTAAAGCGGAAGATCCGGCGGCGAAGAAGAGGCAGCCGCCTCCGAACAGCTAAAGCCGACGGCATTTTTTAGGGAACCTCTGAAGAACTCCTCCGAACTGTCCATTCACTGGATTAAGCTATAGACAGGGCAGGGAGGGCGGGAGCCAGCAGCAGATATTGGCTATGCAGAACAGTTTTGAAAAGTTTGCACCTTTGTTACGCGGGGTTTTACGGCTCTTTCTCTCCGTCTCGCTTGGGTTCAACATCGCATGGAATTTGAACGACAGAGAGTTGTATTGTCTAAAACTCCCTTCAAAAGAACCTGCAAGCAATGCATAATCTGTATCGCCGTCCATGAATACCTTGATGTCCCCGCCACCTCAAACCTGAGTGCTTGCGCTGACACCGACAAGATATATGCCGCGCCGAAGGATTGCGGCCTCAACTTAATGAAGTTGGGATGGGGACTCAGGGCCAACGGTTCCCCTGCCTCTCCCGCTATCGCGTCCGCCTTGGTAATCAGACAGTTGATCGGAGCGACGAAACGATCGACTGAATCCAGAAAAAAACGAGAGAAGGAAAGATAAAGTGGGAGATATCCCGATCTCGTCTTGGCAACAAGACAGAACGGAGATTCCACATTGGGAGCGCTTTTTGTTCATGTTCCCGATTGCTGGAGCTACTTGACTGTTAGCAAGACGGCCTTTCCTTTGGCTTTCGAGGAACGGATGAAGTAGATCGCCCCGTAGATGCCCCACACGCCAGAGATGCACAAAGCCAGCAGCGGTTCCTTGAATGTTCCCAAGCCAAAGACCGGACTGATCAAGTAAAAGGCCATGCATACAAGATTGGCCAGCAGACCGAAGCCAGGGATAAGCAGGTGACGAATAACGCTATAGTCGTGGCGTCTATGGTAGGCAATGATGCACAGCAGGCAACTAAGCGCGTAGAGGATGAAGGTGCCGAAGTTGGAGGTCAGCGTGATGGTCAGGAGCGAGTTGGGCAGCGCGGCCAACTGGTCGTGCGAGAGGTAGCCGAAGTTGGAAAAAATGCCGTGCGGTAGTGCGGCAATGGCTGCATCGGAGGGCGCACTTGCATCGCCGAAGACCAGAACAACAGCGATAACGCCGATGACCGCCGAAATGACGGCCAGCGTCCAAATGGCTTTGCGGGGGCTGAGCGATCCGGCATGAAGGATGCCGAAATGCTCCGGAGCTTCGTCGTCCTTGCCCATGGCGTAGGTGACGCGGGCACCGGTGTTCATGCAGCTCAGCGTGGTGCCGATCAGCGCAAGAAAGACGGTGATAGCCTCTGCCAGCATGAAGTACTTGCCGTGGCCCTGGCCCAGTAACCCGTCACCGACCATGATCATCATGTCGCCAATGGGCGCCGCCGAGGTAACTGCGCTTTGCATGGTATAGCCGGAGTTGAGAAAGTAGTTGGCTGCAAAATACTCGATCAGGTAACACACCAGGCCCTGAATCAGCAGCGAAGAGATGACGGCGATGGGAATATGCTTGGTGGGGTTCTTTGCCTCGCCTCCCATCGATGTCACCGATTCGAATCCAACCAAAATTAGAATGGCGACCGTGGCCTGGATGAAGACATAGCTGAATTTGTGCGGCGCCACAACCGAGGCAGCCGAGGTATGGGTGAGGAAGTTGCCGCTTGCGTCTTTCTCGGGATAGTCGATTGTGAATGGCACCGGCTTGCCGGCCGCGTCCAGCAGCGGCGCGGGAGCGCCGGTGGCGTCGCGAACGATAGAGCCATCCTTGGCAGTGGCGAACTGGTAGCTGTAAGTGGCCAGCGTTTGCCCGTCATACTGGAAGGCCGGCGATCCAGCCGGATGGCTTGTCCGATAGCCGATGGCGAGTACACTGAAGACCAGCAGCGCGGAAATCTGGACGACGTTGATAGCAAGGTTCACGGCCGTGGAAGCACCAGCGCCCTTCGATGCAATCCAGCCAACAAAGAAAGAGAAGGCAATCGCCACCAACGCCATGAAGATAAGTCCAGGGTTCGAGCCACTCATGAAGTTGGGATACAAGAAGCCGACGATATAGCCCACAAAGACGCCGGTAACCGCGACCATCACGCCCGGATAGACCCAGTAATAAAGATGCGAACCCCAGCCGACGATGAACTTGGCGACGCGGGCGTATTTGAAGAACCTATCCTTGGATAGGAGAGCCTGCTCCGCGTAGTAGTAGCTTGAGCCCGTGCCGGGATAGAGTTTGGAAATCTCTGCATAGGCGACCGCAGTGGCCAGGCACAGCAGCAGGGCGGCAAAGATGCCCAGCCACATGGTCGGCGCAGTGGTGCCAGTGCCGGCCTGGATGACGAAAGTGAGCCAAAGAAAGGCACCGGGAGCAATGAGGGCCATTGCATTGCTGGTCAGTCCGGTAAGGCCCAGGGTGGCCTGCATCTGAGGTGCCTTTTGATCTGCCATGAACATTCTCCTAAAAGTGATGTTGTTTCGGCTGCTCCCGGCGTCAAGACCCGGGTCACCATTGCGGCTCACTCGTCCCCCGCTTCGCTAGACGAGGCGATAGAACAAATCTGAATGATTTATCTGAAGGCTAAAGCTGAAGTGATAAGGATGATATGAAGAAACAGAAATGAACGGCGAACAAAACCGCAATGAACCTGACTCTAAAGAGCCTCTGGGCCATTTCCAGGAATTGATAGACGCACCAGTGGGGGAACTGAGGAACGGATCGCGTCTTTGTGAACTTTGAAAACGCGCTCCTTGATAGGGGAGGATTTCACAAAATCCTGGTACGCCCGCTCAAGATGCGCGCGGAAGTAAGCGCGAGCTTTCTCTTCGTCCGGCTCCATGCCCGCCTCGCGAAGATTGTCTCCCATACGCCGTAGTATGTGCAGCCGCGCCACATTCAACACCGCAGGGTCATAGGGGACGCCAAAAAAGCGAAAGTAATCTTCAGCGGAGGAAAGCTTCGTCAATTGTTCAAGCACAGTCATAATTGATCTCCCGTGGGGTGTGGATGGATATTGAGGCACTGCTGGCGCGCCAATAGAAGTCCAGCAACTCTTCTGAGCTGACTACGCGCTTTGCCTGCATGGATCGCCGCCGAACTTGATCCAACACCGATTGCGTACGAACTCTGTCCGTAACCAATCCAAGAGATTGCAATGCGCCTGCGACCGATGCCAATCCCGAGTGCTTTCCCAGAACTATCTCACGCACACGGCCAAAGGTTCGCGGCGATAATTCCTCATAAGTAGATGGATCTTTCTGCAGTCCATCGACGTGAATGCCGGATTCATGCGTGAAGGCATTAGCGCCGACGATCGCTTTCCCAACCGGAATAGGGCGGCGCGCCGCTTTGGCCACGATTTCAGCAAGTCGCGGCAACTGCGCAAGATCCACATTACTGCCGGAGCCATGGAAGCGATTCAGGCACGCAGCAACTTCTTCGAGAGCAGCATTGCCTGCACGCTCTCCCAGGCCGAGCACACAAACGCTGGCATGAGTTGCTCCCCCTCGAATTGCCGCAAGCGTATTCGCCGTTGCCAAACCAAGATCATCGTGGCCATGGAACTCCAACTCGACTCCGGTTGCACAGCCAAGCCGTGTGAATGCCTCGTACACCGAAAAAGGCTCCATGTTGCCGAGGGTGTCCGCGTAACGAAAGCGATGAGCCCCTGTGCTTGCGGCTGCTTCCACTGCGAGAAGCAGAAATTCCATGTCGGCGCGACTGGAGTCTTCACCGCCCATGGCAACGCGCAATCCGCAATCGACCGCATAGGCAATCACATCACGGATGCGGTTCAGCACGCCTGCACGATCCAGATTCAGCTTGGCCCGCATCTGAATATCGGAAACGGGAATGGAGAGATTCACCCGCTTCAATCCAGTCTTGCGCGCAGCATCTACATCTGCGCGTGTCATGCGACACCAAGCAATTGGCTCGGACTTGCTCAAAACACCACCTATGGCCGCAATCTCTTGGATCTCTCTGTCTCCAATTGCAGGAGTGCCCGCCTCTATCTCGTCCACACCAGCGTCTTCCAGTGCGAGCGCAATGGCCAGCTTCTCTTCGAGCGTGAAGGCGACTCCAGGAGCCTGTTCTCCATCTCGGAGTGTCGAGTCGTTCATTACAACGCGAGACACATTAGACATATGCAGCCTCCATGGGCGCGGAGTCGGCTTGAAGATCACCTACTACTTGCGCAAGGACTTCAATAACTCGATCCACGTCGTAATCTGAGTTCTCGCGCGAAAGCGAGAAGCGCACAGATCCGCGCAGGTGACTGAATGGAATATTCATCGCAGTCAATACATGGGATGGATTGAGCGAGCCTGATGTGCAGGCCGATCCGGAGGATGCAGCAATTGACTCACGATTCAACATGAGTAGGATCGAGTCCGCCTCGATATTCATAAAGGCAATGTTGAGAGTATTGGGTAGGCAGTTACGACGATCTCCAACACGAATCGCGGTTGGAATAAGACGCAAGATTTCTCTTTCGAGGTGGTCCCGCAACAAACAAATCCGGCTCATATCATGCTGCAATTCCTGAGCTGCAAGTATGGCGGCCACTCCGAAGCCAACGATTGCCGGCGTGTTTTCAGTACCTGCGCGCCTTCCGCGTTCTTGACGGCCGCCATAAATGAGCGGCGCCAACTTCATTCCGTTTCGCACGTAGAGGGCACCGATTCCTTTAGGACCGTGCATTTTGTGCGCTGAAATCGAAAGCATATCGATCTTAGTTCTATTCAGTTTGATTTCGGCTCTTCCCGCGGCCTGAACAGCGTCGCAGTGAAACAAAGCTCCATACGCGTGCGCCATGGATGCAAGTATCTCAACGGGAAACACAACTCCAGTTTCGTTGTTGGCCCATTGGAAGGAGACAAGAGCTGTCCGTTCGGAGAGAGCTTTCCGATATGCATCGAGAGTGAGGTTCCCTTGGCCGTCGACCGGAATGCGATAAACCTTAGCTTTCCCTGTCTCCTCCAAATGCGCGCACAATGCAAGCACGGCAGGGTGTTCAACGGCTGACGTAATAATCTCGTTCCGCTCCCCCTGAGTTTCGAGAGCCGAGAGGATCGCTGTGTTATTCGATTCGCTCCCCCCTGAAGTAAAGACGATCTCGCTATCGCGTTCTGCTCCGATTAACGCGCAAACCTGGCCTCGCGCCGCGCGTACGGCATCTTTCGCGGTAACACCTAGATCATGCAGCGAAGATGGATTTGCAAACTCATCGCGAAGAAATGGCAGCATTGCCTCAACAACACGAGGATCGGTGCGCGTTGTCGCGTTGTTGTCCAGATAAACCCATGGTTTTTGTGCATGCATTTCTGTCATAGCGAGTTTCCTCGGACAACGACTGTTAGCAGCATGATTTGCCGCAGCCACCCTTGGATTTGGCCTGGGGATTGTCGAACGAAAAGCCTGTTCCCTCTTGACTGTCAATGAAATCAATCGTGGTGCCAGAAATCAACGCGATGGAGGATGGGTCGATGAGTATCTTCACTCCATGGCTCTCGCAGGAGATGTCCTCGGGTTCTGCGTTTTCCACCAGGCCCATCTCGTATTGGAGTCCCGCGCAACCGCCTGACCGCACCATCAATCGCAGTCCCGCAATCGATCTGGGAACCGTAGCGATCGCCGATTGCAAAGCTCCCGCTGCAGCATCTGTAAGTTGGATCATCGCACCCTCCGTCACTGGCGTTGCTTGATATACTGCACGTTGGGTGCCAATCGGAGTCTGCTGAAAATAGATATACTTAGAGCTGCTAACGACGATCAGGCGAGGGATTTGTCGCATTCACGACATGTCGATTCCCGGTCATTGTGCGAAAGAGGAGTTGATGCCAATCAACCTCGAAGACTCACCATGAAAGTGCGTCCCAGCAAGGAGGCTCTCGCCCGATTCGCTGCCAAAACATCCATCGTAGTCGCCACATTCTGAGCAGCATGGAGCAACGCACATACTGAATCCATCGTCGCGGCAGATCATTCGATAGAAGAATTTCTTCCATTTCATGTCCTGATCGTTGCGACGCGCCAGTGTGACAAAATGGCGCATCATGAGTCTGGACAACTCACCTCGATTTGCCAGTCCAAGATCTTGCCATAAATGGTTTGGCCGTGTCGCTTTGCGGGCTACGAGAAAGGTCAACAGAGAATTGATTGGAGATGACGCGGTGCGGAAACGCCACAATAACTCCCGCAAGCATTTCTCATCTTCGTTGACTGCCGGCTCGACATCGAGTTTGAACATCTCCAGGCGTTCCAACGCTCCGGGAAAATATCTTTCGATATTGCGGCGGAGTGCTGAACCATAGATGCCGAGAGCGTCGGTGAATGAACCGCCTGCGCCGCATTCATCTGTAGCGGCGGCAAAGACACACGCTAGTACATGACCATCGAAAGGGTCGCATGCGGTGGCCGCGTTCGCCTCGATTAGATACGTGTACGTAGCTTGTGGCGTCATAGTCAGCCCCCTAGGATGGACCGTGTTTCTGGCAGTTCTTCCCGCACACTCGACCGCATGCACCACATCCAATACATGCTCCGTGATCGGTGACGGTCATTACTTTGCGCAAAATTTCCTCGTCATCATCAAGCCCGACAAGAGCGCCGTCTTCTGTGATTCCCTGTAACGTCATCACGGACCGGCCGCAGACTTTGAAGCAACGGCCGCAACCAATACAAACTTCCGGGTCTATGTCCAGGAGGTAGGAGGGTTGCCACGATCTTCCGTCACGCGTCACTGCTCGTGTTTCAATTTGTTCCGCTTCCATTTGTGCCTCCCTGCTTTTCAGTAGCGCGCAACTTCCGGGTATTTTTCAATCCAGTCAATTGCATCGGCAACAATCTTTTCGCCCTCTGACTCCAGCTTCTCCAGACTGTCAAATCCAAACCGGTGCACGTCGCGCAGGTGCTTGTTGAAGACAATCAACCGGCCCGCAGTGAGAACTAGTCGGCCAAAACCTTCGTGGTGCAACTTCATAAGCGGCGACACCATCACGCCGGTAACGCGCTCAATTGTCAGTCCGATCGCGTTGTAAAACAGTTCCATGCGCCATAGCGTTTCCGGATCAGGGTCACTCATGAGCGGGATCTCAAGACGCTTCTCCCTGGTCATGATGTATGGTTCCAACAGATCATGATCGCTCTTTGCATCCCATGATCCATGCAGATCCTGAGCCCGCCACTGTTTCACCAATTCACTGAGGAAACCGCGCGTTGCCGGCGCAACTGCTTCGATCGTGTTTTCAGCCATTGATCACCTCATCTTCGAAATCGAGAGTGCGCTCTTTGCCTTTGTTCAGCGCCTTGCGTATCCACGGCGGAGGGTTACCGTTTAGCACCTTCTGCAGTTGCTGCAACGAATCATCTATTGCCTGCGTTTCAGCCACTTTGATCGGGTGGACGTTCTTTGCCACTACCCGCGCGGCCGCCGAGCCGCCGATTGCAGCAACGTAGAGAATAGCGCAATCCTTGATTGCCTCAAGCTTTGCCGCAAGCTTGTCTTCGTTTCCGTCTTCCTCCAGGTTGCCGACGAACTCGACACAATTGACAAAACGGCAGTCGTCTGGATTGATGTCGTAAATCGCAATCTTCTTTGCCCATCCAAAGTGAGCGTTAACATGTTGTCCGTCTTCTGTTGCAAATGCGACTTTCATAGTCCTCCTGCGTAAACACAAAATGTCTACTGTACCGATTGCCGCGTCACTAGATTGTGAGATTGTTGATGCTTCGGAATCCATGTCTCAGGCGTTGGCTCATGAGCGCTTGCGATGAGAAGATTACCAACCTCAAAGATCAGATTGCGCGTCCCTCTATAGCCAACTGTTACCTGCTGGCCGGCGCCAAGACGATCAAAGACCGGAATTCCGACACGAAACAATGGGATCTGAAGACGCTCCGCTGCCTGCCTGCCGTGCGAATGAGTGACGAGCAAATCAGCTCCAATAGACCTAAGTTCGAGATCTTCCAGGTCGCCCACCAAGACCTCGTCGACTGGAATGGACTCAAGCACGGGCGACGCTGCCGTTGTGACTGCCGCCTGAATCTTGCATCCCATTTCATGAAGCCAATGCGACATTGCGAATAGCAGGTCTGGCTCTGCCGCAACAGCAACTTGCTTGCCCCCGAAATAGAAGTGCCCGTCGAGCATCGCATCGATCAACTGGCTGCGTTGACGCCTATATTTCTTTGGAACGGGGACGCCGCTAATCTCCGACAGGAATCCCATCAGTTCGTCATTTGCCGCCAGCCCGGTAAGTCGGCCGAATAGCTTGTAAGGAACTCCGGTATGATGTTCCAGGGTGATTGCGGCCCCACGCATCTGTTCGCCGATGGCGACCGTCCAGCAAGCAGAATTCATTCTCCGAATCTGTTCGACAGAGATTCCGCCAAGCGATGTTGGCGTGAACTCTGTTGGAATATGTCCATCCAGTGATCCAGAAAGATCGGGCAAAAAAACAGGATCGAGACTGAATGCCTCGAAGATGTCCCGAAGTTCATCGATATCGCCAGGTGTAATGTGGCAACCAGGCAGCACGTTGATACGCCGCGAAAGTCTTGTCTCAAACTGTGGAACCTCAACAAGCTCTTCAATCATGCGTGTAACCGCCGCAGCCCATCCATCCTGAAACGTCCCCTGAAAATCAGCCGTGGAGACATCGACGAGAGCGATACCATCGAGCTTTGGGTTGTTAGCGCGAATCAGCTTAAGAAAGCCTGTCAGGTCATCTCCCTTGATCTCGGAGATTCCTGTCGTGCAGATTCCTATCAACGTCGGATGGGTACGCTCTGCGATATTGACCAACGCCTGCTCCAAATTGTCGAAGCCTCCCAGAACAGTGGCGACTTCGCTCATCGCCGTCGTCTGCATCGGGATTGCCTTGCGGAAATGACGCACGAACAGAACGAGCCCAAAGGAGGTGCAACCCTGGGAACCGTGAAGCAACGGCATCGAGTTATCCACTCCCAAGAAGGCCAGCGCCGCGCCGATGGACGGACTCATCTTGAGCGGATTCACAGTGCAATATTTCTCGCTGATTGTCACTCTCGTCATATGCCCGTCCTATGCCACGTGAAGGGAAAACTCGTTCTGAGAGATAGAGGACTCCCATGGAGCAGGCTTGCGGATTTGCTCCCAAATGGGGTTTGAGAGCGCTTTGTCGATCTCGCTGACAAGGGCCACCATGCCCTCATACCCGGCGTACGCGTGATGCCGTTCCTGGTTGATGTCGAGCCATGGCATCTTTGCTTTCAGGGCGACAAACTGTGTGCGCCCACCCGAGAGCATAATGTCGGCCCGCGCATCTTTCAACATCTTGTACATCTCGCGCGGCTTTAGATCGTCGAACATGTGCGCATCGTCTTTCATGATTTGCTTGATGCGCTCTTTGTCGTCCGGCGTGGATTTCTTGACGCTGGTGCCAATCACGGTAAGGCCAGCCTCTTGCATCGCGGCTACGACAGACCAGGACTTTACCCCTCCAGTGAAGAGCAATGCTCGCTTGCCGGCAAGACGTGCCTTGAAGGGAGCAATCCGTCCCCATGCGCGAGCTTCTTCTCTTTCAATGACTGCTTCGGTGCGTCCGAGCAGTTCTGCTGGGGCCCCGCGCTCGACTAGCAGCTGCGCAATTCTCCGCAGAGAGTCGCTCATATCCCCTATGCCGTAGAAGGATCCCTCAAAGTAGGGGATTCCGTAGCGCTCTTCCATCTTGCGCGCCACATTGATCATGGCTTTTGAGCAGACCATCATCGCGGCACGAGCACGGTGGGAGCGTGCTACCTCGTGATACTTCGCATCGCCGGAGATGCAGGCCAGGATGCGAATGCCCAGTTCATCGAGCAGAGGCTTTACCTGCCAGAGTTCGCCGGAAAGGTTGTATTCACCGATAATATTGATATCGTAAGGAGTGGTCTCCGCGGGCTCCTCTGTTCCGATCACATAGTCCAGAAGGGCCTCGCCTGCGAGTTTATTCCCCAGATTCTTCGATCCCACAAACCCGGGCACGTTGACGGGAATCACAGGCTTGCCGAGCTTCTTGGCGGCAGCCTTGCAAACTGCCTCCAGGTCGTCGCCGATCATCGCTGGAACACAGGTCTGGTAAACGAAGACCGCTGGCGGATTATATCTCCTAACAGCCTCTTTGATGGCCTTATAAAGATGCTTCTCGCCGCCAAAGATGATGTCTTGCTCGGTCATCGCTGTCGTAAAGCTAGTGCGATAAAGGTTTGATCCCGACGACTTGGCGCCCCGGCCATCCCAGGAGTGCCCCTCGCAGTTGATAGGCCCATGAATCAGATGCACGACATCCGTGATGGGTTGAAGAGCAATCTTGGCGCCGTCGAAGGCGCAACCGCCGGCAGCGGCGCCGGGTGCGAGCATCCGGTTGCAACCCTTTTTCCGATCGAAGCTCGGCTTGGCCTGATTCGTGGCGCAACCCGGCTCGTTCAATACCTGCTGTATCTTTGAGCCAAGAGTACCCATCGCCGCTCCCTTTTATGCTGCCGACGTGCATTGGAGAGTTCTTCTTCATTTCCTTTGAATACCGCGTCGTGTAGCGATCCTGGTTTGAATCGCCACAGGGCGCATCAAGAAAAAATGTTAGGTGTTAGCGGATGATGTCGAAGCTGTAGTCAGTCTTCCCCACTTCGTTCGTTGTTTGATCCATGTGATCGAAGATCCTATCGAGAATCTTCACAAGGACATTGAGCCCTCCCTGATAGCCCCAGACCGGAGAACGATGATGGTGATGACGATCGAAGATAGGAAAGCCCAGACGGATCAATGGAGTCTTGGTGTCGCGCTCCAGAAACTTTCCGTAGGTGCTGCCAATCAAAAAGTCGACTCGTTCAGTAAAGAGCAGCGAGCGCATATGCCAGAGATCCTTACCTGAATACACATGGCAGTTTTTACCGAATGGCGACGCGGCCAGCAACGCTTCCACTTTCTCCCGCCAAGCTTGTCCGCCATTGGTGGAAAGAACGTGTACCGGTTCAGCTCCGAGTTCAAGCAGGAATCCCGTCAGACCGAGCGTCAAATCGGGATCTCCAAAGAGAGCAAACTTCTTGCCATGGATGTGCGCGCTCGAATCGGCGATCGCGTCTACAAGCCTGCCGCGCTCTTTCCTGATCGAATCGGGGATGGATTTGCCTGTGAGGCGTGCCACCTCCATTAGAAGTCGATCCGTCGCTTCCACGCCGATCGGATGGTTGAAGGCAACCGTCTCCTGCCCAGAAGCTTCGATCAGATGCAGCGTCTTTTCTGTGCAGAACTCCTGCATGGAAATCGTCGCATTGGCATGGATCGCGTTGGCGGCATCCTCCAGTGTCGTTCCACCGTCGTACATGCGGAATTCACCGTCGCTGGGCGTGTCCCACACATCGCTAGCATCGGCGAGAATCGTGTATTCGACTCCCATCAGATCGAAGAGGCGCTTGATCTCGCGCATGTTGCCAACCGTGTAGCCGTCAAAGCCGCCGATAAAGTTCAACTTGCCGTTGGCCTTGCGTTCCAGCTTTGGAACTGTGCCTGCTTTGCCATTCCAGAAGTGCTCAATAATTCCCTTGAGCGCGTTGTCGTAACCGGTAATATGGCTGCCGACAAAGGAAGGAGTATGAGCAAATGGAACATCCAGCCCCAGCGGAACCGATCCCTTTTCCTTTGCACCCTTGATGAAGGCATTCAAATCATCGCCTATGACCTCGGCCATGCAAGTGGTCGATACGGCGATCATCTTCGGTTTGTACAAGGTATAGGAGTTGGCCAAGCCGTCGATCATGTTGCTGAGACCGCCCAACACAGCGGCATCTTCGGTCATGGACGAACATACGGCTGCTGTAGGCTCCTTGAAGTGCCGGGAAAAGTGGCTGCGAAAATACGCAGCACATCCCTGCGAACCGTGAATGAAGGGCAGTGTTCCTTCAAAGCCAAGTGCGACAAAAAGCGCGCCCAGCGGCTGGCAAGCCTTCGCTGGATTAATGACGAGATGCTCGCGAGCGAAATTCTTCTCACGATAATCATCGCTCTCGGTCCATTCCTTCACCCGCTCGAATTCTTTTGTGGGCACAGGATCTTCAAACATGCACTTCTTGTTGGCGAGCATCTCCGTGTATTCGGAGCTGCGGAACAACTCAAAGTGGTCGATCACCTTGTCTGCATTTTGTGTCATAGCGTGATTTCTCCTCTCAGGTTTCCGCGCGGTTTAATAAGGGGCCTTGGTCATCTTCCAAACTGGGGCATTGATCGCCATATCCATATCGCGAGCAAAAACCGCGAAGCCATCGTATCCGTGATATGGGCCGGAGTAGTCCCATGAATGCATCTGGCGAAAGGGAACGCCCATCTTCTGGAAGATGTACCTTTCCTTGATGCCGGAGCCAACCATGTCGGGTTTAACTTTCTCGACAAACTTCTCGAACTCGAAGCTGGTTATGTCGTCGTAGATCAGCGTGCCGTCTTTCACGTAGTGCGTGGTGCGCTGATAGTCGTCGTTGTGGCCAAACTCATAGCCGGTGCCGACAATCTCCATGCCAAGATCTTCATAGGCGCCGATCACGTGGCGTGGGCGAAGACCGCCGACAAAAAGCATCACCTTCTTGCCTTCAAGACGAGGACGATATTTCGCGACTACAGCATCGGTGAGCGCCGTGTATTTGGCGATCACCCGCTCTGCGCCTTCTTTGATCTTGTCGTCGAAGTGAGAAGCGATACTGCGCAACGACTCGGCGATCTTGGTCGGCCCAAAGAAGTTGTACTCGATCCATGGAATTCCATACTTTTCTTCCATGTGACGAGAGATATAGTTCATCGAGCGGTAGCAGTGAATCAGATTGAGCTTGGCATGCGGAGTCGATTCGAGCTCGGCCAGCGTTCCATCGCCCGACCACTGGGCAATCACTCGCAGGCCCATCTCTTCAAGCAGAATCCGGGAAGCCCATGCATCGCCGCCAATGTTATAGTCGCCGATGATCGTCACATCGTAGGGCGTGCTTTCAAAGCGCGCCGGCTTGTCCCCTAGCTTGCCGAAAACATGATCGCGAATAGAGTCGTTGGCAATGTGATGGCCTAGCGATTGCGAAATGCCGCGAAAGCCCTCGCAGCGAACCGGCACGATGGTCTTGCCAATCTGCTTGGCCTTGGCCTTGGAGACGCCTTCAATGTCGTCGCCGATCAGACCCACTGGGCACTCCGACAGGACCGAGATGCCCTTGTTCAGCGGAAAGAGAACTTCAATCTCGTCGATGATCTTGGCCAGTTTCTTATCGCCGCCAAAGACAATATCGTTTTCCTGAAAGTCTGATGTGAACTGCATGGTGGCGAAGGCATCCACGCCCGTGGTGCCCACAAAGTAGTTGCGCCGCGCAGCCCAGGAATATTGGCCGCAACCCACCGGTCCATGACTGATGTGCACCATGTCCTTGATGGGACCCCACACCACACCCTTCGCGCCGGCGTAAGCGCAGCCGCGAATCGTCATCACGCCAGGAATGGTCTTGAGGTTGGACTTGACTCCGCAGTCGCTCTTGCCTTCTTCAAAGGTTGCAAGATGCTTGGCGCGCCTCTTCGCGGTCTTCTCCGGATAGGCGGTGAGAACCTCGCTGATCATCTGCTTGTTACGTTCTTTGACCTCTTCAACGCCAGCGTTATCGCTCATGATGAACCTCACTCTTATGAATTTGTTGGAACGGGCGCCATTCGCATTGCGATGATGGCGCCCGTGGAGGAATGGACTCTTACGCCGCGACTTCGGTGGCTTTCTTGCCGATCAGCGACTCGTCGATGTTCTTGATGATGCCGTGTTCCATCAACATCTCTTCAAGCTCATCCATGGTGATCGGCGTGGGAATGACACCCTGACCGGCGTTCTCGTGGATCTTTTTCGCCAAGGTGCGATAGTGTTCGGCCTGCGCAGAGTCGGGCGCGTACTCGATCACCGTCATGCGGCGAAGCTCGGCGTGCTGCACAACATTGTCGCGAGGAACAAAGTAGATCAGCTTGCTGCCAAGCTTCTTGGCCATGTTCTCTGCCAGTTCCAGTTCCTTGTCGGTCTGGCGCTCGTTGCAGATGAGGCCGCCCAGACGCACGCCGCCTGAGTTGGCATATTTCAAAATGCCTTTGGAGATGTTGTTAGCCGCGTACATGGCCATCATCTCGCCTGACATGACAATGTAGATCTCTTGCGCCTTGTTTTCGCGGATGGGCATCGCAAAGCCGCCGCAGACAACGTCGCCGAGCACGTCGTACGAGACGTAGTCAAGGTTTTCGTATGCGCCATTCTCTTCGAGAAAGTTGATGGCCGTAATCACGCCGCGGCCGGCACAACCTACGCCCGGTTCAGGGCCGCCGGATTCGACGCAGCGAATCTTCTGGTATCCATACTTCATGACCTCTTCGAGTTCGATGTCCTCGATCGTGCCCTTCTCCGCCGCCAGGCTGAGAATGCTGTTCTGGGCCTTCGCGTGCAAGATCAGGCGCGTTGAGTCTGCCTTCGGATCGCAGCCGACGATGAGAATCTTTTGCCCCATCTCTGCCAGCGCCGCCAATGTGTTTTGCGATGTGGTGGACTTTCCGATTCCACCCTTGCCGTAGAAAGCAATCTGCCGCAGTTTAGCCATCGTATCCTCCTCGGTTCTGTGATTCGTTCCTGATTCTCAAAATCTTTCATCTGCGTCTTCATCTGCTTACTTCAAAGCAGCGACCAGATGGCTGTCGGATCAGGGATGCTGAATGTCGATGTGCATCCTTGCGCTCCTGTGTACGCTTATCTATAAGCAATCCCCGTGCCAAACCAGATATTTAACTAAGGCATTTATCTTGAGTGCTTTACTTGCCTTTGTGGTCCTGTGTCGAATGCGACAATCGAGAGTTTCTTTGTAGTGAATGCGACGGATCAGCGGCGAATACCTTCATTCGGAATGCTGTTTCTTTGACAGTTCAGTGACGAATTCATCCAGGCTCATCGAAATGTGCTCTATGTTGTGTTCTTCAAGAAAGCGCGCCTCGTTGCGAGTAGGATCTTCCGGCAGGATGGCCCAATGCTTCTCAGATGAGCGCTTGATGATCTGGTGCGCAAAGAGCCGCTCCAGCTGCGTCGAAAACCTACAGCCCAGGAAGAGAAAACTTCTCCCTTTCCGTATCTCTTGCACCGAACCTGGAATGGGCGTCTGTATATCGATCTCCGTCAACACTTCAACAAAGTCTGAGTCGGAGACAAGATAATTGTGGGCCGGCCATACCGAGCCGAAAGGCTGGTAGAGCAGAGTCTTCCAGCTAACATAACTTCGGTCAGCCTCCACTCCGGCAAACCTGCCATTTGAGTTGTAATAGTAGACCCAGTCGCCGAAATGTTCCGACTGGCTTACACCTTGCACCATACCCCAACTGGAGCGCAAGCGCAGCGCCTTTTGCGGAAGGTCGTCGTACCAGGCGTGAACGACCAATGGCAGCGCGGGCAGACCCATCAACAGTGTGTGCAGTGAAGTGGGCTGCGCGTCCGCACTGAATGCTTCCGTCATTGCGTTGGTCACTGTACTGCGATGCTTGAAGTTCTCAATGAATTGCGCCGCGGCGCCCAGATTGTTTCTGACTTTGTAAGGAACACTGCTTTTCGATGTCAAGTGTCCAACAAGAGCCTTATGTGAATCAGGTAATTGGCCCCCTTCCTTGTCAAAGCTCAATACTCCCGGGCCAAGAAAGGGAATCGCATTGCCGCCGTCGAATGCTTCCGCAATCGAATCCAGCGGTGAGGCATTCAAGCCGGCACCTCGTCTTCCAGGAGCCTTCGCGCTTCAACCGTGATCGGCAAGGTTGTTGCTGCATCCATTGCGGGCAGCTCCAGCCGCCATCCATTGGCGAGTGTAACCAGACCGCCCCACATCTCCGGCTTTTCGACTTCAATGATTGGCTCTTCCAGATCCTTTTTGGCTACATAAGCTGAAAGCACGCCAGAGTGACTCCTGCGGATCATGACCTTCATTGCGCTCCTCCATTCGACTGCGTCGGGGCCAGTTCGTGTTCGAAGCATCCCACGACTCGATTCAGTGTGAACTCAACCATATAGACAACTGTTTCTGAGTCGGTGTGATGGCCCACTTGCACAACTTCTCCTGCTTCGCCGTTTTGAACCAGCAGAGCCGCCAATGGCTGCTCTGGATACGATCCGTCGTTGAACAAGTCAGCGGCCGCCTGGACGCGCTGGCCCCATTCATAGCGCGGTGCACTCGCTTCCATCATGCTCCACCTCCACCAACAAGTACCTCTGCAGGCTCGAGTTCCTTTCGCTTCATGCCCACACGAAAGCCACTCCCAAGAAACTCGACACCGTAGATATAGTATTGCTGAAGAAAAGTTCCGATCGAGATGACATATCCTTCCTCGCCTTTGTTGACGAGGACCTCGCCGATATCCTTACCCGGAAATGTGCCATCATTGCGCACCATAAACTTAGACCGGACCTTTTGTCCGTACTCAAACTGAGGAGGTCCGTCCAACTCCACAACCCAGCCATCACGCACGATCTTTGACATTTCATCCCCTCCTCTTGTCCAAGTTAGCCGATTTCATCTGAAGAACGGCACGACCCTCTTCGAGCGGATTCCGGGCTTCAACCAATCTCTCTTGAACCCGCTCGCGCACAAGCGGATCTGCATCCTTGCGCATAACATCGAGAGCACCGACAGGAACCCGTCCGGCTGCCTCGTACCTGACGCGAATGTCGGGATGACAGCGCAGCGCCAACAACTGCGTAGGCGTCAGGCGCTCGGCAACCGCAAGACAAACCGAAGCGTCAGGATCGCCCACCATCTGAAAAAGCCACTCAGGAGAGATTCGCTGCGCAACGGCGCGCCGCACTTCAGGGTCGGGATCGTCGATCATGAATTTCAGTTGCGGCATTCCAATGCGCTGCGCAACAATCTGGCGCACAAAGTAGTCTGGATCCGACATCATTGGCGTCAGTTCTTCGCCCTCAAGATGCGAGGCAATGCGAATCCTCAGTTCGCGATTGGGGTCATCGCGCAGCCGCAACAAAAAGCGGCGGGGAAGCCGCAGAGCCGCATTCCATCGAACAGATTCATCTTCATCGTTGAGCAAAGCAGTTAGCCGGAAGACATCGGCATATTTGGCCGCTGCCGCGCGCACCTCGAAATAGGAATGCGAAAGAAAGTCGTTTGCCAGGCTTGGATTGGTCTTGAAGAACTCCTCGATGCGCGATGGAGAGCGATCGTGGACGCAGATGTGCTTCTGCCGGCAGCGGTCTTCGTGAATCAGTTCGCGATGAACGCAGCCATTGCAGCACACCTCGCGCCCCTGCCAGTCCAACGCTTTCTCCGGTTTGCGCAGAAACATGCGTCCCTCTTCTCTAATGCCTCAGCGCCTGACGAGTGCATCCACTGGCACCAGCGTCGAGGCCGGCGAACAAGCTTGAGCAGTTTTTCCGGGAGTTGTAATCACAAATCCTGTGAGCGAACGGCTATCCATGAAATCCACTATTGCTCCATCCAGCAACAGACAACTCGCGGTATCAAGAAAGATTCGCAATTCCGACTTCTTCCAAACGATTTCATTCGCTCCCGGCTCCGCAGCGAGATCGAACTCGACAGCAAGACCGGAGCATCCACCTGGCCTGACCTTGAGCCTAAAGCCCGAGCTAGCATCACTCGCGCACCGCATCATGCGGCGAATGAACTTCTCGGCCGCCGGCGTCAATTCCATCGTTATTTGCTCCGTCCCGCTCATCTACACCGCCGCCGCAAATCGAGGTACATCTGGGTTGATGATGCACGTCTTCGGCATCGGGCAGATTGCAGCGCATTGCGGCTCGTCAAAGAAGCCAATGCATTCGGCGCACTTTGCCGAGTCGATGAAGAAGGCAAAGTTCTTCTCGAAGATTGCATCATTTGGACACTCGCTCTGACACGCCGAACATCCGGTGCAGTTTGACTCCTTGATCATGTATGCCATTGCGGACCTCTCTTTTCTACACGCTTAGGTTGCAATCAGTGCACCTTGCCGAATATCGGCGTCGCCACGCTGTTTATGTTCGATCTCTCCGCCTTGCACACGCTCCAGATATTCTCTGAAGAAGGTAAGCGCAGACTGCTCGATGTACTCCAGTGCAAATCGATCCACCGCCTGAATGCCTGCTTTCAGAAGCCCTTCACGTGGGCAGTTGCCAATCCTGGAGATAAATACAGCGGCACAGTCGTTGATGGCACGAACCACTGTTTCCAGGCTCTCTTCTTCGCCGAAGCCGCCTTGGCAGTAGTTATCTACCCTGCGATGACCTACAAACTTCACTCCTGTGGTGCTGACCTCATAAACCTGGAACTCTTTGGCATGACCGAAGTGCTCGTTGATGCGTCCTCCACCTTTGCTTGCAACGGCGATCAGAATCGAGATATTGCTTTCATTGCCTGCGAGCGTTTTCAGCCCTTCGTTTCTAGCTGCAACCACAGCTGCGCGCTGCCTCTCTACATCCTCCTGATACGCTTGACGGATCTCCAGATCGTAGTGAACGTCCATCTCCATGACCTTTTCAGTCGTGAACTCATTGCTGCGATCCTCGCCGAGCAGACCCACCGCATCCGCACGGCACTGGCGGCAATGGCGCATCATGTTCATCTCGCCCTCGCACGAATCCTGCAGAGTCTTTAGCTCTTGCGCAGTCGGCCCGCGTGTTCCGTTGAGTCCGAAGACCGTGCCATGCTCGGGCGCGGAGATCAAGGGCATGATGTTATGCAGGAAGGCGCCGCGCGACTTCACAGCCCTGTTGACCTCTGCAAGATGATGATCGTTAATGCCGGGAATCATCACTGAATTTACTTTGCAAAGGATGCCGCGCTCGGTCAGCATCTGCAGGCCCAGCAGTTGACGCTCGCTTAGAATCCTGGCCGCCTCCACTCCCTCATACCGTCTCTTGTTGAAATAGATCCAGGGATAAATCTTTGCGCCAACCTCTGGATCGATCATGTTGATGGTGATCGTCACATGATCGATGTTGAGCCCATGGATTCTATCGACGTAATCGGGGAGCATAAGTCCGTTGGTCGAAAGACAAAGCTTGATATCCGGAGCCGCCTGGGTCACAAGCTCGAAGGTCTTGAAAGTTTTCTCGGGATTCGCCAACGGGTCGCCAGGGCCTGCAATGCCGAGCACGGTCATCTGTGGGATATTTGAGGCCACGGCAAGCGCCTTCCTGGCCGCCTGTTCCGGAGTGAGCCGTTCACTCACAACACCTGGCCGGGATTCATTCGAGCAATCGTACTTGCGGTTGCAGTAGTTGCATTGGATATTGCAGGCCGGCGCCACGGCCACATGCATCCGCGCATAGTGATGGTGCGCTTCTTCGCTATAACAGGGGTGGTTCTTCACCTTTTCCCATATCTCCGGCGACAGGTCGCCTTGCCCCGCGGCCGAGCCGCAACTGGAATTGCCGCTTCCGCCCTTCGAACCGCAACTCTTTGGTCCGCTCCCAGGAAGAGCTTGCTGCATCACGAGCAACTGTGCGACGGCCTTTCGAGTGTCAAGCTCCATTGCATCCCCCGTTGTGTCGGAGTGCCCCGGACTGCGGGTATTGCAAGGGTCTTTGCAACTCAAACGCCAAAGTAGATGTTGCAGATATTGCACGTCTTACGAGCATTCTGTTTGTGTCGTAATCCTGACACAGGACGAGAGACACAGTGGTTTTGTCGCAAATCGGCCATCGCGACTCGCACATTTGAGCGGAATTTCAATGCAATTGAGCGATGGATTTTGCACGGGGAAGAATCGTCAGGAGCTTAGAGAATGATCAAAATCGCTTGATCTCGACGCTGTGCTTTCGCAGCGCGTAGCCCATCTGACGTGCCGTCAAGCCCAGTATCCGAGCTGCTTTGGCTTGAACCCATCCAGACCTCTCCATGGCATCGACCAAGCGCTGGCGTTCGGTAGCGTTGTCTTGCGCGCTGGTCGAACTCTCTGCAGGCTCGGTGTTCGCGATGCCATTTTCAACAGTGGTGCTCGAACGCTCAGCAATCCTGTGTACCGGCCAAGAGCGTTCTTGTTTCGGCAAGAAGACAGGGAGTGGCACATAACCCGCCTGTTGTTGCTGCATCTTGTTCATAGACTTGCCCATCACGAGCGAAAGACAGCTATCATTGCTGCAAGCGAAATCTTCGACCACGATCAAGGAATCTTTTGCCAGCGCCGCCGTGCGCTTTACGCAACTTTCCAGCTCCCGCACATTGCCAGGGAAGTCGCAAGCGCACAGCACCGCCATTGCGCGTTTGGAGAGGGTGAGCGAGACGCCGTGCTCCTCATTGAAGCGGCGTAAAAACTCCTTGGCCAACATCCCAACATCCTCTCGCCTCTCTCGCAGCGGCGGAAGAAAGATAGGCACCACGCTGATGCGATAGTAGAGGTCAGAACGGAATTGACCTGCCAGCACTGCTGCTTCCAGGTTCCGGTTGGTTGCTGCCACCAGCCGCACGTCGACCTTGATCGTGCGGCTTCCGCCTACACGTTCAAACTCGCCCTCCTGCAGCACTCGCAGCAGCTTGGCTTGAAACGCGCCCGAAATCTCTCCGATCTCATCGAGAAAGAGAGTTCCTCCGTCAGCCGACTCGAAGCGGCCTTTGCGCAATCCGATGGCGCCTGTAAAGGCGCCACGCTCGTGGCCGAACAGCTCCGACTCCAGAACTGTCTCAGACAGCGCCGCACAATTCAGTCGAATGTAGGGCTTCTCGCTGCGTGGGGAATACTCGTGAATGGCACGCGCGAACAGTTCTTTCCCAGTACCTGATTCTCCGCAGAGCAGAACTGGCAGGTTGCATCGCGCAACTTGCTGAATCTTTTCAACCACTTCGCGAATTGCCGCGCTCTCGCCGATGATCCAGTCGATTCCGTCGTGCTTCGACTCGGTGCGTTGCTCCAACTCTTTTTCAAGCCGGTGACGATCAGTCATCAGTCTTTCGCGGTCTTTGGCAACCAGCGTTTGCAGAACAACGGATTGACCCACCAGGTTGGCTACCATGGTCAGAAAACGCACATCTTCGTCAAGCGCATGCGGCGAGGAGTTACCGTCAAGCCTCTCGATCATGATGGTGCCAACAGTTCGGTTGTCGCCCTTAATCGGAACGCCTACAAACGATCTCTGAATGGAAGGATCGCCCGAGTTCAACTCGCTCCAATCCGCGAAGAGCGGACTTCCTGCGATATTGCGCACGACCAGTGGCATGCCTGAGACAACGATCTGGCCCAGGGCCTGTTCGGGAAGCCGCTCAAAATGCTCCCTTGCCGTCGCCTCGCTCCACCCTGCACCAACGACTATCGAGGTCCTATCCTCTTCATCAAGCAGCGCAATCAGGCCATTGTTCATATCTAAGAAACTGGCTAGAAGATTGATCACTCCAGAGAGCGCCATTTCCAGTCGCGCTGGACGCGTGAGCAGCTTCGAGATCTCGTAAATTCCCATCAACGCGGAATTTGCGCGACTGCTCGATTGCATTGCACGTTCGTGACTGGAGACTTCGTTCTGGTTCGACACGTCTCGCCTCCTTTCGGTTGAAGGCAAAAAGATGGCTGACTGAACCTGCAATACGCAGTGGGATTGCCGAAACGAGGGAATCAGAAAATCGTCCACCCGATCTGGCCTTGCGTGCCAGATGCTAGTACACTGCAACTTCCCCGGTTCGTAGGCATATTTTGGCAGAAATCTGTTATAGGGTCAAATCTATATTGCGTCCTGAAGCGATCGGGACGCGATTCGATAGGCCGCTAAGCTATTGCAAATCCCGGAGCTTGGCTCACTTCAGCGGATTCCCGCCGCCTCCAGCAACAGCAGAATGTCCGGAGTGATTTTGACTCGCCATCTCTAGGGAGAACGGTAAAGAACCGAATGGCTTTCTCCATATCGCGAGTTACACAGTTCACTGCGCCGTTGAGCTCCGCTCGAGACGGACACACTGCTTCGCGCCAAGCGTGAATGCGTTTCAAATGCCGATCAGCACGCTAGACGCCTTCACAATCGCGCTCACCTGGTCGCCTTGTTTTAACCCCAGCGCATGTACGCTTTCCTTGGTGATCGACGCAATGACAGTAGAGCCGCCGGTCAGCTTAATCGCCACTTCGCTGTTGACCGCTCCATCAAGGGAACTGATAACCTCACCGGCCAGCACGTTGCGGGCGCTCAACTTGGAGCCGTTCACGCCCTTGCCGACGATGACCTCGTTGGCTTTAATTATCGCGTAAGCAGTTTTTCCCTCCATTAGACCCAATGAGTCTATGCTGGAGTTTGTAATGACTGAGACGATGTGCTCCCCACCCGTCAAGGCAAGAGTGATCTCAGCGTTGACAGCTCCCTTGGTGACCTTCTGCACCTTGCCCTCAAACACATTTCTCGCACTCACTTTCATTTCTCTCCTCCAGTCGATTGCCGGGTTGGCGGCACAGAGCAATGGGCTCCCGCTTGTGAGATTAACAGTAACATACACCGCGAGAGCTGCACAGAATTGGCTCGCTACTCAGTGTCCGCATCTTGTGCTTCAAAGCGGCCATCGGCTACCACTCCCAATGCCGATTTGCCATTCAACCAGCCAGCACGAGACTGCTCGAAGGAATCGAAAGCGGGAATGTATGGTTTGATGTCGAGCAGCGGAGTTCCGTCCAGCATATCGACGTCCGCAACATACAAGCGGTTCTGCTCGACCTGTAAGAGATGCACCACCGAGATGCCAATGTGATTGGGCCGGACTGGAGAACGTGTAGAGAAGACGCCTCGCTCGGTCGAGTCCAGATATGGCCGAACAACCAACCGCATGTCTGAGGCGCGATCGAAGTGGTAAATCAACCATAGCCGGTCAAAGCCCTTGAGGTCGCGCAGCCCTTCGATCAGATCTGGAAGCACCTCGACGACACCCTCTGCGCGCTTGCCAGCTATACCCTGAATCGGTGTCCCCTCAGCATGTTTGAAGGGCGTGTGAATCAGGCCAATGGGTGCTATTGCCGCACGCTTGTCCCGAGTCCGCCATTCCCTCTTGTGCATTTTCCCTCGTATCCGTATCATAAGTCGCGTAAACAATACAAGCTATTTTGCCACGAGGTGCGAATGCAATCAATCGAAGTACAAGCGAATCTCGCGCAATTGAGGGCGAAACGAGCGATTTCCGCGGCCAATTTGGCAACGGAAGCCGGCGTCAGCCGCCAGACAATTCATGCCATTGAGGCTGGACTCTATGTTCCCAACACGGCGGTGAGTCTAAAGCTCGCTCGCATCCTCGGCACGACGGTTGAGGAATTGTTTCAGCTCGAACCAGAGCGGGAAGTGATTGAGGAGACCGCTGAAGTCTTCATTCTCGGTGATGTGGCTTCGCTGCGGAAGGGACAGCCGCTGAGAGTGGCGACCGTCAATGAGCATTTGGTTGCCGTGCTGCCCGATCCGGCGAGTTGGGGCTTGCAGCCAACTGATGCCGTTTTTCTAGCACCTATCCGAGGCGGAAAAAGCGACGTCAATGGAAAGGTTCGGCTTCTCGGCAATGGCTGGAAGAACCCCGGACGCATCCTTCTCGCTGGCTGCGATCCCAGCGCATCGCTGCTCGCGCACTCGCTTGAGCGGCAAGGTTTTGAACTCGTCATCGCTTATGAAAACAGTTCGCACGCCCTTGACTTGTTACATGAGGGACTGGTTCATGTCGCCGGTACTCATTTGGCCGAGAAGGCAAACGGAAAGGCGGAGTTATTGCCGATGAGCAAGATGTTTCCTCGCAATTCTATTGCTGTTCTGTCGTACGCGATATGGAAGGAAGGGATGGTCGCTGCACAGGGAAACCCAAAGAGGATAACAGGCATTGAAGACTTGTCGCGCAAAGACATCCGCATCACAAATCGTGAACCGGGCGCGGGCTGCCGTCGATTATTGGACGACTTGCTGAGGAAGAACAGAATTACCAGTGACAAGGTTAGAGGCTATGAGCGAATCACGCTGGGACAGCTTCCCGCTGCGCGCCTGGTCCAGAGCGGAGAGGTGGACTGCTGCATCGGCACACAGGCCGCTGCGTCGTCCATGGGCCTGACCTTCCTTCCACTAGCGGAGAAGCCCTACCTCTTTGTGCTCCGCCGCGCGCATCTTACATTGCCGCCGGTCCAGACACTCATCGAGACGCTGGGTCGA